>ERZ777010.1425-NODE-1425-length-16054-cov-292.480843_pt1 | contig 16054 bp, 13 predicted proteins | sample MGYA00374963_ERZ777010 | MGnify/ENA primary metagenome ERZ777010 (study PRJEB29309, sample SAMN06268256) | bioreactor metagenome | isolation source: Joint BioEnergy Institute, California, USA | place: USA:Joint BioEnergy Institute, California, USA | collected...
ATAACCACCAACTTTTAATTTTTCTCTCCGATTAGATAGCAACTATCTGTTGTGACAGTTGTCGGATCAATGTCATCATTAAACTCTAAAATGATGCTTGATAAGCGATCAACAGCTAAATTAAGACTATCAGATTTTGGTGTACTTTTGACAACCTTTAACGATTTTTGATGTGACAATAACATGTTTTGCAAACCACTGATTTCATATTTTGGCACGATTGTGGTTCGATCCTCAAAAATAAAATCTTCTTCTGTTTGTTCTTGATCATCTGAAGGTGTTTTGGCTTGAGGAACATGAAATTGAACAACCTCTGAAAAAGCACTTGCTTCTCCGTCTTTACTAATCGCTCTTACTCTTGCATAATAACTTCCTGCTGCAAATGAATAATCTATATCTACTTTTGTGTCGTAAATATATGTTTTGGTATTTGGCCAAACAATCGTTTGAAAAGTCTTACTCTTGGATACTTGCAACTCATATTTTTCTGCATTGGCTGATTCGGTCCATTCAAATACAACATCAGAAGAAACCTCAGAATAATTTGTCGGAAATATCATAATCGGTGCTTTGACTTTTTCTGAATCTCTTGTATAAAACTCAAACATATAACTTTCATCTAATGTTCTTCCTACAATATCCTGAATCCCTTTTTCGCCACCTACCAGTTTTACCTGATAATGAGTCAGCGGATCTAATTTTTCTAAAGGCTTGATTTTCAGCACTCGGTTTTGATATTTAAAATGAATCGGAATATTTCTTTTCTCTGAAACATGAAACAAAATAACATGATCTTGTTTTAATAATTGTCGATTCAAATCTGCCACAAACAGAACTTCAATGACCACATCGAGAGGAACATTTTCTGATAAATGCAGTGGATGTGTTTTCATAACCAATTTCATGACAAATCACTCATGTATTTATACGTTACATGAAGAACAGATTTCACTTGAGGAATTTGTGTGTCCGAGAACGTAATATCACCTGTATTATAATTGATCGTATAATCTTCTCCTCTTTTCATAACCATGCCGTCCTTTACAACCGTTTCACTATCTTTAAGGGGCTGATGTAACAAAGTAAATTTCTTATTTACTCCATTTATTGTGCCAATAGGTGTCTCTTGAAATGACAATTTAGATCCTGAAAAATCAGGCATCACCCCAATTTTCATGCGAAAATTTGGATAATTTGGATGTTGACGAACTATTGCCATTATGCATCACCTCTACTTAAGCAACACTGCAAAATCATATACTGTCGGTCGAATAGTTCCATCATAGACACAATGAACTTTTATTTGTAAATATTTCGTAGGAGATATTAAATAAATAGGTTTATCAACATCAATTTTTTCCCAAGAATTTATTTCGCTTGTTCGATAGTAAAAATGAACGAAGCTTTTTTGCTCCGGAAAATCCTCATAACTGGCTTGGATACAAATTTCATCAGTTGCCGCAGGGAGTTCTAATAATTTTGTGATCCATTCATCTGAATTGATAGAAAATGTTAATGTATTTAACTGAGCTGTGCTGTCTGAATGCTTATTGCTCTCATCAATAAAAAGTTCTGCAAAATAATAATTATAAGGAGATACGAGCAAAAGCATGTCGTATCTCTCTAATGTTGTTTTTACTTTAATGGCTTCCGCTATATTTTTTTGCATAATGTTTAAATGAAAATCATGCAAGATTTGTCCATCTAAAAATGTAATGCGTTTCATGTAGTTGGATACTGTCAAGATACTCCCTCCTTAGAAGGTTACAGACCATGTAACTCGAATCCCTGTATTCTTATCCTTTGTAATTGGACCAATACCAGAAATGTTAAACATTTTGGAGGTTTCTTTATTTTTGGTGTCAAACATGGCAACTTGATAAATTTCAAAAGTATCTTTTTCGTAAACATATTTCACATAAATTGTATCTCCATTGGATACATTGTTAACTGTAATTTGGCTGCCATCACTAGATACTGTATATGTTTCAGATGACCCGTTCCGAAGAACTTCTATTACCCTAAAATTGCCGCTTTCATTTTTGGCAATCGGATAATCTAGCGGAAAAGTTGTCATCCCATTCGAAGCCACAATGGTTTTTTCTGTTTCTACAAACATTGGTCCGGGAACATCTTTTGGGAAATCAGCAATAAATTTCACAATTCGTCCAGAGTTTACTTTATAGAAAATAGTCAATTGACCTGGAGTTTCAACAGGAACACCAGTGCTTGGATTGGAACTAAACTGAATATATCCTTTATTCAGATTTAGAATCCAAACGTCACCTTTCCCAATGTGTAATCCTTCTTTTTCAATTTGATATTTTGTTTTATTGCCATTTATATCTTCATGATGTACCTCTACCAATCCGACAATTGGCGATTGTGACAACTCATAAATTAAATGGTTATTGCTGACTTTCACTTTTGCTGTTACTTCAAATTGATCCCCACTATCTGGCGGATTCTGAAATGTAATTTCTGCCTTATTAAGATCAATTGAAACTGTCTCTAAATCAACAGTAGTTGATTTTGTCTTATTAAAAATAGACTTAATTTCTAACACTTTTTGCGCTGATTCTAATTTATAAGTTACATCAACGTTTCCGTCTAAATTGGAATCAGTTGCTGTAAAAGTAAATACTTTTGTTTCCGTTTCAACTGGTTTTGTTGGCAAGATTTCAATCTCTGGACTTCCTTCATAAGCTTCACAAGGAAATTGAATTGGCACTCTGGCTCCTTCAAATTCTTCAGGCATATCTTTTTTGTTTTTATCAGAATCGGTAAAGGTTACTGGTTTATTATCTGGGTGGCTTTCAGGTTTTCCCCCTAATGCCATATATCCTAAGCAATATTTCGTTTTATAGTCATATTTTACTTCTACCAAAGATTTAGGCGATTCAAAGAAGATTTCACCTGTTTCATAATTGATGCTGTATGTTTTATTTGTATTGCTTGGCGTGTGAGATCTTGCCCACAATTCCCCTGCAACTTTCACAGTTTCTGTCCCTTTTACCAATTTTACGGAACTATCATTCTGCTTTAAATATTTGACTTCCACTGCACTTGTAGGAGCATTTTTAAAAGATATGATTGCTTTTTCTCCATCTTTTAAAAACACATCCTCATCAATGATAAAATCTATATTGTTTTCTTTTACAGAAATCAATTGTTCTATATTCTGATCTCCTAGAAAAAATTCTTTTTCTGTATTGTTTGAAGCAACATCTAAGGTGTATGTTTTTGCAATTAGCGGATTGACGGATAAGCGAAAAACATATAATCCTTTTTCATTAGGGCTTCCTGATGTATTTCCTGAATCAGTTTGGGTCATTCTTGTTTGTTTAGTAGGGTCTGCTAATATATCAGCAATAATCTTATTCGAATCCAAAACGACTAGATTCTTTTTTTCTTTTGTGAAAAAGACTTCATTGTTTTCGTTATATAATTCTATTTTTACGTGTCCTTTAGGGTTTAAAACTGAAACGTCTTGCACCACCGTTAATCACCTCGTTTTAGATTTTTTTAATATCCACCTATGAACGGATTTCCATCTTCATTTAATAGAGTTATTGTCCATGTAATTCGAAGCCCTGTATTCGTGTCTTTTTGTGATTCTCCAACTCTTACTAATGAAAATGCTTTAACAGGATATTTGGTAAATCCTTTCACATGATCTTCTACTCTAGGCCCATCAAATAACCCCATTTCTCGAATGGTAACATTATGATTTGGAGAATCTTCTTGGAACTCCGCCACAAATTGAACTGCTCCTTTATCCAGAGAGTACCAAGGATATTCATTCGTCTTTTTTGGTTTTAAGATAATTTGTCTTTTATAATTTGTTGGAATACCTGGAACCTCATTTGAGTAATAATACACATGAATATTTCCTAAATCGGCCGCTTTATCGTAAAATACTAAACTCTGGTCGTTTTCAACTAGGAAGGCACTTTCTTCTAATAGATTGACATCCGTCACCTGATGTAAAAAGCCTTTTTGAGAAGAATATACTCGAACCTTTCCTTCTTGAATCGAATGATTTAGATTTTTTTTGGATACATCGATTTTATGTTGATAGCTCACCACAAGAGTTGAGCCTGCACTTGGAGCAATAGATAAAGAAATTTGATTGCCTGAGATCGTATAATCTACAGATTTCGTTAAAGCAGCACCATTTAGTTTCACTGTCTCAGAATCATTCACAATATTTGTTTGAGAAAGAGTAAATGTTTTATTATTTCCATCAATCTCTCCGAAAGGCACTTCATCTGTTACTGATTTTATTCTTTGTTCTTTAATCAGTTCAGACGTCAAATAATCCTCATAAACTTCTCCTGTTACTTCATAAGTAATCAATAAATTTGTCAATGCTCGGCGAAATTCAAGAATTCCAGTGTCTTTGTTGACCACATAACTATGATCTGTTAATTCACTCGGATCTTCTACTTGTGTAAATTCAATTCCGTTATAACTAACTTTTACGCTTTCAGGAACGATTGGATAATTTGGCAATTTAACTGTATATGGCGCTACAGATGTTGTATTAAAAATAGTTGGCGTATCAAATTTACGAGTATAACTTTCAAACTCATGTATTAGTTGATTCATGTTCTTGGTTAAAGCATCAAAAGCTAACCCGACTAACACCATTTTTGGATTTGTTACACTTGTATCTGCGCCGGCTAATTTAACTTTTACTTCTGTTTCTTTTGTATGGTCTAAATTGTTTAACTCAAATTTCACAACTTTTGTTTCTCCGTCTGCTAGTGTTGAATCATAGGTTTCAATCGTTTCTTTTGTCACGCCATCCACTATAATTTCAATTTGTCCTCCACTATTAGAAACTTCAAACTCCAAAGCAACATTGCTGATTTTTTCTTTAAAGAAAATAAAGTCATTTACAGTACTTGTTTCTTTTTTCTCTTCATCACCTGTAAAATCACCCTCATAATGAAGTCTTTCATCATTTAGTGAAACAGGATAGTTTTTTCCATCTCCGATTCCAATGAATAAATTTGTATAAGCGCTATATACTTCCGAAGTCAAAGGAGCTGAAGAAGCATTTGGTGTAGTGGTTATTTGAAATGCCTTTTTATTTGGCTCTTTTGATTCGACTTCTTCTAAATAAACAGTGGTTGGATAAAAACTGTATTCAATATCAAAATCGTTATCATTAACGCATTCCCATATTTTATTTGGATGGTGAGGAATGACATTTTGATTTGCTTCAACACTTAAAAGTTCATTAACATCAATATGATATACTGGAGAAGGATTGGATTTTGGAATTCTATTTTTGTAAATCATTCGATTTGGATCCCCGCTAAAAGCACGCAAAAGAATCTCTTCCGCACCATTGACAACCAAGTTTGGTTGATCTACAATAACGCCTAATGAATTTCCGTCTTGGTCAATTTTTTCGATTGTAATGTGTCCCGTTGGTTTTAAAGACATTTCATCTTGAAGACCGCCGCCTGTTCCGCTTTTTGACTTAGCTTTTATTTGATTCAATTTTTGTTTTAATGCATCTTTTTTTGGCCCATCAGGGAGAAGAGAAATTATTTTCTCAAATGATGATAGATTCATATATTTACACCTCTCTATACTGAAATTTATGCCTTATTCCCTTTTAATGTATTTGAACCTAAAATAAATTTACCTAAAGGCCATTCATGACTTATTTCTCCTACGTACACTTTTACCTCATCAATATCTTTCTTGATGTATTTATCCAACAAGCCGGATTGAATCATCTGTTCTTTGTGATCTTTATAGAACGCATTGAATTTTTCGAATACATGATTTTGATAAATAATTTTATAATCACTATTCGATTTCACAAGCACATTTTCTGCGAATTTGAACAGCAACTTATTATTTAGAAATACCGATTTATCTTTTAATAAGACATTTTTAAAATCTTTTATTCGCTTGTGATCAGTCTCATAAAACTCTATATTTTCATGCAATTGAGCAAACATATGATCAATTTTTTCTTTCTTTTGTTCAGGTGTAAGATCAAGAAAATCCATAATTTGAATAGTTTTTGTTTCTCTATTATTTAATTTTAATGAATGAATCATCGCAGATATTTCATGTAATGTTAGCTGATAATGTTCTTTGAAAGAATGCTGAATAGTGCTTTGTTGCTTTATCTCTTCTTTCCACTGTAAAACCTGCTGCTCATTTTCTGCAAAATAAGGAAGAGTTTCTAATGTAAATTTTTCGACTATATGTGTAAATAACGTTAAAAATTCCATCGGATTATATTCTAAATAAAGGGATAATGAAGATTTTTCAAATATCCCCAACATCTTATCAATTAAATAAATTTTAAAATCAAACTGATGTTGATTTTGTTCTTTTAATACCTCGAAGATATCATAAAGCAACAAATGACTATAAAGTTCTCCATCTTTTGTCAGATCATATTGAACTACCTCTGAGGAAATATCGAGCAAACTTTTATCTTCTGCTTCAATAAATAATTCCGCTCCACGACGATCTAAAATATTCAATGGGATGAACAACTCTTTAACCGCTGTTCGAAAGAAGTTAGATATCTCTTCTTTCGTGTTATATGATAAAAACTCATAAACTGTCGGGTCCGATAACAGCTTAACCATATCATTAAAATGCTCAATAAAATGATCTGACAAGTCAAAAGAATAAATGATTTTAATGAGTGTATCTTTAATATCAAACTCACAGAACGCTTCTAATAATACTTCCTGTTTATCTGGATGTGACACTAATATTTCATAATTGACCTGCTGCACAATGTTTTCACAATACTCCTCCAGATAACTTTCAAGAAGCAAGGCAAAAAAATCTGCTCGTTCTAATTGATGAAAGAAATCTAATAAATCATATTTTTTCGCCAACTCTGCTAAAGCTTTCGGGCTTACCATGACATGCTCATAAAATGATTCTTTTAACTGTGTTTTAAAAACTGCAAACCATTCTTGAATCACTTGAAGCATTTCTTCATCAATACTATAAGACTTATCATGTTTTACATGAAAAGAATCAATGAATAAATGAAGAGTATCATTTACAGAATGATCAATTAAATACGATAAGTTTTTATCCTGAATGCTATCTATTAAATCTAAAAAGTCATATAGCATCTCATAGACAATTAAATCATTATGTTCATCTCTAAGTTCTGAGTACACCCAGTCACTTTGATACCCTTGTTTGGAAACTCCTCGAACTCTATATTGATTATGAGAAGAAGCATGATAATCGAAATGTTTTTGTGTCACCCAATATGATTCTTGTACTCCGTTTACGCTTGTTGATAAAACAGCCTTGATTCGCAATTTATCATGTAAAGGATCCCAATCTGCTAATGGAATGACTTTTTGATAAAACTCTGATTCTAATTTTGAGTTATGATTAATCAGCCTTAATCGCAATGTTATATCAGAATCAGAAGGAAAGGTGACATGCTTAAAAATCCGATCATCATGGGATTTCTTTATCAAAGGGAAATCTAAATTGGTTAGTTGTATTTCAACTTGATTGGAAAACAAAGATTCTCCCATGATTGTCACCTCTTTCTATTACTCTTCAGAAGATTTTTTGCGACCACGCCCTCTTTTTGGCTTCTCTTTTTCTTCTTCCGCTTCTTTATGTTCCTCATGCTTATTCTCATGTTCGCTGAATAATTCTTCTATTTCAGTTTCTACTTCTTTTTTCTCCTCTATCTCAACGCTGCTAGCTTTGATCTCTTCTTCAGGTTTTGAATTCTCAATAAGGCTTTGCTGTTTCACGCTTTCTGCTACAATATCAGATGATTTTTCTTGAATAAAACTGACTCTGTTTTTCACTTGTTTTAATACTAATTCGTATTTTGAGAGCCATTGATCAACTACTTGTTGAGGCAGTTTACCTTCATATAAAATAAGCGCCGGCTGTTGACACATAATCGCATGACAAATACCTGATAAATCTGTATTGTCATCATAATAAATTTCCCGAATTGGATTACTAAGATTTAAATTAATGTTTGTTTTTGGATCATAAAAAGCTGCTCGATTCGGTGCTAAACCAACTTTCAATACTGGCATTTAACCGTCCTCCTTTAAATATTTATAAAGCGGGCGAACGATACCATTCCCCCGCTTTAAACATGTGATTTCAATTAAGATACAATTTTGATGCGATCTGGCTCTGGATAAGATTTTTCAAATGCAATATTACGAGCAACTGCAACAGCTTCTCCTCGGTTCAGAATACCGATACCATATCGTTCTTTGATTTTGATACTTTGAATATCACGCATAGGATCATCAAATTGTTCTGTGCTAAGCGGATCTTTTTCAAGTAAAATTCCAATATTTTTAGCATCAACTACATACATATCAAACTTTTTATCTACATGGTTAAATGGTGCGAATGGTGTAAATTTAATGTTAATCGCAAATGGAATACGACCGCTTACTTGATCCGGCTGAATTTTTAAGTTGGTAATTTGAGATCCACCTAGTGCTGCGTGTGTCAAGCTGTTGATAATGTCATTTTTAAAGAAAACAGACCAAGTTAATGGATGCATGATAATGTCAGACGGATTATATCCATGTGCCATAACAGAAATAAACATGTCAATTAAGTCTTCTGTAGACAAGGTATTATTTTTATTTCCTTCTCGGTCACATCCACTTGTGCCTGCTTCTGGATATTTTTCACGTATATCGTTATCAAACACAACATGTCCATGACGAGAAAACTGATAGAATGTTTTTTCTTCTTTCAAGCGAGCCATTGCTTCTCCCGCTTTTCGAACTAAAATTCCAATAACATCCCATTGAGAATCTCTGATCATTTCATCACTGATACGAACAATCATACCTGACTTCCCAACTTTCACTTCTTGAGTTCTGTGAAGTTGGAAGTCCACTGTTTCTTCTGGATACGCTTGTGTTTCCCCAATGTCATGTGCTTTCATTGCACCAATGGATGGAAACTCAATAGAGCGCCCTTCTGTTAAACGAACTTTTTGAAGAAGGTCTGAACCAATGTAAATTGGCTCAGCAGCTTCTCTCATTAATCCGGTGATGACACGAGGAATCAAAATAGATGCATCTTGAGTTGTTAATGCTTCCGAAACTGTTACAAATTCACTTTTTGGAATTTGTGTCCAATCCTCGTCTAAATCTAATTGCCGCTGCATTCGCTGTATAATCTTTTGAGATTCTTCAGATAGTTCCATTTCATTGATGTTTATCATTTAACTCACACCTTTCATTATTTTTGCAACAAGATACGAACAGCCCCAACGGATCCTTTAAAATCCCAGTTTGTCGGTACGCCTGGGATTTGCCCCGTTGCTTTAAAGTCAGCTGTAATTTCAATAGGCGTATTTCCAGTACTGTTATCTACATCTACAATGACTAAACCAGATGGGAAATCAACATGAACTGGTTGAATTTCTGTTCCATCTGCATAAAGCTTTAATGAGCCCTCCACAATTGGAGTTTTCTCAATTCGGAAATTATGTCTTCCTTTTTGTCCTGGTTGAATATATCCTACTCGCTCTCCTGTAAACGGAACTTCAATTCTCGAACCATTTGTTAAGCCTGGGATTCCTGTTGGGAAGTATTTATTAGTTTTCGTATCCCAATTTCGATATGTTTTTTCATATGGATATCCTGGGAATCCATCCTGAGAGCCAAGGTCTTCAGGTCTGAATCCATTTTGATTTTTCCAATCATCTTCTTTCATATCCTCTTGTGACCATCCAACCCATTTCAACCAACCTTGAGGTGGCAGGTTTGTTTCAACTGCCCAAACTTGTCCGATTACTTGTTCAGATAGACGAACATATTCTTTTTCTGCATCTGCAAGTTTTTGCATAGCAGCTTTTAATTCTTCCAAATCAGCCGCATTGGCAGCTTCTTGTTTTGCTTCCTCCATTTGTTCTTTCACTTTATCGAAATCAGCTATGATTAAGCGTCCTGTTTCATCTGACATAACATAATCTCCATTTTTAACAGGACGAGTTGGATCAACATCGTAAAATGCGCCCCATTCAATACTGTAAGCATCTTCTTTCTTTGGAATGTAAGGCAATTCAATATAAATTTCATTTTCAATAGTTGGTTGGAAACCATTGAATCCATCAATAATCTCTTCATAAAGGTTTGCATATGCAACCCCTATAGCCCGATTGGCTTTTCGTGTATACGTTTTTCCGTTCTTATCTAAATCTTCTACGTCTACCCCACCATTTGCGAGTGTAAGAACCGGACGATAAAATCCAGAATCTAGATCTTTTATATTTCCGTTTTGGAAAATTCCCCCATCATCAGTGGCAGGTGCAACAGCACGACCTTTTGGAATAACAACCCATCCGTCACCACCGAAATGATAGCGGAACAAACGTTTTAAGCGTGGATCAATCAAAAACTTTTCACCCGGCGAATCATGTGTACTAACTTGTAGTTTCGAATTCGTTCTAAAATATTGATCTCGTTCATCAGGAATAGGACCTGTAATTCCTTGAAATAACGCCATATTGTTTCACTCCTTTAGTTATTTTCGTTTTGAACCAAACATTTTGGTTATAGTTGCAACAGCTTCTTGATATGACAGTTTATTGTCTTTATCCTTGTTGTCTTCTGAATTCTCATTTTCATCAATAGTTAGACCTGGATTTTTTACACTGCCGGCCAGCGGACGGGCATGCACACGAGATTTTTCATACTCTTGTGTAAGGTCTTTCAATGTATCCATAAGAGATTCTTTTGTTCTTCTTACATGATCTTCAATTGCTTCTTCTGGCGTTTTGCCAAGAATATCAGATTTATGCAATGCTTCTTTTAATCGCACTACTTTTTCTGCTAAATACTTATGATTTTCAGCCCTTAACTGAACGTTTTCATCTACCAATCTCTTATTTTCTTCTTCTAAATCAGAAAATTTAGATTGCAATTTTTTGTTTTCTAATACTAAATCGGTTATGGTTTTCTGCATTTCTTCGATTTTTTTAAGACTATTATCTTCTTGAATAGGTGTGCTTTCATTTGTTTGTTTAGTCTCTTGAGTTTGATCTGCCGGTTTATTTTCTTCTGGTTGCTGCTCTAATTGTTCGTTTATGTCACCCATTTGATTTCCACTCCCTTCATCTGTTGCCATTAAATCTAATAACTTTTTGACATCATCATTTAAATGCTCGTATAAATTCACTTCAGGATTTTGAACGTCTTGATAAAGACCTTCAGCTATTTGATACATACTGATAATCGCAGATTCTTTTGTCGTTTTCTTTGATTTATCATCATCTTCCACAATTTGCATAGTCACATTTCTTGCATTTTCATCGGATGGTGTATTCACATAGCTAACTTCTCGTCCAAAGGTAGGGCCGATAATAAAATGACATGTCTGCTCATCATATTTTTTCCCTGGCCAATGTTCACACCATTCTTCTGTTCGATCTTTTCCACAAATATTGCATGTTACTTTATCTGTAGAAGCACCGATTGAAACGGTCTGATAACGACCATCAAGCACCTTTTCAATAGCATCTTGATCTGTAATTTCTACAGTAAATATCAAACCAGGCTTTCCAGACAATGTTTTTTCACTAAATTCAGCATTTAGAATTCGTCCAATGGGTTCCCCTCGGTGTGCGTTATGGTGAGTTAGAACAGGTTTATTGTAAGGATGTGTCCAAGATGAAAGCCCTGCTTTTAAGCCTTCTTCTGTATAAAATGTGAAATTTTTTGTTCTACCCACATGAATAGCTTCCATTGTAACAATCAATTTTCTTTTTTTCTTACCTTCCGCAGATTCATTTAAAATCTTGAGATTTTCCGTATTAATTTTAGCAATACCCGAAACTTGCTCATTAATAAAATCTCTAGGCACCAATTGTTTTTCTTGATGTTCTTCTAATGTATACCTCAATCCGATTCACCTCCATTAAATTTTGTAACCTCGCATTTGCACCCATAATGCCATGGAGGTATTTTGTAAAATATCGATTCTGGAAAAGAAGAAAACTTTTCTATATTTAACAAATCGTTATCATGTTCTTTGCATTTTTTGCAAGACTTTTCAGATTTAATGGATGCTTTTTTCTCTCCATAGCTCAATAATGATAAAACATATCCATAGTTATAAGATCGTGCTAAAAGCGTTTTGCAAAAAGACTCCCATTTTGATTCATATGATTCGAATATACTTAACACAAAAGCAATCGCTTCATTTAAATTTTTGGCTTCTTGAAATTTATTCCTAATTAATTCTTTTATTTTATTTACAAGTAATGAAACAGATTCCTTAATATCATTTTCAATTACACGCAATGCTACACTTTCTTGTAAATCTGGATAGTTTACTTGTTTTAGATCTTCTTTGCATTTTGAGATCGATTCATTAAATGCTTTTTTAGCATATTTCATGGAAATCTCCTGCAAACGATCTACAGACAAAGAAATGGAAGATTCAATGATTTTTGGACTTTTCGAAGGAAATATTAAACGATTTTTCTCTCTGCGAATGGATTCAATCGTATCATCACGTATTTTGAAATACACTTCTCTAATAGATTCTAAGAAATGATAGCTTTCAGTGTTATCAGAAATACTTTCCTGTAAAGATTCTGTTGGCCGCTTTGGTCCTGTTCTTTTCCCATGTTGATTTTCTGGCTGATTTTTATTGTTTACTTCATCAATTCCTTGTTCTGTTTTACCGATCATTTGAAATTGCAATCGATTTTCATCTGCAACAGGATCCAAACCAATAGCTGTTCTTGTTTCTTCCCAAGTCTGCATATTATTGTTAAACTTAAATATTTCATGAGTTTCTTGTTTAATTTTTCTTTCGATTTCTATTTCATTAAAGACAAAGTTTACATCATATTCAGGATTAACGAGCGGATCAAAACCGCCTTCTACCAGTAATTCATCAATAATATACTTATCAATTTGAGTTTGAATGATTTGCTGCCAACGTTTTACCCGATCAGCTTTAATACCAGTCATAGCATCAGCTGTGCTTCTATTAGCAGTATCTCCACGTCCAAAGTCCACTTGGGACATCCCAAGTCCAGAAAATACCCGATTTTCAAAATAATCTAAATAAGGTTTTCCATCAATGGCGTTTATTAAGACAGATTCTATATCATGTCGCTCAGGCATAACCATTATACCATCTGTTGGCATATCTTCTACCATTTGCTGAATTTCTTCGATTTCTTCGTCTGCTGCTTCAAATCCTTCTTTATCTAGCCCTACTTTATATTTCAATAAAGGGAAGATATGTTTATATATTAGTAATGCGATATTTTCTTCAACTTTTCTTAGCAGTCTTACATCATCTAACACAGAAGATATCCAAGGATCACCAAATGCTCTACCTGTTAATACATTATCTTTTATATGAATAATGTCTTCTGGCTTAAATTCTACTGGCTTATCTGCTCCCTGCACTTCTTGTTTATATTTTAGAACTGTACCATTTTGGTCTCTTGATATTTGAATTGTTTTTGGAGGTAATATAAAATAACCAGCAATCGGTTCTTTAGATGGCGGCACCGGTGTTGCCGTAATACCTGGGGGCAGCCCTACTCCATTTTTTGCACGAGCTTTCACTAAAAAACAGTTATTATAACGAACAATATCTCGTGCAATCCCCTGAAAAAGTTCTTCTGTTGGAATTTGAGTAGCTACAGCTATCATGTCTAACCTTAGTTTTACATATTGCAAAGATTGCTCATTTTTTCCTTGCAAAGACCATCCTGACTTAAAAATTAGCTCTTCATATTTCATGATAGATTGACTAAGATATGCATCTGTTCGTATGGCTGTTTCAATTAATTCAAAATCTACATCAGGAGTTTCAAAATTATCTCGGCCGCCGCCTGAGCTATTGCTGATTTGATATCCAACACGTTTTACCCGATTTGCTTTCGGATCTCGGTTAAAAGATCCTCCTACACCACCATTACTTCCAGAGGGACCATTCTTAATTTCTATATTTCTTAATATTTTGTTTAATAATTTTGCCAAGAATCTTCCCCCTCTACTTTAAAAGCTAGTAAAACACACTATAAACATTATACATGAAAGGTCTTTCACATTACGATATTTGAGAGTCTTGATAACCGTTTACCTCCAAATATCTGTCAATCCAATCCGCATCTATTTGACCTATATCTCTTAAATCCTCGATTATTTTATAGAATCGTCTAATTTCCTCTTTTTTTCTCAATAGCTCCATTTGTTTGTAATAAAATATAGCTTCTTGTCGATAATATTTAATTAAATCTGTTAAGGTTTTCGAAAAATAATCTTCTACGTTTTTAATGGATTCCACCATATAACCGGCAAATTTATCTAATGCTTCACTAAATTCTTCCTGTTGAGTATATAACCATTCTCTTAATTCATAAGAAGTATTGGATTTAAACTTTTGATAAAAATATTGCTTTTCTGAAATAAACAATTCTTTTGCTTCGTCCATTAAGACAAACTGGTGCTTGATTTTTTTGTGTTCATCTTTCACTTGTTTAAATGAAAACAACAAATGACTTTTAAATATGCGTAAATCTGGGAATTTTGCTAATTGGTCAAGCAACATGTGTAAATCTTTTTTAATGAAATTTTCCGGATACAATACGATGGCTTCCCCCATATTCACAACTTCTTCCAGCATTAAATATCTATTTCGATCTACATAAGAAATATCAGCCAAAGTTGTATGCATACCCTCTAATTTTTTCGCTTCTTTTTCAATGTTTTTAACTTCACCATCAGTAGCATCTTCATCATGAGCCATTTCATGATAAAAATTTGATAATTGCACCTCTTTTTCAAACCATTTTTGAATAGATACCAATTCATCTTCTTCGATTTTTTTTACCTCATCCGCAGAAGAAAACTGATTTTTTAAATAATCCATTATAAAATTGACTCGCTTATTTAGAGTATTTTTCACTCTAAATAGGATCGTATATAGCTCTAAATCTCCGTTGTCTTGTGCAATGGTGTTGTATTGCTCTTCGTGCTGTATAATGTCATTCATTGGAGGATGCTCGTTTGATAATAACCCTAATAAGACTTGAAACTCATTGGATAGATTTCGATCTTGCAGAATATCTAATAATTTTTGAATACGATCAATTAAAGACTGATAATCCATAATAGATTTACTTACTGTAAAATCTTTTGCCCTCACTATATTTTGTTTTACGTCTGGAAATAAAGGAGCATTTAAAATCCTTACATGAAATTCCAAATGAGGTGGTGTTTCAAAGAATTCTCGCTCATACTCTGTATCAATTCCCTTTTTTCCAAACAATTCATTCTCCATAAAAACACCGCCTAGTGTCAGTATGTATCGTGCAGCAAGCAGCTGCACTTGTTAGGATACATGGGGTTTATTTTTTCTGCTAAATTAGCAGTTTAAAACTTGGATCTTCGAAAAGGATTACTTCCACTACTGGATCCTCGTCGTCCCCAATATGTTTTAGATCTACTTTTACTATATCCTAACGGAACTTTCTGCCAATGCCAACGTGGGTTATCTCTGGGTTCACGCTCTCTCTTGGTTTTAGATGTTTTGAATACATCTCTATCGCCACCAAAAGCTTTTTCTTTTAGCTTTTCCTCTGTTTTTGAAGCATAAACCTTTGCTTTTCTAGCCACTCGCATTTCTTCCAGAATTTTTGTGATTTCTGGGAATTCTAATGTAAACCCTAAAATGGTTAACATGAGAGCATCTAAAGCATGCTCATTTTCAGATGTGTAAGTCGGTTTTCCATTTTGAGAAATACGAACAACTTGATAATTCATCATTTGCTTCCAAATCATATCATCAAATGGAGACAACATGATTTGATCACGTTCTAACAAAATAGAAGTTTGGTTTACCATAAAGTTTTTAGCATCTTTCTTATCGACAACTCTTAAAGCCGGATCTCGAATTTCTATATTTTGAGAGAATTGAATTCTTTTTACTTTCCTATCTAAACCTGATTCTGGATGATCAATTCCATATTTTCTTAGTGCTTCAATTTGATACTCCAGTTATGTTATCG
>ERZ777010.1442-NODE-1442-length-15919-cov-5.123109_pt1 | contig 15919 bp, 12 predicted proteins | sample MGYA00374963_ERZ777010 | MGnify/ENA primary metagenome ERZ777010 (study PRJEB29309, sample SAMN06268256) | bioreactor metagenome | isolation source: Joint BioEnergy Institute, California, USA | place: USA:Joint BioEnergy Institute, California, USA | collected...
TGAATGGACATCCCGTCATGCGGCCAAAGCCCCAGGACTAAGGGATAAAAAGCCCTTAGGGTAACAAACTGGAATATCAGGTTGAGATGCTCCGCAAACATCTAGGAGATAAAGTGAAAGGCATTCATCTGGGCGGAAGCCATTTGGTTCGAGATCCATTCAGCCGCGAATTCGATAAGAAGCCAATTAAGCCATTTATGGTTAACCAAACGACGCTCATGCTCGAGCGCGGACAGCTTCGCATTCCGCATCGGGAAATCGATGAGACGCTCGTTCGCCAAATGACGAACTATCAAGTGGAACGAATCTCGGCGAAAACAGGGGAACCAACCTACTCCAGCACGGACGAGCACGCATTGGATGCGATGATGTTGTCTTTGCTGGCGTTCATTATTGAAATGCCAGACCTTGCGAAAACCATTGAAGTCGTTAATCCAGCAACAACGATAGCCAGCGCCTCTCTTAAATTCATCGATCCACTGAAATCCATCTACAAAGGATTCAACAGCACCAAACAAGATTATCTCGAGTATGTCGAGAAATGGGATGAACCAACTCCTCCTCCACCACGAAGAACCAGAATCGGAAATGGGCGTACTTCTGGCGGATTTAGCTGGGGTCGCCGAGGAACCTCCAGCCGATCCATGCCAAGCCGACGATCCTGGTGAAAAAGAAAAACAAAATCAAGGAAAAGTGTATTGACGGAGGATTTTGAATAGCTTATGTTGGAAACGTCGATAGGAAAAATCTCCCCCATATGTCCTATCCGATGTTTCTTCCCTCCCCCCTTGCCTACGACTTGCTTGGCAAGTCATTTTCCCTCCCTCTCCCCTCTCTTAGGATAGTCGTGGGGTCTCCTCCCCTTCCCCACCGACTATCTTTTTCTAAATTGAAAAGATAGGGTGTGAAACAATGGACGAAAGAGAGCAAGATATTTTAGGTGGACCTGGTATTGACACCCCTATCGAGCGCCAACGCATTGAATACCGTCCTCGAATTGAAATGCCTAAAAAACCAGGTCGGCCAATGGAAGAATGGTTGGCTTCTTTCTTATCGGAAGAAGAATATGAGCCGATTGGAGAAATTTCCACTGCTCCGCTATGGGAGCAATCTTCTCATGTTTATGAGCGATTAACGAAGTTAGAAGAAAGACTCTCCAATCAACTCGCTTCGGTAACGGCTCCTATTCCATCTTCTTTGATTGAAAGAGTTCAAGAAGCGGCCAATCGTTTAGGAGAGCAAGTACAGCAAGAAATTCCGTTTTCATTATATAAAAAAGCGTTGTATTCCTCTTCTCCTGATGCGATGTTGATTCAGGAGGTATTTGAGGATTACCACGCCGATGTGAATGGAGTATTAGAGGCAGAAGTCTATCCTGATGTTGTAGAAATGAAACAAGATTGGGAAGACATCCTTTCTTTTATGAAAAAAGGGTTGTTCGCTCAATTCATTCCTTTCGACCAACTGCCAGATACTTCATCCCTCGATGAATCGACGATAGAGTTGATCCATCAAAAAGAAAAAGAAATGTATGAAACCTATGCGAAACTACAGAAGTTGAATGCACTCAATGAAGAAGTGCTGGATCACTTGCCTAGAAGCGAGCAGGACACAGAAGCCTATCAACAACTTCTCCACATGATCGAGAAAGATCGGCAGCAAATACGACAAATGGAACGTAAGATTTACACCAAAGAAGAGATTGTGGATTTGCTTCAGCGCAAGACCAACTATGTCGATTGGGCCATTCAATTTATTGAAAGTGCTCTGGATTTTTCTCCTTATAAGGATCAAGAAGAATCCCTCTTATATCATTGGATCTCTCATGGAGCAGGGCGAGGCTCCATTTTGACGATGATCCAAAAAACGAAAGCGATCTTAAAATTAACCGTGGATGCTCAAAAAGAGCAGACGAAACAATTTCGGTCCCAACAAAAAGGAATGGTTCATCGTCATAAAAAGCAGAAAGTGCATCAATCCCTGATTCATGGCATCTATATGCGAAGAGATGTCGCGGGAGACATGCATGAATTTCTGCATCATTTTTATTTTCCAAAGGAACAGCAATCTCTTCATTTACTGGCAAGCCATTTGGTGGAAGGAATCAATCGAGCCGATCAACTATACGAAATGCAATCTTCTGATTTTTACCGAATCCATACGATCGATCATGAAATTCGTAAAGAAAAGCTGAAGAAAGTGGTTCATAAAGATACGGCACGCCGATTATTTCAGTTGCTTACTTCGGTTCATAAGCATATTCAAGAGTCTGGTTCTGTTCCTCGACAAGAGAATGCAATGGAATGGGTTCGCGATTTCTTATCTCATTATCCGCTTTCGTAAAGAGGAGGAGGGTTTTTTATGTCTTACGAAAAGAAGGTGCAGGAACTCTTGCAAAAAATGGGGATTGCGCCCGCGCCGTCGAAATCCAACTCATTAGAACAATTTTATCAGGTACGAAATTCGAATCCCCGAAAAGGGAAAAAGATTTTTACGTATACCTACAATGAAAGCCCTTATCAAGAAGAGGGCGTTATCCTTATCCCGATTACCGACGTTCATCTTGGGAGCAAACAGGCCAATATCCCCTATTTCCAACGATTCATCGACTACATTTTAGAAACCCCTAATGCCCTTACCATCTTAAATGGCGATTTAGCCGAAACCGCCACCAAAGTATCCGTAGGAAAAGCCATGTTTGAAGAAGACGCCCATTTGCCTCAGCAATTGGATATTCTAACGGAAATGCTGTCCCCATTAGCGGAAGCAGGAAAAATTCTAGGCATTGGTCCAGGAAACCACGAGGAACGCGTCGCCAATATGATTGGAATCAACCCAATGCAGATCTTGGCAGAAAGACTGGGTGTCCCTTATTTTGGGTATCAAGGATTTTTCCGTATTGTCGTGAATGGAATTCCGTATCATGTTGCTTTGCATCATGGTACAGGCGGCGGAGCGACCAGCGGCTCCAAGACAAACAGTTCCGAGAAAATGAATAAGGTCGTAGCTAACGCTGATTTATATATCAGCGGACATACCCACGCACGTCAATTCCATCAAGATATTATTTATTTAATGGACGAAAACGAAGAGGCGCTGGTGCCACATATTCGAACGTATGTCGTAGGAGGATCCTTTGTGGAGTACTGGGGCGGCTATCCTGAAATGAAAGCTCTCCCTCCTTCCATTACAGGACTCATTCGATGCGAGTTGCGTCCTGACCAAAAAGACATTCGAGTCATTGTGTGAGGAGGTGACGAAGATTGTGGGAGCACATTAGAAAAACGATTCGGCAATTATTTGGGCGGCCGCTACAAGAAGCCCCAAGAGACCCAAAAAAGATTGCCGTCAAGCAGTTAGGACAAGCCATTAAAGGAAGAGGCTCGGGAGAATTTGAAAATCCGAATGTGGACCTCGATGAAATATTCCGCGCGTACCATACCGATTCCTATATTAAACGGGCGGTTGATAAATACGCCGATCTTATGTTTAAAAACAGCTGGGATATTATCGGAAGAAATGTCAAGGCGACGCAATATGTATGGACTCGTTTGAAGTTTATGGCGGAGGCAACAGGCATCCCTACCGATGAGTTTTTATATCGAATTGCGCATGACCTTGTGTTATTCGGCAATGCGTTTGTCATCAAGGCAAGACAAAAGACGAAGGTGCCGATTCCAGGCGTAAATGCGCAAGGATATACAGGGAAACAGCCTGTTGCAGGATATTTTGCTCTTCCTCCAACCACCGTGACGATTGCACGGGATGAAACAGGGAAAGTATTAGGATATCAGCAAAGCGTGGACGGCGGAACTCCGATTGATATTAAGCCAGAAGATATGATTCATTTTGCCTACAAGCGTCCAACAGGGTACGCATATGGGGTTCCTTTTGTCTACAATGTACTGGATGATGTAAAAATCCTTCGCCAGATTGAAGAAAACGTGGCAAGGCTCATCTATCGCAATCTCTTCCCGCTTTATATGTATCAAGTGGGGTTGGATAAACCAGGGTTTGAGGCAACGGATGAGGAAATCGAAGAAATTCGGAACCAGATTCGCGATATGCCAATGGACGGCGGTATCGTTGTTCCTGAAAGACATAATATTAAAGTCATTGGCGCGGAAGGAAATGCGATTGATGCCAGTGAATATCTTAAATATTTTCGTCAGCGCGTATTCTCAGGACTAGGCGTTTCCGAAACCGTCATGGGAATTGGAGGCACTGCCAATAAATCGACTTCGGACAACCAAGCCGCAGACCTCTTTGACGGAGTAAAAGAATTCCAGCGGGTCTTTGCAGAGACCTTCCAGCACCACGTGATTAATGAGCTATTATTTGAAGGCGGATTCGACCCGATTGCCAACCCTGATGATGAAGTGAAATTTGTCTTTAACGAGATTCAACTGGACGCCAAAATCAAAAAAGAAAATCATGCGGTGCAGCTTTTCTTGCAAGGCGCCATTACCCATGAAGAGATGCGCGCCATGATGGGATTGGACCCAGTGACCGACGAATCTCGCTTATATTTTAATATGGTTGGAACTGTTGGCGTTTCTCATCAATCCGCTGCGAACGCGGGGGCCAATGACAATCAGCCAGAAAATCAGTATGGAAAAAAGAATTCGCCAGGCAATCCCAAACGAGAATCCACTCCTCATTTCCCAGTTTCGGAAAAAATTGAGGAAAATGTATTGACGGAGCGTTCTGGAATGGTTACTTTAACATCTGAGTTAAACGTTTCCGCTTACGCTGCTTCATTGGAGCAGACATGGAATCGCCTTCGTGATGATGTCGTACAAATCGCAAAGTCAGGAAGAGAACCGTCTTTCGCGAAGGGATTTGGCATCGAAGTAGCAAGACAAGTATTACGTCAATACAGCCGACGGTATGTTTACGATGCCTTGGCGAAAGGATTGGAAAGCGGCAATCAAGAATTGTCCTCCTCCGTCCCTCTGACGAACCTCTCTTTCTTATCCTCGGTAGAACGGGTGCTCCAAATGTCCGAATCTCATATTCATCGACTATTGGAGGATGTCCATCGCCTATTGCAACAAGCGTGGGAAGAGAAAGACGAGGCGCAAAAAATTCAACGGATCCTCGCCTCTTTTGACTCTAATCGATATCGACTTTCCTTTATTGCCAAAACCGAATTGTATCGAGCCTATCATATAGGCCGAGCCATGGTGGCCAAAGAAATGGGAGTGACATCGGTATCGGTGCAAGCGGAAGGATCCTGTGAAAAATGCAAGCAAAAAGCGGAAACCGTGATTGCGTTAGACACCCCTGATTGGATGGAACAGCTTCCTCCTCACCATCCAAATTGTGAATGCGGGATTACCCTTGCCGCCGCGACAAAGGAGGTGTGAGATGAAATGAAGTACAAAGGATTAGAGGTGGATCCCTCCAAAATTCATGAATCCATTGTGGTTCAGCCTCAGCTCTCCTCTACGGATGTCTCCTCTTTGATGGAGCAAGCGATGAACAATCAAACTTTTCTCCTTCCTCGCATTGAAGCCATTCATGAGGGGACGACTAGGAACTTTACCCGCTATCCCGCAGATAAACTCCGAGGAGACCAGTCTTTAAAAAGCGGAGTGTATAGCTGGACACACCCTTATCCAAAGCCTGTGATCTACAATCATGATGTTGAAACCGAAGCAACAGGACGCGTCCATTCCGCTTACTTCACAGAATTTACCGCCGCAGGAAAACCAGGAATTGTGGTTGTTCCAAAAATCACTTCTCCAAAAGCCATTCAAGACATATTAGAAGGCCGATTGTTGACGGTTAGTATTGGTGCCACTACCGATGCTGCCATCTGTAGTATCTGTGGAACGGACATTATCCAAGAAGGCTTCTGCGGTCACATGAAAGGTGAAGAATACGATGGACAAAAAGCAGAATGGATTGTCGGAAATCTTTGGTTTGATGAATTAAGTTGGGTAAACGTCCCAGCCGATCAACATGCCATGATTGTGGATGCAGGAGTGATGCAGATGACGGTCGATGCCACTTCTGCGGAACATATGGTTGCGTCGACGATCTATCGCCCGACGATTACTGTAACTTCCCCTACTTCTTCATTAATTACTGTTTCTTCTTCTGCTACTGGTAGTGGGTACATTATTTCTACTAACGGCCCTGTTTCTGGACAAGGCCAGCTAGAATCCACAGAGAAAGGAGAGGCTCCTGTGAACGAGGAACAAGTGAAAGAGCTGCAAGAAAAATTAGAAGCAGCAGAGGCGAAGATTACTTCACTGGAAGAGCAAAATACCGCTCTTACTTCGGAAGTAGAATCGCTAAAGACAGAAAAAGAATCCCTGGAAGCGAAAGTCACTTCTCTAGAAGAACAAATCGCTTCACTGGAAACCCAAGTCCAAGAAAAAGAAGAAGCGTTGTCCCAATTAACTGCTACGAAAGAAGATCTAGAAACGAAAGTGGCTCAATTAGAGTCCTTGTTAGAAGAAGAAAAACAAGCTCGCGAGCAAATGGTAGAAGAAAACACCAAATTAGTAGCAGACATGCATCAACAATTAGCAGAACGAGTGGTAGATCTCCGTTTATTCCTCGGAAAAGAGTCAGATCGTGAACAAGCCCTCCAAAAATACTCCACTCGTACCACGGAATCGCTCCGCGACTCACTCCAAGATCTGTTAGCAGAATCTGCTCAAATGAAGCCGATTCGCACCGTGGAGCGCATTGAAAATCCTGTTCACGATATTGTTCCAACTGTGACTAACCAAACTACCGAAGGATTAACGAAAGAAGAAGTATTGAAGAATCTTTTCTCAGGACCAGCTTTTCTTCGTAAATAATCATCTATCGAAATAAAAAGGAGGATTATCTGCTATGGCATTATTCCCGAATGTCGAATCTGATTACACATTTGGCGGCCGTACGCATACCAACCTTGTCGTATCAGAAGGTGCGGCTCCTGCCGAGAAATGGATCGTATCCAAAACGGAAGGTGTGAAATTCACTTACGCATTTGGTCCAGAAGGCAACCAAAACGTTGTCTTAGCAAAAGGGAAAATCGTCGAGTTAGGCGACCCTGAATTCGATTATGAAACTAGCCGTATGGTTACTACCATTAAGCAAGCGGCTCCAGGATCGATGCGTGCGGTAGGTGTAAACCATCACAACATCTATGAGCGCAAACGCGACCGCTTCTCTGGTAACCAACCTGTTGTATTGACTCGCTCTTACATCGAAGTTCCTTTATTCGAACACGATGTAGAAGCAACTGCGGCTCAATTTGCAAGAGCCATGCACTACGGTGCTGCTTATGGCACAAACGCAAACAAAATCAAACCTGGCGACTTCGTAAAAGTAGGTCAAGATGGCAACTTCGTAAAATTGGACACTGCGAATGATTCTCCATTCCAAATCGTTGGTCAAGTATTAGCAGTGGAGCGCGAGTTGCCACCAGCAGGCTTCTTACAATACTACATGGATATGAAAGTGGAAGAAATCGAAGCCTTCTTGAAAGCGAAATCTTATGCTCCGTCTCCAGGTTCGAATGGTAAAGACGCAGGTGCATATCCATACGGATATCCGTACCAACACCAAGGTTGGAAAGGCGAATTCGAAAAATTATTGAATCCAACGGTTAACAAAGGTATTCCGTTCTTAACAGACGGTTACTTCCGTGCAAAACAAGTCGTTACGAACATCGCGTTAGACGACATTTACGATGCACAAACCAACAACGATGGTCATATCGAAAGTGTTGTATTCTCTGGTCAAATCACTTTCGGTCATGACGATGCTGGTACGTTCACTCCGTCTGCGAACAATGCAGTGGACAAAGGTTTCCAAACTGCTGCAGAAAGCCGCAACAACGCATTGTTCATCAAGCTTCGCCATCAAATTGACAAAACCGAAGCAGATCCAGTCGTTGTGAAATTAGACGGCGTTGCAGTAGCAGCAGCAGACTTGCACATTGACTATGTGAACAACACGGTTGTCGTTTACCTCGAACCAGGCATCACCGTTAACGAGTTGACCATCGATGCGAAATTGATTGTGGATCCAGTAGCAGGTATCCCAACGGAGTGGGATTACTCTGGTGCTGTCGGTGCGGTTCGCATCTTGCTTCAACGCTAAACAGCGAGAGGGGTTTCCCCTCTCCCCCAAATGAAAAGAAAGACTCGACAATGATTAAAGGAGGATTACTCGCATGAGTGTAGAATTAGTGGAAAAATATGCGAAAATGCTTTCTTTTGAAGGTCGCAAAGACAAAGAATCTCGTATTACCGTAACGGAAGCATTAACTACTGCTGATGCGAATATCTTGATTCCAAAAGTAATTTCTCAGGTGGTATTAGAAGCAGCAGAACCACTTTACACCGTTTCTCAATTCTTCCAAAAGGTGCAATTGAACGAAGGACGTTCCATGGAGTTCATCCACTTCGGTGCGATTCGTGCCTTCGAAATTGGTGAAGGTCAAGAATATCCGAACCAAACTCTCAACTTGGTCAACCAAGGTATCGGAACCGTAGACGTCAAAGTCAAAAAATACGGTTTGAAAGTGCAAATCACGGACGAAATGATTGCAGACTCTCAATGGGATATGATCGGTCTTCACTTAAAAGCGGCAGGCCGCGCAATGGCTCGTAAGAAAGAAGAAGTAATCTTTGAAGAATTTAACAAGCACGGCCACATTGTATTCGATGCTGCGAAATATCAACCAGGGGAAGATGGTTATCCAACTGGCCGCGGTTTCAACGGCGAATACAATGGTACGCTTTCTGCAGAAGATATTATCGATATGGCTGTATCGATCATGGCTGCAGGCTTTACACCAACGGATATCATCATGCATCCGCTTTGCTGGAGCCTGTTTGCGAAAAACGCAGCATTAGAAGGCGCAAGCGTTGCTGCATTCGGTCAAGGCACCGCATTTACAGATCCTCGCAACTTCAATACAACCAATGCATTAGGCCTCAACGTCATCTTCTCGCCATTTGTTCCATTCGACCAAGTGAACAAAACCTTCGACTTCTATATTATCGACCGCAACAACGTTGGAGTGATTGTTGTGAAAGACGAAATCTCCACAGAGCAATTCGACGATCCGCTTCGTGACATTCAAACCTTGAAAATCAAAGAACGCTACGGCGTCGGCATCTTAAACGGCGGTTTAGGTATTGCGGTTGCTCGCAACATCAAATTCGCGAAAACTTACCCAGCTCCAGAACGTCGCTTCGCAGAAATGCCGCTTCCTTCTGACTATACGGATCCAGCAAAAGCAGCGAAGAAAGACGAAATCTGATGAATGCGTTGGCCCCTTTTTATCAGCCTGACCGAGAAGACCCCCACTTATGGAAGTGGGGGTGAATCGGTCGGTTTTGTTTAACTTCCCTCCGAAAGAAGTCTCCTACTTCTAAACGTGAGGGTGCGCCAGTACCAGTGAAAGTGGGAGATGAATTTCGGTTGGCGTTAGCCAAAACGCATGACAAACTTGGTAAGTGACTATATGAGGTTGAGTGGACAAATGAGTCGGCGAAAACCAAGCAGATTCTTCCACTCGTAAAATAGCCAAGCTAGGGTTGGGACGACCCGAAGTCACGCTCAGGGAGACGAAAGGTTGCTTTCGTCGTGGAACTGAGAAGCTCCCACTTCAAGCAGAGCTAAGTGGGAGTAGTTCACAAGGGGCCCCATTCTATACTCATATCTAGAGCCGCATAGCTCTTGATCATAGGTTTCTTATTTAAGGAGGGGGAATTTCATGTCCCGAATTAAAGTCGCTGTCTCTCCATTTTATCGTGGAGAAGATTGGACCGATGAATTAACAGGGATTACCTTTCGTCGCGATGACAAAGGAATGACCATTTATAGCATTCCAAAAAATCTGGATTTAACGAATATCAAAAAAGCTATTCGCTTAAACACATTGATTTTGGTCGAAGGTGAATTAGAAGACCTCACAAAAGAAGAAGCAGTGGAAGAGAAGAAAGAAGAAGTGATAGAGGCAAAAGAAGAAAAAACAGAATCCTTAGCATCGGGAAAAGAAGAGAAACCAAAAGCAAAAGCAAAGCGATCTAAGGGGAAAAAATAGTACAGCGATAGTGGGGGGATTTCACAAATGACTCCCACTTTTTTTTAAGCCTTATGGTGAGGTGAATACCGATGCCGATGAATCTTTTTTTAATTGTAGGGATTACTCCTGCGAACCACGAAACAGAAGTTTCCGTAGATGCTTCCATTGTCGTTGCTTTTGCGATGGATATGGATCGCCTAACCATGACTCCATCTTATTTTCGTCTTCGTGAGGCGAATGGATCTTATGTCACCGTCTCTGTCGACTATGCGAACCGAAAGGCAACGATTCGTCCGTCTGCTCCATTAAATCCAGGGGTGCAATATGAGCTTCAGATTGTAGGCGGGCAGTCAGGCATTCGAACCATTACGGGAGATTACATGGCAGCGGATCGTTGGTATGATTTTACGACTGCTTCCGTAGATCCTATTTCTCCTCCTGTTTCGGTATCTGTTTCTGTGTCGGATGGATATCCAACCGTATCATGGAATCCTCCTTCGACTTCTCCTTCTTCATTGGAATATGAAGTAAAGATTAGCACCAGCCTGCTTCCTCCTGAATCGGACCCAGGAGCAGTGGTTTGGCCGTCTTCTTCGGATGTTCTCTCTATCTCCTCCACAACGCTAGCGATTCCAATGAAACTACAGGCAGGAGATTATGTCGCGTACGTACGAGCCAAAAATGGGAAAGAGGCAAGCGATTGGAGCTTTGCTTCGTTTGTGGTTACAGAAGAGCCTGCTCCTTCGGTGAATCCTGATCCTTCATCGGATTGGAACGACTTTTACATTGCGGATTCGTACCCAAAGCATCAACAATTCCATATAACGCCTGATGCCATCTACTTATTATTCTCTCTTCCAGTGGACCCTGCGTCGGTGACTACGGACTCAGTTTATCTGGTGATGGCTCCAGGAAAAGAAACTTACAACAAGATCGACCTTCTTACGACATACGACCACTCCAAACAAGTCCCTGCTAAGGTCACGGTACAAGATGCGAATGTGGTGGTGATTACCCCGTCACAACCACTGGATTCTTCGACAATGTATACGGTTATTGTTCGAGAAACCGTACAGTCCTCTGATGGCTCTTCCGCCCTCGGAGAAGTAAAGGGAATCTCCTTCCATACTGCATTCACTCCATTCTTTGGAGATCCTGAGGTCGTGCGGGAGAAACTCAAGGACATTCTTGTTGTCGGAGACTTGCTCTTATATAAGACCATGCATCAAATCAGCCAATATGCGTACGATATTGTCTCTCAGCAAAATGATTTTAATGCTGCGGACTACGAAGATGGGAAGGCGCCTTATTACGTCCATGAATACGTACAATGCCAAGCCGCTTATGATCTGTTGTTAAACGGCTACATGAATAAAAGCATGGGCGCAGGAAAAACCGTTCAGCTGGGCGATTTAATGGTGCAGGATAACACCAGCTCCTTAAATGTCACTTCGTTGCTTAGCGCTTTAGAGCAACAACTGAAAACATGGGAAGACTTGCTTCACGGACACCATAATCGAGGATACGCAAAACCAGTCTACGCCGTGAAAGGGGAAACAGGAGCGGCATATCCTGAGTTCCTCACACGAACAGAGTTTAAAGAATTTGGTCAATAAGGGGGCGGTAGGTCATGAATCTGCGAAAAGAGTTTGATGACATCATTGCTCAATATGGGTATCCCATTTTATTGGTTCGGCAGAGCAAACAAGTTCGCTGTTCCTGCTGGAATGAAAAGAATCAGGAAGCAGATCGGGAATGCCCTGTTTGCTATGGGCTTGGCCGCGTCCCTATTATTGAAAAGCATTACGTGCGAGACATGGATACGTCCGTTCCTGAGACGCTAACAAGACTGGTGCAAAAAGGCGAATTCGGAGAAATGGCCATGCCAGGCCGCGTCTATTATTTCCGTTACAACGCCCCTGTGTCCACAGGAGATCTCATTGTGGATGTCGATTGGACACCAGGCGGTAAACCCATATACACAGGAAGAGGAATTTATGAGGTCAACCACGTGGATCCTCAGCAATTCCAGCGAGGGGAAGTCGTTTTCTACAAGGTATATGTGAAAGATCAACCTATTGAAAAAGAGATTCGCTCGATACGAATCACCCAAGCCAATGGGATTCGTAATTATGAAATTGTAGGAAGATAGGTGAGCTGTTATGCGAATCACTCAATCGGATATTGGTTTTGTCCATCAATCCTCCTCATTTCCTGAATATACATTAATGTTAGTAGGTACGGCACTCGATGGACCCTCTCGCATTCCTTTTCGCATCAAAAAGCCAGGAGAAGTTCGCCGCATCTTAGGAGATTGCCCATTAAGCGACGCGTATCAAGCTGCTCATTTAGCGGGAGCTACTGATATTATCCTGTATCGGCTAAATGGAAAGCCTGCCAAAGCATTGGTTCGTTATGTTACGGATACAGAAAATCACCCGATCATGGAATTGACTTCTGTCGGCGGCAGCGATAAATATCACCAAATTCAGCTCATTATGTACGGAGATCACTTATATGTAGATGAGACGCAAATTGGCGGCGGCGTTCGGACCTATTATTATGACCGATATCCAACTGTATACGATCTTGTCTACGCTTTAAACCAAGACGCTTTTTATGGACTCATTTCGTTTACAGCGAAATCGCTCGATAGCGAATTCCGCCTACAAGATCTCCCTTCCGATTATGTATTGGACATTCCTTTTCAAGGCGGAGATTCGGAGTCCCATCTGGTGCTGGATCGTCAAGCAGACACTTATACCGATGAACATTTAATGGAAATCAAGCAATATTTATTGGAAGGTCTTTTTGGAGAAGATCCTGAAGATCAGGCGGCATTTCATCCTGTTGGCCAATTAGGTTTACTTTCTTATGGCGTCATTGCTCTCGTCGATATGTTTCATGATGACGGAATGGAGTTTACCGAAATCCTCTCTGAGTTTTGCAAGCAAAAAACCCTCGCCCATAACGATGGTTGTATAGGAGTCATTGGCACCGCTCCTCCTTTGGATGAATCGTTGGAAGATGAAACATTTTTGGACACATTAGCGAATCAGTTATTGCAATACACTCCTTCGAGAGAGTGTGAATATGTTCAGGTGGTTACGGGGGATACGTACTACCATATCGCAGGAAGACCTGTTTCGCTAGCTTATGCTTACGCAGGCGCACAAGTGACATTATCTCCTCATACGATGATGACCAATAAATCTCTTTCTGGAGTAGGCGGGCTCCGCTATAAATTCTCCAAAGAAATGATTGATTCTTTGACCCAGAAAGGTTATATCTGTATTGTACCTTCTATACGAAGAGGTTATGTTCCATACCGAGCCACTACCTTTACCTCCAATTCGTCCTCGATGTACGCGAAGCCACATTGCGTCCGCATTATGCAAGTCGTCACCAGAGCCATCTCCCACCACTTAGACTCCTTAATTGGTAGTATTTATGAACGGCTGTCGTTATCAGATATTCAAGAGTCATTAGAAGAAGTGCTGGATGGTTTCGTGGGAGACGAGATACTGCGGGATTACTATTTGTTGTGCAAGCTAGATTCAGCCTCCTCCACTCTTCATGTCACTCTGACCCTTGTTCCTTATTCAGAAATAGAATCCATTACCACCTCCTCCTCGATTATTTACCCAGAAGGGATGATTCTATGAATCATATGTTAAGGTCAGATCAAACATGCGACTTCGATGGATTTACGGATATCGTTCATCGGTTGCTAAAAGCGGCATGGGGAGAAGATTGGGGGACCTTTTGCGAAGCCTTCCCCAATGGAAGAGACCCTCGTCACCTTTCCTTCCCTGTGATTACGTACACCCTCCAAGAAATGAGGCCAGGAGCGGTAGGAAAAAACAAGGAGATTAAACCAAGGTTCCGAGACAGCTATACGATTCACTCCAATGATGAATCGGAGCCAAAGATGGTCTCTGTGTTTTCCCAGGTATTCGAATACGATGTGTGCTTTGAAATTTGGGAGGAAAACAACCAAAAGGCCAATGAACTAGCCAAACGATTCCGCCAATTCCTTTCCACTTATACGGGGTACCTCATGAAAAACGGGGTCCAGCAATTGATTTTCGTCAAAATGAGCAACGAAAATCTTTCTCCAAAATGGAGAGAAGATATTGTGGTTCGAAAACTTGAGTACCTATTGCGACTCGAAGAACAATTTGAAGTGCCAAGCGATGTTATCAAAAAAGTTACTGGGAGTATCAGCGTTGCTGATCAGCTGCCAGATAACTCTATAGATCAAAGTCGTATTGACTTTACATTACCATAAAAGGAGGAAATCGAATGTCTAAGTATCCAAACTTACCAGGTATTGAAGTGCAAGTAGCAGATGGGGGATTGATTCTTCCTGAAGACGCTGCTAGCCAAAGCATGTTGATTATTGCCCCCTCGACAGAGGTAGGAGCGCCAACAGAGCCTGTTCTCATCCGTCAACATTCCGACTTGGTGGACTTTGGTTTCGGGGACTTCCTCAACTCTGCAGGGGTGGTAAACCCGATTGTTGCGGCTTGGAAAGCAGCGTATGACGGAGGTTGCCGCCGCATCTTTGTTATGGCTTTAGAGGGCAATGATACGAAATCGAGATTCATGTACCTCTATGACAAGCTATTTGGCATCTTAGCAGACTTCCAAGTCGACCATGTGGTTGCAGTCGGAGTATATGCAGATGAAGAAGCAAGCAACGTTACCGCAAATGATTTTGCGAATCCAGAAGACCAAGCTGCGTTCCCGAACCTTCCAGGCGTTATGCGCTACGGCTATGTTGTAGAAACAGATGTACTAAACTACAATATCGCCATTACTGCTACGACTGCCGATACTATTATCATCAATAAAGGCGGTACACAGCATACTATCACCTTGACTGCAAAAGTATACGATGGCATGCCTGGAAAAACGCTAGAGGATTTAGCGAACGATATTAACGCAGAGTTCGAAGGTACCGCAGAATTGAAGAATTTCAAAGCGATCGTTCGTAGCGGTAAAATCGCTATCATCGGAGATGCTGCTTTCACCATCACTGGCGGTACCGCATTAACCGCATTAAGACTTGCCTCTGGCTCAGCTGCGGTGAAACGAGCAGAAGATGAGGGAACTATCTACGCAGGAAACTTCGCAAAATTATTAGGCGATTATGCAGAGACGCAAACGAAAAACCACAATTCGACGATTGCTTACATCGGTGTTGCTGCTCCAACAGGAAACACCTTAACTGAAGTAAAAGCAAAAGTTGATGCTCTTGTCCAACTCTATAACGAATACAGCCCATATGTAAGCGTTGTTGCGGGTCCTGAATTGGGTTACCGTATTCCAGGCAAGAACGATCTTTACTACACAAACGGTGTTGTCACTTACGCAGCATTAGTATCGATTTTGCGTCCTGAGTCCGCGCCAACCAATAAACCTGTTTATGGCGTAGCGGGTATGCATTATGTACTGTCGCTCCGTCAATTAAACATGTTAACAGGCAACAAATTTGTCACCTTCCGCTTAAAAAACAATCAAGTGGTTGTAACAGATGGCATTACGACTGCTCCAGACCTTGTCATCTCTGGTCAACGCAAGTCCTCTGACTTTATCCGCCTCTCCACGCTTCGCATTACCCAAGCTGCGATTGAGCTAATCCGTGAAGTATGTGAACCGTTCTTAGGAGAACCAAACCGTATGCCTCAATACAATGCGTTAAACGCAACCATTAAAGGGGCATTAGAAGGAATGAAATCTTCTGGTGCGATTATGGACTATCGCTTTACTGTGGTTGCTCGCGGAGCTTCCTTGAACGAAGCTGTAGTCACCTTGGAAATCGTACCAACCTTCGAATTGCGTAAGATTTCGGTGGATGTTGCTTTGCGT
>ERZ777010.1454-NODE-1454-length-15768-cov-4.916757_pt1 | contig 15768 bp, 13 predicted proteins | sample MGYA00374963_ERZ777010 | MGnify/ENA primary metagenome ERZ777010 (study PRJEB29309, sample SAMN06268256) | bioreactor metagenome | isolation source: Joint BioEnergy Institute, California, USA | place: USA:Joint BioEnergy Institute, California, USA | collected...
TCCGCGGCGTGCGGCAGCTCCGGCAGCCGGTAGGCGACGTCGTGCAGCCCGAAGGTGACCCGTCGAGCCGGCAAGTCGTCGGTGATCGCCGTCAGTGTCGGATCATCAGCATCCACGACGAGTGTTGTGGTCGGCGGCAGCGCCTGGAGCGCGGCGCGCCAACGCTGGGCGATCGTGTTCAGCTCGCCGTAGCGATCGAGCTGGTCTCGGAACAAATTCGTCAGGACGATAATGTCTGGCTGCACCCGCGCGGCGATGGCCGGGAAGGCCGCCTCGTCGGATTCGATGACCGCAACATCGCCGCCTGGCTCGCCAGTGAGTGTGGCGTGATCGGCGAAGGCGGCGACGACGCCCCGGACGAGGTTGGAGCCCGAGCGGTTGTGGACGACTCGGGCGCCATCCGCCTCGAGGATGTCCGCGATCATGCGGGATGTCGTCGTCTTGCCGTTTGTCCCCGCGACAAGGATCGCGCCGCGCTCGAGCCGCCGCGCCAGCTTGGTGAGGAGCGCCGGATCGATCCGGTCGGCGATCAAGCCGGGAGCCGACGTGCCGCCGCCGCGTCCCGTGCGCCGGATGCCGGTCGAGGCGAGCTTGGCAGCGGCGATCGCGGCCGCGAGGCGGAGATCCGGCCACGGCCGCGCGCCGTTCCCGCGACCGTTAGACGCCTGGTTCGCCATCGTCCACGATCACCGCTACAACGTTCAGATGATCGAAATCCGCGGCGGGGAGCACACGGATCGTCTGCGCGTCGCCCTGGTTGTTCTTCTGGGGCGTGCCTTCGACCTTGCCGATGATGATCCCGCCAGGTACCTGGGAGGTTCGCGTCTCCAGATTCGTCGAGGTCACGACCAGTTCCCCGGGCTTGGGTGTCACCGAGAGATCGACGTAGGCCAGGTCCATTCGGCCACCGGATTGCCAGCGGCCGTAGACCACGCCGTCCGCCTTGCTTTCGAGCAGCTGGGCGCCGACGGCTGCCGAGGCGTCGATGGCGAGGGTGACCCGCGCCGTGTGCTCCTCGACGGCGGTCACGAGACCGACGAAGTAGTAAGGATCGACGACTGCCATCCCCTTCCGGATGCCATCCGCCGAGCCCTTGTCGATCGTGACAAACTTCTGGAGGCTGGTCGGGTCCGGATTCAGCACCTTGGCGGTCACGAGCGTCCACTCCGGATGCCCCTCTTTGACATCCAGGATCTGCTCGTACTTCTCCATCTGCTGGAGTCGGAGCTTGAGCTGGGTGTTCTCTGCCAAGAGTGCGTCGCGCTCGCGCGTGACCTGATCGAGCTCGACCGCGAGGTCGCTCTCGCTCCGGTCGCCGATGCCATTGACGAAGCTCGTCACCGGCGAGACGAGCTCCTGCAAGCCGGTCTTGAGTGGATCGAGCGCCGCGCGATTGTCGAGCGCGATGAACGTCACGCTCGTCGCCACGAAGAGGAGGACGAGGGCGATGGTTTGGCGGAGACTCATCGTCGACACGCGCCCAATCCCGAGGCCACCGGCTCGAATGCCGCGCGGGGCATGCAGTCGTGCGATTACCGGCCGTGATCACCCGGCGGTGACACGACGGCACGACGGGATCTCAGGATAGCATGCTCGCAATTGGCCGGGCGAATTGGCACGCTTTGGGGAAAGAATCGCGATCTCCTTGGGGGCATCGCTTTGGGCAACGTTGCCTAGAGAACATACATCACCGTGCATTCAATGGTAGGCTTCGCTGAACCGTGCGCAGATCGAGGGTGAGAGACCACTGCGCCTGAAATATATGGTGCGATGAGGGAGGGGACTGCTGTGCAGATCAATCTCACCTGGGTGACGCGTGCCCTGGCCATGCTATTCGCGCTTGCCAGCATCGGGCCAGGGCTCGTTTCGCAAGGGGCAGCCGCCGCCGCGCCGGAGCGGACGGTCGCGCCGCGTGCCACGGTCGCCGGAGCGACTGAGGCCAACCTGCGGGCGAACCCATTGGAGCGCCAGGCGGAGATCATCGCTCGGCTCACGCCTGGAACGAAGGTGACCCTCCTCTCTGGCCCGATGCGAGGCGGCTGGTACGCGGTCAAGCCGGAGGCCGAGCCAGAGGCGCCGGTCGGCTGGTTGCCGGAAAGCAGGCTCCAGTTCGATACCTTTGCTCGCGCGACGGCCAACCTGCATCTTCGCGCGCGTCCGGGCAAGGGGAGCGAAGCGATAACGCGTGTTCGCCGGGGGATGGTGCTCACCGTCGTTGGGCCGCGCGTCGGGTCCGACATCATGGTCCGGCTCGGCGATGCGACGGGCTACGTCGCCGCGCGGAAGCTGACGCCAGATCAAGGGCCGGCCACGGATCCGAACGCGGAGCGCTGGGTGGATGTGGATCGGGGCGATCGCATCTTGCGCCTGATGATCGGCGACACCGCCGTCGAGACGTTCCGCGTCTCGGTCAGCCGCGACCAGGGCGAGGGGTTCTACGCGACGGCCGTCGGCACGTACCGGGTCTATGAGAAGGTCGCCGAGCTGCAGTGGACGCCGTACGCCAACGCCTATTTCACCTACTGGGCCGGCTTTGACCCGAACCGATACAACGGCTTCCACTCCTGGACGATGGACGCGACGGGCAGGGTTCTCCCCGGCGGTGGCGGCCCGACCGCGGGCTGCGTCTCCCTCTCGCCGGAGGAGGCGAAGATCGTCTACTCCTTCGTGAAGATCGGCACCCGGGTCGAGATTCACTGGTAACGCGACGGCGCCTCCAACGAGGCGCCGTCCTTTATTTCGATCGTCTGTGCTTGCTGTTTGGTAGACGCGACCGTTAGGCCGAGCGGCGAAGCTCCTGGCCGCTGGCGAGCGCGCGCTGGTAGAGGTGGAGGGCTTCGGCGACGCGGCCGGTGCCCCGGGCCACACAGGTCAGCGGATCCTCCGCTCGCCGCACCGGCATCTTCAACTCCTGCTCCAACCGCCGATCCAACCCCAACAACAACGCGCCGCCCCCACAGAGCGTGATCCCCTGCTCCATGATGTCCGCCACCAACTCCGGCGGCGTCTCCTCGATCGCCGTCTTGACCAGCTCCACGATCGTGTTGACTGGCGCCGAAATCGCCTCCCGCAACTCCACGCTGCTGACCTCGACCGACTTCGGCAAGCCCGTCAGCAAGTCCCGTCCCCGCAGCGTGACCCGGATCTCCTCCTCCAACGGATAGGCACTGCCGGCGGCGATCTTGGCCATCTCGGCGGTGCGTTCCCCGATCACCAGGTTGTGATCGCGCCGGGCGTACTGGATGATCGCATCATCGATCTCATCGCCGGCGACCCGCAGCGAGTGGTTGACGACGATGCCCCCGAGGGAGATGACCGCGACTTCGGTGGTGCCGCCGCCGATGTCGACGACCATGCTGCCGACCGGCTCGTTGATGGGCAGGCCCGCGCCGATGGCGGCGGCCATCGGTTCTTCGATCGTGTAGGCTTCGCGGGCGCCGGCGGAGAGGGCGGCATCCTTGGCGGCGCGTTTTTCGACCTCGGTGACGCCGGAGGGGATGCCGATGACGACGCGGGGATGGGGGGCCATCATCCGCTGCATGTGGACCTTGCGGATGAAGTAGTGGAGCATCATCTCGACGGTGTCGAAGTCGGCGATGACACCGTCCTTGAGGGGGCGGACGGCGACGATGGATTCGGGGGTCTTGCCGACCATGGCTTTGCCTTCGACGCCGACGGCGAGGGCGCGTTTGGTCTTGACGTCGATGGCGACGACGGAGGGCTCGCAGATGACGATGCCCTTGCCCCGCACGTAGACCAGGGTGTTCGCGGTCCCCAGGTCAATGCCAAGGTCACGGCTGAAGAACCCAAAAAGTGCGGAAAGCGGGCGTATCAAATTTGGGAACCTCCGAGTGGCTCGGGGTATCCGCCCGGGCTCCGCGCGCTGAACCCGGTCCCCTCCCTCTGCCGCTGTTTCAGCATGGCGCACGATACCGTTGAGCCGGCAGCCGGCCGGAGTATAGCACAGCCAACTGGCGCGACCGTAAGCTGCCTCTTCGACGTCCTTGCCTTGCGCGCGTCGCTGGTGTGCGCTCTACATGATCGCATAAGACGAGTTATGCCGAGCGCCCGCGCAGTGCCTTGAGGACCAGGAGCAGTACGATCGAGCCGATTACGGCCAGGATGAAGCTTGGCAGGTCGAACCCGAAGTCCCATTCCTCCCCGGCATACAGCTCGTAGGCGGCGCCACCGATAAACGCGCCGGCAATCCCGATCAGGATGTTGGCGATGCACCCCATCCGATCGTCCGTGCCCGCCAGCTTGGCGGCCAGCCATCCCGCGAGCGCGCCGAAGATCACCCACGAGACCAGTCCCATCTCATCCTCCTCTGACGGTCCGACCTGCCGGCTCTTTGCCTCGATCCGTATACTGGCGACTGGGGTGGGACCGCGCAAGGAGCACCTGAGACACAATGAATCTTGATATTCGGCGTCTGGTGGGTGGGGAGCTGACGGATCGGCTGCCAGAGACGCCACACGAGCTCCCCTATAACCGCAGGAAGATCGTCGAGCTGATGGACCGCGTCCGTCGCGGCGAGGCGGTCGAGCTGCTTACCGAGTTGCTCAATGCCGTTGACTGGCGGGAGTCGTTCGTTGACGACGAGGGTAAGCCGCTCACGCTCGAGGACATCGCTCGCCTTTACGCCTACTACAAGCAGAAGTTCTCCGATGTCGGCCCGGTCTATCTCGCCGAGCTGCTCTCGACAGAGTTCATGACGGAGAGCCTCGCGCAGGGGGAGATCGAGATGTCGGACGCGCTCAAGCGGCTCGGCCGCGAGCAGCCGCAGCTCTGGTCCGAGATCCGCCAGTTCTTCCGCCGGAAAGAGGTCGCCACCGCGCTCCTCATCCAGGCCCACTACCGCCGCGCTCCGGGAAAGGACGAGGCGGGCCACGACGAGTCGTGACACGCCTGGCCTGGTCTGAGGATGCCGCCTTCTGAGAGTTAGCGGCTGCCGTTGGACGAGGCGTGCGCGGTCGTGTAGGAGTTCCGCGCCGCGCGCCGGGACTGGAAACAGGAGTCACAGTAGATCGGTCGCGTCGGGTCGGGCTGGAACGGCACTTCGGCCACCCGTCCGCAGGCGGTGCACTCGACTCGATGCGGCCGTCGCTCGCGCGGTCGGTGGGCCTCGCTGGTCGCGGCGGGGCGGAAGGTGTTCGGCGAAGCGTTGGCCGGGACGCTTCGATCTGGCTGATACGCGACGGCGGGATGCTCCGCGACGCGCCGAGGCTGGCGGGCCGCCCGGTCGCTAACCGCTCCGGACGACTGTCGCCTGCCTCCTGCCGCCGGTCTCCCGTTGCTACGGTTGGGCTCAGGGCTCTCGCCTGCGGCGGGCGCCTGTGACTGGTCCTCTGTTGCCTGGTCGGCCGCAAGCGCCACGCTGGCGCCGCGCCACGGAGCGCGCGGGATGCGCCGGCCCAAACCTCGCTCGAGCTGGCGCCACTTCGCCCCGTCCTCTCTCCCGAGGAGGGTGATCGCGCGGCCACGGCGTCCCATCCGGCCGGTGCGGCCGATCCGGTGGGTTAGCAACTCCGGCGATTCCGGCAGCTCCAGATTGATGACTTGCTCGACGTGACTGATATCGAGGCCGCGCGCCGCGACGTTGGTCGCCACGAGCACCGGCGCCGCGCCGGAGCGGAAATCCTCCATCACCCGGTCCCGCGCATTCTGCGAGAGGTTGCCTTGCAGGGCGACGACCGGATAGCCAGCTTGCTCGAGCTGGCGGGCGAGCTTCTTGACGCCGTGCTTGGTGCGGCCGAAGACGATCACCGAGCCTTCGCCACGGTGGTCGAGCAGCTCCTTCAGCGCGGCCAACTTGTCGCCATCGCCCAGCTCGTAGGCGACGTGCTCGATCGGCGCGGCATCCTCAGGGTTCGGATCAATCGTCACCGAAGCCGGACGGTCGAGATGCTGGTCGGCCGTGCTGCGCACCCAATCCGGGAGCGTCGCCGAGAAGAGCGCGGTCTGGCGAGCGGACGTAGCGCGTCGCAGGATGCGCTCGACATCGGGCGCGAATCCGCGATCGAGCATCTCGTCGGCCTCGTCGAGGACGAGGAGTCGAACCTTGTCGAGCCAGAGGACGCCCTGGTTGAGGAAATCGAGAACGCGGCCTGGGGTGCCGACGACGATGTGGACGCCCCGGCGCAGCAGCTCTCGCTGCGGCCCGAGCGCGCGGCCGCCGTAGATCAGGCCGGTGGTGAGACCCTTGGACTCACCCAACTCCTCGATGACGCGTCCCACCTGGATAGCAAGTTCTCGCGTCGGCGTCAGAACGAGGACCTGAACGTCGCGCTGGCGAGGATCGACGATCTCGACGGCGGGGATGGCGAAGGCAAGCGTCTTGCCCGAGCCGGTCCGGGCTTGGCCGATGACGTCGCGGCCATCGAGCAGCAGCGGCAGGGCAGCGGCCTGGATCGGCGTCGGGGTCTCGATGCCCATGCGGGCGAGCGCCTGCAGCGTGTCCCGGCTGAGGCGCATGTCGACGAACGAGGCGACAGCCTCGCCGGCCACAGAATTACGAACTACAGAAACCAACAGGAATAACCTCTACGCGCGGCGCCACATGATTAAGAAGCTGAGGGGAACGGTCGAGCCGGTCAGCACGGCTCGACAACCCGGCGCTGCGCGCAGATGAGGGGTGTAGGCGTACTGTCGCGCGGCGAAACCCGCGCCTCCCTTACTCGACGTAACAGTAACACATTTCCCGGGCAAGCGTCGGCGCGGCCGAGCGTCGCATCGGAGCAGCCAGCTGGGCGATCGCTGTCACCGCTGATCTTGCGCCATCGCTCAAACGAATCGGCCGAGCCACTCCAGGACGACCGGGGTGTCGATACGATGGTTGAGCGATGACAGCCGGCCGCAGAGCGCCTCGTCGAACCCGAGCCGGTAACCCCCGGTATGGATCGCGACGATGGTGAACGAGTTGCCGAGGAAGATCGGCCCGCCGGAATCTCCCCCGCAGCCGCTCCCGTGCCGCGAGCTCGGATTGGCCTTGAGCATCAGCAAGAGGTCGGTCAGTCCGTGGATGACGCCGACGAGTCCATTGCGACCCGGGTGGTAGGTCTGCGCGGACTGACGGCGCTCCAGCGGAAAGTTCGGTTGCGGCGGCCCGCCCCCGGTCACGACGCCGGTCTGCCCGTAGCCGACGTCAACGAAGACTTGCTGACTCGCTCCGCGTCTCGGTAGCACGTCATTCAGGAGATTGGGTGAGGGAAGCTGGGCGAGCGGCAAGTCGAGCGCCTCTTCGAGGATAACGACGCCGACGTCAACCGTGAACGGCCAATCGGCGTCGACGTAGTCCGGATGGGTATGCCACTCGGTGGATGCGTGGAAGGTGGATCCTGAGGTGACGGCCTCGTCGAAGGTCACCAGGATCGCGCCAATGCCGAGCGCGGTGAACTCCGACGTGCAGTGGGCAGCGGTCAAGACGACAGTCGGAGCGATCAGGGAGCCAGAGCAAATGATGAACCCGCCCTCCGGCGCCGGCGCGAGGATCAAGCCAACTTGGGGATGCGCGCCGTTGTCGGGTCGCCCGCCGGTAATGGCATCGACCGGGCGAGTGGTGGTGAGCACGAGCAGCAGAACCAGCGCGCAGGTGACCGGGAAATATCGTCGCATCGCGCCCCCCTCCTCGATGACGCCGCGTATCGATGGTGCCACCGAGCATACTGCGGCCCGCGGGAACCGCAAGCATGTACGGACGTCCATGTATCGGGCAATCGCGACCTGGAAGGGAGCGATCGTGCCAGCACCGCGGTCGCAGGCTGGTGAGAGCGTGGTGGAAGCTACCCAGGACGAGCCAGGTTAATCGAAGAACCGGTAGCGCACGAGGGCGAAGAAAACGGTGAGACCGTCGCGCCAGGTGATCTTCTTCCCTTGGCGGAACTCGCGGCCGGCGTAGGAGATCGGAACCTCGTAGATTCGGTGCCCCCGCTTGAGCACCTTGGCGGTGATCTCCGGATCGATGCCCCACCGATTCGACCGCAGCCGGAGCGAGCGCGCAACGTCGGCGGTAAAGACCTTGTAGCCGGTCTCCATGTCGGTCAGGGTGGTGTCAAAGAGGAGGTTACAGGTCAGGGTCAGGAGCTTGTTGCCGACCGCGTGCCAGAAGTACATCGCCCGATGCGGACCGCGGAAGCGCGAGCCGTAGACGACCTTGGCGAGTCCATTCTCGATCGGCGCCAGGAGAGCGGGGAAATCGGCGGGGTCATACTCCAGGTCGGCATCCTGGATGATGACGACGTCGCCCTCGACGCGAGCGAACCCGGAGCGCACGGCCGCGCCCTTGCCCTGGTTGACGGGATGGACGATGAGCTCGACATCGCCGGCCGCGGCCTCGGCTTGGAGCGCCTCGGTCGTGCCGTCGGTCGAGCCGTCGTCAACGATGATGATCTGCTTTGGCCAGGGAGTCGCGCGTACCCGGCGGAGAAGCTCAGCAATCGTCGCCCGCTCGTTGTAGACGGGGATCACGATCGAGAGGAGCCGGATCGTGGACACGGCCGCTCAGCGGGCCGCCGGGGATGCCGATCCCCGCGCGGGAGGATTGGAGGAGGCCGGGCGGCGTGACGCGAGCGCGGAGCGATCGGGATGAGCTGGCGTCATCTCTGCGCTGCTCCCTCGTGCGCCGGCAGCCGCCGTCGCGCCCGCTGCCTGAAACAGGAGTGGCGACCGGGAGCGCAAGAAGCCCGGTCGCCAGCGAGAGGGACAGAGCCCTCCCATCGAACGTTTGGCGACAGGCGCTAGCTGGTTGCCTTGCTTTCCATGGACTTGAAGAACTGGCCGACGATCGTCCGCGCGGCGGGCTGAATCATCCGGGCGCCGACGCGCGCCAGCGTCCCACGCACGTTCGCGACGCCGCTATAGCGGACGACGGTCTTGTCGCCCTGATCGATCAACTCGAGCGTCCCTTCGCCAGAGACCTGGCCCTGCGGGCCGCTACCCTCGACGAGCATCTTGAACCGCTCTGGCTCCTGCTTGTCGCTGATCTTGACGCGGCCGGTGAAGGTGCCCCGGATCATCGCGATGCCGATCTTCATCGTCGCTTCGTACTCATCCGGTCCCACCAGCTCGAGTCGCTCACAACCCGGCAGGCTGTCCCGCAGCGCCTCTGCGTCGAGCAAGAGGTCCCAGACCCGTTGGCGCGGCACGTTGAACGTGTGCTCTCCCGTCAGCTCCATGCTTGTCTCCCCTAGGCCCGCGGCGGTTGATCCGGAAACGGCCGCCGCTCGACATAGAACGCCTGGCAGTGTAGCAAACTACGCGGATTCAGCCGCGCATGGCTTGCCAAGCGTCGAGGATGTGGCGATCGTGCGGAAAGGCAAGCTCCGGCAGCGCGTCCGGCGCGAACCACCCGACCGCGTCGAGATCGTCGCGCGCGACCGGCTCGCCGCGCTCGGCGTAGGCCACGTAGACGGCGAGGACGACCGCCTCTCCCGTCGCCGAGTAGAGGCCGAGCAGCGGCCCGAGGGTGACTTCGAGCCCGACCTCCTCCCACGCCTCGCGGATCGCCGCGTCCTCGACCCGCTCGCCCCGCTCGACGAATCCCGCCGGGAAGCTCCACTTGCCTGCCTCGCGCGCGCCCGGCGCCCGTCGCCCGAAGAGCACGCGCCCGTCGCGCTCAATGACGACCGCGACGGCGAGCTTCGGGTCTAGGTAGGTCACCGCGCCGCACGCGACGCAGACCGGCCGAAGCCGTCCCTCGACCTCACGCTCTTCGGTTGGCTGACCGCATTGCTGGCAGTAGAGCATCGGCCCCCAATCGCTCCTCGGCACGCTTATCGCTAGTGTACGGCGCGCCGCGCGGAACGAGTTCGGCATTGAATCAGGGAACAACCGCGGTCAGGTATCGAAATGGGGTGACGTGCGGCTGCGCGGGCCCGCCGCATGGGACGCGATCGGCTCCGAATGCTAGCAAAGGGGCAGAGAGCCGTTCGCAACCCGAGCGCCCGGCGATTACTCCGGTGCGGCGTTGCTCTCCGCGTCTGATCTCGCAATCGCCGTCAGGGCATCCGCAAGACGCTGCAAGAAGGTCCGCTCCTCGCTGGTGACCGCCTGGCCGCCGATGCCGAGGAAGCCGCCTTTGGCCGTGGCGAGGGCGACCTCCTCCCCGATGTCGAGGATCCAGGTCGCGTATTCCTTGATCTCTTTTTCCGACGCCTTGTCCACCAGGATCGCCATCGCCTCGTGGCACCGAGCGAAGAGCCGCTCCGTCATCTCCTCGGCGGTGAGCCCTTGCATCCTCTCCGCGAAGCGGCGCCCCATCTCCTCGTCTTCCATCGCCCAGGCGACTGCCGCGATCAGCTCGTTGTCCGGGTAGGACTCCACGGCGCGGGTGATCGCCTGGCTGCCAGCGGCGATCTCTCGCAAATATCCGAGGCGCCGATCGCTCTCGGCGAATGAGGCGCAGAGCATCGTCAGCACTGGCACCTCGACCAGCGTGGCCCACTCTTCTTCGGTGAATGCCTCTTTCCCAGTCAATGCTCGTCCTTTCCATTGCGCCGGGGCGATTCCTGGCACGGGCCATCGCGACGTCGCGGATGATCCGCCAGCCTTGCGCTCACGGTCAAGGGAATCAGCACTCGGCGAGTGTCATCCACGCGCATCGCTGGCAAGGATCTTGTGATGCGCTGACGTGTTGACCAGCGCCGCGCGGAGATCATGCCGTCACTGCCTAGGAGCCACATGAACGATCGAGCGAACGATGCGGCGGCCGGCGTGGACATCGCGCCGATCCTCGCCGGCTTGCCGCCAGCGCCGCCGCCTCCCGCCTCAACCTATCGCGTCCAGCTTCACGCGGGCTTTACCTTCCAGGATGTCACCCGGCTCGTGCCGTATCTGGCCGATCTCGGCGTGACGACGCTCTACGCCTCACCGCACCTGAAGGCGAACCCGGGGAGCACGCATGGCTACGATATCGTGGATTACGCCGCGCTCAACCCGGAGCTGGGGACGGAAAAGGACTACGCGGGGCTCATCTCCACGCTGCGCTCTCACCGCATGGGTCTGCTCGTTGATTTCGTCCCAAACCACATGGGGATCGCCCGCGGGACGAATGTCTGGTGGCAGGATGTCCTCGAGAATGGGCGCTCCTCACCTTACGCCGAGTTCTTCGACATCGAATGGGAGCCGGCGCATTCGTCGCCGCGGGGCAAGATCCTCCTGCCGTTCCTCGGGGATCATTACGGCGCTGTCCTCGAAGCAGGCCAGCTTCAGCTGCGCTTTGCGGACGGCGCCTTCGCCGTCTGGTATTACGAGGTTCCCTATCCGATCGCGCCGCCGACCTACCCGCTGATCTTGCGCCAGCCGCTGCCAGAGCTGGAGTCGCGGCTGGCCCCGGACGACCCGGATCTGCTGGAGTACCAGAGCATCATCACCGGGCTGGATCGCTTGCCGTCGCAAGACGAGACCGATCCTGAGCGCGTCGCGGAGCGGCGGCGCGAGCAGACGGTGCAGAAGCGCCGCCTGGCTGAGCTGGTGGAGCGTGCGTCGGAAATTCGGCGGGCACTCGAGCAGACGATCGCGGCGTTCAACGGCACGCCTGGCGAGCCGCGCTCATTCGATTTGCTCGATCAACTGCTGGAGACGCAGTCGTACCGGCTGGCCTATTGGCGCGTCGCCGCCGAGGAGATCAACTATCGCCGCTTCTTCGCGATCAACGAGCTTGCCGCGATCCGGCAGGAGGTTCCGGCCGTCTTCGACGCCACTCATGGGCTTCTGCTTCGGCTCGCCGCGGATGGCGCGGTGACCGGCATCCGCATTGACCATCCGGACGGTCTCTGGGATCCGGCCGGTTACTACCGCCGGCTTCAGCAGGCGCTCTTCCTGGCGCGGAGCCGTGCGCGGGCAGAGGGGGATCTGCCGCCGGAGTCAGAGGCGCTGCTGCTCGCCTCGTCCCAGGCGACGGCTCCAGAGCAGCGGTTCTATGTCGTCGTCGAGAAGATCCTGGAGCCGGGCGAGGCATTGCCGCCTGCCTGGCCCGTCGCTGGCACTGTCGGCTACGAATTCGCTCGCGTCGTGACTGACCTCTTCGTCGACAGCGCCAACCGCAAGGCGTTCGACGAGATCTATCGTCGCTTCACCGGGGAAGAGCTCGACTTCCAGACGCTCGTCTACGACAAGAAGCGGCTGATCATGCGAGTCGCGCTGGCGAGCGAGGTCAATGTCCTCGCCAACGCGCTCAACCGGATCTCCGAGCAGAACCGGCACACGCGCGACTTCACCCTCAACGCACTGCGATTCGCGTTGCGTGAGGTGATCGCGGCCTTCCCCGTCTACCGTACCTACGCGGTCTGTCAGGGAGAGCCAGCCTCGGACGAGGATGCGGATGCCGAGGCGCCGCCAGTCATCTCTCCCGCCGATCGGCGCACGATCGAGCGCGCGATCACCCTCGCCAAGCGTCGCAATCCGGCCTCCGACCCGACGGTCTTCGATTTCATCCGCGATGTGCTGCTCCTGCGCGATCTGCCGGGCTTGACCGCCGAGCAGCGCGGCGAACGCTGCGCCTTCGGCATGAAGTTCCAGCAGGTGACCGGTCCGGTGATGGCGAAGGGGCTGGAGGACACCGCGCTCTACATCTACAACCGGCTGGTCGCGCTCAACGAGGTCGGCGGCGATCCGACGGCGTTCGGCGTGTCGCCGGAGGAGTTTCACCGCCAATGCCTGGAGCGGCAGCGACGCTGGCCCTACGCGCTCCTCACGTCCTCCACCCACGACACGAAGCGGAGCGAGGATGTCCGGGCGCGGATCGCCGTCCTCTCGGAGGCGCCGCGCGAGTGGCGAACGAGCCTGACGCGCTGGCGGCGGATCAACCGGCGCCACAAGCGACGCATCGAGGGCACGTCAGCGCCAAGCGCGAACGACGAGTATCTCCTCTATCAAACGCTCCTCGGGACCTGGCCCTTCGATGACAGACCGCCAGACGCGGAGTACGTCGAGCGGATCGTCGCTTACATGCTCAAGGCCGCGCGCGAAGCACAGGTCCAGACGAGCTGGATCAATCCGAACGCGGAGTACGAGGACGCGCTGATCGGGTTCGTCCGTGCCGTGCTCGATCCGGACACTGGCCGCGAGTTTCAGGAAGCAATGGCGCCCTTGCGCCGTCTCGTCGCGCGGGTGGGTATCGTCAACAGCCTCGCGGCTCAGCTCCTCAAGCTGACCGCGCCTGGCGTGCCCGATATCTACCAGGGCACCGAGCTTTGGGATTTCAGTCTGGTCGATCCGGATAACCGGCGGCCGGTGGATTTCACGCTGCGCCAGCGGTTGTTGCGCGAGCTGCGCCGGCCGAGCCGCGCACTGGCGACCGAGTTGCTGGATTCGGCGGAAGACGGCCGGATCAAGCTCTATGTCACGCTCCGCGCGCTTACCTGCAGGCGTGATCTCCCGGACCTCTTCACGGAAGGGGCCTATCTCCCCTTGGAGATGAGTGGATCGCATGCTGCCCGCGTCGTCGCCTTCGCGCGTCGCTTGGGGGACGCGGAGGCGATCGTCGCGGTTCCGCGCCTGGTCGCCGGTCTGATGCGCGAAGGGGCGATGCCGCTCGGCGAGGTCTGGGGAGACACTCGGCTCTGCCTACCGCCGGACGCGGCCGGGGCTCGCTATCAGAACGTCTTCACCGGTGAATCGCTCGTCCCGAGCGGCGACGGTCTGGCTCTGCGCTGCGCTGATCTCTTCGCCAGCTTCCCGGTCGCGCTGCTGCGCCGCGCCGGCAACGAGGCGAGCTGCCGGGTTGCTGCCACCGGAGTGGCTTGACGCATGGCTGACCCGATCGCGCATCAGGTGCCGATGCTCGGCGCGACCGTCCTTTCCGAAGGGGTGCGCTTCGAGGTCTGGGCGCCCAAGGCGAATCGCGTCGAAGTTGCGCTTGAGACGCCGTCTGGCGCGCGGTACATCCCGCTCGATCGCCATGAGGACGGGCTGCATGCCGGTATTGTGCTGGAAATTGGCCCCGGCGCCCGCTATCACTACCGGCTTGATGGGGAGGCTTCCTATCCCGATCCGTACTCGCGCTTCCAGCCGGAAGGCGTGCATGGACCTTCGGAGGTCGTCGATCCGAATGCCTTTGTCTGGACGGACGATGACTGGCTGGGGATCGGGAGGGATGGGCTCGTCATCTACGAGGTGCACGTCGGCACCTATACGCCGGACGGTACGTTTGCCGCGCTCACGGAGGAGTTACCCGAGCTCGAGCGCCTCGGGGTGACGGCGATCGAGCTGATGCCGATCGCGGAGTTTCCCGGCGAGCGCAACTGGGGGTACGACGGCGTCGATCTCTTCGCGCCGTGCCACGTCTACGGCAAGCCGGACGATCTATGCCGCCTCGTTGATGCGGCTCACCGGCTCGGCTTGGCCGTCATCCTTGATGTCGTCTACAACCACCTCGGCCCGGATGGGAACTATCTGCGCGCCTTCAGCGACGACTATTTCACCGACCGCCACACGACGCCCTGGGGCGAGGCGATCAACTACGATGGCCCGAACGCGCGGCGCGTCCGCGACTTCGTCATCGCCAACGCTTGCTACTGGGTGCGTGAGTTCCATGTCGATGGCTTTCGCCTCGATGCCACTGACCAGATCAAGGATGACAGCCCCGTTCACATCCTCTCCGAGCTGACAGCGGCGGCGCGGGCGGCGACGCATCGCTCGATCGTCGTCATTGCCGAGGACGCGGAGAACAATCTACGCCTCGTTCACCCACCCGAGCGGGGTGGTTACGGCTTGGACGCGGCCTGGGCCGACGACTTCCACCACGAGCTGCGCGTCTTTCTCACCGGCGCTCGCGAGCATTATTTCGGGAACTATCCAGGTTCGCTCGAGCGCGTCGCCAAAGCGATCGAAGAGGGGCACATCTACCAAGGCGAGCCGACCAGGACGACCGGCCGGCCCAAAGGTTCGCGCGTGACCGACGAACCGGCGACCGCCTTCGTCTTCTGCATCCAGAACCATGACCAGGTTGGCAACCGGCCCTTCGGCGAGCGACTTCACCACGAGATCGACAGCGGGCGGTACGCCGTCGCCTCGACCGTGCTTCTCTTCGCTCCCGAAACGCCGCTCCTGTTCATGGGCCAGGAGTTTGCCGCCTCGACGCCGTTCCTCTACTTCACCGACCATACCGAAGAGCTTGGCCGCCTGGTGACCGCCGGGCGCCGCGAGGAGTTCAGTGGCTTCCGCGCTTTCAGTGACCCGGATCTGCGTGAGGCTATCCCCGACCCGCAGGCGCTCTCGACGTTTCTTGCCTCGAAGCTGCGGCTCGAGGAGCGGCGAACCAACGCTGCTCTTTACCGCTTGTACCGCGAGCTTCTCGCGCTGCGCCGGGGCGACCCGGAGCTTGCCGTTGCGGACCGCGGCCAGACACGCGCGTGCGCGGTCGGCGCTCACCTGCTGATCGTGCACCGCTGGGCTGGCGACGAGCACCGGCTGCTGCTCGCCAACTTCGGCGCGGCCACCAGCCTATCGCTGGCCGACACGCCGCTGTTCGAGAGCTTGCCCCGCGACGGCTGGCGCGTGATGCTCTCGACCTCCGCCCGCCGCTACGGCGGTACCGGGGAGCGACCTCGTTTCCAGGGGCGAGGGGTGGACCGGGCAATCGCGCTCCCGGCTCGCTCTGCCGCGATCCTCGCCGGCGGTGGCGCTGTGACGAGGCCAAGCCTGACACGATCCCGAAAAAGAATCGGGGGCGCCGTGAAGACGCCCCCGAGGTAGATGCTAATTGGTCACGGCTCAGTCGGCGGCCTGCGCGCCGGAGCCGCTGGCCTGCTGGATCGCCCGCCAGACCTT
>ERZ777010.1474-NODE-1474-length-15507-cov-4.599599_pt1 | contig 15507 bp, 14 predicted proteins | sample MGYA00374963_ERZ777010 | MGnify/ENA primary metagenome ERZ777010 (study PRJEB29309, sample SAMN06268256) | bioreactor metagenome | isolation source: Joint BioEnergy Institute, California, USA | place: USA:Joint BioEnergy Institute, California, USA | collected...
CGCTTGCCCGGGTTCAGCGTCTCGAGGAGTGACTTCTGCTGGGTTGCTGTGGTGAGTTCCATGCCTAGACGAACGTCCTCTCTGGTTTGTGGGTGGGCGTCTGCGGATAATAGGCCGCAGCGCGTGTCCCGAGCGCGCGGAGATCCATGCTCGAGCACGCCTTCAACGAACCGCCCTTCACCGTCGGCATCGAAGAGGAGCTGATGCTCCTCCGGGCCGATTCGCTGGACCTCGCGCAGGAGATCGAGGCGATCCTCGAGGCGGTCCCGCCCGAGGCGCAGGGGCAGGTGAAGCCCGAGCTCATGCAGTCGGTGCTCGAGATCGCGACCAAGCCCTGCGCGGGGGTGAAGGAGGCGGGGGAGGAGCTGCGCCGGCTGCGCACCCTCGTCGCCGAGCTCGCCGCCGAGCGGGGGCTCTTGGTTGCCGCCGCCGGCACGCACCCGTTCGCGCGCTGGGAGGACCAGCTCATCGTCGACCGGCCGCGCTACGCGGAGCTCATCGCCGAGCTCGGCCACATCGCCCGGCAGGAGCTCATCTTCGGCACCCACGTGCACGTCGCGATCGAGGGCGCGAACCGCGCGATCTACGTCGCCGACGGCATCCGCCGCTACCTGCCGCTCCTGCTCGCGCTCTCGGTCAACTCCCCGTTCTGGCGCGGCGCGGCGACGGGGATGATGTCCTCGCGCATCCCGATCTTCCGCGGCTTCCCGCGGCAGGGCATCCCGCCGCACTACGGCACCTGGGAGATCTACTCCCACCGCGTGAACACGATGGTGCGCAGCGGGGCGATCGAGGACTACACGTACCTGTGGTGGGACGTCCGCCCGCACCCGCGCCTGGGCACGGTGGAGACCCGGATCTGCGACCAGCAGACGAGCGTCGAGAACACGCTCGCGCTCGCGGCGCTCACCGTGTCGCTCGCCCGCCGCCTGAGCAAGCTCTACGACGCCGAGGAGCCGCTCGTCGAGTACCCGACCGAGCTCATCGACGACAACAAGGTGCGCGCCGCCCTGCGGGGCATGGAGGGCCAGCTCGTCGACTTCCGCGCGGGGCACCACGTGCCCGCGCCCGAGCTGGCCGAGCGCCTGCTGGAGGAGCTGGGCACCGACGCCTCCGAGCTGGGCTGCGCGCCGATGCTGGAGGCCGTCTGGGACATCCTCGCCACCGGCACCGGGGCCAGGCGCCAGCTCGCCTCCTGGGACAACCACCACGACCTGCGCCGGCTGACGCGCGAGCTGGTCATCCCGGAATCGCGCTGAAAGCCGCGGCGTTCGTTGGTCGAGACGGCGGGGTAGGGGTATCCTCGGCTCAAGATGGGCACGCCGGAGCTCAGCGTCGTTTGTCGCAACTGCGGCTCGGAGGTGAGCCCGTATGTGACCGAGTGCCCTTACTGCGGGACCCGCCTGCGCAAGCGCGCCCCGAAGCTCGAGCGCGAGGGTGACGAGATCAGGGTCCGCGAGGGGCGGCGCGAGCGGCGCCTGCGCAAGTCGGCCGAGCGCCGGGAGCGGCGCCTGGCCCGCGCCGAGCGGCGCGGGGAGCTGCTCGGCAAGCCCCTCGCCACCGGCGCGGTCATCCTGGCGTCGGCGATCACCTACGTGCTCGTGGCCGCCACCAACCTGACCGTCCACGACCTGGGCGCGATCGTGGGCCCGGTGGGGGACGAGTTCTGGCGCTACGCGGCCGCCCCGTTCGTCTACGACGACGCCGGCTACTTGTTCGTCTGCGGGGTGGCGATCGCGATCTTCCTGCCGCCGCTGGAGCGGCGCTTCGGCAGCCTGCTCGCGCTCGCGTTCGTGATCGTCGTCGGCGCGGTTGGCGCGCTCGCGGCGGAGCGCCTTGCGATCGAGCTCGGGAGCGGCCTGCCGCTGGTCGCCGGCGGCAACGCGGTCGCCCTCGGCCTGATCGCCGCCTACGTCGTGGCGCGCGAGGCGGCCCGGCGCGCGCATCCCGAGAACGCCTACGACCCGGTCGCGGTCGGGGTGGCCGCGACCGTGGTGCTGCTCCTGCCGCTGTTCGAGGAGATGGCCGACCCGTGGGCGGCCCTCGCGGGCGCTATCGTGGCTGGCCTTCTGCTCTTCGCCGCGCGGAGGAGGACCCCCGTTTGAGCAAGTTCACGCCCCTCGACGAGGGGCTGCATCGCTACATGGTCGAGCACGGCGCTCGCCAGGATCCGCTGCTGGAGCGGATCGAGCGCGACGCCCTGGCGATGGGCTCGCTGGCCTCGATGCAGATCGCGGCCGACCAGGGCGCGTTCATGACCCTGCTCGCGCGCGCGATCGGTGCGCGCGAGGCGCTCGAGATCGGCACGTTCCTCGGCTACTCGGCGATCTGCATCGCGCGCGGCCTCTCTGACGGCGGGCGGCTTCTGTGCTGCGAGCTCAGCGAGGAGTACGCCGAGCGGGCGCGCGGCAACATCGCCGACGCCGGCCTCTCCGACCGGGTTGAGATCAGGGTCGGCCCGGCGCTGGAGACGGTGCGCTCGCTGCCCGCCGAGGAGCGGTTCGACCTCGTCTTCATCGACGCCGACAAGAAGACCTACCCGGACTACTACGAGGAGGCCCTGGCGCGCACCCGGCCGGGCGGGCTGATCCTGCTCGACAACGTGCTCGCCGCGGGCTACATCAACGCGCCCGACGACGAGGTGCCGGAGGAGCGCCGCGAGTCCGTCGCCGGCCTGCGGGCCACGAACGAGCTGGTCGCCGGCGACGAGCGCGTGGACACGGCGATGGTCGGCATCGCGGACGGCATCCTCATCGCGCGCAAGCGATGAGCCGCGCCGACAAGCTCGCGCTGCAGCACCGGTGCCTGCGCGAGCTCGCGCGCTGGATGGGCGCGGGGAGCCCCGGGGCGCGCCTGTGGGAGGCGGACGGGGTCACCGCGTCGATCGTGCCCGCGGCCCCGCAGCGGTCGGTCGTGAACGCCGCGGTCTATCGCAGCGCCGACGCGCTCGCCGCGCGCTACGACGAGCTCGCCGCCGCCTTCGAGGAGGCGGGCGTGCGCGCGTGGACCGTGTGGGTGCCCGAGTTCGACGCGGACGCCATCGGGCTGCTCACCGCGCGCGGGCACGCCTTCGACGGCAAGCCCGCCGCGATGAGCATCGACCTGGACGGGTTCGAGGGCCCGCCGGCGGGCGACCTCGACTGGGACTCGGACGCGACGCTCGAGGAGTTCGGGCGGGTGAACGACGCGGCCTTCGGGTTCCCGCCGAGCGAGGGCATGGCCCCGGCGTTCGCGGGCCTCCCCGCCGGCGCGGACGCGCGGCTCTACCGGGCGCGGGTCGGCGGCGAGACCGCGAGCGTCCTGGCGACGATCGACCACGGCGACGACGTGAGCATCCACTTCGTGGGCACCGAGGAGCGCTTCCGCGGGCGGGGGCTCGCGAGCCGGCTGCTCGCCGCCGCCCTGCGGGAGGCGCGGGGCCGCGGGATGCGGACGAGCTCGCTGCAGGCGTCACCCATGGGCGAGCCGATCTACCTGCGCCTGGGCTACGGGCTCGACTTCCGCCTGCACCTGTACGAGTGGCGGTCGTAGCCCGTCCCTGGATTGATGGATATGTTGGGCGCCCGATGACCGGCCGGTACAGCGACGAGGAACTGGAGGCCGCGGTCGAGGCGCTCACCGACCCGGAGCGCTTCCGCGAGGCGGAGGCGCTCGTCGCCAGGGTCGCGCCGGCGCTGCAGCGCGTGCTCGCGAGCGCGCTCGAGGCCGGCGGCTGGTTCGGGGAATCGCAGGAGACGGCCGTCCGCAACGCCCTCGGGGCGGAGGACCCCGCCGAGCGCATGCGCCTGATCCGCACGCTGCTCGCCGAGGAGTCCCGGGTGTCGATGTTCGTGGGCGTCGCGGTCGGCTGGGCCTTGAGAGAGGAACTAGGACCTACAGAGGAGGACTGACCGACGATGGAGATCAAGTGGCACGGGCACTCGTGCTTCGAGCTGAGCGACGGCAGCGCACGGGTGCTGGTCGACCCCTTCCTGAAGCCGAACAACCCGGTCGCCGTCGCGAGCGCGGATGAGGTCGACGCCACGCACGTATGCCTGACCCACGGCCACGCCGACCACGTCGCCGACGCGGTCGCGGTCGCGAAGCGCACCGGGGCCGAGGTGGTCGCGCAGGTCGAGGTCGCCAAGTGGCTCGAGGAGCAGGGCCTCGAGGGCGTCCACGACCCGAACCTCGGCGGCACCGTGAGCTTCGACTGGGGCTCGGTGAAGCTCGTCCAGGCCTTCCACAGCAACACGATGCCCGGCTCCGGCGAGTCCCCGTTCAGCGCCACCTACGGCGTGCCGGTGGGCCAGGCCGCGGGCCTCGTGATCAGGATCGAGGGCGTCACCGTCTACCACGCCGGCGACACCTGCCTGTTCGGCGACATGGCGCTGATCGGCAAGCGTGAGTCCGTCGACGTCGCGATCCTCCCGATCGGCGGCCACTACACGATGGACCGCCACGACGCCGCCTACGCCGCGGAGCTCGTCGGCGCCGGGACCGTGATCCCGTGCCACTACAACACCTTCCCGCCGATCGAGACGGACGTGCAGGCCTTCAAGCAAGAGGTCGAGTCCGCGACCTCCTCGAAGGTCGCGATCCTCGAGCCGGGCGGCACCTGGTCGAGCTGACCGAGCCCGGCCCCCGCGAATCGTTCAGCCCTGGTCGTCGTTTTTCGCATACCAGGGCTGAACGTTGCGGTTGGGCGGGCGTCTTGGGGGTTTGGGGCCCGGGCAGAAGCTCGGTCGCTCGGTTTCGCACCGGGCCACAAAATCGCGCCGGGCTCGTCCGATCGGTGGATGCCTTTTTCATCCGGTGCACCGGACGAACGGATGATGTGGCCACCCTGGGTTTGGGCCACCCTTTATGCACCCCCTAACCCCCGCCATCGGGGAATGCGATCGGCTCGCATTGGGAGCGACATCGGACCACAGCCCCCAAATGGCCACGGTGGATCGAAGACGGGAAGTCGGAGACACCGGGGCGGAGCCGACAGCGACATCCGGTGGCGTAATGGACGCCCTGGTCCCGCCGTCCCGCGGGACCCACATAGGCGCCCTGTCCCGTATCCGGACGCCTCAGCTCGATGTCAGGGAAGACCTCGGGCTGGGGCTCCGGGTATTTCCTGTCGATCGACTCTTAGGTGGCTGAGGGGCCCTGAGCGGCGGTGCCAAGCGCGGGGCCGTTGAGCAGGATGCCCTCGGTCCCCGCGCTTGGGACCGCGCTCAGGGCTGCCCGGCGGCGGCGCCCCGGGCGTTCTAGACTCGCCTCGTGAGCAGCCAGTCGAAACGCGTTCGGGTCCTGGTCGCCGACGACCATCCGATCTACCGGGAGGGGATCGTGCGCGCCGTCAAGGAGCGCCCCGACCTGGAGCTCGTCGGCGAGGCCGGCGACGGCCGTGAGGCGCTCGAGCAGATCCGCGAGACGAAGCCCGACGTCGCCGTGCTCGACATCCGGATGCCCGAGCTCGAGGGCACCCAGGTGCTGGCGGCGATCCGCCGCGACGGCCTCGAGACCGAGGTGCTCTTCCTGTCGGCCTTCATGGAGTCCGAGCTCGCCTACCGCACCGTCGCCGAGGGCGCGCGCGGCTACCTCTCCAAGGAGGCCTCGCGCCAGGAGATCTGCGACGCGATCGTGACCATCGCGCGCGGCGGCACCGCGCTCGCCCCCGAGGTCCAGGCGGGGCTCGCGCGCGAGATCCAGCAGCGCGAGCGCGCCGACGGGCGGCCGTCGCTCACGCCACGCGAGCACGAGGTGCTCCGGCTCATCGCCGAGGGCCTGAGCGCCCCCGAGATCGGCAGGCGCATCCACCTGAGCACCACCACGGTGAAGACCCACCTGCACACGCTCTACGAGAAGCTCGGCGTATCCGACCGCGCGGCGGCCGTTGCGGAGGCCATGCGCCGCGGCCTCATCGAGTGAGCGACGAGTCGCCCGAGGCACTGCGCGCGCGGATCGCCGAGCTCGAGGCCGAGGTCGAGCGGCTGCGCAGCGAGCTCGAGGCCCGCAAGCAGTTCGTGGCGCAGGTGATGGACGCGGAGGACCGCGCCCGCCGGCGGATCGCGCAGCTGATCCACGACGACGCCCTGCAGAGCCTGCTCGCCGCCAACCAGGACCTGATCGAGGCGGCGCCCGGGCGTGCGGGCGTGACCCGCGCGCACGAGGTGGTCAGCGCGACGATCGCGCACCTGCGCGAGGCGATGCTCGCGCTCCATCCCGTGACGCTCGAGCGCGGCGGGCTGGAGCAGGCGCTGGGCGCCGTCGCCCGGCAGGCCGGGCGCCAGGGCGGCTTCGAGGTCGAGATCGACATCGACCCGGGCGCGCTCGGGCGCAACGACGAGCTCGTGCTCGCCCTCGCCCGCGAGCTGCTCTCCAACGCCGCGCGCCACTCGGGCGCCGAGCACGTCGCGCTGCGGCTCGCCCCGCGCGGCGACGGCCTCGAGCTCGTGGTGAGCGACGACGGCCGGGGGATGCCGCCGGAGCGGCCGCGCGAGGCGCTCGCCACCGGGCACATCGGGTTGGCCTCGGTGGCCCAGCGCGTCGAGGCGGCCGGGGGAGAGCTCGACATCGACTCCGAGCCCGGGCGCGGCACGACGGTCCGCGTCGAGCTGCCGAGCAACTCCGAGTAGGCGAGCCGCCGGGCCCGCGCACGCCTGACTGCGGCGACTAAGGCGCGGGGCGATCCTCGACCGCGGGCGCGACGCCGCCCGGCTTGCCCTTCGCGGGGCCGAGCGGCGGCTTGTCCTCGACCGAGCCCATGCCGCTGCCAACCCCGCCGTGCGCGGGCGGGGTGTGGCCCGTCTCGGGCGGGAGGGTGGTCTCCTCCTCGTCCGCCGGCGGGTCCCCCGGCAGGTCCACGCCCGAGTCGCCCGCCGCGGGGCCGGCGACCCCGCCTCCGTTCTCGCCGGTGCCGGAGACCGCCGTGTCGGAGGTAGCGGGAGGGGCGCTCGTCGCCGGCGGCGACGTGGGCGCGTCGCTCGCGGAGGCGGGCGGCGTGCCGGTCGGCGAGCTTGCGGTGGTGGACGCCGGCGTGGCGGGGCTGGGGGAGGCGGCCGAGGGGTCGGGCGCCGGCTCCTTCGCCTGCGCGGCGGGCGGCTTGGTGCGCGCCGCGCGGACCGTCTGCGCCACGTACGGCGGGGCCGAGGGCGCCCAGCTCCCGGTCGCCCCCGCCGGCGCGGGCCGGTGGGAGGGGTGCGCCTGGGCGCTCACCGCTGGCGGCGTCGCGGGCTCCTGCTTGGCCCGGTAGAGGTGGTTCACCTCGACGGCGCCCGCCGTAAGCAGGGCGACGCTCGCGAAGCCGGCGACCGCCTTGCCGCCGATCGCCGTGATCGCGCCGCCCGCCGCGACGCCGACGGCGCCGCTTGAGCTCGCGGCCGTGGCGCCGCCCACCGCGGTGCCGCCCGCGGTCCCGGTGCCGGCGCCGATGCCGAGCTTGGCGGCGAGCGCGTGCACGAGGGCGCCGAGCGGCCCCACCGGGGCGAGCGCGGCGAGCGAGCGCTCGCTGCGGCGCAGCTCGTTGCGGTACTCCTGGCAGCCGTCGCAGCGGCGCAGATGGACGCGCACCGGGCCGCTCACCTTGCGCAGGCCCTCGGCCGCCTCGGCGAGCTCGAGCTTGACCTCGTCGCAGGTGAGGTGACGCGCCTGGCTGCACTCGGCGAGCGACATGCGCGCGCGGACGAGCAGCGATTTGACGGCGGGCACGGTCGTGTCCATCGCGGCCGCGATCTCCTCGTAGCTGAGCGCGTCGAGCTCGCGGAGCAGGAGCGCGGTGCGCTGGGTCTCGGGCAGCTCCTGCACGTCGGCGATCAGCGCCCGGAAGTCCTCGCGCTTCTGCACGCGCTCGGCGACCGAGACGCCGTGTTCGTGAGGGTGGACGTCCATCGAGTCCTGGCCTTCGGCGACCGGCTTGCGCAGGTGGTTGAGGCAGCGGTTGCGCGCGATCCGGTACAGCCACGGGCGCACGTTGATGCGGCGGTTGTCGGCGAGGATCGCGGCGTGAGCGGCGACGAAGACCTCCTGCAGGATGTCCTCGGCGTCCTCCGCGGATCCGAGCATGCCGCGGCAGAACGCGGCGAGGCGCGCCTGGTAGCGCTCGACGAGGGCCTCGAACGCGCGGTCGTTGCCGGCGCGGGTGAGGGCGATCAGCCGCTCGTCACCCTGCAGACGCAGCAGCGGAGAGCGCCTGGCGATCCGCCCGAGCCGAGTCGTGGCTGTGAGGGTTGAAGCCTCCAAAGCGACTCTGGGGAACACGGTAACAGGATCGCACCCGGGTCCATAATCTCTGCCGGCGGCGTTACGCTCGCCTCGCGCCGGGGTGGCGGAACTGGCAGACGCTATTGCCTTAAAAGCAAGAGCCCCTCTGGGGCGTGAGGGTTCGAGTCCCTCCCCCGGTATGGCGGCTGGTCCACCGCCCGCGCTGCGAACGCGGTCCCGGTCTCCCGGGCCGTCGCCACGGGCGCGGAGGCCAGGCACGCCGCTGCAGCGGCGACGAACAGGCGCGGAGCGCTTCTTGCGCCTGAACCGTGCGACCGAACGCTGCCGACGCCGGGCGAGTGCCGCGAGCGCGCCGGGCGCGCTACCGTTCCGCGCATCGGCCGCCTGACCGCCAGCTACACCGTCGAGATCGACGCGCCGCTCGAGCGTACGTACGAGGCCGCGGCCGACGTGGCGGGGGCGCCCGCGTGGAACCCAGCGATGGACACGGTCGAGGTGCTCGAGACCGACGCCGAGGGCAGGGCGACGCTCGTGCGCGCCGAGGCCGACGCCGTCGTCAAGCGCACGACGACCACGCTGCGCTTCTCGTACGCCCCGCCGACCGGCCTGAGCTGGCGCCAGGAGCGCGGCGACGTCAAGTCGCTCGACGGCCGCTGGGAGTTCGAGGACCTCGGCGGCGGGCGCACGCGCGCCACCTACGCGCTCGAGGTCGACCCGGGGCGCATGCTGGGCATGCTGCTGCGCGGGCCCGTCGAGGACCGGGTGAAGGAGTTCCTCACGAAGGGCGCGGCCGAGGGCCTCAAGGCGCACCTGGAGGGCGGCGCCTAGCGGCGACCGGGGCCCGCGCCGCGGCGGGGGCTCAGCAGCGCTCGGCCTCGCCGGCCGCCGGGTCGGCGGCCGCGTCCGCCTCGGGCTCCGCCTGCGCGGCGGCCTCGCCAGGCTCGGGCACCGCGCGGCACTGCGGCGCGTCCGCGGGGTCGTCCGCGGCGGGCTGCGCCGGGGCGGTCTCCTGCGGCTCGGGCTCCGGCTCGGAAGGCTCCGAGTCCTCGTCGAGCCCTGGCTCGGCTTCGGGCTCGGGGGAGGGCGCGTCGCCCTCGTCCCGCGGGTCAGCGCGGTCCCCGCCCTCGGTGCCAAAGCTCCCCTGCGCGATCACCTCCGGCTCGGCGCCGTCCTCGCCCTCGCCCCAGGCGGTCACGATCACCTCGTAGTCGCCCGCGCCGGAGTAGGGGATCCACAGCGAGGCGCCCGTCCCGGAGGTCTCCGCCGACCCGACCACGCCGCCGCCCGGCGCCGTCACGGTCACGCTGTAGGAGCGCGCGCCGGCGACCCCGTCCCAGCTCACGTCCACGCGGCAGGCGATCTGCTGCTCGACGAGCCCGCAGTCGCCGAGCGCGGCGGAGACCGCGAGCGACTTGGGGCCGCCGCTCAGGCCGATCGCCGCCGCGGGCAGCGCGGTGACGAGCGCGAGGGCGGCGAGCAGGATCGCGCGCCTGCTCACCGGCCGCCCTCCGGCACGAACGACTCGCGGATGAGCTTCGCACCCGCCTCGACCTCGGCGGGGGCGTCCGCCGCGACCGTCGTCGCCAGGTAGTAGCGGTAGGGGCCGGCCAGCCTGCCCGTGACCACGTAGCGCGGCGCGCCGGCCGGCGCGCGCGCCGTGATCGTGAACGAGCTGCGCTCCGGGGTCGGGCCCGGCGAGCGCTGCACGCGCGGCGCGCGGCCGGTGAGCGCCTCGACCTGCGCGATCGAGCGCGCCTCGAACTCGGCGAACGAGAGGCTCGGGTCGCGCTCCACCCAGAGCGTCGCGTCGGCGCCGCCGCCGGGGGCGAGGGCCGCGAAGGCCGCATCGCCTGCGGGCTTCACCCGCTTCCAGCCGGCGGGCAGGGCGAGGGTGAAGGTGGACGTGCGTACGAGGGTCGCGCCCTCGCTCCGCGGGCGCCCGCCGCCGGGCTCGCCGGCCGCCTGTGAGGCCGTGGCGACCTCGAGCGCCGGGGCCGGGCGCTGCCCCTGCTCGGGCGCGCCCGCGCCCCCGTTGAGGAGGCTCACGCCGGCGACCACCGCGAGCGCCGCCAGCGGGACGCCGGCCCACCGCCACACGGGCGCGGTGGGGCCGGGGAGGCTCAGGCCCTGTCGGCCGGGCGTGGGCGTCTCGGTGACCTCCGCCTCGAACGGGACCGCGCAGCGCTCGCACACGAGCCGCCGCACCGCGCGCGCCGGCACCGTGCGCGGGACCCGCGCGCGCGTCTCCGTGCCGCACGCGTCGTGGCGCGCCCCGATCAGGCGCGTGGGGAGATCCGGCGGTGGCGCCGGCAGCCCTCCGTTCTGCGAAGAGCGACGCATCGCATGAGAACCATCGGAGCGGAGCGCGCCCGCCTTGAGGCCCGCGCCCAGACGTTCAGCCCTAGTCGTCGTTTTTCGACGACGTGGGCTGAACGTGCGGCGGTGGTCCTCGGACGTTCAGCCCTGGTAGCCGGAAACCGACGACGTGGGCTGAACGGTGCGTAGCGCGCACGCCGCCCCGCTTGCTGGGAGAATTCAGACTCGTGGTCGCCAGCGTCCTGACGTGGGCCTACCGGAAGCTGGGCCGGTACTACCCGCGCGCGTTCCTCGCCCTCGAGCTGCTCACCGCGTTCCCGATCGCGCTGGGCACCTACGGGCTGTTCAGCTTCTACTACGAGGGCTCGCTGGGGGACTTCCTCGCGCTGTTCGGGTTCACGTCCGCGCTGATCGCGGTCGCGATCGTGCTCACCTGCGTCAAGGTCTTCCCGCTGCTCCAGCCCCTGGACCGCTGGATCGGCGGCGAGCGCGACGACGAGGCGACCGTGGCCGCGTGGGCCGCGGCCGTGAGCTTCCCGTGGCGGATGGTGAGGAGCGTGGGCCTGATGCCGGTGGTGATCGTCGTGATCCCCTCGGCGGTGCTCGCCGTCGGGTGGCTGGGCCTGAGCTGGCTCGCGATCGTGCCGTTCGTCGCCGGGGCCCTGGTGGCGCTGGGCTACGCGATGATCCTGCACACGCTCGCGCTGGAGACGGGCCTGCGGCCGGTGTTGGTCGACATCAACAGCCACGTCTCGCCGCGCACGAGCGCCGGGCTCAAGGCGCTGCCCCTGCGCTGGCGCCTGCTGCTCACGCTGCCCGCGATCAACGTGATCACCGGGATGGCCGTGGCGGCGCTCACCTCGGAGGGCGGGGGAGGGGCGAACCTCGGCCTGGACGTCGCGATCGCGGTCGGGGTCGCGACCACGATCGCGCTCGAGCTCACGGTCCTGCTCTCGCGCTCGATCACGCGCCCGATCGCCGACCTGCAGCGCGCCACGGAGGCGGTGATGGCGGGCGACTACTCGGTGTCGGTCCCGGTCACGACCGGGGATGAGGTGGGGGAGCTCGCCGCGTCGTTCAACAAGCTCGTGGAGGGGCTGGCCGAGCGCGAGCGCATCCGCGAGGCGTTCGGCACCTACCTCGACCGCTCCGTCGCCGACTACATCCTCAGCGAGTCGTACGAGGAGGAGGGCATCGAGGTCGAGGTGTCGGTGCTCTTCTGCGACGTGCGCGACTTCACCGGGTTCGCGGCCCGCTCGGACGCCCGCACCGTGCTCGCCTGCATCAACGAGCTGTTCGAGGCGATCGTGCCCGTGATCGACCTGCACGGCGGGCACGTCGACAAGTTCGTGGGCGACGGGCTGCTCGCCGTGTTCGGCGCGCCGCGCCGCTACCCAGACCACGCGGACCGCGCCGTGCGCGCGGCGATCGAGATCGCCCGGCTCGTCAACCAGGAGGAGCGGGTCGGCGAGCTGCGCGTGGGCGTCGGCGTGAACACGGGCCGGGTCGTGGCCGGCGCGATCGGCGGCGGCGGCCGGCTCAACTTCAGCGTGATCGGCGACGCCGTGAACATCGCGGCCAAGGTCGAGGCCGCGACCCGCGAGCTCGGCGCCGACGTGCTGATCACCGCCGACACAGCGGCGCGGCTCGGCCCGGCGCTCGAGGCGGTGAGGTGCGGGGAGATCGAGATCCGGGGGCTCGACGAGCCCGTCGAGCTGTTCGCGCCCCGGCTCACCGGTGCGCCGCAGCCGCCGCCCGCGGCCGCCGGGGCGCCGCGCCTGCGACTGCCCCGCCCGCCGTGGCTGCGCGGGCGCAGCCCGGCGCGCGGTGAATGACCCGCGTCGCGAAGCGCGCACGGCCCGGGCGCGGTGACTTAGGATCAGGCCCGATGGCGACGACCTCGGAGAGCGCCGAGACCGCGGTCCACGGCGGCCGCCACGTCGCGCGGGCGCTGCGCTCCCGCGGGGTGACGCACCTGTTCACGCTCTCGGGCGGGCACCTCTTCTCGATCTACGACGGCTGCCGCGCCGAGGGCATCGAGATCGTCGACTTCCGGCACGAGCAGGCCGCGGTCTGGGCCGCCGAGGGGTTCGCGAAGGCGACCCGCAGGCCCGGGGTCGCGGCGCTCACCGCTGGGCCGGGCGTCTCCAACGGCGTGAGCGCCATGGCGGGCGCGCTCTACAACCGCTCGCCGATCACGGTGCTCGGCGGGCGCGCCCCCGAGATCCGGTGGGGGTCGGGGTCGCTCCAGGAGGTCGACCACGTGCCCTTCGTCGCGCCGGTCACCAAGTCGGCGGAGACCGTCAAGGACCCGGCGGCGATCGCGGGGGTGACCGCGGCGGCGATCGACCGCGCGCTCGCGCACCCGAGCGGGCCGACCTTCGTGGACTACCCCCTCGACGTCGTCTTCACCGAGGCGCAGGCGGAAGTCCCGGCCGCCCCCGAGCTCGACCCGGGCCCGGTCGCCGAGGGCGCCGAGGAGGCGGCGAAGCTGCTCGCCGCGGCCGAGCGCCCGGCGATCATGGCCGGCACGGGCCTCTACTGGGCGCGGGGCGAGGAGGAGCTGCGCGCGCTCGCCGAGCAGCTCGGCGTCCCCGTGTACCTGAACGGCATGGGGCGGGGGTGCCTGCCCGCCGACCACGAGCTCTGCTTCTCGCGCACGCGCGGCAAGGGGTTGGGCGAGGCCGACGTCGCGCTCGCGATCGGCCTGCCGCTCGACTTCCGGCTCGGCTTCGGCGGCGCCTTCGGCGAGGAGACCAAGCTGATCTGGCTCGACGTCGCGCCCAACGAGCTCCGCCGCAACCGCCAGCCCGACATCGAGCTCGTCGGCGGGATCGCGCCCACGCTGGCGGCGATCCGCGAGGCGGCGGGCGGGGGCCCGCGGCGTACCGACGCGTGGCTTGCGAGCCTGCGCGAGGCCGAGCGCGAGCGCCGCGAGGCCGAGCGCGCAGAGCTCGACGACGACCGGGCCCCGCTGCACCCGATGCGCGTCTACCGCGAGCTCGGGCAGGTGCTGGACCGCGACGCGATCGTGGTCGGCGACGGCGGCGACTTCGTCTCCTACGCGGGCAAGGTCGTCGAGACGTACGAGCCCGGCTGCTGGATGGACCCCGGGCCGTACGGCTGCCTTGGCGCCGGCCCCGGCCAGGCGATCGGCGCGAAGCTCGCGCACCCCGACCGCCAGGTGTGCCTGCTGCTCGGTGACGGCGCCTTCGGCTTCTCGGGCCTTGAGTTCGACACGATGGCCCGCCTCGGCATCCCCGTCGTCGGCGTGATCGGCAACAACGGGATCTGGGCGCTCGAGCACCACCCGATGAAGTTCCTCTACGGCTACTCGGTGGCGGCCGAGCTGCGCCCGGGCACGCCCTACGAGGAGGTCGCCGCGGCCCTCGGCTGCCACGCCGAGCGCGTCGAGCGCCCCGACGAGCTGCGGCCCGCGCTCGAGCGCGCGTTCGCCTCCGGCAAGCCCGCGCTCGTGAACGTCCTCACCGACCCCGAGGTCGTCTACCCGCGCAAGTCGAACCTGGCCTGAGCGCCCCGGCGCGCGGTCCGGATAGGTCCTGACGCGGGCCGCTCCCGCGCGTCCTGTCGGCGAGTGAATGGATCCGAAGCGAGGCGTGAGTGAGCCTGACCGTGCTCCCAGGGCGCATAATCACCCGGGATGTCCCAGTCTCTAGCGGCAGCCGGAAGGCCCGCTGCGCGGTTGCGCTTGCTGCCCGTGAGCGAGGCGAAGCTGGCGCGCCTTGCGGCGGCCGGCGACGAGCACGCGTTCGCCCGCATCTACGAGCGCTACCACCAGGAGATCTACCGCTACTGCCACGCGATCCTGGGCGATCCGCACGACGCCCAGGACGCGATGCACAGCACGATGGCGAACGCGCTCCGCGCCCTGCCGGGCGAGCGACGGGCGGTCGCCCTGCGCCCGTGGCTCTACCGGGTCGCGCGCAACGAGTCGATTTCGATCCTGCGCCGGCGCGACACGCCGGTGGACCCGGACGCGCTGGCCGAGCGCGACGCGCCGACGGCCGCCGAGGACGCGGAGGTCCGCGAGCGCCTGCGGCGGCTCGTGCGCGACCTGGGATCGCTCGGAGAGCGTCACCGCTCGGCGCTCGTGATGCGCGAGCTGAGCGGGCTCTCCTACGAGGAGATCGGCGCGGCGCTGGAGGTCTCCCCGGCGGCCGCGCGGCAGGCCGTCTACGAGGCGCGCGAGGCGCTGCTCGAGATGAGTGAGGGGCGCCGCATGGACTGCGCGGACGTGCGCCGCGCCCTCTCGGACCGCGACGGGCGCAAGCTGCGCGGGCGCCGCTACCGGGCGCACCTGCGCGAGTGCGCGGCGTGCGCGGACTTCCAGGCGGGGATCGACGCGCGCCGAGCCGACCTCAAGGCGCTCTTCCCGCCGTTGCCGGCGGCCGCGGCCGGCGGCGTGCTCGCCGCGCTCGCGAGCGGCGAGGGTGCGCGCAGCGGCGGCCTCGTGGCGCTCCTGGGCGCGGGCGGGTCGGCGCTCGCGGGTGGCGGCACGGCCAAGGTGGTCGCGACGATCGCGACGGCGACGGCGGTCGGCCTGGGAGGCTTCGGCATGGAGCGGGCGGTCCACGACCAGCGGCCCGCGGACGCGCCCCGCGACCGGGGCCCGGCAAGGGCCGCCCAGGCGGAGCGCGGCGAAGCCGTCCAGGAGGCGGGCGGCGCCGCGGTGCCCGCCGCCGTCGTCCAGCGGGCGGTGAGGCAGGAGCCGGAGCGCGTCACGGGGAAGGGCAGCGCCCGCAAGCCCGGGCCGCCGACCCGGCCGAAACACGCGAAGCCCGCCGCGCACAGGGGCAAGGGCCCGGGCGCCCCGGCCCCGCGCTCGGGCAAGCCGCACGTCCGCGGCCACGGCGGCCCGCCCGGACCCCCGAGGCGGCACGGACCGCCGTGGCCGCCCAAGCCGCCCAAGTCGCCCAAGTCGTCCGGCCCGCCGGGGCCGCACGGACCGACCGGGCCGCCGCCCGGTCTCGGCGGCGG
>ERZ777010.1475-NODE-1475-length-15493-cov-4.689338_pt1 | contig 15493 bp, 9 predicted proteins | sample MGYA00374963_ERZ777010 | MGnify/ENA primary metagenome ERZ777010 (study PRJEB29309, sample SAMN06268256) | bioreactor metagenome | isolation source: Joint BioEnergy Institute, California, USA | place: USA:Joint BioEnergy Institute, California, USA | collected...
TGGTCTCGGCAAAGGGGCCGTCAATCACCGTCCGCTTGGAGCCCTCGAACCGGATCCGCTTTCCCTTGGAGCTCGGCTGCAACCCGTCGCCCGCCAGCATGATGCCGGCCTTCACCAGCTCCTCGTTATATTTGCCCATTGCCTCAAACATCTCTTGGGTGGGCATCACGCCCGCCTCGGAGTCTTCGTTGGCCTTGACAATGACCATCACGCGCATTTAGGGTACTCCCTCCGCGACTAACGGCTGCAGAGCCGCCGGCCTCCTGGGTTGACCCAGAAAACCGTGCTCCTACTCCTACGACGAACGAGGACGACCGAAATCGACATCATTCGCACCTTGAGTTCCGCATAGCCGATGCCCTGGCACGGCGGCGCGGCGTCACTGCCCGCGTCGCGCGCCGGAGACGGGCGCGGCCGGGTTGTCGGCGTGCCAGGCAGGCACCGCCAAGAGACGCTTGTTTGACAGGCCTTTCAGGGGCACTCTATACTGAACTGGCCGTTGCGGAAGGCGAGATCGCGCCAACGCAGCGGTTCTCTTGTGTTAAGACGCGAATCCCCAATCGGCGGCGAAGACCGCCGTCGCGTGGTCCGCCCGCGGGCGGAGGGAGCGTGTACAGATGCCGAAGCGAACCTACCAGCCGAAGCGCATCCCGCGCAAGCGCAAGCACGGCTTCCTGGCGCGGATGGCGACCAGGGGCGGCCGGCTCGTCCTGTATCGCCGCCGGCTCAAGGGGCGCCACAAGCTGACGGTTTCGGACGAGAAGAAGTTTACGCAGAACAAGTAGTCGCGAGCTTCGAGCCGTTCGGGCCTCAACCCCGGTCCGGCCCAGTGGTTGACTCGCCAAGGTTGGGAGTGGGGAGGACGAGCTCGCGGCTTGCGGCTCGCGGCTTGCGACTCGCTTGTGGAACGCCGGCTGCGACTGCGGCGAGAGGCAGAAGTCAACGAGGTCCGGAAGCGCGGCAGGGCGTTCGCCGATGGTCCGCTCGTGGCTCGTATTCTGCCCAATACCCTGGATCCACCCCAGAATCGCTACGCGGTCATCGCCGGCAAGCGCGTGGGCAAGGCGGTCAAGCGCAACCGGGCCAAGCGACTCGTTCGTGAGGCGCTGCGTGCGCTTCATCCCCGACTGAAGCCAGGCCACGACATCGTCGTCATCGTGCGCGGCGGGCTGGAGGAGATGCCGGGGCTCGCCGTCGCTCTCTCCACGCTCGAGCGCATCTTCGCGCGGGCGCGCCTCTTCCAACCCGCGCCAGAACATCCGAAACCGGATGCAGGCGGAGACACCGATCTGCGACAATTGCCAGAGACGGCTGCCGAGCGGTGACAGCCGTGGGAGTTCTCGTTATGCGTCGACCGGTTCTCTGGCTGATTCGCGGATACCAGCGGTACATCTCGCCACTTCTGCCGCCATCGTGTCGCTTCTACCCGACCTGCTCGCAGTACGGTTATGAGGCGATTGAGAAGTACGGGCTCCTCAAGGGCGGCGCGCTGACGATCTGGCGGCTGTGCCGGTGCAATCCCTTCTGCCGCGGGGGATTTGATCCCGTTCCATGACACCAGTACTACGGCCGGCGCGGGGCGGGCAATTGCTGATTGCCGCGTCCGCTCGTATCCTTACCGTGCGGATAGGTGTGTCCACCTGGGCGCCGATCCTGCGCCCACAGTGGTGTCCCGGCCACGTCGGGCTCATTCGTCACTGATGTTGCAACTCCGCATCCCATCTTCGATGGGAGGAGGCCGCTTTTCGTGCTTGCTCATGTGTTTGGCGTCGCTCTCGACATCCTACTCTTCCCGGCGCCTCCTGGCTGGAACGCTTACGTAGACCTGCTGGAGCACGCGCTCGATTTCCTGGCAAACACCTTCCATAGTGCCGGACTCGCGATCGTCGCCTTTACCATCATTATCAAGACGCTCCTGCTGCCGCTGACGATCACGTCAATTCGTTCCAGCAAGGCGATGCAGGAGCTGCAGCCGAAGATCAAGGAGCTGCAGAAGAAGTACGGGAAAGACCGGGCGCGGCTGTCCCAGGAGACGATGCGCCTCTACCAGCAGCATCGGATCAACCCGATGGCGGGTTGTCTGCCGATGCTGATCCAGATCCCGATCTTCTTCGGTCTCTACCGCGCCATCGTCCATCTCTCCGGCAGCGATGCCGGTCATTGGCAGGATTCGTTTCTCTGGATCCCGAGCCTGGACGAGCCCGATCCATGGAAGATCCTGCCGATCGTGGCTGGCGCATTTCAGTTCATTCAGACGAAGATGATGCGTCCCGCCGGGCAGGGAAAGGTTACCGACCCCCAGCAGGCGATGATGAACCAGCTGATGAACTTCATGCCGATCACGGTTATCCTCTTCGGCTGGACCTTCGCCGCTGGCCCTGTCCTCTATTGGGCGACGCAGAGCCTTTACAGCGTCGTGCAGCAATGGCTGATCACGGGCTGGGGGAGCTTGCGCGACTGGTTCCCGAACCTGCCCGAGCTGCCGGAGCATCGCCGGCTGGGCTACCGGCCGCCGCGCAACCTGGATGACGTCGTCGTCGTGAGCGGCGAGGAAGCGGTGCAGCCGCGCGGGCTCATGGGCTGGGTTCATCGCAAGATGGAAGAGGCCCAGCAGCAGCAAGCCGCGCGCCGCGCCGCGACCAGCGACGCCCAGCGCCGAGTGGATGAAGTGACGCAGGCTGATGGAAAGCCGTCCCGGCCAGTCAAGAAGGAGGTCCGGGCGGCCTCGAAGCGCCGGTCCAGCGATGGCGGCGCTGCCGAGAGAGACGAAGTCGCGGCCAGCGCGGGTTCTTCGGCTTCCGGCTCGACCAACGGGCTTTCGGGGCCGATTCTCCCCCGCACCCCGCGTTCGGCTCGCAAGGGCCGGCGCTCACAAACCTAGCGAAGGAAGCATCGCCGCGGAGCCCCCGGTGCGCCGCTTGGTGGCGTCCCGCCGGCTACTCCCGCGCGATGCGCTGATCTGGCGGAGTGACGATCATGGACCGCAATCGACTCACCAGCGTTGAGATCCAGGCCGTGACGGTCGAGGAAGCGGTTCGCCTGGCACTGGAGCAGCTGGGGCTGACTGAAGATCAGGTCGACATCGAAGTCCTCTCCGATGCCGGGCCAGATGAGGATGCCGAGGCTCTGGTCCGCGTGACCGCGAAAGGGATGGCGTCTCAGCCGGTCCCGCGCGTCGGCACGCGGCGACCTCCCGGACCGCGCCGCGTCCCCGGCGACCGTCCTTCTCAGCGCGGCACGCCGCAGCGCATCTACGACACTGACCGTGTTGATGCCGAGGACGAGCGAGTCGCCAAGGCGGTCGTCCGCGATCTGCTTACCCATATGGGGATCGAGGCGGACGTCGTCGCGGTCGATAACCCGTCGTCTATGCCCCTCTCGCCGGACGATCCGCCCACGATCTTCATTGATATCCTCGGTCGCGACCTTGGCATGCTCATCGGCCGGCGCGGCGAGAACCTAGCGCAACTCCAGTACATGGTCAACCTGATCGTCAACAAGCGACTCGGCGAGTGGACGCGCGTCGTCGTCGATGTCGAGGGGTACCGGACCCGGCGCGAGGAATCGCTCATCAGCTTGGCCGAGCGCGTCGCGCGGCAGGTCGCGCGCAGCAAGCGGCCGATCCAGCTGGAGCCGATGCCGCCCAATGAGCGCCGTATCGTGCACCTGACGCTCCGGGGCAACCCGGACGTCACGACCGAGAGCAGCGGCGAAGGAGCGAACCGCCGCGTTACGGTGCAGCCCCGTGTCTGAGCGACGACCGCCGCTTCCGAAGGGAGATGGTCCGAAGCCGCCACCGCGCAAGCCGCCGGTGCCGCGGCAGCCGCTCACGCCAGCGCGTCGCTTGACCGGGCTGCAAACCACGCGCACGCCGGAATACCTCGTCATCGGCCATATCTGCGCCGATTTGCTGCCCGATGGCACCGCGGTTCTCGGCGGCACGGCGCTGTACTCTGCCTTGACTGCCGCCCGTCTCGGCTGGCGCGTCGGCGTCCTCACGCGCGGCGCATTCGGCCGGCGCATCGGCGGGATCGAGATTCCGTCGCTGGAGCCGTACGCGGACGAGTTGAGCATCATCGTTCAAGACGCCGAGACGCCGACGATCTTCGTCAATGAGTACACGGCAGGACGGCGCATGCAGTCCGTCCCTCGTTGGGCCGGTCCCATTGACCTGCGCGGGCTGCCGCCCCACTGGCGGAACGCTCGCCTGATCCACCTCGGACCGATCGCGCAGGAGATCGACCCGAAGCAGACCGGGGCCCTGACTCCCTCCTTCCTCGGCGCGACGCCGCAGGGCTGGATGCGCGATTGGCCCCGCGCGACGGGGGGACGCGTCAAGCTCCATCACCTCCGCTTGCCCGCGGAGCTGGTCAGCCGGCTCGATGCGATCGTCGTCAGCGACGAGGAGATCGCCTACGCGCGCGACACGGTTGAGGCCGTTGGCGCGCGCCGGCTCGGCGTGATCACGAAAGGCGAGGATGGCGCCCGGATCATCTACGGCGGGGAGCAGGCCGATCTGCCCGGCTACAAGGTGCAGACGGTCGATCTGACCGGCGCTGGCGATGTCTTCGCGGCCGCGTTCTTCATCAAGGCGACGGAGCGCGCGACCTCTGCCTTGACCGCGGGACGGTTCGCGAATGCCGTCGCGGCGCTGAGCCTGCGCGGCATCGGTCCGACTGGCGTCCCGACCAAGGCCGAAGTCGAGGCCTTCCTCGCCACCGCCGAGGAGCGCCCGCTCCGCCGGTGACGCCGCGCTATCGATCGGTAGTGCGTGCCGCGTCTCTCGCGCGACGCGGGCAGCTCGTATCCCAGAGCGCTGAGATATGGACGGCTCGACGATAGCGGCCATCGCGACTCCGCCCGGCGAAGGCGGGATCGGTGTCGTGCGCATCAGCGGGCCGGAAGCGCCGGAGATCGCCGAGCGCGTCTTTCGCCACGGCAAGGCGAACCGCCCGCCGCGCCTGCGTCGCTTGCGCTCCCATCGCTTGCTCTATGGCCGCGTTGTCGATCCCGTCACCGAGGAGCCGATTGACGAGGCGCTGCTGGCCTGGATGGCCGCGCCAAACACCTACACGCGGGAAGACACCGTCGAGCTTTCCTGTCACGGCGGGCCGGTTCCCGTCCGCGAGACGCTGCGCGCCGTGCTTGCCGCGGGCGCCCGTCATGCGGAGCCGGGTGAGTTCACACTGCGCGCGTTCCTCAACGGCCGGCTCGATCTGACGCAGGCCGAGGCGGTCCTTTCGGTCGTCAGCGCCCGCACCGTCGAGGGGCTGCGGCTCGCCGTCGCTGACCTGGGGGGCGAGCTGTCGCGACGGATTCGCCCGGCGCGGGATGCTGTCCTCTCCCTGCTCGCCTTCCTGGACGCGGCCGCGGATTTCCCGGAGGATGAGATCCCGCCGGTCGACATCGATGTCGAGCTGGCAGCTGCCGAAGCGACGCTCCGCGATGTGATCGCCGGGGCGCGCGCCGGTCTGCTGTTCCGCGAGGGAGCGCAGGTCGCGATCGTCGGCCGCCCGAACGTCGGGAAGAGCAGCCTGCTCAACGCGCTGCTGCGGGCCGATCGGGCCATCGTCACGCCGATCGCGGGCACGACGCGCGATGTCATCTCCGAGACGATCACCCTGCGCGGCATCCCGGTCACGCTCCTCGACACCGCCGGCATCGCTGAGACGACCGACATCGTCGAGCAGATCGGGATCGAGCGGAGCCAGCGCGCGCTCGCGGCTGCGGCAGCCGCGATTCTCGTGCTCGATGGCACGGTCTCGCCGTCGTCTGATGATCTCAAGGTTGCCCGGCTCCTCGCCGACCGGCTGCCCGGTGGCGAGGACGCGCCGCCGGTCGTGATCGCGATCAACAAGCGCGATCTCCCCGATCGTGCCGCTCAGGAGCCGGTGCTGGCGCTTCTTCCCGGTTGCCCGGTCGTGGAGATCTCCTCGCTGACCGGCAAAGGCATCGCGGATCTGGAGGCTGCCTTGCTGCGAGTGCTTTGGGGGGAAGCCGCCGCGCAAACGCGGCCGGCGCTCATCACCGCTCGCCAGCACGCGGCGCTCGATCGCGCACTGAACCACCTGCGCGACGCCATTGCCGCTCGCGCTGCCGGCTATCCGCTCGACTTGCTGGCGACCGACGTCCGCGCCGCGTTCCGGGCGCTCGGCGAAGTGACCGGCGAGACGGTTGACGAGGCCGTGCTGACCGAGATCTTCAGCCGCTTCTGCATCGGAAAGTAGTGCCCTTACTCCAAATTCAGCGCTTTGCCAGGAACGGGGCTCCATCCGTGAGATGGAGTCCTTGAAGAAGTGCCATGCGAGTCTGGGCTTGAGGCGTGGCGCCCCGTATTGAGGCAAGTCCACGACCGGTAAGAGGCGGAATATGCAATAGCGCTATTACGACCTGCCGATGAGAATCGACTAGAACAGTCTTTGCGAATTGACGAGCAAACCAGTAAGATTGACATCTAAGCGAAAGCATGAATATCGAGTGAGCCAACGCGCACATCGTGGCCTCGGAGCGCTGGCTGGCGATTGGTGCTGCTCTGGGCACGTTACAGGACGTCTGACATGCCTAGACTGTTGCAATCTGAGAGGGATGGTCACTTCTACACAAGGAAGGGATATCCCGGATTGGGTGTTGCTACATATCAAATTGAGAATGAAGGCGCAGAGGCTCTTCTAAGGGAAGGTGTCAAGATAGGTGATGAAATTCCTTCGTGGCTTTGGGAGTGGCTGGAGGCGGAGGGGTTAGCCTGGACATATGGCACCGGTATTACGGGTGCCACACGGATCGATTTGCCGGTCCTCGGTGAGCAACCAGCGCGACTGCCTATTGCAATCTCCCTCGATGAGGACGGCTGGAAGCTCACAATCCTGCTTCCAGAGATTCCGCCTGATTGGTTGACTAGTCTCGGACGGGAAGCACTTGAAGGCTCGGCTCTTGGCGAAAGCCTTTCCGGTTGTCGAATTCGGGTGGCTGGGAGTGCGGAAGTTGTCGCAACCGACCTCTGGCCAGGGAAAGGGGGGCGTCAACTTGAAGTGTTGCCATCCGATAAACCGTACGAGGTAACCGCCAAGGGGCCGTGGCCATCTGAGTGGGATGTAGGTCGTTGGACGCGTGGTGCGGACGGTCTTGATCCAGACGGAACCTTCTTTCGATCTGTAGCTAACGGTGGGGTAAGGCTTGGATCAACGACACCGCTCCAACTCGGAGACACGTATCTCCTTCTTGGGCACCGGTACGGTCGGGCATTGCATGCAATTGATCTCCTGGTCGGTGCCGGAGGGCAAGTACGAGATCTCGCAAATTGGGGTAAGTGGCGGCTCTTAGAGATCTCGCTCCCAGAGAGTGAGTCGCCTCTATTGATGAAGTGGTGTGACTGCGTTGGTCGCCGCATGTCGTCATTGCCTTGGCGCCTTTATGTGGTGTCGCCTCCAGCCACTCGGTATCTGGTCGATGGTACACCTGTGCTTCGTTGCTCTTCGGATCTCCTCGTCGCGGCCATTCCACTAAATGAAGCGGCTGCGAGGCAGCCAATCGTTCTAGTGCTGGACTGGGATGGGCGTTGCAGCCGGCCGCTTTCTGTTCAGGGGCGTAAAGTTGGGGAACCGGTATACATCACCATGCCGTTACAGCAAGCTGGTCATGGCCGTATTCGGCTTGCCCAGGCGAATCACCTTGGCGCTTCATCCCCTCTGCGCTTCTGGGTTGAGAGCACAATACACTCGGAGAGTGTGTTGCAGGTGAACCGACCTTCTCCCCTGGGGATCGCTGTGATGCTAGATGAGCATATCTTGGCAGAGTTGCAGCCTTGGGAGGACGGTATCGGTCCGCACGAAATTCTCTTGCCGGCTGGACGTCAGCAAGAGGTGCCACGGATACATGTTCGTAGCGAGGTGCCTCTCAATCTTCTGTGGCGCTATGGTAGCCAACGAGGCCACCGAAGCTGTGTGCCAGCAGGGGCTCTGGATGCATATATCTCCTCCGATCTTCACGCAAGTTTACAAGGAGGCCAGCCATTTTGGATTCGGGTAGATGCTGGATCCTTTGGGATTCTTGAAGTTGAGATTCAGCCTTGTCGCGGTGATGTGCAACAAGATGTTTCGAAAGAGGGGGGGTCAAGAATAAGACAGGCAGCAATGCTTCCTTGGCTGGCTGCAATTGCGCCGGCATACGCAAGACGCTCACAGGGTGATCGAGCGCGGAGGACTCCAACAGAGTATGGACCTGGGAGTTTGGTGACTGAATGGCCATGGGGGGCGCGTCTAAGGATGGCGGGCTGGGGTGCTGGTGTCCTGCAAACGCATTTGCGGCATTTGGATTTGCGTCTGTATCGGCAGAAACAGTCGTTCTCTGACTAAGATGGTACTCCTCGAGCTGTCGAACGCCGGGTGAGGTGAAAAGCCTGGACAATAGGGTCTTAGAATAAGGGGCAAGTATGGACGAGACAGTTTTTCTTGGCACCTTGCAGGATGTCAGGGATCGTGGTGAGCATGCATTTGCATTCGTTCGTCCAAGTCACTTTTGGAGTGAGGCTGAAAGCAAATGGAAGGCCATCGCAAATGTGGCTCAGGCATTCCCATCGCGTGGCAACTTAATCTGGTTGAATTTCCCGATGGGTGTACCATCGCAAGGATCTCTCTGGTTGTTTCGTCGGGAGGAAAATCCACGTCAGGACGCGATCAACCGGTATTGCGTCAAAGATCCGGAGGAAGCTTTTGAAATTATCGACCTTCGTCAGCACGGTGATGAGGGGGCGCGGTCAATTCTGACAGGGACTGGTCTGTTTCTTAAGTCTCGTCCAACCTCCCGAGTTTACATATGGTATGAGCGGCGATCTGCGATTGGACCCGTGAGCCTTGTTTCTGCCGGTCGGGCCAATTTCTGGCGCCTGGATTCAAGAACGTGCCAAATGCCGTTCGAAGTAATGGAAATCGAGCGAGATCCCATCGCCGTTTGTGTTGACCCAGGGCGCAGTCTGCTCATCATGCCACCCTATTATCGCCCGCGTTCAACGGGAAAGAAAGTGGATTGGGCTCCAGACCCCGTAGTGTTAGAGAGGGCAATCAAGATATTGAAGAATTTTGATCCGAAGATGTGGAAGAGTCTGGATTTGAGCGAGAGGATTATTGAGCATATGGTTGAGAGCCTTCACCTTGATGACGAAGGCGATGGACTTGCTCGGTATCGTCTGAACAGGGCGTGCGCAATATTAAACTCGTTGCGGCTTGCTAAGGAGGAGGCTGAGCGCCTGACTCGAGAGCTTTGCGAAGTTCCGGCTATTGCCCATCAACTCGAAGCTGTTCGGAAGACTGCGCGTTCGGAAGCGTTGAAGGCTGCGGAGGATGAGGCGGCTAAGATACGTGAAGCTGCACAATTGGAGGCACAGCAGATTCGGCAAGAGGCCAGGACAGAGGTGGCTGTGGTTCGTGCTGCTCGTGACCAAGCCCGTGCCGAATTGGATAGTTTGACGATGGAGATTGAGCATAAGCGTGCAGCACTCATGGAGCAAGCCGATGCGCTAGATAATGAGATTGAGAGCAGGCTATCCGACCTCTTGTCTCGGCCTGAACGATTGCTTGCAGATGCTGCGATTCTCCGTGTCGCATCGAGGCTCTGGAATGGGGCGATGATAGAGCAGAAAGCTCATTCTGCTCTATTGACAGATGGCCACGATGGGTCGAGTGTGCCCAGGCGGCAGCCTTCGTTCCCCTGGGATGATAATCCGGATGAGCCAGCTCTGATTAGCGACGAGGAGGAGTTTGAGAAGACTCTGCGGGCTGCTTTCAAGCGTCAAGGTGTCTCTAGGGATGATGCCGCGGTGCTCCATGCCAGCCTGCTGGCTGGAGCAATGCCAATCCTTTCCGGTCCGAACGCATTTGAAGTTCTTGAAGCCTATGCGAGTGTGGCCGTAGGTGGCCGCCTGCTTTGGCTGCCGATTTCTCCGGGCACGTTGGAGCCAGGAGACCTCTTCGGCCGGAGCGAAGCTGTTTCGGGACAATTCGTTCCGCATGCCGGGGGGCTGCTTGATCTGTTACTTCATGCGGGTAGCACCGAGGATCTGTTCCTTGTAGTTTTGGATGGGATCAATCGGGCTCCAGTTGAGGCGTATCTTCTGCCATTGCTTGGCTGTTATGCCGACTCCTGGAGGGAAGTGGGGGGACGGACACTACCAATTACTCACCCGTATATGTTGGCTCCGAGGTCGCCGTATGCGGTTGCATCGCGATTGCGCTGGCCTCGAAACGTGCTGCTCGCAGCTACGCTTGTTGAAGGGGTTGCGGTGCTTCCTCTGCCGGCCGACCTTTGGAGTTTCGCGACTCTAATTAATGTTGACAACACCGAAATGCGCCTGGATGGAGTTGGGCACCAGCCAAAGAGTGAGGTACGGCATGTGCGACTGGCGACCTGGGAGTATTGGCGTCAGGTCGACATGGCTAGAGAGGACAAGGATCGTCTAGATGAATTTTTTCAGATCCTGAAGGAGGTGGGGTTAGGGCTTTCGGTTGGTGTGCATCGATCGTTTTGTCGAACATTTGTTATGTTGCGTCTATGGTACGGATTTGATGAGGCAGTGATTGGTGCAATTCGTCTATGTGTCGTGCCAGTGGCGCATGCGTCAGGAAAATTCGAAGATCTTCTGAAGGCGTGCGAAGACTTCGACCTTGATGCCAAACAACTCGCTGAGTCGTCAGTCCAGAAGAAATGGTTGGCTTGAGGTGCGCAACAGTGCGTCGCCCTCCCGCTTCCCCGTTACGTGAAATCGGATTGGCCGAAGCGCGAAAAATCGCAGTCCGTCAGCTGTGCTCGTCACCGCGCTTGGCCACGAAAGAGTTCATGATTTCCAGGCCCCTTGCAGTCTGTGCCGAAGCCTTGCGAACCTCACTGTGGGCACTGTCTCATAGCGGCAATGAGTCGGTGACAACCACCAAGTTGCTCTACGCTGCCGCGCGTCTCGTGTTGCCAGTTAAGCTCACACTCAGCGAAGGACGGGGCTCCTCTCGAGAATCTGAGAATACAGATGGGCAACTCCGCATGGCGACATTGGACCAGGCTGTGCGTGACCAACTTCGCGCTGTACTTGAAGGGCTTGAAGCGATCGGGGATTTGGCCTCTCTGCCGCAAGGGAGATGGTTGCCGGCGCCGATCCGGGTCGTGCATCTGCGGGCTTCCGGAAAGTGGCTTCTCGTTGGCGGTCATCCCACAATGTTGTTTCCAGACGAGATTACAAACTCGATCACGCAATACGGTGTTGCCCGGCTGCTGTTGCGGGCACCGAGTGAATTGGGATACTCGCTGCCGGAGCAGCGGGTAACCGATTGGTGTCAGATACCTGTTGAGCCTCTCAAGGAGTGGACGGAGCGCAAGCTGGCAGAGGCGCAGCTCTCCCCCTTTGAGGGTGATGCCAGTGACTTCGAAGTTTATGCGCCATTACGACAGCAAGCTGAGGCAGATGGATCAAGAAGGGTGTCGTGGAAACAGCGTTGGCGCAGAATGGATCAAATGCTCCCGGATGGTCGATATCTCGTTCGGCTCACGGGAAGAAGTGGCTCAAAGCGATACGCCATCGGTCAGGTCACTAACGGTGTGCTCTGCGCTATGGGGCCCATCGAGAGTGGATTCGGAGATGTTCGTCGGTTGATGTACGGTATTGATGTCTTGTCAGGGCGTCCGAGGAAAGTCATGATCTTCCCGGAGCATTCTGCCTGGAAATTTCGGGTTTGGGCCCCATTTCCCCCGGGTGAGCAGCGACTGATCTTGGCGCTAAGTAGTGAATACGTTGAATTGGATGATAGAGGCTATTCCGGAGAGTGGGTGGTGCCAAATGACTTCGCTTACGAAGTGGCGCAAATGCTTCGGCGGATCCATCTAGATCTCATTGATGCCAATCGTGCTCCGTTCGATGAGTCCGTCCTAATTGCTAACAACTAGATGCATTTAGGCAAGGGGTTGTATGGTGACCGGACGTGCGGAACAGGCAGTTGACCTCGGTGTCCAGCAAGTCGCCGAGCAGTTGCATGACAGGTTGGCACAGTATCTTGAGGCTCGTTACCACATTCGCGATGAGGGGATTATCAACGAACGCCGGAAACTTCTTGAGGAGCCAGGCAGCATTAGCCAGCCTCCTTTTATTGAGACAACCCCAACGTACGAGACCGACAAGCCCTATAAAGAACTCGGACTACCTGCGCCGGTCGGTGAGGTGCTGAGCGAACTTGCCAATTGGTCGCCCGGGATTGGGGTGTTCCCGCATCCTTATGTCCATCAGGCCCAAGCACTCCGAGCCCTACTTGTGGATGGCCAGGACATCGTTGTCGCAACCGGAACAGGGTCCGGAAAGACGGAGACATTTCTATTCCCAATTCTTGGCCAGTTTCTCTTGGAAGCTGCTCATCGACCTGCCACGTGGCAAATGCCTGGCTGCCGAGCTCTCTTGCTCTACCCCATGAATGCGCTCGTCAGCGACCAGCTAGCACGGCTGCGCAGGCTCTTCGGAGACGAGAGATTAGCTGATCTCTTTGCTAATCGTTACGGTCGTTTCCCCCGATTTGCGATGTATACCAGTCGTACTCCGTATCCGGGGCCGCGTACCGCAGATAAGGATCGTCGTTACATCGAACCGGTGCTACGTTATTACCTTGACTTGGAGCGGCAAGCTGAATCGGGTGCATCTGAACGTGCGCACCTGGTCCATGAATTGCGCGAGCGGGGAAGGTGGCCTGCGAAGAATCTCCGGGCATTCGCCGCAAACGGTTACCAGACTCAGCCCGATGATCGCGAGTTGCTAACTCGGCACGAGATTCACGCTTGCTGCCCCGACATTATTGTCACGAATCACTCGATGCTCGAGTATATGCTTCTCCGTCCTATTGAGCGGTCGATATTTGCCCAGACGCGGGACTGGCTCGCTGCTGATGAGCGCAATGTTCTTACCCTTGTACTTGATGAGGCGCATGTCTACCGGGGGGCAAGTGGAGCCGAGGTTGGGCTTCTCATGCGAAGGCTGGCAGCTCGACTCGAAGTTCCCCGGGATCGACTGCGGTGCATCCTGACCAGTGCTAGCATCGGCAATCATGAGAATGAGGAAGCTATCGCAGCAGTTCATGAATTTGCCAGCGGCTTGGTTGGGCGGCCAGGTGCGGGGCAGAAATCATTTCGAGTAATCACTGGTGTTCGGGAGCGCTGCCCCTCAGCACGAGCGGCCACAGCAAGAGAGATTTCGGCGCTAGCTGCTTTCGATCTTCCTGCTCTGTATGCGCGTGCGATTGATCCCAAGGCGGCTGAGCATGCAGTCGCCACGCTTGCCGCAAAGCTTGGCTGGCCAGCGCCAGATGGGGATTTGCGGCGATATCTTTACGATCGGCTGCGCCACTTCGGTCCTGTAGAACTGATTATCGACCGAACCGCCGGACATGCCATGTCATTCGCCGAGCTCGCGTCCGTAGTGGCTCCGAACACTCCACAGGATGACGCTGAGGCGGCGACGATGGCGCTTCTCGCGCTTGGTGCTCTCGCACACAATGGGACGCGAAGCTTGCTGCCAACCCGTGCTCATCTTCTCTTTCGTGGCTTGCCTGCGCTCTACGCTTGCATTAACCCCCGCTGTAACCGGCGCCGGTATCGCCCAGGTGAGCCACTCTTGCTTGGTCGGCTCTATACCGAGCCACGGACACATTGTGACTGTGACCTTCGAGCAAGAGTGTATGAGTTAGTCGCTCACCGCGATTGCGGTGCCGCATTCTTGAAAGTCTATGGTCGGAGCTCCGATGCATCGTTCTATTGGCACGAGAGAGGTGGAACGGTTGAGCCAGTTGGAGAGCCGCTCGATGAGATCATTCTTCTACTCGAGGAGCCACATCCCTCCCAACGTCCAAGAGTGCTGCCGATTTGGATTGATCTAACGACCGGCAGAGTCCGTCACTCACCTCCTCCTGAATCGGAGCGTGAGCGGCATCGTCTTTGCTACAGACCGAATATTAGGCGCAGTAATCGGCCTCACCGGCAATCTGCTGGTCGACTAGGTGAAGCATTTGCATCTCCTGAAAGCCTTGGTAGTCGTGTTGTTGGGTTCGCCGACTGTCCAGCTTGCACTAAGCAGCATGGAGGTCGAAAGATCGTTGATTTCGCAACGAAGGGAGATCAGCCATTTGCTAGTCTCGTCCGTGAGCAGTTTGATCTCCAACCTGCATTGCGAACTCCTGATAAGCGACATCCGAATGCTGGACGTAAAGTGCTGCTCTTTTCAGACGGAAGGCAGAAGGCTGCTCGCTTGGCTCGTGACCTACCCAGGGAAGTGGAGTTTGATTCATTTCGTCAGGCAATAGCTTTGGCCGCTCGTCGTCTTGAGGAGATTGACTGGGAGCCGATCCTTGACGTCGATCTCTATGTGGCATTCGTGGCGGTGTGCCACGAATATCGCCTTTACTTCTTTGAAGGAAGTTCGCAGCAGCAGCTTATTGAGGAGATGGAGCGGTTTGGTCGCTACTATGATGGAGACCTGCTTGAAGCAATAAGAGATCGACGGCGGCCAACCCCGCCCGTCCGGTATCAGCAGGCGCTGCTGCGCCAATTGTCGGATCCATTCCACTCTCTACATGCAGTCGGAGCAGCAGTTATTCGCCCGAGTCGGCGCTCACTCCGGCACTTGCAGCGTGATTTAGCGGAGCTGCCAGATCGGATTCAGCATGATCTTAGTGCAATTGCTACAGTCTGGATCCAAGAGATGTTAGAGAAAGCGGCGTTTGATCCGACGCTCAGCGATGTAATGCGCCGCGAGATTTGCGAGTCTTATCAGCCAGTCGAATACGGAGCTGCTATAGGGAATCTTGAGAAGCTGCTGCAGAAGCATGGAAGTCTGGATGCGGATGGAGTGCGCATCTTACGGGAAAAACTCTACGACGTATTGACCGAACGAGATCGTGAGGGCAATGCGGTCCTGAATCCAACAGCGGTCGCTATAGCGATAGCTATCGATGACGTCTGGTATCGGTGTAGAGCCTGTGGACTCCTTCAGGCAGTTACAGTGCTGGGGCGCTGCGGGTGGTGCGGTGAGGCTGAGATTGAGAAGCAGCCACCCGATCATGCCCAAATGGCAGCTTCAGTCGATTATTTCCGCAGACCGATTCGGGCAGTGTTGAGGGGGCGTCGGCCGATCCACTTGGTCGCTGAGGAGCATACGGCACAACTTTCTCATCGCGATGTGGGAGTAGTGCATGCGACGACTGAGGAATTCGAGCTTCGATTCCAGGATGTAGAGCTGGGGCCGGATAAGCCGCCAGTCGATGTTCTGAGTTGCACGACAACAATGGAGGTCGGTATCGATATTGGCTCGCTCACGGCGATAGGCCTACGCAATGTTCCGCCTCAGCGAGAGAATTATCAACAACGAGCAGGACGCGCAGGTCGGAGAGGAACGGCTGTCTCGACAGTCGTAACCTATGCTCAAGACGGGCCGCATGATAGCCACTATTATCGGCATCCCGAGGGAATGATCAGCGGACCG
>ERZ777010.1476-NODE-1476-length-15481-cov-4.715027_pt1 | contig 15481 bp, 17 predicted proteins | sample MGYA00374963_ERZ777010 | MGnify/ENA primary metagenome ERZ777010 (study PRJEB29309, sample SAMN06268256) | bioreactor metagenome | isolation source: Joint BioEnergy Institute, California, USA | place: USA:Joint BioEnergy Institute, California, USA | collected...
TCCGCCTCACTCGGGTTGGCGGGGCGGCTACGGGGCCGCGTGGACCACGTACGTGAAGCGGGTGCGCGGCTCGCCGCGGGCCACGAAGCGGCCGGCGCGCACGCGGACCACGTTGGTCGGGCGCAGGCGGCCCTTGCGGCGCGGGTCGGCGTACTGGATGAGGACGACGCTCCCGGCCTCGACGTTCGGGTCCTTCACGCGCGCCACGCCGCGGCGGTTGAACTTGGGCTTGCGCTGGCCGGCGACCGAATCGGGCTCCCGGGGCGCGACAAGCGGGTCCCACTCCTCGGCCTCCCCGGGCCTTCCGCCCTCGATGAACGATGTGGCCACCCACGTCGCGCCCTCGAACGTCACGACGTCGCCGCTCAAGTAGAACTGCTCCGGCTGCCACGCGCCCAGCCACACCATGCCGTCGCACCCGGGCAGGGTCAGGTCGGCAACCGCCTCCTCCCCTCCGAGGATCCACCGCATCGAGATCTGGGAGCCGATGCCCGGGGGCGCGAGCAGAACGGGCGCCACAACGCTCGGCATCTGGAACCCGGTGGCGAAGTCGCTTGGCTGGCCGCGGTTGGGCGGCGGCGGCGAGAAGTAGTTGTCGGGGCCGACTGGGAACGTCACCGCCGACCCCTGGTTCCCGTATCCGAAGTGAAACTGGACGACGCCCGGCTCGTCGGAGCGCTCCACGCAGTTGGCGAGCGGCCTCGGGATCGCTTGCGCGTGCTTGGGCGTCAGCAGGAGCAGCGCGGCCGTAAACGCCAGCAACCCAAGAAGCAGCTGGCGTGCGTCGAAGCCGCCTCGCGCACGCCGAGCTTCGCGCGCGCGCCCTCGTCCGTAAGTAGTCATGGGTCCTCTCCCCCAGGTCGGTGGCCCGCGGCCAGGTGAGTTTCGGACGAACGTACAGCGGGCGGCGCGCCCACGCCACCCTCCTGGACGACCCGCCGGGCCCGAGTGAGGCGGATATGTGCGGCTATGTCGAATAGATCCGCCTCACTCGGGTTGGCGGGGCGGCTACGGGGCCGCGTGGACCACGTACGTGTACAGCGGTCCCCCGCCGGCGCCAGTCCCCTGGCCGATCAGACCAGGGCGCTGCGGACCGCCTCGCGGGCGTCCTCGGGCTCGAGCACGACCAGGTCGCCCGCGCCCTTGAGGATCTCGCGCACGAGCCAGTCCATCGACCCGTAGGGGAGCTCCACGACCACCGCGCCGTCGGCCAGCTCCTCGACCACCGTGCGCTCCTCGCGCAGCCAGCGGGCGCGCTCGGGCGAGACCCAGACGCGCGCGACCCCGGCGCTCGCCACCTCGCCCTTCACGAGCCACTCCTGCTCGGCGAGCTTCTCCTCGACGCCCTCGCGCGGCTCGAACTCGCGGTCGGTGATCACCGCCTCCTTCATGCGGTCGAGCCGGAAGTGCCGGGTGTCGTCGCGGCTCAGGTCGTAGCAGCCGAGGTACCAGCCCTCCGGCCCGTTCACGAGCTGGTAGGGCTCGACCTCGCGCTTCACGAACTCGTCCTCGTTCTCCTTGTAGTAGTGGAGCTCGAGCACGCGGCGGCGCTGGATCGCGTCGTTGACCGTGAAGACCACGTGCGAGTCGTCGCGGCCGGGCGCGATCTCCAGGCCCTCCTCGGACGGGTCGTGGCCGAGCGCCTCCACGATCTTCTCGCGCGCGGTGCGCAGGCCCGCCTGCGGGAGGTGGTCGCCGAACAGGTCGATGGCGGCGATCAGCGCCTTCGCCTCGAGCGGCAGGAGCCGCGCAGGCCGGTCGAAGTTGTCGCCGTAGGTGTCGGGATCGACCTCGATCTCGTCGCCCACGATCTCGGCGTAGAGCACGTAGGTGCCGCCGCCGAAGTTGACGACGTTGAGGACCTCGATGTCCTCCTCGAGCTCGTCCCGCGAGATGTTGAGCTCGCGCAGCACCTCGTCGACCTGCAGGCGCTCGCCCGCGCGCGCCGCGCCGATCAGAAGGCCCGCGAGCGTGACGAGCCGCGCGAAGCGCTCGGGGCGGATCACCGACTCGCCGCGCCCGTTCGAGCGCGACGCCTTGCCGTTCGACTCCGGCTCGGGCCGCTCCACGGTCTCGGCGACCTCGAACGTGCCCTCGTGGCGCTCGGCGAGCAGCGCCCGGCGCTGCTCCGCCTCCCCGCGGAGCTCGTCGGGCGCGAGCACGCGGGCGTTGTCACGCCAGGAGAGCACCCAGGAGATCAGCTGGCGCGGCGAGGCGTACTCGGTCTCGTACACCATCCCGCGCCCCTTCACGCCGTCCTCGGGGCGCGGCTTGCGCAGCTCCCCGTACTTGGCGAAGTCGCGCTCGACGAGCCAGGCGATCCGCTCGCGCACGAAGATCGACGCGGTGCCCTGGATGCTGCCCATCTGCCAGTCGGCGCGCTGCGCGTAGTCGCGCCGGTCGAAGTCCTCGGGCGGGTGGAAGTCGTGCTCGGCCTTGGTGGCGTACGAGACCTTGCCGCGGATGCGCGAGAGCCGGAAGACCCGCACGGCGTCGCGCTCGTGGGAGTACCCGATCAGATAGAACTGCCCGTCGCGGAAGACGAGGTGGTACGGGTCGACCTTGCGGTCGGAGACCTCGTCGCGCTCCATCGAGTAGTAGCTGAACTCGATCGTCTTGCGGCGCGAGATCGCGGTCTCGATCTTCGCCAGGCGCTGCGAGAGCTCGCGGCCGCCGCCCGACGTGGACAGCCGCACGTCGATCGGCACCGTCTCGCCCTCCGCCAGCGGGCTGCGGCGCCCCCAGGTGACCTGCTGCAGGGCGAGGCGCAGGGGCTCGGCGTAGGCGAACTCGCCGTCGAGCAGGACCAGCGCCGTGCGCAGAGCAGCGAGCTCGCCGTCGGTGAACTCGATCGGCGGCAGGTAGTAGTTCTCCGGCGGCAGCGCGTACAGCTCCGCCTCGAAGAAGCCCTCCGCCGGCTTGTCCACCTGCAGCGTGATCCCGAGGCTCTCCAGCTCGGCGCGGTCGGCGTAGAAGCGGCGCGCGAAGGCGTCCTCGTTCATCGAGCTGTAGCCCTCGACCTCCCGCTTGATCTCGAGCGCCGAGACCGGACGGCGATTGGCCATCAGAAACGAGATCAGGGAGAGCTGGCGGATGAGCTTCTCGGTGTCCTTGGCCATCGCGACGAGAATATTGAGCGCTCACGGAACTTCCAGACCCACTCCGTGGCGGAAACCGCGCAATTTGCGCGCGAGCGAATGCCCCACGGGCAGCCCGAGGTCGAATAGGCTTGCCGTCGCCCACGGGGGCACGTCATTTGATCGGCGCCGGCACCTTCATCAATCCGCTGCTCAAGGTCATCACCACGGTGGCGATCCTGGGCGCGGTCTACTACTTCGTGATCCGGCCGATCCTCGAGACCACCGAGGAGGCGATCGACAAGGGGGCCCGCATCGCCCGCGAGGCGCAGGCCGAGGCGCGCGAGCGCTCGGCGCAGATCCAGGCCGACATCGCGCGCAACCAGATCGACAGCGCGATCACGAGCTTCCAGGGGATGGGTTGGCGCGAGGCGATCGACCAGCTGCGCTCCTGCAAGCGCGAGGCCGGGTCCGACGCGCGCGCCCTCGACCGCTGCCGGACGCTCGCCCACAGGCTGCAGACCGCGGTGCGGCCGCAGCGGACGCAGGCCCTGAGCTACGCGCAGACGCTGGCGGCGCAGGGCCGCTCAGCCGACGAGCGCCGCGTGGCCGAGTGCCTGAAGCAGGCGGGGCTGAAGCCCGGCCCGAACCGGCGCTGCGCCGAGCTCGCCCGGGACCTCGTCTTCAACCCGTAGGCGGCTACGCCGCGCGGCGCTCGCGGAAGAACGCGCCCGAGCCGATCCCGCGGTCGTACTTCGACCAGCGCTCGCCCTCGGGGAGCTCCCGCTCCAGGCGGTCGAAGCTGCCCAGCTTGCCGCCGAGGTTGTCCATCGCGTGCACCAGCGTCGCCTCGCGGGTGGCGGGCACCACCGGCGAGCCGTGTTCGAGCGAGCCGTGGTGCGAGAGGATGATGTGCAGCACGGCCTGGGCGAGCTCGGGGTCGAAGCCCTCGATCTCCTCGATCTCGCGGCGCACGAGGTAGTAGCCGAGCGGGATCTCGCCCTGCAGCTTGCCGGCGTCGGTGAGGTCGATCGCGAGCGGGTCGTCGTTGTAGGCCTGGGTCTTGCCGATGTCGTGCAGCAGCGCGCCGGTGACGGCGACGTCGCGGTCGATGCCCGGGAAGGCCGAGGAGACGGCGCTCACCGCCTGCGCCACCGACAGCGAGTGGTCGAGCAGCCCGTGCGGGTAGGCCTGGTGGTAGTACTTGGCCGCGGGCGCCTCGCGGAACCGGCGCCAGTGGGGCGAGTCGGGCGCGAAGAAGCGGTCGAGCAGCGCCCGCAGGTGCGAGTTCTGGACGGTCGCGATCAGGTCGCGCAGGTCGGCCTCCATGCGCTCGACCGGCGTCGGCGGGCCCTCGACGAGCTCGAGGTGGTCGTACTCGCCCGGGTCGGCGGCGCGGACCGACCGCACGGTGATCTTCGCCCCGTACTGCGGGTGCACGGAGAACTGGCCCTCGATGCGGACGATCGAGCCGGGGGCGCAGACGTCGAAGCAGGCGTCGACGTCCTCCCAGATCACGGCCTCGACGGCGCCCGTGCGGTCGGCGACCAGGAGCTTCAGGAAGTCCTCACCGTTGCGGCGCGAGAGGCGGCTGCGCTCGCGCACCACGAAGACGGCCGCCACGCGGTCGCCCTCCTGGAGGTCGCGCACGAACACGCGCCCGCCGTTCGCCTGATCGACGGTCGCGTCGAGCGTCTCCTGGATGGCGAGTCGCGGCGCTGCGGTCATCGTGAGCCCCAAGGTAGAGCGCAGTTCGGACGGTGAATCTCCCCCCTCACCCTCCAGAAGTCCCCGCGCAACGTCGGTTTCTGACGCGGGCGAGCCTCTAGAGTGCGGCGCGAATGAGCGCCACCGAGGTCTTCGGGATGCTGCTGCCGGGCCTGGCGACGGGGATCGGCGGGCTCGCGGTCTTCGCGCTGCCGCGGCCCTCTCCGCGGCTTTTGGACACGCTGCTCGGCGGGGCCGCGGGCGTGATGCTCGCCGCGCTCGGGTTCTCGCTGCTCGTGCCCGCCCTCGACTCGGGCACGCTCGCCGAGGTCCTGGCCGGCTTCGCGGCGGGCGGCTTGGCGATCGCGCTCGTCGACAACTTCATGCCGCACCTGCACGCGCGCTTCGCGCCCCATGAGCGCTCTGCCGAGCGCCGTCGCTTGGACCGCCGCGGGTGGATGGTGCTCGCCGCGCTCACCATCCACAACATCCCCGAGGGGATGGCCGTCGGCGTGGCCTTCGCGGCCGGCGGGCCCGAGCTCGGCGTGCCGCTCGCCGTGGCGATCGGCGTGCAGAACGTCCCCGAGGGGACAGCCGCCGCCGTCCCGCTCGTCGCCGCGGGCCGCTCGCGGAGGCAGGCCGCGCTCATCGCGCTGGCCTCGGGCGCGGTCGAGCCGTTCGCCGCGTTCGCCGCGTTCGGGGTGGTCGAGCTCATCGGCGGCCTGCTCCCCTTCGGGCTGGCCTTCGCCGCCGCCGCGATGCTCTACGTCGTCGTCGACGAGCTCCTCCCCGAGGCGCACGAGCGCGGTTTCTACCGCGAGGCCTCGCTCGCGCTGCTCATCGGCTTCGCGGTGATGATGGCGCTCGACAACGCGTTCGGCTGAGCGCTCCGGCGCCGCGGCCCACCCGCCGCGCGTGGGCGGGCCGCGGCGGAGGCGGCTAACGGCGCTTGCGCTTCTTGGCCGGCTTGCGGCCCCAGTTGGGCCCCTGCTCGATCGCCCCGGTGCTGCCGTAGAGCAGCCGCTGCCGCTTGCCGTTGGCCCTCATGACGTAGAGGTCGTCCTGGTCGGCCCGGCGGTCGCTCACGAAGGCGATCAGCTTGCCGTTGGGCGAGAACACGGGGTCCTCGTCGCCGGCGGAATGCGTGGTGAGCTGGCGCTTGCCCTTGCCGTTCACCTTCATCACCCAGATGTCCTCGTTCGCGTCGTCGGCGGGCTCGCGGTCCCAGGCGATCAGCTTGCCGTTGGGCGAGAAGTTCGGGTCGCCGTCGTCGGCGAGCGGGCTCTTGGTGAGGTTGCGCTTGCGCTTGCCGTTGGCGCGCATCACCCAGATGTCCTGAATGTTGCCTTCGCCGGACTCCCAGGCGATCAGGCCCTTCGACGACCAGCTCGGGTCCTCGTCGCGGACGTTGTTCTTGGTGAGCTGGCGCAGGCGCTTGCCGTGGCGCGCACCTTGTAGATCTCGTCGTCGCCGTCCCGGTCGCTCTCGAAGACGATCCACTTGCCGTCCGGCGACCACGCCGGGTCGCTGTCGCTCGCCGGGTGGTTCGTGACCGCGCGGCGCCGCTTGCCGTTGCGGTCGGCGACGCAGATCTCCGAGCCCCCGTTCTCGAGCTCGCACTCGAACGCGATGCGCTTGCCGTCCGGCGAGACGGCCACGTCGGTCGCGTCGATCGCCTCGGGCGTGAGCTTCTTGAACTTCTTGCCCTTGGCGTTGACCCGGGCGATGATCGAGTCGCCGCCGTTGCCCTGGGTGTGGAAGAAGATGTCCCCGTTGGGACCCGGGAAGGCGGCCTGCGCCCCCTGCGTCATCGCGATCGCCAGCAGCGCCAGCGACGCGACGACCGCCACCGCGATCGCCGCGGCCCGGAGCGGCCTCCTCAGTGCGTGCATGGATACTCCTCCGTGGTACTGACCTGCGCGGGCCTTCAAGCCGGCGCGGGGCGTTCCTGACATCTCGCCGGCCCCACGACAAGCGCCGGAGGCGAAATGGGCCGTTTTCCCAACCCGCTGAGCGTGCGATTCCGTTGCCGGTCTCAGCGCTTTCGCACGCTCGGCGCGGAGGGCGGGCGCGGTGCCGTGGCCTAGAGTGAGCGAATGGCACGCACGCAGCGCGTCAGCCGCAGCCGCTCGGCGACCGGCAGCTCGGAGTACGCCGAGGCTGCGCCCGCGCCCGTGCTCCTTCCCTTCGTGCGCAGCTACACGGGGTTCGTGGAGCGCGCCGACACCGGCCTGCGCCGCCTCGAGGCGCCCTCCTCGCGGGCGGTCCTGGTGATCAACCTCGGCGTGCCCTTCGCGGTCTCGGGTCCGGACGGCTCGGCCGCCGTCCACGTCGGCGGCTTCCTCGCGCGCCTCTCGCCGCAGCCCGCCACCACCGCGTTCTCTGGTAAGTCCGCCGGCGTGCAGGTGGACTTTACCCCGATCGGCCTGCACCTCTTCTGCGGGATCGCCCTGCACGAGCTCCCCGAGCTCTCGGTCGGCCTGGCCGACGTGCTCGGCGAGGAGGGCCGGCGCCTGGAGGAGGCGCTCGCCGCCGCGCCGGACTGGGCGTCGCGCTTCGACCTGCTCGACGCCGCCATCGCGCGCCGGTTCGCGCGGGCCCGGGGAGCCACGCCGAGCGTCGAGTGGGCGTGGCGCGCGCTCGCGCGGAGCGGCGGCACGGCGGAGATCGGCGCCCTGTGCGACCGCCTCGGCTGCAGCCCGCGCCATCTGATCCGCGGCTTCCGCGAGCAGGTCGGCGTGCCGCCCAAGACCGCGGCGCGCATCCTGCGGTTCGAGCGCGCCGCGCAGCTCCTGCGCGCGAGGCGCCCGGTCGAGCTCGCCCGGGTCGCCGCCGCGTGCGGCTACCACGACCAGGCCCACATGACGCGCGAGTTCCGCGCGCTCGCGGGCACGACGCCCGCCGCCTACCGCGGCTCGCTGCTCGGAGGCTTCGAGGGAGTCGCCGCGGGCGCGGAGGTCAATTTCGTACAAGACCCGGCCGCGGCCGCGGCTTAGCGTCGGCGCCCCACACGACCGAAAGGAGCCCCGATGGCGACGCCACGGTTCTATCCCCACGTCCATTACTGGGATGCCGACGCCGGCATCCGCTGGCTCACCGACGTGCTCGGCTGCACGCTCGGCCAGGGCCACCGCAACGAGGGCGGCTGCGTCGTGCACGCCGAGCTCAGCCTCCGCGGCGCGACGATCATGGTGAGCTCGGCCGGCATCGGGCGCGAGCCGTTCCGCAGCCTCGAGCCCGGCGGGCGGCTGTTCTACTGCGCCCTCGACGAGGTCGACGAGCTCTACGAGCAGGTCCGCGCGACGGGCGCGGACGTCCCCATCGAGATCACCGACACCTCGTACGGGTCGCGGGACTTCACCGTGCGCGACCCGGAGGGCAACCTCTGGGCGTTCGGCACCTACGGGCCGTAGGCGCCCGCGGTCGCGGCCTCGTCCTCCGCGCCCCCGGGCTCGCGCTCGGGGGCGTCGTCCGCGCCGCCCTCCTCGGCCTTGCGCGCCGCGGCCTCGATCCCGCTCACGGTGCCCAGCGGGTTCTCCGGCAGCAGCGCGATCGCGGCGATCGCGATCAGCCCGACCGGGGCGGCGAACAGGAAGATCTCGGCGATGCCCGAGCCGTACGCGTGCTCGACGATGCCGCGGATCGGCTCCTGGAGGGTGCGCACGTCCGGCAGTGACCCCGACCCCGACCCGAGCGCGCTCGGGTCGATGCCGTTCGCCGCCAGCCCCGCCGCGATCGAGCTCGTGACCTCCGACGCCAGCACGGCACCCAGGATCGCCACGCCGGACGCGCCCGCGAGGCTGCGGAAGAAGGCGACGAGCGCGCTGCCCGCGCCCATCTGGTCGAAGCCGAGCGAGTTCTGCGCGACCAGCACCAGGTTCTGCATGAGCATGCCCATGCCGAGCCCGATCACCACCTGGTAGGCGCCGACCAGGACGAGGTTGGTGTCCTCGGTGAGCGTCCCCATCAGGCCGAGCCCCGCGGTCAGCAGCACGGACCCCAGGAGCATCCAGCGCTTGTAGCGGCCGGTGCGGCTGATGATCTGGCCGACCCCGGCGGAGGCGAGCATCGACGCCAGCACCATCGGCATCGTGAGCAGCCCGGACTCGGTCGGGGTCCGCTCGTGCGCGATCTGCATGTACTGGACGAGGAAGATCGAGGCGCCGAAGATCGCGACGCCGACCGCGACCGTGGCGATCACGACGAGGCGGATCGTCCGGTTGGAGAAGAGCTCCAGGGGGATCAGCGGGTCGCTCACGCGCCGCTCGACCACGACGGCCGCGGCCAGCGAGGCGAGCGCGACCGGGACCATCACCGCAGTCTGGGCCGAGAGCCAGTCGAACTGGTTGCCCGCGAACGAAATCCACACGAGCAGGACCGAGACGCCGACCGTGATCAGCGCGGTGCCCAGGTAGTCGGGCTTGGACGCGCCGCGCTCGCGCGGCGGCAGGTGCAGCGTGCGCTGGAGCACGACGATCGCCGCGGCGGCGAACGGGACCCCGACGTAGAAGGTGCCGCGCCAGCCGATGCCGTCGGTGATCACGCCGCCCAGCACCGGCCCGGAGATCATCCCGACCGCCATGATCGCGCCGATGATCCCCATGTAGCGGCCGCGCTCGCGGGGCGAGACCAGGTCGGTGAAGATCACCTGGACGAGCGCCATCATGCCGCCGGCGCCGATGCCCTGCAGGACGCGGCAGCCGATCAGGAACGTCGTGGACTCCGACATGCCCGCGGCCGCCGAGCCGACCACGTAGATCACGAGCGCGGTCTGCACCAGGCGCTTGCGGTCGACCCGGTCGGCCAGCTTGCCCCAGACCGGCGTGCTCACGGTGAGCGCGAGCAACGTGGCCGTGACGACCCACGCGTAGTCGGTCTGCGTGCCCCCGAGGTCGCTGATGATCCGCGGGAGCGCCGCGGAGACGACCGTGCTGGAGAGCAGGGCGACGAACATGCCGAGCAGGAGGCCCGACATGGCCTCGAGCACCTCGCGCCGCGACATCGGCGCGGGCCCGGCCGCCCTCGCGGTGGCGACGCTCACGCGGCCACCTCCTCGGCGACGGGGCTGATCGAGCGCTCGTAGTCGGCGCGCAGCCGCTCGGTCAGCCTCGTGAGCGTGGCGACGTCCTCGTCCGACCAGTCGGCGAGGGCCTTCGCGAAGGCGCTCACGATCCGCTCGTGGGCGCGCTTCAGCGCGGCCCGGCCCTTGCGGGTGACGTGCAGCACGGCCGCGCGCCCGTCGGCGGGGTCGGCGGCACGCTCGATGTAGCCGGCCTCGATGAGCGCCGCGATCTGGCGGCTCGCCACCGAGAGGTCGACGTGCATGGCGTCGGCGATGTCCTTCACCCGCGCGCCGTCGCGCACCTGGAGGATCGCGAGCGGCAGCAGCCCGCCGCCCGGCTCGAAGCCGGTCCGGCGCACCATGTCGCGCTTGACCAAGCCGAGCCGGTAGATAGCGCGGGCGAGCGGTTCGAGGTTCTCGGGTGAGGGCATCGCAGTTCCTGTCGTCGGGGAAAGTACTTGCTTGATGCAAGCAAGTATAGAGACCGAGACGTCGCACATTGCGCCAGCGCCTTCCCGGGCATACGCTGGCCATCTCCATCCCCCACGCCGAGGAGGCTGCAATGGACTTCAGGCTCGAGCTGGTCGCCGTCCCCGTGAGCGACGTCGACCGGGCGAAGGCGGGGCGTTTCGCCTTCTTCGCCGACCCGGACGGCAACCGCTGGGCCGTCCAGGAGATCCCGGACCGGGGCTAGCCGCGCCCGACGCCCAGGTCGGCGAGGAACGCGCGCAGGCGCGCCTCGTAGGCGGCCGGGTCGACGTTCCAGCTCTCCACGTGCCCCGCGCGCGGCACGTGGTAGTAGGTGACGTGCTCGGGCAGAGCGCGCGCGTACTCCTCGCTGATCTCGATCGGGACCACGGAGTCCTCCGTGCCGTGGAAGAGCAGGGTCGGCAGGCTGAGCTGGCCGGTGTGCTGGAGGGCGTCGAGCCGGTCCCAGTCGACCTCGATGCGCAGCGCGATCGCCCAGCGCACGGGCACGGCCACCAGCTCGGGCAGGCCAAGCTCGGTGGCGCCGTAGGCGAGGATTCGCTTCCAGGAGAGCGCCGGTGAGTCGAGCACGAGCCCGGCCACGCTGCCGGCGAGCTCCGACCGCTCGGCGAACTGCGTCACGATCGCGCCGCCCATCGAGTAGCCGATCAGCACGAGCCGCTCGGCGCCCTGCGCGAGCGCGTACCGCGCGGCGGCCTCCACGTCGCGCCACTCTTCGAGCCCCAGGTGGTGCTTGCCGTCGGGCGCGGGCGGGGCGCCCTCGTCGTTGCGGTAGGTGATCGCGAGCGTCGTGAGGCCGGCGCGGCGCAGGGTGGGCAGCACGCGCAGCGCGGCCTCGCGCGTGCCGTTCAGGCCGTGCACGAAGATCGCCCACACACCGCTCGGCCTGGGCGGGTCGACCCGCCACGCGGGCATCGGCCCGAGCTCGCCCTCGATCTCGACCACCTCGAACGCGATCCCGCGCGCGCGCCGCGGGTCGCCCTCCCACACGTGGGGGTCGAGCTCGGCGTCCGTCCCCGGCGCAAGGCGGCCCTCCACCGCGCGCAGGCGGCGGGTGACCGCATCGTCACGGACGGCGAGCACCCGGCCCACGATCGCGTGGCCGTCCGGCCAGTCCAAGCCGTACGTGCCGGGGCGCTCCGTGCCGGCGTCGCGCTCGAGCGTGACCCGGTCGCCTTCGACGGCCAGCACCTTCACGTCGAAAGGGCCCGGCTCGTGGTCCGGCACGAGCACGAGCGAGGAGTAGCGCCAACTCATCACCGCCGCGGCGACGAGTGCGGCTATCGCGAGCAGCAGCGCCCCGGCCGCGAGCCGGCGGCGCCAGCCCCGCCGGCGCGCCGGGCCGGCCTGCCCCTCCCTTGGCTCGACGGTCACGCTCATTTCTCGGGGCGGAATCATCCCGGATCGGCGCGCGCCGCGGCGCGCCGCACCGGCCGCTCGTTACGCTGGCCTGGATGAACCCGCAGGCGATGCAGCGCGCCGTGATCGTCGTCTGCTGGGCCGTGCTCGGCGTGCTCGCCGCGATCCTGGTCGGAAGCGCCGCGCTGGGCGTCGCGATCGCCGTCGGGATCGCCGCGGCGCTCGGCTGGTGGGCGCTCGGCCGCGCCGCCGACCGGCGCTAGCACCGCGCCCGTCGGCCGCCGCGGGCGCACGCGGCTAGCGCACGCGGCGCTCCCGCAGGAACACGACGCCCTGGGGGAAGGCGCGGGTGTCGACCAGCTCGAAGTCCAGCCGGCGGCCGCCCTTGGGGAAGAAGGGAATCCCGTCGCCGAGCACGATTGGGTAGACGAAGAGCCAGCACTCGTTGATCAGGTCGTGCTCCAGCAGCGCGTGCGCGAGGCGGGCGCCGCCCACCCCCCACTCGCCGTCGCCCTCGGCCTTGAGCGCGCGGACCTCGGCTATCGGGTCGCCGGAGACGAGCCTGGTGTTGCCGACGACCTCGGTGAGCGTGCTCGAGAACACGACCTTGGGCAGCGCCCGCCAGATCCCCGCGAAGTCGCGCTCGACCTCACCCGCCTCGCTCAGGTCGAGGTCCTCCCAGTAGGTCATCGTCTCGTAGAGGTTGCGGCCGAGCAGGTGCCCCTCGAGCCTGCGGGTGCGGTCGTTGTGGAACCGGTGCAGCTCCTCGTCGGGGACCGACCAGTCGATCCCGCCCTCCGGGTCAGCGATGTAGCCGTCGAGGGTCACCCCCATCGCGTAGATCAGCTTGCGCACTCTTCCTCCGTTCTCCGTTTCGGAGTAAGACCGGCCCCGGCCGCCCGGCTCATCGCCGCCCCGAACGCCGCACGCTGCGCGCAGCCGCGAGGATCGCCTTCGCCGAGCGCTCGATGTCCTCCGCGGTGGTCTGCCAGCCGACGATCGAGATGCGGATCACCGGCATGTCCTGGAACGTGCTGCCCGACAGCCAGCACGTGCCGTCGCGCTGGATGCGCGCGATGACCTCGTTCGTGGCCTCGGCGTCGTCGGCCACGTGCACCATCACCTGGTTGAGGACGACGTCGTTCGCGACCTCGAGGCCTCCCTCGGCGAGCAGCGCCGCCATGCGGGCCGCGTGGTCGCAGCAGCGGTCGATGAGCTCGGCGACGCCGGCGCGGCCGAGGTGCCGCAGCGCCGCGTACAGCGGCACGCCCCGCGCCCGCCGCGAGAGCTCGGGCACCCAGTCGGCTGCCCACGGGACGTCCGGGTCGTGCGGCGGGATGTAAGGAGAGGTCGAGGCCATCGCCTCCTTGTGGTCCTCGGGGCGGGCGACGATCGCGATCCCGCAGTCGTACGGGACGTTGAGCCCCTTGTGCGCGTCAGTCGCCCAGGAGTCGGCCCCTTCGACCCCCGCGACCAGATGCCGGCGCCGCGGGCTCGCCGCCGCCCACAACCCGAAGGCGCCGTCGACGTGGCACCAGGCGCCGTGCTCGCGGCAGGCCTCGACCACGTCGGCGAGCGGGTCGAAGCAGCCCGTGTTCACGTTGCCCACCTGGGCGCAGACGATCGCGGGCCCGTCCCAATCGTCAAGCGCGGCGCGCAGCGCGTCGACGCGCATGCGGCCCTGGCGGTCGCATGCGATGCCCAGGATCCGGTCCCGTCCCAGGCCGAGCATCCGGCAGGCGACGCCGATCGTGACGTGCGCCTCGGAGCCGACGAGGACGCGGATCTCGGGCGCCTCGCGCAGCCCGCGTGCCTCCACGTCCCAGCCGCGCTCCGCCAGCACGGCGTGCCGCGCGGCCGCGAGGCAGGTGAAGTGCGCCATCTGGCAGCCGGTGACGAAGCCCGTGCTCGCGTCCGCCGGCAGCCCGAGCAGCTCCTTCACCCAGCGGCCCGCGACCTCCTCCGCGATCGAGGGGGCGGGCGAGACCAGGTAGTTGGTGCCGTTCTGGTCCCACGCGGAGGTGAGCCAGTCCGCGGCCACCGCGACCGGCAGCGCGCCGCCCACGACGAAGCCGAAGTAGCGCGGCCCGGCCGAGGCGACCAGGCCCGGCTCCGCGTCGCGGGCGAGCTCGGCGATCACCGCGCGCGGGTCCTCGCCCTCGTCGGTCAGCTCGAGGTCGAGCGCGGCGCGCAGCTCCCCCATGCTCGCGCGCTCGCGAACCGGCCGGTCGCCCAGGCTGGCGACGTACTGCTGCGCCAGCCACGCGGCGTCATCGAGTACCTCGTAGCGGGGGTCGATACTTCGACTCTAGACCCCAGCGGTCGATTCGTCCCGGCCGTCGGCAGCCGGTTTTCGGCCCGGTGTCGAATTCGGGCTGGCTCGTTCGACGCATGGGTAGAAGCACCGCTGAGACCAAAGGAGGAAACGATGCGAGTGATGGTGCTGGTGAAGGCGAACGAGCAGACCGAGGCCGGCGTGCTGCCCAAGCAGGAGATGCTCGAGGCGATGGGCGCGTTCAACGAGGAGCTCATCAAGGCTGGCGTGATCCTCGACGGCGACGGGCTGAAGCCCAGCTCGGCGGGCGCGCGCGTGTACTTCTCGGGCGACGAGCGCAAGGTCGTCGACGGGCCGTTCGCCGAGACCAAGGAGCTGGTCGCGGGCTACTGGATCTGGCAGGTCAAGTCGTTCGACGAGGCGATCGAGTGGGCGAAGCGCATCCCCAACCCCACCGGCGAGGAGTCGTGCGTGGAGCTCCGCCCGTTCTACGAGCCCGAGGACTTCGGCGAGGAGTTCACGCCGGAGCTCCGCGAGAAGATGGAGGAGATGCGCGCCGAGGAGCAGAAGCTCCGCGAGGCCGCGCAGTAGCGCGAGCGCACCGGGACGGTGACGAGGGGCGACGTCAGGGCGACGGTCGAGGCGGTCTGGCGGATCGAGTCCGCCAAGGTGATCGCGGCCGTCGCCCGCGTCGTCCGCGACGTCGGCCTCGCCGAGGACCTGGCGCAGGAGGCCTTCGTCGCCGCGCTCGAGCAGTGGCCGACGCAGGGAGTGCCCGACAACCCGGGCGCCTGGCTCACGGCCACGGCCAAGCACCGCGCCATCGACCGGCTGCGCCGCGCCGAGGTCCACGACCGCAAGGTCGCCGAGCTCGGCCGCGACGCCGAGCTGCGGCGTGCGATCGAGGACGACCTGGCCGCGGAGGTCGACGACCCGTTCGACGACGACCTGCTGCGGCTGATCTTCACGGCCTGCCACCCCGTGCTCTCTCCGGAGGCGCGGGTGGCGCTCACGCTGCGGCTGCTCGGCGGGCTTACGACAGAGGAGATCGCCGCCGCCTACCTCAAGCCGCGCGCCACGATCGCCCAGCGGATCACGCGCGCGAAGCGCACGCTGGCGGCGGCGCGCGTGCCGTTCGAGGCGCCGGGCCGCGACGAGCTCAAGGAACGGCTCGCCGCGGTACTCGAGGTCATCTACCTGATCTTCAACGAGGGGTACTCCGCGAGCTCGGGGGAGAACGTCATCCGCCCCGAGCTCATGGAGGAGGCCCTGCGCCTCGGCCGGATCCTCGCCGAGCTCCTCCTCGACGAGGCGGAGGTCCACGGGCTCGCGGCGCTCATGGAGTTCCAGGCCTCGCGGACGCGAACGCGCGTCTCAGTCGACGGCGAGGCGATCCTGCTCACCGACCAGGACCGCACCCGCTGGGACCGGCTCCTCATCCGCCGCGGCCTCGCGGCGCTCGAGCGCGCCTACGCGACCGGCGGCCCGATTGGCCCCTACACGCTGCAGGCC
>ERZ777010.1494-NODE-1494-length-15332-cov-5.437390_pt1 | contig 15332 bp, 13 predicted proteins | sample MGYA00374963_ERZ777010 | MGnify/ENA primary metagenome ERZ777010 (study PRJEB29309, sample SAMN06268256) | bioreactor metagenome | isolation source: Joint BioEnergy Institute, California, USA | place: USA:Joint BioEnergy Institute, California, USA | collected...
CGCCGTTCCCCGAGGTGAGCGTGGCCGGGCTGGCCCGCTCGCTCGGGTGCCCGGCACGCCGGGTGGAGGACCTTCCGGACCTCACCGCCGTGCTGGACGAGGTCATCCCGGCACTCGGCCGGCGTGACGAGCCGCTGCTGCTCGACGTCGCCGTGGTGCCCGACACGGAGTATCGGTTGTGAATCACGGCATCCTCAGGCGCGCCCTGCTCGTCATCGCGTTCACCCTCGCGGCGCTCAACCTGCGCCCCGCGCTCGCCGGCGTCTCGCCGCTGCTCAACGAGATCCGCGCCGATCTCGGGCTGAGCGCGGCCGCGGCCGGGGCGATCACCACGGTGATGGTGCTCTGCCTCGGCGTGCTCAGCCCGGCCGCGCCGGTGCTGGTCCGCCGGTTCGGGCTCGACCGCACCCTGCTGATCGCCCTGGTCGTGCTCACCGCGGGGATCACGCTGCGCAGCACCGACGGGGTGCTGTGCCTCTACCTCGGCGCGGCGGTGGCGGGCACCGCGATCGCGGTGATGAACGTGATCATGCCAGGCGTGGTGAAGGAGCGCTTCCCCACCCGGGTCGGGCTGTTCACCGGCATCTACACCTCCGCGCTCGTCGCCGGGGCCGCGGCCGGATCCGCGCTCATGGTGCCACTGGAGGAGGAGTACGGCTGGCGCGTGGCGGCCGGATCCGCGGCGGCGCTCGCGTTCCTCGCCGCGGTGCTGTGGTTTCCGCACGTCGAGCGCGGCCCGGCCCCGATCCAACCGGTCGAGCCCGGGCGGTACCGCAGGCTGCTCGGCCGCCGGGTGACCTGGTACGTCACCGGCTTCCTCGGCGTGCAGTCGATGACCTTCTACATCATGCTCGCCTGGCTGCCCACGGTGTTCCGGGACGCCGGGCTGTCCGCGGTGGACGCCGGGAACCTGCTCGGCCTCACCAACTTCGTGCAGATCGCCGCCACGCTCGCCATGCCGCAGATCGCGGCCCGCGCCCGGAGCCAGGCGCCGCACGCCGTGCTGTCCACGATGCTCACCCTCACCGGCTTCGCCGCGGTGATGCTCGCCCCCACCACGGTGCCCTGGCTGTGGATGATCATTCTCGCGCTGGGCCAGGGATCGACGATCTCCCTCGCGCTGCTCATCATCACCCTCCGGGCGCCCGACCCGACCTCGGTGACCGCGCTGTCCGCGGTCGCCCAGTCGGTCGGGTACGTGTTCGCCGCGGCCGGGCCGGTGCTCATCGGCGTGATCCACGAGTTCACCCACGGCTGGACCGTGCCGCTCGGGGTGGCGGTCGGCCTCAGCGTGGTCCAGCTCGGCTTCGGGTACCTGGCGGGCCGTCCGGTGGCGCAGCCCGCGCGGCCCGTCCCGGTCTCGTCATAGCGTCCCCGGTTTCGCACAGTTCTTCGTCATGGCTCGGCGGGCCACCGGCGTGGCGCCGCGGCGCGCGCCGGTGCGCACGGTAGACATTCGATCACACATCCTGGCCGCCGCGGTGATTCCGGCGGCCGGGGCGGTACCGGGTGCGGTACCGGAATTCGGGGATGTCGCCTTTCATGCCGGATCACGCCATGTCCATGCCTTCGTACGCTCTTTTCACGGCCGGATCGCTCGCCGTGAGCCTCGTTTCCGGGCTCGTCGCCGGCGTCGCGCCGGCCGCGGACGCCGCCGCGCGGAAATCCGGGAAAGGGTGCCGGATCGCCTCGTTCTATAAGATCGAACACTTTCGGAGGCGGAATTTCTATATTCCGGGCACGCGGTATATCGACGGCCCGGGCGGCGTGATGCGGGTGTGGGTGATGCGCGCCTACACCATCAGGTCCGAGTTCGAGATCGAGGACTGGCACGAGCGGGAGCGGCGCCGTACCCGCTTCGGCCCGGTCCGCCCGGGCGACGGCCCCGCCGAGATCACCCGGGAGGTCGAGCGGGAGGTGGAGCACGAGCGCGGGCGCTCGGTACGGCGGGCGGGCGGCGAGGACCCCGGCCGGGCCGCCGACCAGGTCACCGGCCGGGTCGACGGCACTGCCGGCGGCGCGGACGACGCCGAGCGCGAGGTGACGCACGCCTCCAAGATCAAGATCAAGGACGGCCGGGCCGTGCTGACCAGGGCCGACGAGCGCGAGCTGATCCGGACGATCCGCCACATGGTGAGCCCGCTGATCAGCGACGACCACACCGTGGAGGTCGGGCACGAGTACACCCGGAAAATCTCGCCGGGTAAATACGGATATGCGCGGTATCGTGTGTTCGGTTATCGGGTGAAGTTCTCGAAATGGTGGCGTGGCGACGACTGCCGGGTGCACTGGGCCGCATCCGGTGTGGCCGGGGTTCCGGCCCGGGTCGAGGGCTGGGTGTATCGGGAGAGCAAACGCCCCGACCCCAAATGGCTGCGCGGCCGATAGCCATTTCCTGTATTCACCGCACTTTCTCCGGTCCATCGGGTTAATGTGCCCCGTGGTACCGGAGAAAGGGGTGGGCGGAAATGACGAACCGGTTGCTGGCCGGGACGCTGGCCGTGCTCGCGGGAGGGGTGCTCGCGACCCACGCCGACGCGAGCGGCGCGGTCGCCGAGCGGGCCACCGAACGGGCCACGGTGAAGCCCGCGCGGGCCACGGCGACCCACGTCGTGATCGCGCACCGGGGCGCGAGCGCGTACCGGCCGGAGCACACGCTGCTCTCCTACGAGACCGCGATCCGCATGGGCGCCGACTACATCGAGCCCGACCTGGTGTCGACCAAGGACCACGTGCTCGTCGCCCGCCACGAGAACGAGATCTCCGCCACCACCGACGTGGCCGAGCGTCCCGAGTTCGCCGACCGCCGCACCACCAAGATCATCGACGGCAAGCGGGTGACCGGCTGGTTCACCGAGGACTTCACCCTCGCCGAGCTGCGCACGCTGCGCGCCCGGGAGCGGGTGCCGCACCTGCGCCCCGGCAACACCGTCTACGACGGCATGGCGCGCATCCCCACCTTCGACGAGGTCGTGCGGCTCGCCAAGCGGTACGGCGTGGGCGTCTACCCGGAGACCAAGCACCCCACGTACTTCGACTCGATCGGGCTGCCCCTGGAGGAGCCGCTGCTCGAGACGCTGCGCCGGCACGGCTGGACCGACCGGGACGACCCGGTGTACATCCAGTCGTTCGAGACCCGCAGCCTGCGCGAGCTGCGGCGGCGCACCCGGGTACGGCTCGTCCAGCTCATCGGCGCCGAGGGCGCGCCGTACGACCTGGTCGCCGCGGGCGACGGCCGCACCTACGACGACATGGTCACCCCCGAGGGCCTGCGCGCGATCGCCTCCTACGCCGACGCGATCGGCCCGTCCACCACGCGCATCTATCCGGTGGGCCCGGACGGGCGGCTGCGCCCGCGCACCACGCTCGTGCGCGACGCGCACCGCCGCGGCCTGACCGTGCACGCCTGGACGGTGCGCGGCGAGAACGCCTTCCTGCCGCCGGACTTCCGGCAGGGCGACCCGAACAACCCGAGCTACCGGCGGGCGATCGGTGACGTCGCGGGCTGGCTGGAGAAGCTGCGCCGGGCGGGGGTGGACGGCGTGTTCGCCGACGACCCGGCGATCGCCCGGGCGACGCTCGGCCGGGCGGCCCGCCGTACCTGACCGGGGCCGCCGACGCCGCGCCGGGCCTGCACGTTTCACACCAGGTCACGACAGGTAACAGGCGGGCCCGGGTGCCGCCGGTCCCGGCCACGGCCCGGCAGGCCGGGCCGCGCGGGCGGGCGGCGGCCCGGAGCTCAGTCGTCGCCCAGGACCAGGTTGAGCAGCCAGCTGATCACGCCGACGATGATCGCGCCCCAGAACGCCGCGACGAAGCCCTCGACGTGGAACGGCACGTCGATCCGCTCGGCGATCCAGCCGGTGAGCAACAGCAGCAGCGCGTTCACCACCAGCGCGAACAACCCGAGGGTGAGCACGTAGAACGCGCAGCCGATGGTCTTGATGATCGGCTTGAGCACCGCGTTCACCAGCCCGAAGATCAGGGCGACCACGAGCAGCGTGCCGACCTGGCCGGCGGTGTCCTCGGCGGACACGGAGATGCCGTCCACGAGCTGGGTCGCGGCCCACAGCGCGGCGGCGACGATCAGGATTTTGATGATGACCTTCACGCCCTCGATCCTGTCACCCCGATCGCGAGCCCGCGAGGATCCGCCCAGGTGGCCGAGACCGCAATCGGACGAACGCCGCACACGTGCGGTGCGTTTCGTGTAGAGACATCAGGTGTGAGTCCCTAACGCGGTTTGAGGAGAGTGCATGGTGTTCACCCGGCCCGAGCCCGTTACCACGTGGGGATCCCTCGGTGGTCCGCTGCTCGCCCGTGAGATCCATCTCGCCGCTCTCCCGGCAGGGCTGCCCGAACCCGGTGATTTCGCCGTGGTGACCGTGGAGCTCGTACCGCCCGGCCCCGGCCAGGTCCTCATCCGCAACCTCTGCATGGCGGTCGAGCCGTACCCGCCGTCTCCCGCGCACCCCGGCGCGCCGCCCTTTCCGGTCGGCCAGCCGCTCGACGGCCCCGCGGTCGGCGAGGTCGTCGAGTCGATGGACGACGAGCTGCGCCCCGGCGACCTCGTGCTCCACGGGTACGGCTGGCGCGACCAGGTGGTGCTCGACGCGCGCAACGTGCTCCGCATCGACCCGGTGCCCGGCGTGGACCCCTCGGCGTACCTGGGCGCGCTCGGCATGTCCACGCTCGCCGCGTACGTGGGCCTCCTCGACATCGCCGGGCTCCGGCCGGGCGAGACGGTGTTCGTCTCCGGCGCGGCGGGGGAGATCGGCGCCATGGCGGGGCAGATCGCCCGGCTCAAGGGCGCCGCGCGGGTGATCGGCAGCGCCGGCTCGCAGGCGAAGGCGGACCAGCTCGTCCGGCGGTTCGGCTTCCACAGCGCGTTCGCCGACGCCGAGGGCCAGGTCGCCGAGCGGCTCGCCGCGGCCGCGCCGGACGGCATCGACGTGTGCTTCGACAACGTGGGCGGCGAGCACCTGGAGGCGGCGATCGCCGCGCTCCGGCCGCACGGCCGGGTCGCGCTCTGCGCCGTGGCGCCGCAGAACGCCGCGGAGACCGCGCCCGGTCCCCGCAACCTCGCCCTCGCCATCGGCAAGCGCCTCACCCTGCGCGGGTTCAGCGTGTACGACCACCTGTGGCGCATGCCGGACATGCTCGCCGAGGTGGGCGCCTGGGTGCGGGAGGGCCGGATCGTGTTCCAGGAGACCGTGGTGCACGGGCTGGAGTTCGCCCCCGCCGCCTACGTGGGGCTGCTGCGCGGCGAGAACACCGGCAAGATGATCGTGCGGATCTAGCGCGACATAACGCCCACCCTGCAGGGAACAGGGCGGGCATGACCGATCCGGACCGGCTGGAGGGGTTCTCCACCCGCGAGCTGCACGACCGCGCCGTGGCCCACGCGGTACGGCACGGCGACGTGGCGTTCCTGTGGCGGCTGCTGCGCACGATCCCCGTGGCGTGGGCGGCCGCCGGGCGCGCCGAGGAGGCGGCCGGCGACCTCAGCCGGATCTCCGCGCTGCTCAGCGACGCGCTCGGCGCGGGCGAGGGCGAGCTGGGGGAGGCGCTGCGGCCGGTCTACCTGGACTACCTGCGCAGGCATCCGGAGGCCTGAATACCCTGGAATCATCCCCCGGACAGCAAAGGTGCCGAAGATCGATACCCCCGTCCGCGTGCTCGTCGTCGAGGACGAGCCGCAGCTCCGCAACGCCGTGTCGCGCGCCCTCCGCCTGGAGGGCTACGCCGTCGAGGTCGCCGAGGACGGGCCCGCCGGCCTCGCCGCCATGGCGAGCGAGCGCCCGGACCTCGTCGTGCTCGACGTCATGCTGCCGCGGATGGACGGCCTCGAGGTGTGCCGCCGGATGCGCCGCGGCGGCGACACCACGCCGGTGCTCATGCTCACCGCGCTCGACAGCGTGGGGGACCGGGTGGCCGGGCTGGACGCGGGGGCCGACGACTACCTGGTGAAGCCGTTCGCGCTGGAGGAGCTGTTCGCCCGGATCCGGGCGCTGCTGCGCCGCGCCGGGCCGGGGGAGTGCGACGCCCCGCTCACCTTCGCCGACCTCACGCTCTATCCGCGCAGCCGCCAGGGCAAGCGCGGCGACCGCCGGTTCGACCTCACCCGGACCGAGTACGCGCTGCTCGAGCTGCTCATGCGCAACGCCGGCCAGGTGCTCACCCGGGAGGTGATCCTCGAGCGCATCTGGGGCTACGAGTTCACCCCGGGCTCGAACTCGCTCGAGGTCTACATCGGGTACCTGCGGCGCAAGACCGAGGCGGGCGGCGAGGTCCGCCTGATCCAGACCGTGCACGGGCTCGGCTACACGCTGCGGGAGCCGACGACGTGACCCGGAGCGACGCGGGGGGAGGTGCGGCATGAAGCGGTTGCCGCTGGTGTGGCGGCTCGCGCTCTGCGCGGGCGTGGCCGCCGCGGGCAGCGTGATCATGGTGCTGGCCGGCGCCTACGTGCTCGCCTGCCGCAGGGTGGAGGACCTCGGCAGGGCGGGCGCGCTCGGCCCGTACTACGGCGACCACGGGCCGTACCCGCCGGTCGGGCCGGCCGGCGTGCTCGACAAGGTCGCCGGGCTGCAGGCCGAGCTCGGCTGGCCGTTCGTCGTGGTGGCGCTCGGCGGCCTGGTGCTCGCCGCCGTGCTCGGCTACATCGCCGCCCGCACCGCGCTGCGCCCGGTGGCCACGCTCACCTCGCTCGCCGAGCGGGTGGCCGCCACCCGTGACCTCGGCACCCGCATCGAGGTGGACCGCGACGACGAGCTGGGCAGCCTGGCGCGCAGCTTCAACACGATGCTCGACGCGCTCGAGCGCTCGGCGAAGGCGCAGCGCAGGCTCGTCGCCGACGCCTCCCACGAGCTGCGCACCCCGCTCGCCGCGCTGCGCACGAACGTGGAGCTGCTGCGCCGCGCGGACCGGCTCGACCCGGAAGAGCGCGCCGAGCTGCTCCAGGAGACCCTCGACGGGCTGGAGGAGCTGAGCGCGCTCGTCTCCGACGTGGTGGAGCTCGCCCGCGACGAGGAGCCGTCGGTGCTCCGCGAGGACGTGCGGCTCGACGAGATCGTGGAGCGCGCGGCGGCCCGCGCCCGGGCGTACTGGCCGCGGGTGCGCTTCCACGTGGACGTCGAGCCCTCCGTGGTGCACGGCGTGCCCGACCGGCTCGCCCGGGCGGTGGCGAACCTGCTCGACAACGCGGGCAAGTACAGCCCGGAGGGCGGCGTCGTCGAGGTACGGCTGCGCGGCGGCGAGCTGACCGTGCGCGACCACGGGCCGGGCATCGCCGAGGAGGACCTGCCGCACGTGTTCGACCGGTTCTACCGGGCGCCGAGCGCGCGCTCGATGCCGGGCTCCGGTCTCGGCCTCGCCATCGTGCGGCAGGTGGTGGAGGGCCACGGCGGCACGGTGGAGGCGGGGAACGCGCCGGGCGGCGGCACGGTGGTGCGGATGCGGCTGCCCCTGGCGCGGCAGGCCCCGGCGCGGCCGTCGCGGCCCCGGCAGCCGGTGCGGGCCTGACCGGCGCGGCGCGTCGTACTCGGCGGGTAACGTCCGGCCTGGGGCTCTCTCGACCTGACCTGGCAGGTCATCGGCGGATGTATGCGATGTTTCCACCTGGCCATGACGCACTCATGACGTGCCGGTCGATAGTGTTGAGGCAGGTCATGGGACCTGGGGCGCGACCGGCGCACCACAGGACTTCTTTCCGATAGGGACGTGGAGGGGGGAACCACGTCCGGAGCGGGACCCGTGGCGCTTTGGGGGAGGCGCCGGAACGGGCCGCGTGAGTCGGGGCCGGGCAGCAGGGGGAACTGCCCGGCCCCGACGTATGTCCGGAGACGGTGGCCGGGGGACGCCCGCGGGAGGTCCGTCCGCCCGGCCGTCCCGGCCTTTACCGTCCGTCGACGCCGTCGCCGCCCGTCCGCGCGCTCGGACGGCCGCCCAGGAAGGCGGTTCAGGGTCGTCCGACCGCCGCCACCCGGCCCTGCGCAGGTCTCCCAGGGGTAGATCTTTTTGGGTGTTTTGGGTGGTTATCTTGGCATTTGGGTGACTTAGCGACTAATGTCGTGTTCCGTTATCCGATGGAGACCTGGCCACCGCCAGGAGGCCGGTCATCCGACGCCGAATCCCACGGGCGCCCGGCGCGCCCGGGGAACCGGGGACCCAGTCGCGCGGGCGGCGCAGTGCAGGCCGTACCCGCGAGGGGTGAATCCGGCGACGCGTGGCGCGCTGGTAGGGCACTCCTAGCCCGAACCCGTCAGCTAACCCGGTAGGCGAGATAGGAGAGGAGAACCAGGTGGAGAACCCCGACTCCACGGCCTCGCCCCGCCGGCGGGGGCCGTCCCATGACCAGGGCGACGGCCGCGACAGCACGCGGCGGCCACGCATCCGAAGCACAGGCTGACCGCCCTCTGCTTCGCCCGAGGCCGATCGGATGACCTCCATCTCGGCCCTCGGTCCCAGGTAACGGCCCCGGCGGACATCCGCGCCGTCGCCTGCACATCCTCGCACAACCCCGCCGCGTCGTGGTGCGGCGTGTCTCATATCGCTTTCGCTGCGGGCGCCACACCACGTCCGTTTTCCCGGCCGGCGTCTTCCGGCCGCAGGCGCCCCGTCCACGTGCCTTGTGCTCTGCCCTAGAGGTGCCGAGGTCGACGTGGAAGTCCTGTCCCCTCACGGAAGACCTCCCGTTCGATGAAGTTCCCCTTTGGCCTGAACAAGAAGGATGTCAAGACGAAGTACGCCCCCCTCGCCGCCGGCCTCGTCGGCATCACCATGGCGGGCCTGACCATCGCGGGCGTCACCGACGACGCGAACGGCACCGCCGCGAAGGCCAAGACCGTCGCCGCCGACGTCCAGCCGCTCGCGATGACCGCGGGTGCGCGCGCCGCCGAGGGCCTCGCCGCCGCCGCGGCCGAGGCGAAGCAGAAGGACGAGGCGAAGAAGCGGGCCGCCGAGGCGCAGCGCAAGGCCGAGGCGAGGAAGGCGGCGGCGAAGAAGAAGGCGGCGAACGCCGAGCGGCGGCTGCTCGTCGGCACGACCAAGGCCTCCTACTTCTGGGACGACGGCTCCGGCCGCCAGGGCGACACCGGGATGCCCGCCTCCGGCAAGCCCATGCAGAAGGGCCTGTTCGCCTCCCCGAGCTGGCCGCTCGGCACCGAGGGCTACGTGATCTACAAGGGCAGGAAGGCGAAGTTCTTCATCGGCGACCGCGGCCCCGGCGTGCCCTCCAACCACGGCGTCATGCTCGACATCGACGGCAAGACCTTCGCCGAGCTCACCGGCGGCACCTGGGACCCGAACACGCTCACCGTGCGCGGCAACGGCGGCCTCGGCCACATCTACGTGACGTACGTCATCACCAAGTGGGGCAACGGCCCCGGCCGCCCCGGCAAGCCGGTCCCGTTCTCCACCGGCGCCTGGCGGGAGTGATCCGGCCCTCCCGACGCCGCCGCGCCGCCCGGGCACGCCCGCGACGACCTCGCCGGCCGGATGCCCGGGCCGGTATCCGATTCCGATGTGCGCAGACGCCTCGGGACTGCTATGGTTACGAACGTCGCTCGCGCCGCTAGCTCAACTGGCAGAGCAGCTGACTCTTAATCAGCGGGTTCGGGGTTCGAGTCCCTGGCGGCGCACCCGAAGACGCGATCTGGGCACCGTCCATCGGCGGTGCCCAGATCGCGTTCGGCGCTCATGTCTCCGGCCGGTCCGGTTCGCCTCCCTGCGGACGCCGGAGGGAGGTCCGACCCGCGGGCGGAAGGCGTGCTCCCGCCCGCGGAACGGCGCTCGTCACCGGCGGTCGCTCCGGGCGCCCACCCGCGGCCCGCTCACGTGAAGTAGCGCAGCCACACGTACACCCACGCCATCACCATGCTGAGCACGGTGACGAGCGCGCCGTACTTGGTGAACTCCCAGAAGCTGATGCGGTGGCCGGTGCGCGCCGCGATGCCGATGGCGACGACGTTCGCGCTCGCCGCGACCGCCGTGCCGTTGCCGCCGAAGTCGGCGCCGAGGGCGAACGCCCACCACAGCGCCTGCCCGATCTCCGGGGCCGGGGCCTCGGCGACCAGCCCTTCGACGATCGGGGCCATCGTGGCGACGTAGGGGATGTTGTCGAAGAAGGCGCCGAGCACGCCCGAGCCGAACAGCAGCGTGGTCGCCGACAGGAAGGGCGCGTCACCGAGCAGGTTCACCGCCCAGGTGCCGATCGTCTCGATCACGCCCGTGTGCACGAGCCCCGCGACCATCACGAACAGGCCCATGAAGAACACGAGCGTCGGCCACTCGACCTCCTCCATCGTCTCCGCCACGTCGGCCTTGGCCACCAGCATCATCACGCCGGCGCCGACGAGCGCGACGATCGACGGGGCGACGTGCAGGACCGAGTGGAGCGCGAAGCCCGCGATCACGCCGGCGAGGACGATCAGGCAGCGGGCGAGCAGCCTGGGATCGGTGATCGCCCGCCTCTCCTGCAGCGCCATCACCTCGGCCACGTGCTCGGGGTTGTACCGGAAGCTCCGGGCGAACAGCACGCGGGTGAGCAGCACGAAGACCGCGAAGATGATGACCACGATCGGGGTCATGTGCACGAGGAAGTCGTTGAACGTCAGCCCCCCGCGGCTTCCGATGATGATGTTCGGCGGGTCGCCGATGAGCGTCGCCGCGCCGCCGATGTTGGAGGCGAGAACCTCGGCGATGAGGTACGGCTGAGCCGGGATCTGCAGGCGGTTGCACACGACCACCGTGACCGGCGCGACCAGCATGATCGTGGTCACGTTGTCGAGCACGGGGGACGCGACCGCAGTGATGATCATCAACATCACCATCAGCCGGTACGGCCGGCCCTGGGAGCGTTTCGCCGCCCAGATGGCCAGGTAGTCGAAGACGCCCGTCCGCTTGATGATCCCGACGATGATCATCATGCCGAAGAGCAGGAAGATGACGTTCCAGTCGATGCCCTCGTGCTCGGAGTAGAACACCTCCTCTCCGGGGATCAGCCCGAGGACGGCCATCAGCCCCGCGGCAATGAGAACGGTCTTGACCTTGTCCGCTTTCTCGGTGGCGATGAAGAAGAACGCCACGCAGAAGATGGTGAGGGCGAGGAATGCGGTCATGCACCAGGCCTCGGCGGTGCGGCTCCGTGGAGGATGGCGGTCGGGTCGGTGTGGTGGGCGGGGCCACCGAACTCAGCGCGCGGCCGCCCCGGTGATCGAGGCACGCGGTGTTCTGCGCAGGCCGAACCAAGGCACACGAAGATCGCCTCCGATCCAGTGACGTGAAATGAGAAGCGAGAAACGAAACGATCAGGGCTCCGGGGAGCGGAGGGGACGCCCACCCGGAGGTCAGTCGCCGAGGCCCGACAGGACCAGGTGGGTGAGCAGCCGTTCCAGGGTGATCACGCCGATCAGCGAGTCGCCGGCGTCGACGACCCCGACCAGCGGCCGTTGGGAACGTGCCATCAGCGCGGCGACCTCGAGCAGGGTGGCGTCGGCGGGCACGGTCACCGGCCGCTCCACCTGCCGTGGCATACAGTCCTCGAGGGTCAGGTCACCGAGCTCGTGCCAGAACCGGTCCGCGTGGGCCTCGTCGACCGCCCGTGCGAGCTGCGGGTCCTCCTGGTAGGCTCCGGGAATTCCCATCCGGAGCACCTGGGTGCCGGGAAGCACCTTCCGGGGCCTGCCCTCGTCGTCGACGAGGATGAGGCCGGGCAGTCTCCCCAGCGCCATCACCCGGATGGCCTTCACGACCGGGTCGCGGGCCGTTACCGTCGGCAGGCTTACGGCGATATCGCTGGCTTGCATGAATCCTTTCCGGTGGCGGGGCAAGCGGGTCGTTTCCGATACGGTCACGGCACCTCCCCGCGGCTCGGTGACGACAGGGCTAATCGACGACGTCAGCTGGGGAAAATGGCTTACGTCGCCGCACCGCCAGTCTTGCCCGGTTTGCGGAAGGCGGCTATTGGGGTCAGACCCCATTTGTGATGGGTGTGAACATGCAGACGCGTGGTGCCGGCCGCCGTGGGGAGCGGTGGCGTCCGCCGCGGCCGGGCGGGCCGGCCGTACCGCGCGGACGTGGAGATGAACGAGCAGGGGAGGGCCCGCGTTCCCGGGTACGGCCGGGCGGGGTGTGCGGAAACGGAAAGGCCCCTGACGGCCTGCCGGGGGTGCTCCCCGGGACAGGCCGCCAAGGGCCGGTTGCGGGTGTCTGTCAGCCGCCGAGCGTCGCGCCCTCGGTGAGCGGGCGGACGGTCCGTGCGTAGACCGAGAGCCAGCCGCAGCCGGGCGGGGCCGGGGTCTCGGGCAGGGCCGCCCGGCGCCTGGCGAGCTCGTCCTCGTCGACCTCGAGGTCGATCGTGCGCGCGTCCACGTCGATGTTGATCATGTCGCCGTCCCGGACGAGCCCGAGCGGGCCGCCGACCGCGCCCTCCGGGCTCACCTCGGCGACCACGAGGCCCTTGTTCACCAGGCCGGACATCTGGCCGTCGGTGACCACCGCGACCTCCGGGCCGAGGCCGGCGCCGTCGAGCGCGAACACGAACGCCGAGGTGAGCCCCATGCCGGGGGAGCCGCGCAGGCCCAACCCGGTGAGCACGAGCACCTGGCCGGGCTCGACCTCGCCGTTCCGGATCGCGGCGATGCCCTCCTCCCGGGACCGGAACACCTTCGCCGGGCCGCGGAAGCGGCGCGGCGCCTCGTCGGCGACGGTGCGCTTCACCACCGCGCCGTCGGGCGCGAGCGAGCCGCGGATCACCACGATGCCGGGGTGCCGGGCGAGCGGGTCGTCGAGCGGGCGGATCACGTCGGACTCGGGCGGGGTGACCGACGAGACGATCTCCCGCACGGTACGGCCGGACACCGTGGGCCGGTCGAGGTCGAGCATGGGGGCGAGCCGGTGCATGAGGGCGAGCGCGCCGCCCGCCGCCTCGAACTCGTCGATGCGCCGCGGGCCGTTCGGCTTCACCCCGGCGAGCAGCGGCACCTGCGGGGCGAGCTCCTCGAACAGCGCGTACACGTCCACGTCGCAGCCCGCCTCGACGGCGATCGCCTGCAGGTGCTTGAGGGTGTTCACCGACCCGCTGATCGCGAGCACGGCGGTGACCGCGTTGCGGAACGCGCCGGGGGTGAGGATGTCGCGGGGCCGTACGTCCTCGGCGACGAGCTCGACGATGCGGCGGCCCGCCTCCTTCACCGTCCGCCACATCTTCTCGCTGTTGGCGAGCACCGGGGTGCTGCCCGGCAGCGCCATGCCGAGCACCTCGGCGGTGATGTGCATCGAGTTCGCGGTGCCCATGCCCGCGCACACCCCGGGGCCGGTGATCGCGCAGGCGCTCATCTCGGCGAGCTCCTCGACGGTCATCTTCCCGGTGGCGACGTGCCCGGCGTACAGGAACACGTCCTCGAAGTCGACGTGCTCGCCGCGGTAGACGCCGGACGGCTGGTAGCCGCAGGCGACGATGATCGTCGGGATGTTGAGCCGCCCCGCCGCCATCAGGTGCGCGGGTGTGGTCTTGTCGCACGACGACAGGCAGATCATGCCGTCGAGCAGGGCGCCCTCGGCCGCCACCTCGATGTCCGCCGCGATCAGGTCACGGGACGGCAGGATGTACTGCCCGGCCGCGCCCGCGCTCGTGATCGCGTCGCTCGGCGCCGCGGTGCGGATCTCGAAGCCGACGCCGCCCGCCTCCCGGATCGCCTGCTTGAGCGGGCCGACGATCTCGTCGAGGTGGGCGAAGCAGCTCGCCAGGTCGGACGAGGTGTTGACGATGGCGATCTTCGGCTTCTCCATGTCCTCGGGGGTGAGCCCGAGGGCGGTCCACTGGGCGCGGCGCATCGCCCAGCGCGTGGTGCCCGGCTCGAAGTTGCTGCGCAGCGGGCTCACGACACCTCCCGGCCGAGGTAGGCGCCGTGGCTCTCCAGCCTGCGCTGCAGCTCCGGCACGTCGATGTCGGCGCAGTCCACGCCCGCGTCGAGGGCCATGCCCGCTGCCATGCCCGCGGCCTCGCCCATCGCGAAGCACGGCCCGGTCACCCGGGCGGCCGACTGGGCGTCGTGGGTCATCGACGCGCACCGGCCGGTGACGTACAGGTTGCGCACCTTCTGCGGCAGCAGCATGCGGAACGGGAGCTGGTTGAACCCGCGCGGGTTCTCGCCGCGCGGCCAGCGGAACTCGACCGTGCCCGCCACGTGGGCCTCGACCGGCCAGCCGTTCACGCCGATCGTGTCCGGGAAGTCGGCGCAGTCGCGCACGTCGTCCTCGGTGAGCATGTACTGGCCGATGATGCGGCGGGTCTCCCGGATGCCGATCTGCGGGGCGATGTCGACGATGTACGAGTTGCCGAAGCCCGGCGTGTTGTCGCGGATGAACGCGAACGCGTCGAACACCTGCCGCCGGCCCTGCAGCTCGCCGCGGGTGAGCTGGTCGACGTCGGTGCCGTCGATCGCGCTGCCGTCCGGGTTGCTGAGCTGGGTGAGGTTCGCCCGCCACTCCAGCGGGTTGCGCTGCGGCCGGACGATCGGCTTCTTGCGCGGGAACTTGTGCGTCCCGGCCCGCTCCGCCTCCTCCATGAGCCGCTCGACGGTGCGCCACGGCTTCTCCCCGGCCGCCGCCGCGTCCACGCCGTTGATGCGGAACATCAGCGACGGGTAGAGCATGCCGTTGATGCCCGGCGACTTCTCGTACGGCGCGCCCGCCCACGCGGCCACGTCGCCGTCGCCGGAGGCGTCGATGAAGATCCGGCCGCGGACCGCGGCGCGGCCCGACTTCGACTCGATCAGCACGGCGTCGATCGTGTTCTCGTCGGCCATGACGAGGCCGACCGCGAGGGCGTGGAAGAGGATGCGGGCGCCGTGGCCGGTCACCAGCTCGTCGGCGGCGAGCTTGTAGGCGGAGATGTCGAACGCCTGGGCCTGGATGCCGTCGTTGATGGTCAGGTGCGGCTTGGACAGGCCGTCGAGCTTCTCCAGGCGCTCGAGCAGCTCGTCGGCGAGGCCGTGGATCACCCGGCGGTGCTCGCCGTACACCTTGGCGTGCAGGCCGCAGAACGTGCTGAGGCCACCGGCGGTGCCCGCGCCGCCGAGGAAGCCGTAGCGTTCGAGCAGGATCACCGAGTGACCGGTGCGGGCCGCGCTCGCCGCCGCCATGATGCCCGCAGGTCCGCCGCCCACGACGACGACGTCGAACTCGCCGTACACGGGGGTCTTGCGGCTGGGCTCAATGATCACTGGGCGCTGTTCCACGGGACGTTCCCTCTTCCTCTATGTCAATGGCCCGGGGTGTCCGCGGGCAGCTCGATCCGATCCAGCGAGTACGGCGTGCCGGCCAGCGCG
>ERZ777010.1497-NODE-1497-length-15321-cov-144.309577_pt1 | contig 15321 bp, 13 predicted proteins | sample MGYA00374963_ERZ777010 | MGnify/ENA primary metagenome ERZ777010 (study PRJEB29309, sample SAMN06268256) | bioreactor metagenome | isolation source: Joint BioEnergy Institute, California, USA | place: USA:Joint BioEnergy Institute, California, USA | collected...
GTAGTTATAGCATAGATTTTTTCTATCGTTTGAGAGGTTTCCGCTTCTAACAATACAGAAAGTTTTTGCGTTTTGGTGGCTTGTTCTTGTGTGTCCTTGACAAGCTTATTTAACTTGTCCACCATTCGATTTGTACTTTGCGATAAGTTTTCCAACTCGCTTCTATCATTTACATTGCTTTTAGCCGTTAAATCTCCCTTTTCTAGTGATTGAATCTGACGTTTTATTTTTTGGATATTTTCATATATACGATTAAAGAATCGTGCCGTTAGTAGAAATAAAACTATCAAAGAAATTACACCTGTAACAAGAAGAATTATTGAATGGCGGTAAAGTGGTCCGCTTAAAGCTCCATAATCTAGGGCTATATAAATGACTTGTCCATCTTTAGTTTTAATGAATAATTTATAAATCTTTTCATTTTTATATTTTTCAATATAATGGTATTTTTGTAATTTATTTTCCTCCATACCAATTAATATCTTTGTATCTTTCGAATCTTTGTAACTGTAATTACCATAGATTACTTTTTTTAAAGGTGGGAATAATTTCGTTTCTAATTCAGGATTTTGGAAAACACGTGGATCAAGAACAGCAATTTCCTTAAGTCTCTTCACCATTTTTTGTGACTAGCACAGAATTCTGACAATCAGTTAGCTAGAGTGGGGGACACTCAAACCCTCTCCTTCTTCATCTTACAGACCAGCCAGTTGGTGGAAAAGAAGCGGTCAAGTGCTTTCCTTGACGGCTTCTTTTCCACCAACTATGATTATCAAAGTGATGAAGAAGGAGAGGCTAGGACACCTGTTTTTTATAAGTTTTTCCTGTACACTCCAAAAATACACGTGTTCTAAATCGATCAAGATTTCTATACCCATAAGCTCGTCGTTTGATGTTCTTAATTTTGTGGTTGGTGCCTTCTGTTCGTCCATTCGTGTAAGGTGTTTTAAAGTATTGAAGAATCTGGTCTTTCCAATTCTCGATCGTTTTTGCCACTTCATGGAAGGAAGGAAAAGGACTACTCCAAGCCAGTTGAAGCCATTCTTTTCAATACTGGTTTGCTGTCTCATAGTTTGGTGATCGATAAAAGTCTCGAAATAGCTCTTTTAGATAATATCCATAGGCTAGGTTTTCATGTTTTTCTAATAGTTCATTTAGTCGTTCTCGTTTCTCTTCTTTCAGATTTTCATAGCCCTTCAGTAGGATAAATCGTGCTTTTTTTAATCCGGGGATTTTCTTACGAACTTGATCGAACGCCTGAGTCACTTTTTGAACAACATGGTATTTATCCACGATCATCCGGGCATGAGGAAACGCTTTGCGAACGGCTTTGTGAAAGGGATCCCACATATCTACGACCACGTTTTTCACCTTTTCAGGATGAAGGACCTTTAAAGATAAAAGTTCCAACGTTGAATCGAAATCACGGTTGTGATGCATCCCCATGACAGCACCGAGGTTCGCATCATATAGTACCGTTTCATAGCTGTGTCCTTTTCGAACAGCGACTTCGTCCATACTCAAAGTCATGTCTTGATCGCTTTGAGTTTCTTGGATGACAGATTCATGTTCCTTCGCTTTATCATGAGCGACGGAATAAAAAATTCGCTCCACCGTGGAATAAGGAATCTGGTATTTTCGACGAATCTCTTGAATGGTGGTGCCGAGAACCTGTTCATAAAGGAAAAGACAAAAACGCTTCGTATAGTGTTGATGAGAACCAATCGATTCAAAGGAAGACGTAAAGACTTCGTTACAGTTTCGGCAACGATAACGTTTTACAAGCACCAGTAAATATAATGGTTTATTTAACACGGATAAATCTCTAACTTTCCTTGTCCTTCTGTCATGAACAAATGATGTGAGAAACCCACAATGAGGACATCGTTCCTCCTCATCTTTTTTCTCAACATGAACAAGATAATGAGTGGGCAAAATTTCTTGATTAACAACTTCAAATTCTGGCAATTCTAGTGATACGGAAAACACTGACAGAACCTCCTGTTATGTTTAGTGACGCTAACATTATTGCCAGGAATCTGTTGGTGTTTTCTTATTTTTTGTCTAACATCACAAAATGTGATGATGAATCTTCCTTAATAAAGTTATTCTTTTCAATCATTTTTTTGATCCAAGAGTCGGGACCTACCTTTTTTGTGAATTGATAAATTTCATTTGCTTTTATATAAGGATTTATAATATATTCAGAATATTTAAAACCTATCGAATAAAATCTTTTTGGCTATAAAGAGTTTTGTACTTACAGTGATCGACCTAATAAACGATTTCGCTGACAAAGTTTTAACAAGATCGCCATTTTATTTTTTGAAAAACAACAAGTAAAATAAATAGTAGTGAATTTGGTTGGTCGATATGTTAATATTGAGAAAAGTAAGAAAGGGATGAGTTGAATTGGATCAGGCTGCGAACGTGTTAAACAACGCTCTTATTGCCGAAAATCAACATGTATACGATATGTTGTCTGACTTGGGCAAATCTTTATATTATCCTAAAGGGATCCTTAGCCAGTCTGCTGAAGCCAAAAAAAAGGCTTATCGATATAATGCAACCATTGGCATCGCAACGGAAGGCAATAGACCGATGTATCTTCCGGTAATTCAAGATACTCTTTCCGCATATGAACCTGAAGATTTATATACATACGCTCCACCGGCAGGCAAGCCTGAGCTTCGATCTGCGTGGAAAGACAAAATGATCATCGAAAACCCTTCTTTACAAGGGAAATCAATAGGCGAACCTATCGTTACAAATGCTCTCACGCATGGATTAAGTATTGTAGCGGATTTATTTGTCGATCAAAATGATCCCCTCATTGTACCGGATAAATACTGGGGCAATTACAAATTCGTATTTGGCATCAGAAGAGGAGCCAGAATACAAACTTACCCGTTATTTGACGAAAACCAACGCTTTCATGCAGAAGCCTTGCGAGAAGCCATTCTGAAAGAAAAAGATCACGGCAAAGCGGTTATTTTGTTGAATTTCCCTAATAATCCAACCGGGTATACTCCTACCGAGCAAGAAGCAGAAAGAATTGTATCGGTGATCGAAGAATGCGCTAACCTAGGAATGAATCTTGTCGTCATGACGGACGATGCGTATTTTCAATTGTTCTATGAAGACTCGATTAAAGAATCTCTCTTCGCTAAACTGGCCGGCTTGCATGATCGTGTTTTGGCAATCAAAATTGACGGAGCCACTAAAGAAGAATTCGTATGGGGATTTCGAGTAGGTTTTATCACCTATGCAAGCTCCAGTCCAAAGGTGTTGGAAGTTCTGGAAGAAAAAACAAAAGGAATCATTCGCGGGACGATCTCCAGTGCATCGCATCCTTCGCAAACCTTTATTTTAAAAGCAATCCAATCCCCTCAATTTGTTGAGCAAAAAAATGCCAAGTTTCAAATTATGAAAAAACGGGCCAATAAAGTTAAAGAAATTTTATTGAATAACGAGAAATACAATGAAGTTTGGTCTTTCTATCCTTTTAATTCCGGTTATTTTATGTGCCTGAAATTAAAGAACATCGATGCCGAAAAACTTCGCATCCACTTGTTGGAAAACTATGGGGTCGGTACGGTTTCGATCAATTCCACCGATTTAAGAATCGCTTTCTCCTGCGTAGAAGAAGATCAGCTGGAAGATTTGTTTGAACTGATCTATCAAGCAGCGAAAGATCTGAGTTAATACGGATGGATCCAATAACAGCAAAGAAGAGATTGCTTTGGATTCTGTACCGGGCTGTTCATTGTTTCTAATGAAAAATTTACCTCTTGTAGGTTTGATCATCTCAAAAAAAGCTATTGGCGTATTGCCTATAGCTTTTTTTATTCTAAATATAAGTATGGTTGAATTTTTTATGCTCACAAGATATTCAAGAAGTCATTCAACAAAATATTTCGGAACTTGATTTACCTGTTATTTCTTTACCCAGCGGGGCCGGCCATGATGGGATGCAATTTAAAGATCGCTGCCTATTGGCATGATTTTCGTTCGTTCAAAAAATGGCTTAAGCCACAACCCAAAAGAATACACAACAAAAGAAGATGTCAAAACAGAGGCAAAGCAATGCAGCGCACATTGAATAAGCTGCATCATCTTCCATCATGATGATTCCCGAGTTGAACTCCATCACTTTTCGATTTGTTTATAGAAAACCCAATTTTCAAGGGTTTCCACATTCTAATTTAGCAAAAATTCGCAATTGTATTAGTATGTGCTTTAAACGGTTGACACCATTAACATTGCCTCAACAACGGAAGAAACGGCTTCACTCTCTGCTGTATTGTTCCATACATTTTATTATTACGGTGCCTAAAAGGGCAGTTATTCTGTTAATCATCTACTCCCATAGTCGAAAAAAGATTTAGATCATCTCAAACGATCATATTCTGCATTTCAAACACTATGATGTCAACAGAAGCTCTTTAATATGTTGCTCAGTACTTTCATGACTGCGATTAACTACAAACAAGAACCAAGCAAGATAATTGTCGAGATATTTTGCAGCGCTCCTTTTAAACAATTTGCAATATCAACATTATTCTTTAATAAAGCCCAAATTGAAATAGTATCTTAAAAAGACCTCACTTCACTCCCTTTAAGTTTTGATTGAAAACAGCAGAACGTTAGAGGAGGAAAGAATTTTTTCCTTTCTCTAGTCCGCTCCCTCTTTTGCATCTCTCGTATTGCCTCATTCACTCATTTTTTATGGGAACTATTGAGCGGTTAAATTCTAAATAGGAAAAAAACCTCTCTTGACGGATGGCAAAAGAGGTTCAGAAAAAAACTTTTAGCGTATGATTTTTTCATGATGAAATTTTTTTGAAGAAACCATCTTTTATATAAGCTGCTTGTTCTTTAATAATTGGTATTGTTCCACGATTAAGGCGGCTAAATCCGATTTTCTGTCGATCTTCGTATAATGTTCGATCGTGGATTCTAACCCATTCTTTTGAATGCTTTCTTGAATTTCAACAGCTTCCTTATCTTGCGGATAGTCATACATTAGGGCAGCTGCAATGCTTTTGGCTAAGTAAACCGGCCGTTCTCCTACAACACTTGCAAATTGTTTAGCCGGGCTGACGAGCCGATCATTCGGACCAAGCTTACGAATCGGAGAACGTCCTACCCTTGTTACTTCATCCGAAATATAAGGGTTCGAAAAACGATTCATAATTTTGGATATATATTCTTGGTGTTTTTTCATGTCGAAACCGTATTTTTTTACAAGCAGCATTCCTGTTTCTTGAAGAGTTTTCTCAACAAGAGTCCTGATTTCTTCTTTTTCCATTGCTTCATTTATTGTCGGAATTCCGGCATAATAGCCTAAATAGGCGGCCACGGCATGCCCTGTGTTAACAGTGAATAGTTTTCTTTCAATGTAAGGATTTAAGTCGTCTACAAACGTAATTCCTTCCACAGGAGGTTTTTCTCCCACGATTTTTGTTTGATCTACCGCCCACTCATAAAACGGTTCAACCGTCACTTTCAATTTGTCTTCATGGGATTGATTCGGCACGATTCGATCAACGGCCGCATCCGGAAATCCGAATCGTTGATTAAACAATTCTTTTTCTTCTTCGTTAAGTTTTTCATATACCTTTTCTTTAAGGAAGGTGCTGCCTCCGATCATGTTTTCACACGCAATGATATTGAGTGGCTTATCGGTGGTTTGAATTCTTTTTCTAAGCCCTTCCGCAATCGCGCCCGCAATATGCGGCAAAATATTCGGACCTACAGCTACTGTAACCAAATCCGCCTGGGCAATGGCCTCTACCACTTGATCCATATTTTTTTGGCTATTAATGGCACGGACGTTTTTGATGACCAATTCATCTTGGGAATGGTCCGCAATCCCTACGCGGTATTCCCGTTTTTCATTTAATAAATCAACAATTTCACTGTTTACGTCCACAAAACAAATTTCATAACCTGAATGATATAAGAGATTGCCGATGAAACCTCTGCCGATATTTCCTGCTCCAAAATGAACAGCTAGCATGTTAGTTCACTCCTTCAAAGATCGCTAGGATTTCTTCTTTTGAAGAAGCGTTGACAATCTTTTGCACATTTTCTTCTTCTGAAAGAACAATGGCGATTTTGGACAGCACTTCTAAATGCTCTCCACCTTTTCCGGCGATTCCAACTAATAATTTCACGATATTGCCGTTGCCAAAATCTACACCATTCGGTACTTGAATAATGGCAATTCCGGATTCTTTTACGGATTCTTTTGCATCATCCGTTCCATGTGGAATCGCAACAAAGTTTCCCATATAAGTGGAACTTAATTCTTCTCTTTCCAGCATTTTTTCAATATAGTCATCATCTACATACCCATTTTCCGCTAACACACTTCCTGTTAATCGAATGGCACTTTCCTTGTTGTCAATTTCTGCGTTTAATAAAATATTGTCTGGTGATAAGATAGGCAAAGTCATGTTGTACACTCCTTTAATTTTTGATTTTTTCATCAAGAAACTGCTCGAACTTAGCGGCCAAATAGGAAGAGATGGAATGAACATTATTTGATTCAAATATCTTGATACTTTGTTCGTTTTCAATAATGACTGTACTGATAAAGCTTAGGACCTCTAACCCTTCGCTTGGCAGCTGCTCAGGCGACAGCAGCAAAAGGAAGCTCTCTGCTTGTATTTCTGACTGATCCATCGCTTTGACTTGAAGCGGTTTATTCAGACTGACGATGGTGAAAGAAGGATGTAAGACCCTTTCATTTCTCGTGTGATACAATACGAGCTTTGTGTTGGGAATGCCTAATCCGCCTCTTTTTTCCCGCTCCAACAAAGCTTGTGTGATGAATCCAACATCCTGTATGGCCCCTTGTTTATATAAGGACTGGCAAGCTTCCTTTAGAACTTGTTCAACCGTTTGAGGATCATTGACTGCCAACACTTGAAATCCTCTTAAAATCGTCGAAATGGCGGCGGAATATTCATATATGTTTTCAATTCTTTTAATGGTTTTATCCACCTGTTGAGAATCAAGGAACTGCGTGTCCAATTGAGGGGTTTCCTTATGAATCTTCTTCATCATTTGATGACGGATATAATTCCTAAGCTTTTTCATTTCCTCATCGGTCAATATCGGGCTGACGACAATATAATCACTTGGAAAACTAGGCAGCTCTATCGTTGAAATCACTAAATCAAAATCATCTATTGGCAATTGATTCAATTCAAATACTGAAGCAATTTGAAAGTTTTTGATTTCGGGCAGTTCCTGTTTAAGCCTTGTCGCCAACATTTTGGATGTTCCGATTCCGCTTGAACAAATAATTAAAGCGCTTAAATCCTTTGCTTTCCTGCCTAATAAGGCTGAGCCAAAATGCATGACCAAGTAACCGATTTCTTCATCTGGAACGGACAATTCCGGAAAAACTTTCTCTACTCCTTCTTGAACGATCATAAATAGATCTTCGTAATCTTCTTTAATTTTTGGCAACAATGGATTGGTAATTCCCATATTTTGTTTTATTCGATAAAGCGCCGGTTTTAAGTGTATCACCAGCCCTTGAAAAAGGGAGACATTACTCGATAAATCAACCTGCAATTGATTTTCTACAAAATGTATAAGGCTTTTCACCTTTATCGCAACTTTGATACTGGACTCTTCTATAGGGTACTCTTTGTCATGTCTTAATTTTGCTCCTTGCAGATGCATCGTGACATAACCCACTTCAGCCGCCGGAATGGGAACTTTAAAAATTTTGGACAATCTGCGAATGATCTTCTCAGCTAATCGGTATTCCTGGGTTGCCTTTAAACGTTCTAAATAATCTTGATCAATCTGAATGTTTTGCCCTTGTAAAATACGCTCAATGGCCAATGCTAAATGGACGACTAATCCGATATGGGCGCTGTCGGCAACTTGATACGGCAGTTCATCCTTCATTTCTCCAATGACTTTCTCCACAATGAGAAGCTTTTTCTTCTCAACCAGACCTAATAATCTTTCAGAGATAATATCCGATTGTTGAGTTGATTTTTTTTGAATGTTCTCTCTCACCAAGGATAAGAATTCTACTTCATTGAGATTATCCGCAATAATGCTTCTCATTGCTCTTCTTTTGGCGGTTTCAGTACCAATCAATTCAACACCGTAGCCTCTTTTTCTCAGAATGGACAAGTCGAAAGCCCTTAAGCGATCCTCCAGCTTCGTAATATCGTTGCTGACGGTAGCAATGGTCACATTTAAATCATTGGCCATAGAAATGAGCTTAACTGGTTCCGGCGATTCTAATAAAGTACATAAAATAAACGTTTGACGTTCATCAGGTGTATATTCATGGCTAGTTAAATGGAAAAGAGCCCTCTTCAACTCTTCCATCTTTTCTTCTTCTCCTATAATTTGGATGCCCACACCCGATTTTTTAACTAAACTCAAATGGTAGTCCTTTAAAATGTCTTCGACTCCTTTTAAGTCTCGATGAATGGTGCGCACGCTTACATCCATTTCCTTCGCAAGATCCTTGACCGTCACTTCTTCCTTTTTTTCCAGCAACATTTCCAGTATCAGTCTTTCTCTTGCGGAAACATACATAATGTTCACTCCACTAGGAACTTTGTGAATTCCAATCCATTTCTTTCATTAATTAAAATAAAACGATTTCATCACTGATGACAACAATAGAAAAACATCATTTTGTCCGCAGTATTGTTGCCATTTTTAAAGATCTTGTTTAGATTCTTCACTGGCTAAGATTAAATGGCTTATTTTCTTTTTAAGCTTTCGACAAGCTCATCATATTTCGGGCTGTTTAAAAAGTTTTCTACAGAAATGTGATAGGCATTCGGCAGCTTAGCCTTCGCACGATCCGTTAAATCTTTATGCGTAACGACAATATCGGCATCATCAGGAAGATTATTAATAGAAGTATTTGATACCGTGATATTTAATTGTGCTTTTTGTACTTTATTTCTTAAGATAGAAGCTCCCATTGCACTAGAGCCCATCCCTGCATCACAAGCGAAAATAATTTTGTTGACTTTATCAGGCAGTTCATCCTCAACAGATGTTGTTTCATTTACTGCCGTTTGCTCTTCTGCTGTTGTTTGCTCTGCTGCTGCTGTTTGCTTATTCGTTTCACCTGTTTTGATTAAAGCGGCAGCTCTGCTTTCTTTTCCTTTCAGCGCAGAAGTTTTTTCAGTCGCTTTTACTAAATCTTCTTCACTGGATTCTTTCGATGTTTTTAAGATAACCGAAGAGATCAAGAAAGATACAACAGCTGCTGCAAGCACTCCGGCAAGAACACCCAAATAATGACCTTTCGGTGTCATAGCGATCAGTGCAAAAATACTTCCAGGTGACGGTGCCGCCACTAAACCAGCATTGAATAATTGGAAAGTAAATACACCCGTTGCTCCTCCTGCAATAGCCGCAAGAATGAGAATCGGTTTCATTAATACATACGGGAAATAAATCTCATGAATTCCACCAAAGAAATGAATAATAACGGCTCCCGGAGCTGATTGTTTGGCCGATCCTTTTCCAAATAAACAGTAGGCTAACAGTATTCCCAACCCAGGACCTGGGTTTGGCTCTAATAAGAACAACATTGATTTCCCGGCTTTTGCTGCCTGATCAATTCCAAGCGGGCTTAAGATACCATGGTTGATCGCATTGTTTAAGAACAACACTTTAGCAGGTTCTATAAATATACTGGCCAGCGGCAATAAATGCGCATTTATAATAGCTTGAACACCAGCTGCCAACGTTTTGTCCAGCGCTAAAACAATCGGGCCAATTCCTTTATAAGCAAGTAAGGTAAGAAGGCCTCCAATGATACCGGCTGAAAAGTTATTTACCAGCATTTCAAATCCAGACTTTACTTTTCCTTCAACCGCCTTATCAAATTTCTTGATGGCCCATCCACCTAAAGGCCCCATAATCATAGCTCCTAAAAACATAGGGATATCCGAGCCGACAATGACCCCCATCGTTGCAGTTGCGCCAACGACGCCGCCGCGTATATCGTGAACGATTCTTCCTCCCGTAAATCCAATTAAAATAGGGAGCAAATAAGTAATCATTGGACTCACTAGCTTCGCTAAACTTTCATTAGGAAGCCAGCCTTTCGGAATAAATAAAGCAGTAATGATTCCCCAAGCGATAAATGCTCCTATATTCGGCATAACCATGCCGCTTAAATAACTACCAAATCGCTGAACTTTGACTTTAACACCTGAGTTGGCCTGACTATTGGTCGTCATCTTATAACTCCTCTCATACTATATTGAAATATAATGATTGCACTATCATAATAAAGCGGTTTCATGACAGGTTCAATAAATACAAAAATCAAATTTGTCCATCTGATTGTTGACATTATTAAAAATGGAGAAATTTGGTGCGGAAAGGAGCGGATTGTAAGCAGGAGACTTATCCTTTTTAGGTTCCCTTTTTTAAGTCATTTCATTCATTTTTGGAATACCGATAGAAAATGATTGATTCAACTGGCCGTATTCAGCGAAACACAAAAAGAATGGAAATTAATTTTACTCCGATCATTGAACTTATTTTTAGCAGTGTGCTTCAAGGAAGGGCAAGCAAAAACAGATATCATACAAATTGAAGTATTTTGGTTGAGGAACCCGTTAAACCGTTGCTTTTAACCATACCATCATAGTGATTACAATATGAACCGTTGCGTGAGCCATCATGGCCGCTTCCAAACTCCTCTTCCAGAAAAGCCAGCCAAATGCGATTCCGGCTATCCCGTTTAATAACATCATACGAAAGAAAATAAACCATGTCAGTGGTGCAAGAACTGTATTTGCCCCTAAATGGGCTACTCCAAACAAAAGGGAACTAATCAAAATGGAAAGCCACATGATCCACGGTTTCGGCCGATTTTTTCTGTGTTGAAAGAAACGCCACCCCATCCATGCAACGAAAGACATGAGTCCCCATCGCATCATTATTTCTTCGCTAATTCCTCCATAAAAAATACCTCCCAAAGTCACGACCAAGCTGCGGGACTGTGTATTTAGATGAAAACTGCTTGGAAGCCACTGTTGAAAGATCAAATCAAATAAGTAGTAGATGACGGCAACCATCATTCCTAACATGATAGCTTGATTTATGTCTGATCGAAGGGAAGGCCATAATTTCGCTTTTCTCGCCATGTTTTCAACGATATGCGATTTTAAACCTAGCCGAGGCGTGAGGAAAATGCCAATGACAATCGCAACGATTAAAAGAATAATCGGATTGATCAAAGATAATCCGGCTAAAACAGCTAAAGGGAGATCAGGTTTATTGGGAATATCTTTTAATACTTGAGAAAGGGTAATTTCAATGGTCGGAATAATCATGAACACCCCTAAAAGACTAAATGTAAATAAAACCCAAAACTGCTTCCAGAATAGTTTAGCAGACATACGTTTTTCTCCTTTTCCCTTTATAGATAACATACTCTTTACTACTACCATGCAATAAGTCCCGTTACTAATAATGCTGTCCCTACAACGGCTACGAATAATTGTGCAGCCAACATATTTTTACTAGATAGCCAAACAACTACTAAATTAAATAAGCTATGGACAATAACAAAAATGAACGTTAGCAAAGGGATTTTTGCTATAAGTAGTGTGACTCCAATATGAAAGGCACTTGCAAAGATCCGTTCCACCACACCCCACAATGGACTTAAACGAAGTTGTCCATTTGATTCTAATAATTCTTTTACTTGAATCGATTTTTCATCTTGTCGTTGTATGATATGGATTAGAACGAATCCGTTGATGATCGTAAATAATACTTCTATCGCAGCCCACCCTTGACCAACTGAAATCGCCCAGGAGAAAGAGGTTCCAGTAAGCAACAAGAGAATCAAACGAACTCCTTCCTCCAAAGGTCCGGAAGATAAACCAACAAAAAGTGTGGCTTTTTCTTTAGACAATCCCTTAAACAATACAGTGACTGGACCGCGTAGAAAAAGGGCAATCACCCAGCCAAGAGCTCCCAAACTAAATGCTTTCCATTGAATAGGGCTAAAACCATGGTAAAAAAACAACCCAAATGATATAGGAACAGCTAAATAAAAAGGGATTGCAAGGATAAATCTACGAGCCATTTTTTGATTGGATGGATCAGATAATGTATTTTCGTTTTTCAAAGGTGTCGGCATTGATTATTCCCCCTCTCCTTTATGGTTTGAAGATTTTTGTTCTGGCTGAGGTATGAAGATCGTTGAAAGTGTGCGAAGGCGCCTGCCAGGAGCCGGTTGATTTTTAAGAGCCGGCTCAACAACAGAACGAATTGCTTGTAACAATCGGGAAAACTCCTCATCGCTTAAATACAATGAAGCCTTACGATAGCTGACTCCATCCGCCTCCAGATCAAAGTGTTCTTGCTGCAAATATCTGTGAAAGTCAGATTGAATGGAAGCTAAAAAAGCCAAAAAATTCCGCATGTGATCTTCTCGGCTGAAGTTTGCCAAATCATCTTTTGTCAAATTGGCTCCTTGTTCTGCCAACGTGTAAATTTTCTCTGTCGTTCCACGGACTTGTCGTTGATCAATAATTTGAATAATACCGCCTTCATGCAACTTATGAAGGTGTCGATATAATGTAGCCTGCGGAACATCCGGCAACAACTCGATTAATTGTTGAGCAGTTAGGTGCCGTCCCCCAGTGAAAGTTTGAACAATACGCAATCGGATCGGATGAAGCAGTAAATCTGCTTTTGACTGTTTAATCGTCGTTCACCTCTTTATTATTATCATTATTGATAATGATAATAATAAAGAAAACAACGATTGTCAATCCACAATTATCCCTTTTTTCATCTAATGAGAAAAAAATAAGAGCCGTTAGCCAACGTCCAACAACTAACGACTCCGTTTCATAAAATGTAGAACTCAGATTTCTGATTATATGGCACATTTTTCATGGGAATTTTGTTTTCCATGAAAAAACAGGACCTAACATCCATAATCTGTAAGATGATCCTGCTTGAGATCCTCTTTTCCCTTTCATTGCCCCTTTTATTCACATAAAACAGATTAAAAAACACAAACTATCGCATTTAATCCCCATCAATTTACCACTTTAATCCTTTAAAACAGCATGGGGGTCTGTCCCCTTTTAAATATGAAAGAACATGGTGATATACGGTGCGACAATGGAGCCTAATAAAGCACTTAATATCATGGCGACTGAGCCGATGGAAACGGCCAGTTCTCCGAATTCGGATGCTTTTGTGATTCCAAGTACATGTGATGCACTTCCAAGGGCAATTCCTTTTCCAAGCACACTTTTGATGCGCAGCCACTTTAAGATCACGGGTCCTACTATGGCGCCGGTAAGGCCTGCCACCATCACACATATAATCGTCATCGAGGAAATTCCGCCGATGCTGGCTGTAATTTGAATAGCCACTGGCATCGTAAAGGATTTCGGCAGCATCGATAAAACAAGACTACGATCAAAATGAAAGAATCTGCCAAAGAAAAGTCCGCTTAGCATTCCGGTCATCATCCCGACGCTCACGCCTACCAGAATAGGAACCATATATTTTTTCAGCACAAAACGTTGCTTATATAAAGGATAGGCCAACGCTACGACACTTGGTCGAAGCAAAAAATTAATCCACTTGCCGCCCTTCATATATGTGTCATACGAAATATGTGCACCAATCAACAAAACGACCATCAAAATGGTCGTTGTCAATACAGGAAGCAAAAACGGCCAAGAAAAGCGTGAATAAATACGGCTCATGATCAGATAAATCCCAACCGTCATGATGATCATGACGAGAGGGATGAGAACTTGTTGTATCATGCTTTCTGCTCATCCTTTCTTTTTTGTCTGCTTTTTTCTAATAATTGACTGGCATGACCAGCAGCTACCACCGTCATGATCGTGCTAATGAAGACAATGAAAAATAATAATACCCCCTGCTTGGAAAGCAATGAAGGGTAATTCATAATGCCAATCATGGCCGGAACAAAAAGAAGAGGCAGAAACGCTATTAAGAAGCCAGCCCCTTGTTCAATCCAATCCAGCTTAAATAGTTTTAAAGATAAACAAAGCAGCAATAATAAAAGTCCCAGCACATTTCCGGGAATCAATAAATGCAAAGCACGGTGAATCATTTCACCAATAAACGAAAACCCGTATAGAATAAAAATTTGAATAATAATTTGAATCCACTTCATCCGCAAAAATCCTTCTCCCACTCTCTTTAATTTGAGTTGTAATCATGTATGATAGGAATAGAAAATACTCAAATACTTGTATAATACAACTACATACATAATATGTATTATAAAATGATATTTTTCCTTGTCAATGAATTTAGAAGTTGAAAGCGGCGCCAATTTAAGGAGGAATATGAGATTGTCAAAAAAAGAACGTGCCATTGAACAAATCGAATACGAAATGACGACCTTTATACGTATGGCCACTTATGTGGAACAGACAGATAAAAAAGTAGGCATCTTTGAACGGGCCACTTATTTACTGCTAAGAGAACTCGATAAATTAGGATCCGCACGGCTGAAGACACTGGCCGATGTGCTGAAACTTGATATTTCAACCGTCAGCAGACAAGCGGCCTCACTTGAATCCAAAGGACTAATCGAACGTTTAGCAGATCCGAGCGATGGACGAGCCACTCTTTTTCACCTTACCGAAACGGGAAAAGAGAAACTTGCTATGGACAAAAAAATACGATTATCCAGATACAATCAATGGTTGGAAGAATGGACAGAAGAAGAATGCGAAATATTCAAAAATTTATTGAATCGATTAAACAACTCCTTTATTTAATAAAGGCTATGTTTTAAATCAATGTTGAAATTTGATATAATTTCGTGACAATTTGAATGTAAGTTAACTATAATTTATTACACAATCGAAGATAAGTGCGAACTGAAGATTATTTATAAACTGAACGTCAGAGAATAAGCAGGGATGAAATGAAAAATGGAGGTATTATGAATAAACGAGAGAGAATGAAAACAGTCTTTTTATATGGTATTTTCATTTGTTACATACTTTTGTTAATTAAAATATTGTTCTTATCAAGAATTTCGCATTTGGAGCATAGGTCAATCAATCTCATTCCTTTTTATAGTATAATGGAATATATATCTGGCAGATCTGCGAATATAAAAGCATTTGCTTTTAGTAATGTGGTTGGCAATATAGTTATTTTTATTCCCCTTGGTACATATTTGTCATTATTCAAAAATGATAAAAGAGTAATAACCAATTTGTTGTTTACTCAACTTTCGCAGTGAAAAATTTATGAATAATCCTTGATTTGATAGGTTTC
>ERZ777010.1506-NODE-1506-length-15217-cov-9.889526_pt1 | contig 15217 bp, 14 predicted proteins | sample MGYA00374963_ERZ777010 | MGnify/ENA primary metagenome ERZ777010 (study PRJEB29309, sample SAMN06268256) | bioreactor metagenome | isolation source: Joint BioEnergy Institute, California, USA | place: USA:Joint BioEnergy Institute, California, USA | collected...
ACCACACAGAGGCCGACGCGGCATCACTCATACACCACGTCCCCGGACGGGACCCTTGGAAGGACCCCCGGGTAGCCAACGGAGCTTCCCTCGTTGGTCTGCTGAGAATGACCCTGGGCTTCGATAGGCTCACGAGGGACGAACATCTGTTCGGCGGATGTGTGGCTTGTCGGGCTGCTGGACTGAAGGAGGCTGGATGGACGGTCAGGAATCGACCAAGAGCATCATCGGTGGCGTACCCCGGGACTACTTCGAAGGCCCTTTCCTGGACGACCAGACGGTTCCGGTCCCTGCACGTTATGCCCGAGAGTTGGCGCACAAGCTCAGGGACGCGGTTGGGTTGCACAGCCTGTCCTACGTGGCCCAGAAGGCAGGAGTACCGGTCCAAACGGTCGCCGCGATCCTCGAGGGGAGCTGCTGGCCAGATCTCGTGACGGTCGCGAAGCTCGAATACGGATTGGGCAAGCGTCTTTGGCCAGATCTCGTGAAGGACTGAGAGCGAAGAGCCAAGCAAGCGCAGCCTGCCTCGTCTTGGCGGTCCCAGCGGTCCCGCGCTCGGAGCCGTTCAGCGTCCGGCGGTGCTCGAACAGTTGGTCCTTATCCTCGCACGATGAATCACTCCGGACGCCACGCTCGCCACCCCGCTCCGCGCGGCTGCGCTCGTCGTATCGTTGTGCTGGCGTTGTGCTGCGGCGGTGTTCCGCTGGCGAATGCTGGCAGCTCGTGGTGGCTATACTGGTAGCTCCCGATGGGCCGAAAACCGCTCAACGAAGCCGTTTTCGGTGACGAACGGGCCCTTAGCTCAGGGGTAGAGCGCTTCCTTGACGCGGAAGAGGCCAGAGGTTCAAATCCTCTAGGGCCCACAATGCGGATCCCGTCTGTGACGTGGATCCGCATTTTTCTTTGGACGACGCTCCTGGTCGGTCTTTGATCCCTCGGCGATACCGACGCAATAATTCCTCTTCCGCTAGGCCTGTCGGTCCTGAGTTCCTCGGAAACCTCCACTGATCCCGATGGCGAAGGGAATCCCAGGGGATCGCCTACTTTTCGGATATCGCCTGCTCACTCGCTTATATCCCCGATTTTGCGAGTTAGCGCATTTGACTATGTAGAGTGACGCGAGTCGACCTTCCGGCCCCAATAGAGGAGTGGTGACTATGCCAATGTCTGACGAGCACAAAGCTGCACTGGCACAAGGACGCCGCGAGTCGCGAGCCATCAAGGCCTATTTGGAGGCGCTTCGCTCTCGGCGCCCGGGGCGCCCCGTCACCGCAGAATCCGTGAGAAAGCGGATCGAGGCGATCAACGAAAGGCTCGAGACCGAAGAAGATCCGCTCAAGCAGGTCGAGCTGCGCCAGGAGTTGCTCGACGCCGAGGCGACCCTCAAAGAGATCGAATCCAAGGAGGACTTGGAGGAGCTGGAGAAGGCCTTCATCGAGGCTGCCAAGTCCTATTCCGAGCGGAAGGGGATCTCTTATACCGCTTGGCGACAGGTGGGTGTGCCGGCTCGTGTGCTGAAGGCTGCGGGGATTCCTCGGACTCGCCAGAGCTGATCCGGCTCAATCCCAGCCCAATTCGTGGAGGCGGGCGTCGTCGATCCCCAGGTGATGGGCGAGTTCGTGCAGGACCGTCCGCCGTATCTCTTCTTCTAGTTGGGGGCCCTCAAGACCCAAACGAAGATGGGGGATACGGAAGATCGTGATCTGATCGGGCAAGGCACCCCAGTAGTCGGCGCCACGTTCTGCCAGGGAAACGCCTTCGTAAATGCCGAGGATCCCCTCGCCGGTGGGGTCTTGCTCGGGAGTGGGCCAGTCCTCGACCACGATCACGAGGTTGTCGATGCGCTCGTGGACCCAGTCGGGCAATTCCTCGAGCACCCGGTCCACCACCGCTTCGAAGTGGGCCCGGCTCATGTGGGTGGTCATCGAGACAGATTGAAGCGCACCCATTCGGATCGGGTACAATCCGCCGCGAACCCGGGCGCTTAGCTCAGCGGGAGAGCGCTGCCTTCACACGGCAGAGGTCACTGGTTCGATCCCAGTAGCGCCCACTCTCCGGTAGGCCGGGAATCCTTGCCTCGCAGGGCTTTCCGGCCATCGCGGCGGGGTGAGGTGTGGCTCTCATGATAGACACGGTACCCGCCGCAGCTGCGGATGATCACCGACGGCCCGGCCGCGCTGGGGCTGTCCGCCGAGGAGACAGAGGCGTGCTTCGCGTCGCAGCCTCAGCCGCGTTCTCTAGTTGCCGAGTAGAACCCGCTGCGGGATGGCTCGGTCGGGGGCGTCGCCGTTGCCGAGCCGCCCCGATTCTCCACGTCCCCAGCAGTACACGTACGACGTGTCGACAACCCCGCAGGTGTGGTCGACGGCTGCTGCTATGTGGCTGAATTTCATCCCTCCGGCAACCAGCTGCGGGGCGGGGAAGCTGCCGACGGACCGTCCGTTTCCGAGGCGCCCATATGCGGCGTCGCCCCAGCAGTAGGCGTCCCCGTTCGTGGTGACCGCGCAGGTGTGGTGCTTTCCGGCGCTCACATGCGCCCAGGTTGCGAACTGACCCACCTGGACCGGTTCGGTGGTGTCTTCGTAGACGCCGGTGCCGAGCTGGCCATCGCCGCCTTCACCCCAGCATTACAGGTCGCCGCCCATGGTGATCCCGCAGGTGTGGCTGTCGCCTGCCGACAGCTCAGCCCAGTCGAGGTCGGGGGCGACGGGCTGGGGGCGGTTGCGGTCCTCGGTGTCGCCGACCCCCAGCTGGCCGGCTTCGTTCGCTCCCCAGCAGAACGCCTCGTGCTGTTTGGTGACGGCACAGGAATGCTCCCTGCCGGCGGTGACGTGCTTCCACTGTGTGTGCCCGGCGATCCTGGAGAAATGCGGGATCTCTTTCAGGTCGTCGTTGGTGCCGTCACCCACCTGGCCCCGGTTGTTGCGGCCCCAGCAGGCCAGGAACCCGTTGGATTCGAACAGGCCGCAGGTGTGGTTCTCGCCGGCGACCAGCATCCTGAACGACCTGGGCGGCTGGACCATTTCGGGCAGCAGGGTGTCGTCGCCGCCGGAGCCGAGCTGGCCGTAGGTGTTCTTCCCCCAGCAGATGACGTACCGGTTGGTGGCGTCGGCGGCGCAGCTGTGGTGGGCGCCTGTGGCGATGTGCGGCCATTCGAAGGCTGCGAGGCCGTGATCCCACCGGTAGGGGTTGTTCACCTGCACCGGCGCCGCCTGATCGATAGCGCCTCCGTCTCCGAGCTGGCCGTCGCTGCCTTTACCCCAGCACCAGCCGTCGCCCCACCAGTCGATGACGCAGGTGTGGCCGTATCCGGTTGACAGCGAGGTGATGGGCGCGGGATGCACCCGCCAGTCGAAGGTCTTGGAGGCGGTGTTGCCTGCGGCGTCGGTGACGGTGACGGTCACCTGCCAGTCGCCGCTTGCTCCTTCCCACAGCCGCCCCACGATGACGCCGGTTTCTCGTCGATGCCTGTCGCGTTGGGTCTTGGGGAGCTGATCGACCACCTGTAGGTGCCGTCGTTGTAGCGTCTGCCTCCGGTCGCTTTGACCTGGAACTCGTAGATTTCGCCGTCTTCTCGCCCGTCGGGCAGGGCTTCGGTGACGATCTGGAGGGGGCAGCCGTCCTGCCAGCGCGGATCTATCGGTGACAGCCATTCGATCACCGCCTCCGAACCCGTGAGGCAGCCGTTTTCGCGGGTCAGCACGTACCTCGGGTCCCGGATGATGGTGTCGGGGATGTGGCCTTCGAAGCGGTTGCGGGCGAGCTGGATGTTGGAGAGTTTCGGCAGCTCCCACAGCCAGGCGGGGATCTCCCCTTCGAGGCCGTTGCTGTTCAGGTTCAGAGCCACCAGGTTGCCGAGCTTGGCGAAACTGTCGGGGATTTCGCCTTCGAGCTGGTTTTACGACAGGTAGAGAAACTCGAGGTTGGAGAGGTCGCCCAGGGTTTCGGGGAGATGGCCGGTGAGGTTGCTGTAGCTGATATCCAGGAATCGGAGGTCTTTCATCTCTCCGATCCAGTCGGGCAGCCCGCCGGTGAAGTCGTTGCCGCTGAGGAGCAGATCGCGCAGCTTGGTGAGCTTGGAGAGGCCTTGAGGGATCTCAGTCAGGCCGAGCGACGGCAGGTATAGGCCCTCGAGCTCGGGGAGCTCCCACAGCCAGTCGGCCTCGTTGGTGTTGTCGAAGCTGTTGTACCCTAGGGCGAGGGTCTTGAGTTTCTTCAGCTGGCCGAGCTCTTCGGGGAGCTCACCGACGAACGGGACGTACATCAGGTTCAGGTACTCGAGCTCGGTTAGGTGCCTGAGGGCGGGTATGAGTGTTCCCCCGTCGGGTCCGCCCATGGAGTAGAACGCTTCCGGTTCCCCGCCCAGTTCGACGACATGGCCGTCCCGGCATATCACGCCGAACCACCCGCAGGGGTCGCCGCCTCTGCCGATGTCCACGTTCCAGGTCTCGACTCTCGGCATCCCCTTGGCGAATTCGACCAGGGCGTAGCATTCGATGTCCGGGATGGACGTGTTGTCCTCACAGCCCGATGTCACAGCCACCGTCAGGCTGAGGGTTCTGGTGGAGGCCCTGGCCGGCTTCTGGCTGTCGGTGACGGTGACGTTCACCGAGAAGGTGCCGGCCTCGCGGGGCACGCCAGTGATGGTGCCGGTGGCCGGGTCGACGGTGAGCCCGGAAGGCAGGCCCGCAGCTGACCAACGGTACGGCGGCTCCCCACTTTCGGCTTCGAGGGTCGCCTCATATTCGAAACCGACATCGGTGGAGGGGAGGGAGGAGGTGGTCACCTTCGGCGCAGGACCACCGTTGCCACCTTGGTTGGCTCCATCGTCCTCGCCGCTGCCGCCCTTGCCCTGATCGTCGTCGTGGCCGGTGTTGTCGGTGCCGTCGCGACCGTCACCTTGGTTGCCGCCGGAGACAACGGTTTTCGACCCGCGGTACAGGAACGCCGCCATCTGACCGCGGGTCACCGGCTGGTCGGGGCAGAACCGGTCGTTGGCTGGCGGATTGCACCCTCGGGTGACGCCGGCGGACGCCAAGGCGGCGATGTCGGCTTCGAAGATGTGGCCTGCGGTGTCCTTGAACCCGGCGTCGCCCGATTTCAGCTTCAAAGCACGCGCCAGGAACGCCGCCATTTGGCCGCGGGTCACCGGGTCGTCGGGGCAGAACCGGTCGTTTCGGGGAGGGTTGCAGCCGCGGGTAACCCCGGTTTCGGCTGCCCTTCGGATCTCGGAGGGAGAACGGATGCCGTTCGGCGTCCTCGAACCTGCCGCCCGACGACGGCGCGGCGCTCAACCCCAAAGGGTTGAGGAGCGTGAAGATGATGGCGACAACAAGCAGGGGGCGCGTGCGGAGGGCGGTGCGTGATCCCATGCTTTTGGTATCGGACGTTCTCGGTGGAAGAGAAGGTCGGTCCTCACACTTTTCGCCTGCGGGGCATGCCCGGGACCTCAGTTCTCTGGAGTACCTCTGTGCAGCGTCTTAGAAGGTCGCTCCCGGGAGTCCTTCTCCGACACAAAGGCAGCGCCATCCATTGGGCTGCGTGGAGGATCGATTCCAATCCAGGCGTTGTCCGTCCTCATCCCCACGGCCAGGATGAACTTGCGCCAGGCCCTCGGCCGTCAACGGCCTGGCGTCCGGTCCTGCAGCGCCCTACGCAGGAACGCCGCCATCTGCCCCCGGGTCACCGGAGCGTCGGGGCAAAACCGGTCGTTGGCCGGCGGGTCGCAGCCTTTGGTGATGCCGGCGTCGGCCAAGGCACCGATGTCAGCGGCGAAGGTGTGACCGGCCGTGTCGAGAAAACGCGCCGGCGCGCCGGGGAGGTCGAGGGCGCGGGCCAAGAACGCTGCCATCTGCCCTCGGGTGACGGGATCGTCCGGGCAGAAGCGGTCGTTTCGGGGCGGATTGCAACCCCGAGTGATCCCGGCGTCTGCCAACGCCGCCACGTCGGACGCGAAGACGTGTCCCGGCGTGTCGGAGAAGCGGGCCTGCCCGCCCGGCAGCCCAAGGGCGCGGGTCAAGAATGCTGCCATCTGCCCGCGAGTGACGGGATCGTCGGGACAGAAGCGGTCGTTTCTCGGTGGGTTGCAGCCCCGCGTGATCCCCTGGCTCACCAGGAAGTCGATGTCGTCGGAGAAGACGCTGTCGGCCGGCACGTCGGCGAACGACCCCGGAGTCTGCTCCTCGTCCGCCTCCGACTCCCCGGTCGCGGGGTCCCGATGCTCCGAGGTGGGTCCACTCGAGCCGCTCGATGTCTCCACCGACGGCCACAGCCCGGGGGCCTCGCCGCGGATCTCGACCGTCGCCGCCCGGTAGGACCCGGGCTCGCCGACGACCTCGATGACGCGCACGGTGACGGGCCCGACCGTTTTTGCCTGCCCGGCCGTCCAGCCGATCGTGCGGGGAGTCCACGGCGGCAACTCCTGGGAGGAGTCGCTCTGATCCGGGGGAGGGGCGATGGCGCGGACCTCCGTGCCCGTCCCGAAACACACGGGGAACCCTTGCTTCTTTTGGGCGCGGCAGGCGGAGCGTCCGGAGGACGTCTGGTCGACTGAATGGATCTCGACACCGTCGGGGCCGGCGGCGACGGTGTACAAGCGCCCCGGCTCTCCGGCGGGGACGACGACGAAACCGCCGTCGCCGTGGCCGGGCGCATCGAGGCGGTAGGTGCGAGTCGCCACATGGACCGTGGCCGGCGACCACCCGGCGGTGTAGCGGTTCCACGCCGCCACCGACTCGCCGCTCGACATGAGATTCGTGAGGTTGGCGTAGTCGCCCACACCGGCGGCAGGGTGCGCCGGCCCCGACAGGGGGACGTGTGGCCATCCGAGGGTGTGGCCGATCTCGTGGGCGAGAACCCCCGCCCCGTCGGAGGTGCCCGAACGCGAACCGACGATGACGCTGGGACGCCCGGTCACCGACAGCTTCCCGTCCCGGACGGTCACCGTCGGTGGCACGCCGTGGGCCCTCACGCCCCTCACGTCGGGATCGACGTAGAGGACGACCACGCCCTCGCCTTTGGCCTGCGAGAGGCAGGCGGCGACGTCGCGTCCCTTCACCACCCCTGCTGCCGAGAACCTGGGTGCGTAGAGCCCGCCCGAAGCCTCGGCGAAGATCGGCGTCACGCGGGCGTTGTACGCATCGGCCACCCGATCGAGGTCGACCCGAGGACGCTCCCCGGTGTCACAGACGTACACCTTCCAGTGGTCCGCCGCCCAAGACGAAGTGATCTCAAGATAAGGAGCGATTCGGTCGGTGGCGTAGGGACGACCGACGTCTCCGCCGGTGCCGACCGCGAGGGCGGGCGAGGCCGCAGTCACCACGGCGCAGAGCGCCGCCATCGCCACGACGCGCCAGACACGGGAGGGTGCTTTTGGAAGTCTCACGCCTCTGCCCGTCGGCCGAGGCCGAGGGCAATCAAGCTGCGGGGTGGGTACGCTGGGTTGAGGCGCCGAAGGGAGGGCGGCGATGCCGCCCATCGAGCCAACAGAGTTCCAGCCGGTGACCGAAGACGGCGCCTGGCGGGTCATCGACGGGCGGGCTCACGCCTGGTTCGAGGCCTCCTCACATGCGGCGGGAGCCGATCTCGTTCGGCGACTCGCTGCCGACGGCCCGCTTCCCGACATCGACCTCCGCTCGGGCGGGCTCCGGGTGCGGCTCGGCGGCCACGGAGAAGCGGAGGCCCGTCGAGCGGCGTCGATATCGGCGGCGGCACGGGAAATGGGCCTGCGGGGGGACCCCTCTGTCCTGCAGGCGGTGGACCTGGTCGTCGAGTCCACCGACCCTGCGACTCTGGTGCCGTTCTGGAGCACCGTGTTGGGTTATCGGCCCGAAGGGGACCGCCTCGTCGACCCGTGGCGGCGCGACCCTTCGATCACGCTCGCACACCACCCCGAGGCCCGGCTGCTCCGGAATCGCCTCCACGTGGACGTCGTCCGTCCCTCCGACGCCGTGGCTGCGGCAGTCGCCGAGCTCGGGCAGGTGCCGGGCGGGCCGTATGGGGTGCTCCTGTCCGATCCGGACGGCAACGAGGCCGACCTGGTGCCAGGAAGCCCGATCCCCGGAGGGCACGCATCCGACTGGGTGGCGGCGTTCGCGGCGATGGCCGCGTACCCCACGAAGACGCCACAGGAGACCGCCGAGCTCGTCACCGCGGTCGCCCGATCTGCCGACGGCGCCGGTATCCCGATGCTCGTCGACGTGCGGTCAGAAGGTGTGCTCGTCGACAGCGGAAAGGACATGTGGGAGGCACCCGACGGGCCCCTGGAGGCCTTCGTCGACCTGGCGGCCGACATCCAGGCCGCCGCTCATGGCCTCGGGCTCGCAGCCGACCCCGTGCGGCCCCGATTCGTCCAGTTGTGCCTCGACATCGCCGACCTGTCGGCCGAGCGATCCTTCTGGGCGTCGGTGCTGGGATACGAGGCCGATCCCCGAGAAGGGGTCGTCGACATCTTCGACCCGCGACGGCTCAGCCCTGTCCTCATCTTCCAGCGGATCGATACCGACGACGTCGCCCGGAGGCGTCAACGAGACCGAATCAGGATGGTCCTCCACGTTCCTCCAGACCGGCTCGAGCAACGGATCGACGCAGCCATCTCGGCGGGTGGAAGCATCAGCCGGAGTCGTCCGGGCAAGACGCGGCTCCGCGACCCCGAGGGAAACGAGCTGGAGCTCGTCTACGCCCCTTGACTCGGCGGGGCGATCAGGCGCGGCGCGGGACACCCGGGTGTAGCTTTCGAAGGGTGGCCGGCTGCCATCCCGGATCCTCCGGGAGGCCAAGAAGATGGGCGTGGTGGCGAGGAGCATCCCGACAGCCGGTCTTTCACGTCTCCCACCGGCACGCCGTGCACAGAGGAGGTGCGCCATGGCTCCTGCGGTCATGCGCTCGTTCCCGAAGGGCTTCCAATGGGGAGTCGCCACGTCCGCCTATCAGATCGAAGGCGCCTGGGATGAAGACGGCAAGGGTCTCTCTATCTGGGACACCTACGCCCACACGCCCGGGAACATCGCCAACGACGACAACGGAGACGTGGCCAACGACCATTACCACCGCTACGCCCAGGATGTGGCGCTGATGGAGGGCATCGGCGCCACCGCGTACCGATTCTCGATCGCCTGGCCGCGGATCTTCCCCGAAGGGACCGGCTCGCCCAATCGCAAGGGGCTCGACTTCTATCAGCGCCTGCTGGACGAGCTCTCGAATGCCGGCATCGAGCCGTTCGTCACCCTGTACCACTGGGACCTGCCCCAGGCGCTCCAGGACCGCTATGGCGGTTGGCGATCCGTCGACACCGCCAACGCGTTCGCCGAGTATGCCGGCTACGTCGCCGAGCACCTGGGCGACCGCGTGAGGCACTTCTTCACGATCAACGAGTTCGCGTCGTTCGTCGAAGGCGGATATCAGGGCCTCACCGTCCGAGTCGGAGGCGGCAAGGAAGTGCACCTCGGCGCAGCACCTGGTCTCAGCTTGTCGGACTCCGAGCTGAGACAAGTCCGCCATCATGCGGTCCTCGGCCACGGGTTGGCCGTCCAAGCGATCCGCGCACGGGGCCCCGCCGGTACCAAGGTCGGATTCGCGGAGAACATCCGGGTGGCCGTCCCGCTGATGGACACACCCGAATACGTCGCTGCCGCCGAGAAGGCGACCCGGGAGCGCAACGCGGGCTACATGACGGTGATGCTCGAGGGCAGGTACACCGACGAATACCTCGCCGAGGCGGGAAACGACTCGCCTCGGTTCACCGACGAGGAACTGAGGACGATCTCGTCCCCGGTCGACTTCGTCGGCATCAACGTCTACAAGCCCGGCTGGTATGTCGAGCCCTCCGACCAGCCACCGGGATACCACGACATACCCGTCAACGCCTCCCATCCGAAGATGTTCTCGTCGTGGCACGTCTTCGACCCGGAGGTGCTGTATTGGGCTCCTCGGCAGATGCAGTCGATATGGGGTGCCACCTCTATCTACATCACCGAGAACGGTTGCGGCGCCTCCGACCAGGTGGCCGACGACGGGCGGGTCTACGACTCCGATCGTGTGATGTTCCTCCGTGCTTGCCTCGGGCAGCTGCAGCGGGCCACGGCCGAGGGGGTTCCTGTCGATGGGTACTTCCTTTGGAGTGCGCAGGACAACTTCGAGTGGATGGATGGCTATGGGACCCGCTTCGGGCTGATCTATGTCGACTTCGACACCCTCGAGCGCACCCCGAAGCTGAGTGCCGAATGGTTCCGAGAGGCGTCGCGCCGGAACGCCGTCGTGTGAGCGTCTGATCGGGACGACGAATGCCGTCAGAGCTCCTCGACCATGTCGGCGAGATCGGCTTGCGGGTCGCCGCCGCCGTCGCCGTGCTGGTCGTGGGGCGGGTGATCGCCGGCCTGGGCCGCCGGCTGGTCGGCCGCCTCACCAGCCGGCCCAGGATCACCCGCAACGTCGGCCCCTCGATGCGCTCCTTCCTAGCCCGAGCGACCCACGTGGTGGCCATGGGTCTGGCGCTGCTGGTGGCTCTGGCGATCGTGGGGATACCCGATGACGTCCTCGTGTGGGGCGTGGGGATCGTCCTGGTCGTCTTGGCGGTCGCCCTGAGTCGTTCCCTCGAGAACCTCGCCGCCACCGTGATCTTCATCGTCTTCCGGCCCTTCCAGCTGGGAGACGACGTCGAAACCATGGGCATCCGGGGAGTGGTCGAGGACATCCAGCTGTTCAACACGGTGATCCGCCAGTTCGACCACTCGGTGGCGTCGCTGCCCAACGGAGCCATCCAGAATGCCGGCGTCGTCAACCACTCGCGTACCGGGATCAACTGGGCGGCGATCGAGGTCACCGTCTCATACGACCAGGAACTGGCGAGGGCGCAGGAGGTGATCCTCGCCGAGCTCCTGGCCGACGACCGGGTGCTCGCCACACCATCTCCCGAGGTGGTGGTGCTGCGCCTGGACGCCGAAGGTGTCGTGTTCCAGGCCCAGCCCACCGTCGATCACGACAACCTGTGGCCGTCGTTGAGCGACCTCCAGCTCAGGATCGCCGCACGCCTCCGGAACGAGGGGATAGCCATCGCCGTCCCGCCAGTGCAGCCGGTGCGGTTCGATCACCACCCTGGCCACTCGGCGTGAAACCGCAGGTCGTCTAGTCCGAGGAAGTAGGTGTCGACCGGAGCTCTCATCAGGCAGGCAGTCGTCATCGAAAGGGCGTGCCGAGGACCGTTCAATCCGATCCTGCATCCGCTGCTCCTGGCCCACTCGGCAGCCGGACACGGCGGTGCCTGCCTCCGAGCCCGGCGCCGAAGCGCCGCCGCGGGGTTTCGGAAACGCCCGGCCGGGCAGGCAGGACCATCGACCCGAATCGAGGCACATTGATCGGATTCCGCCGACACCGGGGTAGGTTGTCCAGCGTGACTACCGACGCCGCCCACAAGGGCATGAAGCTGGCTCCGGTCGCGGTAGCGGCACTCGCCCTGTGGAACGTGGCCACCAACCGGTGGTTGCCGTCGCGGGCCTACGTCCCCTGGAACCTGGCCATGGCCGCGGGGATGCTCGGCCTCGCCCGTGCCGCCGGTCATGGCGCCGACGAACTGGGCATCTCCCCGCGCCACCTGCCCAAGGCGGCGCGGGTGGCTGCCACCGGGGTCGCCGCGGTGGGAGTCGGCTACGGCGCCGTCGCGTCCAGCCGGCGAGCCTCCGCGCTGCTCCAGAATCAGCGCCTCGCGTCTCTGTCCCGGTCGGGGACACTGTGGCATCTGTTCGTCCGCATCCCCTTCGGCACCGCCCTCGCCGAAGAGATCGCCTTCCGTAGCGTCCTTCCCGCTCTGCTGGGGTCGACCCGGCTGCCGCGGTGGCTGTCGTCGGGGATCGCCTCGCTCCTCTTCGGGCTGTGGCACGTCCTCCCCAGCCACCACGACGCCAGGGCGAACGGGCATTCCGACTGGAAGACGCTCGGCAAGGCCGTGGCGCTGGGAGTCGCCGGCACCACCGTGGGAGGTGGGGTGCTGGCGGCCATCCGGCGGCGCACAGGCCACATCCTCGCACCCGTCGCCCTCCACATCGCCGCCAACGCCTTCGGCCTCCTGGCGGTTCGCCTGGCACACTCCCGAAGGTGAAACCGGCCTACCTGGGCCTCACCACCGCGACGCTCTTTCTCATAGCGTCACTGTCGCCGTCCTTGCTGCCGCGCCACTGGGTGTTCCAGGCGATCGTGAGCGGCATCGTCACCGCGGTCGCATACGGGCTGGGAACGCTCATCAGCCACCTGTGGCGGACCTTCGTGTCGTGGGAGCCGCCTTCGGAGGTCAAGGCCATCGCCTGGCGGCTGCTGGCCGTCGGCGGGCCGATCGCCGTGGTCGCGGCATGGATCTACGGGGTGGAGCGCCAGAGAGCACTCCACCAGCTGATGGGCATGACGATGCCGTCGTGGTGGGGCTACCTGTTGGGGCTCGCCGTCGGGCTGCTGTTGGCTGTCGCTCTGGTGCTGATCGCTCGGGGGATCCGCCTCGTCGCCCGACGGATCGCCGGGTTCCTCGACCGGTGGCTGCCGGCGCGTCTCGCCGGGATCCTCGCAGGAGTCATCGTCGGCCTGGTGGTGATCGGGTTGTTGGACGGTGTCGTCGTGGACCGCCTGTTCGAAGCCGCCGACGAGACGTTCCGAGTGACCGACCGCGCCATCCCCGACGACGCCGTCCAGCCGGACGACCCGCTCCGGTCGGGTTCGCCTGCGTCGCTGGTGGCGTGGGAGGACCTGGGCTCGAAAGGACGCACGTTCGTCGCCGGCGGGCCGACTGCAGAAGAGATCTCCGAGTTCACGAGCCGCCCCGCCAAGGATCCCATTCGCGTCTACGCCGGCCTCGCCTCGGCGGAGTCGGTGGAAGCACGGGCCGAACTGGTGGTGGCGGAGTTGGAGCGGACCGGGGCGTTCGAACGGCGCGTGCTGTGTGTGATCACCGCCACCGGAACCGGGTGGGTGGATCCCGAGGCCGCCGCCGCTCTCGAGTACATCTGGGGAGGCGACACCGCATTGGCTTCCATGCAGTACTCGTACCTGCCGAGCTGGATCTCGTTCCTGGTCGACTCCACCCGCGCCCGTGAAGCCGGACGAGAGCTGTTCGAGCTCGTGTACGAGCGGTGGGTGTCGCTCCCTCCAGACGACCGGCCGTTGCTGCTGGTGATGGGGGAGAGCCTGGGCGCCGACGGGGCGGAGGCGGCGTTCAGCGGGCTGGCCGACATCCGCAACCGGACCGATGGGGTGCTGCTGATCGGCCCGCCCAACTTCAGCGAGCTGTGGTCGGAGTTCGTCTCCGACCGCGACCAGGGCAGTCCCCAGTGGAACCCCGTCTACGAGGGGGGCGAAACGGTTCGCTTCGCCGCCGATCCGTCCCACCTGGACCCCGACGACCCTGCTTGGACCCGCCCCCGGGTCCTGTATCTGCAGTACCCGTCGGACCCGGTCGTGTGGTGGACGCCCCGTCTCATCCTGCGCCGCCCCGACTGGCTCGCCGAGCCTCGGGGCCCGGACGTGCTTCCCGAGGTGGAATGGTTCCCATTCGTGACCTTCCTCCAGCTCACCGCCGACCTGGCCAACAGCATCCAGGTGCCTCCGGGACACGGCCACAACTACGCCGGGCTGGTGGCCGACGGCTGGGCGGCCGTGGCCGCCCCCGAGCATTGGACGAGAGAGGACACGGCGAGGCTGCGCGCCCGGTTGATCGCCCAGTCCTACGAGACGGGCAGTTCGCCTAGCAACTGACGTCCCGGCAGGAGACGTGGGAGGCCGGCTCCACCTGCAAGGTGGCGTGGCCGATGCCGTAGCCGGCCTTCATGATCTGCTGCGCCCTGTCGAGAACGGGGTGGGGCTCGCAGTCCTCGGAGACCATCAGGTGGGCGGACGCCACCTCCATGTTCGACGTCAGCGTCCACACGTGGAGGTCGTGGACGTCGACCACGCCGGGGATGCCCTCCAGGTCGGCCCGCAGACGCTGCAGGTCGACGTGGGGCGGCGCCGCCTGCACGAGGATGCGGAGGCTGCGGGCGGCGAGGCGCCAGCCACGGGGAAAGATGAAGATGCCGATGGCGACGGCCACGACCAGGTCGGCGTACGGCCAGCCGGTGGTGGCCATCACGGCCGCGGCGGCGACGACGCCCGCCGAGCCCCACAGGTCGGCCAGCACTTCCATCATCGCTGCCTCCACGTTGAGCGACGTCCTGGCTCCTCGACGCAGGATCGCCCAGGAGGCGACGTTGGCGGCCAGGCCCAGTGCGCCGACGATCAGCATCGGCCGCCAGTCGACTGCCGTCGGGTGGGAGACCCGCTCGATCGCCTCGACGATCACGTAGAGGGCGACGCCCAGCAGCACGACGGCGTTGCCCAGTGCGGCCAGGATCTCCAGGCGGTAGAGGCCGTAGGTGCGGTGACGCCCGGCCCGCACGCGATCCGCTGCCAGGGTGGCGGCGAAGGCCAGGCCCAGCCCGACCGCGTCGGTGACCATGTGGCCGGCATCCGACAGCAGCGCCAGGGACCCCGTGGCGACGGCGGCGACCGCCTCGACGACCATGACCGTGACGACGATCCCGAAAGCCCACGCCAGGCGCCGGGTGTTGAGGCGACGTGTATCGGCGCTCACGCCGGGTGCCCCCCGAGGAAGTGGGCGGCGGCCACGTCCAACAAGGTGCGGACGTGGTCGTCGGCGATCCGGTAGTAGACGGTGCGACCGTCGCGGCGGGTGCGCACCAGGCCGGCCAGCCGCAGTTGGCGCAGCTGGTGGCTGGTCGCCGACTCCGACGACCCCACCACCGCGGCCAGGTCGCGCACGCACAGCTCGCCCGCCCCGAGGAGGGCGTAGATCATGCGCAGACGGCCCGGGTCGGCCAGGAGCTTGAATCGTTCCGCCAGCTCGGCGGTGGACTCGGCCGGCAGTAGACCGTCCCTGGTCTGGGCGACGGTGTCGGGATGGATGGGTGGGTGGACGGCTGCTGGGGCCACGAGCCCATCCTACCGCCACCTGAACACCTTCTCATATCTTCAGGTGTGACTAGTCCGGGAGTGTGGATCGGAAATGGGCCTCCTGGCGGCCGCCGTCTTCGTCGATCGATTGCACATGACGGCGCTGAGCCTCTTCGAGAGAACCCGGGTGCGCCCGCTCCCCAGCTGTGAGCGGTGCGGGGACCCGGCCTGGGCCGTCACGCCCGGCGGGCTGTTGTGCGAGACACACACCCGGGAGCGGCTGGCCGAGGAC
>ERZ777010.1546-NODE-1546-length-14846-cov-7.356974_pt1 | contig 14846 bp, 9 predicted proteins | sample MGYA00374963_ERZ777010 | MGnify/ENA primary metagenome ERZ777010 (study PRJEB29309, sample SAMN06268256) | bioreactor metagenome | isolation source: Joint BioEnergy Institute, California, USA | place: USA:Joint BioEnergy Institute, California, USA | collected...
CCGTGCCCGAGTACGTCGCCCTGCTGCGGGGCATCGCCCCGAGCAACCCCAACCAGCGCAACGAGAAACTGCGCGGCGTCTTCGAGGAGCTGGGCTTCGACGACGTGCGCACGGTGATCTCGAGCGGCAACGTGCTGTTCCGCTCCGATTCCACCGATCCGGCCGAGTTGGAGGCGACGCTGGAAAAGGCCTGGCCGGAAAAGCTCGGCTTCAACAGCACGACCATCATCCGCTCCATCCCCGACCTGCAACAGCTCGTCGAGTGGGACCCGTTCGCCGGCTACGAACACGGTCGGGAGACATACCTCCTCGTGACGTTCTGCAAGCACCCGGTCGGGATCGAAGTGGAGCTGCCCCACCAGGTGCCGGACGGTGCGTCACAGCTGATCGCCGCCACCGAGCGTGAACTGTTCACCGTGACCGACACGACGAAGGGCAGCAGCGTCGACGTGATGGGCTGGCTGGACAAGACCTTCGAGAAGGAGGTCACATCCCGCACCTGGCTGACGGTGCACCGCATTCTGAAGAAGGCAAACGCCTGACCTGCTCACTCGCAGAGTCTCAAGCTGCGAACCGGAAAGGTTGTCCGGTCGAAGTTGCCGGCGCTTGGATCGAGGCATAAGACGGCCCGTGTGCGCTAAGGGCCCGCGCCCCGGGCAGGTTGCCCCACTCATGGGCAGGGATACCTATCCCGCAGTGGTTCTTGGCTCAGCAGTAGTAGTAGGTAAAGATTGTGTACGGGTCGGATGACCACCTCCCGATCGTGTCCATGTAGCGGTTGACGCAGTTCGCCAAAGCCTCCAAGTCCCATTGCAGTCCGGCGACTTCGCCCTTGACCGAACTGAGATCGCCTTTGAGCGCTCCTACGTCACTCGACAGCAGCCTCAAGTCCTTTGACAGAGTCGACATGTCAGTCTTCAGAGAAGCGATCGAGCCTGACAGGTCGGGTGGGATCTGCAGCGACCTCACCTGGGTCTCCAGGGCTGCAACCGAAAGGCGCGCCGCGTCCAGTTCGCCGCGGAGCTTGTCGAGCTCTTCGTTCGCTTCCAACAACAAGAGGTAGCCAGCGGACCCGAGTCCGAGAACCGCGATGGTCATAACGGATAGCCAGATGACGAGCCATCGAGGCTTCTTCGTACCCATACGTGACACATCGGCATCGGGTGATCAGCTCTGGACCCTGAGTTCGAGCTTCAGTTGACCCGGCCCACGCTCCTTGGTAGCAGCAGACGAGCTAGCCGCGACATCAATCATCCGCTCGCAGCGGTTCCAGCCCATCGCCGACCAGGCGATCGGCCTGTGGGCTTCGTTGCGCCTCCAGTCGAACGTCGAGCTCACCAAGGTAGAGCTCACAGGGGCCCGAACCCGTAGACGGGTCGACCTCGATGTCAAAGTCGACGGAGAAGACACCGCCGCTCTGGGTGTGGTGAGCCAGGGAGAGGTGAATTGCCTCGCGCTGTCGCTCTTTCTTCCCCCCGGGCGATGCTTCCTGACAGCCCTTTCCGGTTCATCGTCATCGACGATCCGGTCCAGGCGATGGATCCGGCCCGCGTGGACGGTTTGGCCCGGGTGTTCGCTCAGATCTCCGGAACGCGTCAGCTCATCGTGTTCACCCACGACGACCGGCTGCCGGCGGCGTTGCACCGCCTGCAGATCCCTCACACCGCGCTCCAAGTCACCCGCCGGGCAGGGTCGATAGTCGAGGTCCGGAGAACAGTGGATCCGGTCAACCAATACTTCCTCGACGCCCGGGCCGTGGAAAAGGACGACTCACTACCCGACGGCGTCGCGGCGCGGGTGGTGCCCGGGTTGTGCCGACTCGGGATCGAGGCTGCCTGTATGGAAGCGGTCCGACGACGTCGCATCGGCCGGGGTGACGCTCATCAGGCTGTCGAGCGGGAACTCGCTGGGGCAAAGAGCACCACCACGCTGGCCGCTCTGGCGCTTTTCGACGACGGTTCTCTGGGAGGGAAGGTCCTCGGCGAGATCAACAAGCGGTGGGGCAAGGCCGCTGGCGACGCGTTCCAGGACGTCAAAGCGGGAACCCACAAGGGCTTCCACGGAAACCTCGTGTCCCTCATCGACGAGGCCCAGAGGCTGGCGGCAGGCCTTCGAGAACAGTGACTACCGCGGAGAGACTCCTGGCCTGGGCCCGGGCCGTGGCCGCTCACCCGGAGTTGGGGCTGCAGGGGACCTGGCCACGAGCTGCTGCCCTGCTCGGCAGGCAAGCACTCGAGGAAGGCCTCGACGGGTTCTGGATGCGTCAGCTTCCCCAGATGCGAATGGCGACCCGGGCGACCCAACTCGTCTGTGTCGAAAGGTTCGTTCGAGACCGGGACCTCGTTATCGGCCTACGCACCGCCTGGGCGGCGCTCAGTCGAGCCTGCCATCACCACCCGTACGAGCTCGCGCCAACAGCCCATGAGCTCGAACACTGGTTCTCGTCTGTCGACGAGCTACTAGTGCGGCTTTCTGAAGAGGTCTGACCGCCAGCGTGCCGCATCTGTCCTCGGTGTGGCTCGTGGCGCGGGACGACAGCCGCGCACATCGAGGGTCGGGGCTACCCGCTGTGTGGTGATCCACTTCGGTCGATTGGCCCGAGCAGAGTCCCGTGGCGATTTGGGACTGCCGAACCATCCCCCTCCAGAGGGCGCTCCGTATGCTTGCACTCGCCAACAGGGAGGCGCTTCCGGCGCAACACCTGTGCGATCTCGTCGATTGAGTGATGTCGTGTCGAGGTCGATCAGGTGTGAGTGAGGGCGGTAAGCCGCCGATGGAGAGGAAATCTCGTCACACCTGTCATATACGTTGTCGAGCGGATGATCCCACTAGCCAGTGGGGGACAACCAGGGGGGACCAGGGAGGCCGTGGCCCACGTTCTGATTGGGCGGCGTGCTGAGGCTGAGGAGAGAGACCTTCTTCTCTTCTCCCACGGTGCTCGCTTCCGCGACCTGCGCGTCGATCTGCGCGTCAGCGCCATCGATGCCGATGTCGAGGACGTCCTGGCTACAGGCGAAGGAGGCGGGCCGGGCGCCGAGATCGGATTCTCGGCTCTCCCCTATCAGCGGCGTATTGCGCAGCTCGATCGGGCACTAGCGCCGGCACCTGGATACTGCGGATTCCTCCCTGGGAGACATGGGCTCGGTGGCCCTGTCTCGACACCCCACCGATCGGTCACCACGGCCGGAGGGCCTCCGGCATGACGCATGTCCCGATTCCCGGCCGAGAGCCAGGCACGCCGTCGGCGGGTGTTCCAAAGGCGGCGGGACCCAGGAGGAGCCGTCGTGCCGGGGGAACGAGACGGTTCTACGTCGCGCTGGTTTCGTTGGTGCTCGGAATGGTTGGCACCGTCGTGCTCGGGCTCGGCCAGCCAGTCCATCTGAGTCCTGAGACCACGAACGCCACCGTTCGGGCGGTCGCCGGTTTGACGGTGGCGCTACTCGTCGTCGTTCCGGCATTCGGATTCTTCCGTTACGAAAAGGCGGCGGCTGGACGCGCGTGGCACGAGCCGGTTTGGCGGCCGACGCTCCTCGGGGTCGTTTCGCTCTTCGTCGCCCTCGGCGTCACGGTCGGCTGGCACGGGCTGAGGCTGGCTTTCTTCATCGCGCGACTGTGGACAGGAGGCGCGATTTGAGGCGCCTCGTGGTGGTTCTGCTGCTTGCTCTGTTGGTTGCCCCGGGCTTGCCCGGGCAACGGGCCGACGCTCAACAGGTCGAGGTCGCGGACTGTCCAATCGGTGAGTCCACGGTAATCGAGGTCGTATTGCTGCTGGATCAGTCCGCATCGCTGCGCCGGACCGACAGCAACGACCAGCGGATCGCTGGCGCAAAGTCGGTGGTCCGGGCTTACGCATCGATCGCATCTCGGGTCCAGGAGGTGCGGATCGCGGTGGCAGGCTTCGGAGAGGAAGCCACCTCGACCGACTGGATGACACTGGACGAAAACTCCGTCGAGGATGTCCTCCGCATCACCGAGGACTTCGCTTCGAAGGACGATTCCAACCACACCGACTACGTGTACGCGCTGCGGGAAGCATCCCACGCGTTCAGTGAGTCGTCCGGGGCGACGTGTCGGACGTTGTTCTGGTTCACGGACGGGGAGCACGACCTCGACGCGGGATACCTCGGCGATGGCCTCGAGAGGTTCTACGTCGACGAGCCGGTGACCGTCAGCAACTACGCCGATGTCGAGGCGATGATGCCGGACCTCATCTGTGGCCCGGAAGGCTTCGCCGAGACACTCGCTCGCCTCGAGGTGTCGACTCGGGTGATGCTCCTTGGCGATGGACAGCAGATGGACTCGGCCAGCTCCCGAGTTCTTCGCGGACTGGGCGGCGACCGGAGTCGAGACTGTGGCGCCGGCACCGGTTCATTCGAAAGTGTGTCGAGCGCCGACGAATTGCCGTTTCGGATGGCGTGTCTCGCTCAGCAAGGATCGGAGGCGTTGGAGCTGCCTCCTCCTGTCGCAGGGGCGCTGACTGTCACGAGCGCAGATCTCGCCACAGCAGGAGTACCGGCGTCCCTCCTGTCTGACCTGCTGATCATCGCCCGAGGTGAGGCCGGGAGCGCGCCCGGAGTCGGCTCGTCTACGGGGATGGAGGCAGATGCTGTAGCTGACGAGACGTCCGGTACCTCCGAGATCTCCCTCCGGCCGACCTCTGGGGCGTTCGAAGTCCACATCGATGGTGTCCAGGAAGCCTGCGTCTTCGGTACCTTCGAGGCTCCTTCCCTCCAGCTACATCAGATCACACCCACGCTCACTGAAGGGGAAGAGGGCGAGTTCGAGGCGGTCCTCGCCGGCCCACACGGTGCCCTGACTGAAGGCGAGATCGGCCTCTTCGAGCTCTCGTCTGACGCGCGAGTGGAGCGAACAGACGACGGATGGATCTTGACCATCCCCGAGCTACCGCCAGCCGGAGAACACTCACTAACGGCGACGGCTGAAGCCGATCGGGTGCCGCCGACTACCGAGACGATCACGTTTCTCGTCAACGAGCAACTCAACGCACCAGAGATCCTCGATCAGCCCGAAGCGGTGATCGGTGAAGGCATCGGGCCGTTCCGAGCCGAGGTGCGCATAGACGGACGGGATGGCGGAGAGCTCTGCTTGGTCGAAGACCGCGTACCGGCACCAGCTGGAGGTGTCGCTGACGTGCAGGCGTCTATCGACGGGAAAGGTCGATGCATCCGAGTCGAGGCCGGAGAGGTCTCCGATCACGAGATCGTCCTGCAGTTCTCAGACCAGGTCTTCGCGAACGGACCGGTCCAGTTCGAGACGGTATCGAGTCCCGCTGACCGCCCCGACCGGCAGATGGCCGGAGTCCTCACGATCGATCTGGACGTGACGCCGAAGGCCAACACCCTGCTGGTCGGTTCGATCGTCGTCGCTCTGATCGTCGCTCTCCTGTTCGTCATTTGGGCAGTGATGTACGGGATCAACCGCCTCGTCTCTCGGATTCCTGATCCGAGCCGTCAGAACGTGAGGTTCGCCGAGTTCAGCTGTCGTGTGCATCAGCTGGAGGGGGGTTCGCTCCGTCTGGAGCTGGTTGCGCCTCCCTCCGACGCTGAGCTGAAGAAGCCGCGTCGGACGCCGGCGGAGCTCCGAGCAGGTGCTTTGCGCATACAGCGGCGAGTCCCGCTTGCGCCGTGGAAAGTGCCCTACGCCGTCGCATCGATGGCGTCGGATCGTGTCCTCCTGGACTCGGGTCGTGGCGTCACCCGGCAAGCAGTCCTCGGAGAACGCACAGTGAGAGCACGGCCGTCGGATGCCAGCGGGCCGCTGACGGCGTTGTCGATTTCCAACGCTCAATTGTCCCGGATCGCCAACGGCGACCAACAGAACCTAAGTGGCGTCGTCCTCGTCGACCTCAGCCGGCACCGGGGAGAGGTCGCGAGCCGCGTCACGGCCGCCCAGCTCAATGAGTCGCTCGAGCGAATGCGAGTTCGACTCGAGGAAGCTCGAAATCGAAATGTCCAAGAAGGAGTGACCTGAACCATGCGACCGTTCCTGATCATCGGCCTCGGAGGATCTGGCGGAAAGACCATCCGATATCTCAAGCAATCGCTCAGCGAGTGGCTGACCGAGATCGGCTGGGACCGAGGGTTCCCTCATGCGTGGCAGTTCCTCCACATAGACACCCCCCAGGTGCAGGACTCTCCCGTGTTGCCCGGGAGCCCCGACCTGTTGCCACCCAGCGAGTACTTGTCGCTCTATCAGGACGGCGTTCCGTTCGCCACTGTCATGGACCGTCTCCGGGGCAACAACCACTCCTTCGAGGGCTGGTGGGTCGACCCTGCCTACATGCACGTCCCGATCGCCTACGGGGCCGGCCAGTTCCGAGCTGTCGGGCGGATACTCGGTCTGGATCAACGCACTCGAATCCAAGAGGCGGTCAACGCCAAGATCACAGCGCTGCGGTCCACGGAAGCCATCGGCGAGCTCCAAGATCTCGCGAGCAAGGCTCACGAGTCGAATGGGGTCTACACGAAGCCGGGTGACCCAGTGGCGATGGTCATCTCGTCGCTCGCTGGAGGTACAGGGGCGGGCATCTTCATGGATGTCACCGACATGCTCCGTGCCATGGGCGAGCAGTGGCTCGACATGTCCTTCGGAATCCTCTACGCGGCCGACGTGTTCCAATCGCTCGCCTCTGGAGCCAAAGCAGGGATCCATCCCAATGCTGCGGCCGCCCTCGCGGAACTCGTGAACGGCATCTACGCGTCGGGCAGTGTCGAAGTGTCGGGCGAGGAGAGAGAAATCGGGCGCAGCGGGCCGGCGTTTCCCTTCCTCGTCGGGCACGCCAACACCAGCGGGGTCGTGTTCGGTGACCAGACCGAGGTCTACAGGGTGATGGGCCGCTGTCTCGCCGCGGTGATGACCGATCCGAAGGTCCAGGACGACTTCGTCGTCTACACCGCCGCCAACTGGGCTGCTGCTGCCGCTACGTATCCGGACGCTGGAGGTCCGCGCCATCTCTTGATGGAGCCGCCCTACAAAGGCTTGCTCCAGGGTCTCGGCTATGCCGAGGTCGACTTGGGAGTCGACCGGTTCCGGGCCTACTCGGAGAGACGAATCACCCGAGACGCTGTCGAAACGCTGGTTCGGGGTCATCTGATTCGCACAGAGGGTCAGGAACGCTACGAAGGCATGACCCCAGAGGCGATCTCGGCGTCCATCGCCGACGACCGTCTCACCGGCTTCCTCAACACGGTCGGGATCAACGAGCGGGGCCCCGACAACAACCAAGTCCTGGACGCCATCGCCCTACCTGTCGAGCAGCGCCAGCGGATCACTGGTGACCTCGCCCGGCAGGTGTTCGATCTCGTCACGGAATCCATGGGGACCAAGGCGCGGGTCGACGACTGGGTGGACGAGATCGTCACGCAAGCGGAGATCCTCGCCCCGGGCGAGAACGAACGATACGACGCCACTCTGCGAGAGCGGGCTCGGGAGTGGAGTCGCAACATCGTCGGCCGTCTCACGGAGGAGGTGGGAGAAATCGTCGCCGAGTGGGGCCTGCCGGTTGCCCGGGACCTATTGCACAGGACGCGGGACGAGATCCGCTGGGTGGTCGACGAACTGGAGCAGGAACGCCGCGAGTTCGAAACACTCGCCTCTCACGTTCGGTCCAACGTCCAAGCGGCATTCGGTGAATTGTCGGGTCAGGTGGGCTCGGAACACGACGCGATCGGCCAGGCGTGCGCTAGCGCGATCGAAACGTTGGTCTGGCACCGCATGGAAGAGAAGGTGCGGTTCATCGCGAGAGAGATGCTGGCCGACTTCTCTCGGTCGGTGATCGACCCGCTGATCGAGGCGATTCGTCTCGCGTTGGGCGACCTGGAACGTCGGCTCGACCCAGCTGACGTCGAAGCAACGCCCGTCGACGGATGGCCCCGCCATGCCCCCGAACGGGACCAGGCCGTGCCAGACGATCTCATACCCGGCAAGACCGTTTCTCTGGTCCTCGAGCCGGAGACGTTCCCGCGCCGCTTCGAGTGGCTCGTCACATCGACGCTCGGCCGGGATTTCGACACGACCGCCGCTCGCTGGCGTGAGATCCGCAGACAGGTCGTCACCGGAGCGTTCCTCGAACGAGCAGAGATCTCGGACCGCAGGCTCGCTCGGTTGGTGAAGCCGCTGTTCGAGATCGTCGACGAATGGCAACCGAACGAGGCGATACTCCTAGGTGGCGAGCCCGACCGGCCAGCGCGCTTCAAGCTCCACGTCGGTCGCGACGACGTCGTCCTTCGTGCCCGGGCTTGGCTCACCCGGGAAGGGTCGCCTTTCGACGATTTCCTCTCGCTGGGTCTCCGCGGGTATCTGCGGGAACCCGGGCCGACGATCTCGCCGGAAGAGGCCGCAGAGAGGGAGCGAGCATTCCAGCGAGCCCTCGCTTCTGCCTTCGAGGCCGCAAAGCCGCTCGTCAACATCGATCCGGTCCTCCTGTCGAGGGTTCACGGAAAGCAACTGCGCGAGCACGTAGTGGCTGGTGAGATCCCGTTGAAGAACCACCGGCTGGAGTCTTGGGTCATCGAGTTCCTAGACCAACACGTCGAGAGCGAACGGAAAGGCGAGTACTCGAACGTCACCCAAGACGAACGAGTCAAGCGGATCTCGATCTACAGCATGCTCGACGGCGCACTCCACCCGGCGGTGTTCGAGTCGATCACCGAGCCCATCGCGGCCGGGTACAACGACGCCCTCCAGACCGGCAAGATGCGGGACTTCTGGAAGTGGCGGCGAAGCCGGCCGTTGGCCAATGCCATCCCGCTTCCTATGCCGATGATTCGTGCGCTGATCCGAGGATGGTTCATAGGGAGGTTCCTCGGCCTGATCGACGTCCGCGTGGTGGATGGAAAGACAGTTGTTCGACTGAGCTCGGGGTCGCGTACAGTCGAATCACCACCTCTCGTCGACAATCCTGGGAACAACAAGCCTCGACAGCTGGGAGCTTTCCTCGAGAGCCTCGCTCTCGGCATCCCCTACGCCGCCGAGATCGGCCGGGCCGAAGAGATGCTCCGCATATACGGCGACATCCTGGAAATGGGGAGAGTCCCCGGATCGATCGGAGCCGCGGTCGGAGAGTTCAACGGCCTCAGTGCTGTTCTCGAGGAATGGATCTCTTCGGGGACGGTGCATGGAAGGGTGCCCACTGTTCCGGCGGAGATCCAGGCAGATTCGGACACGGCTCGAGCTGAGCGCCTCGCCGGGCTGGCGCGGACCGTCATGGAGCAGTACGCCGAACACGCCCGCCCGGAGATCGAAGAGGGTCGTCTCGGTCCGGAGAATGCGTGGCTCGGTGTGGCTTCTCTGATTCAGGAGGAGCTGCATCGACTCGCCAACGCCCTCAGTGATCGGGCCAGGTCTGTCGTGCCTAGCTTCTGATGACGAGAGCGTCTGTACTGATCGTCGGTGACGGCCAGGGACCCGTTCGGCGGGCTCTGGACTTCGCCAGCTCCTTGATCGCGAACGGATTGATCGAACCGTTCTGGTTCGTGGATGCGGCCGATGGTGGCGATCTGCGTGTTGGCTACTGGATCACATCTCAAGGCGCACAGGAGGTCCCGCTCTTCACATCTCTCGGTCAGAGAGAGGCGGTCGTCATCCGGGTAGCCGGAGTGGCTACCGCGGGCGATGGAATCGGTCCTTCCGACGTGGGGCTAGTTGCCGAGAACATCACTCGCGAACTGCGGTCGTTGGCGCCTTCCAGGAGCGCGGTGGTGGCGGCACGGATCTGGTTCCCGGGGTGGGGAGAGATCCACGAGGCGACGGGAGGGTTCTTTCGATCGGATGTGAACGCCAATCTCGTCGTGGTTCCGGAGGACCGACGGTCGGACACGCGGATCGCTGCGCCACTGGGACCGGAGGATGGCGACGCGTTCGCGCGGCACGTGGCGCTCGAGCTGGCGATCCACCTCGGACTCGTCCGTGGCATGGAGGCGCCGCTAGTCGAAGAGTTGCAGCCCGGGGTGATATTCGGAGACAAGCCGAAGGTGCGGCTCGCCCGGTCGTATCTCCGGGTAGCCCGGGTGCCGGCTCTTCCGATCCAGCAGATCGTGGATCACGAGGGCCGGCTACCGACTCCGCCGGGCACCATCGAAGCCCCCTCACCCAAAGCATCCATCTCGGACCTGCACGAACGCAGTGAGTTCCTCTTCGACGGTCTCCGGTATGTCTTCGAGCAGCCTGAAGTGGACCGTCGGCGCCTCGGTCCCGGTGAAACGCTCGCTCTGGTCCTCCGCGAGATGAAGGACTTTCTCGTCGCCCTGCCCCGACGTGCCGTCGAGGGGATGCTGGAGGACCTATCAGAACTGGCAGGTCGCACGATGCAGGATCTGGTCGGCGAGTCGTCGGTCGTGGAGGTCGTGTGGCGCGGCAAACGCCGCTCGCGGAACACTCCTGGAGACCCAGACGTCGAATCCGTCGTCGAAAATCTGCGGTCCCAGGCATTGCGAAGGCTTGCCCTGCAGGGGGGTCCGCCTGTTCCTCAGGAGATATGGCGCGACATCCGCCAACTCGTTCTCGGCGCAGCGGACGGAGGTGATCTACCCCATGGGGTCCAGCCTGTCGAGATCCACGGTCGTCGGGCCATCGTCACCGACGCTGCCAGTGTCGCTCCCCAGCCGAAAGAAACGTTGACAGAGACGGCGCTGGCGATCGAGGAGGACTCCGAGAGCGAATCACCTGAGACGCTACTGGGCCGTTTGGGCGCCACCATCGATCGGATCGCCGAGTCGAACCGGAAGGCGATGAGGCGTCTCATGGACACTCTCGATGCCGAGATCGAGAAACTGGACCGCTATCGGCCACCGGGGCTGTCGGGATGGCACATGGCAGGGGCGATCGGGTTGGCTGCGCTCGTCATCTCGATCTTGTTGTTCTCGGGGGCAGTCCGCGGCCTCGGCATTCCGGGTCTCACGTACGGTGTTCGGACGATCGTCTACGCGTTGGCCACAGTGGGGACGGTCGCCCTGCTGATTCTCTTCCACAATCACGCGAGGGATTCTCTCGACGAGCCGTCTGCGCAACGAGCTCGCCGGCGGGCGGTTCGTCTGGAGCTCCTGAAAGGGAGCGGGGTCTTGACAGGTGGGATCTTGGGAGCGGCCGCCGGTGGATTCTTCGTGCTCTTCGCCGTGGCGCAGCTCGGGTATCCGAGCACGGAACCTGCCACCTACGCCGCTGTTCTCACTGGGGCTGTCACAGGGATTGGGCTCGGGCAGGCGTTTTCGTTGGGCCGGTTCCAGCACGACGTTCCAACACTCGGCCGTATGGCTCGCCTGTCGGTGGCCGCGGTCCTCGTGTATGCGTCGATACTCCTCATGGGTGCGGTCGCGCAGCCCGACGGCTGGTATGCGAAGGCCGAACCGAGCCAGATTCGTTCGCTTCTCTGGCCGTCCATCGCCTTCTTCGGCCTGATCTTGGCGGTGGTTCTCGTCTATGTCTCCTGGCGGAGAGTGCGAGAACGCTTACGTTTGAACACTGCCGGAGCCATCATCCGCCAACTCGCTCAGCAGGTCGACGACGCGCTCATCGGAGATCAAATCGCAGAGGCAGCGAAGGAGCAGTTTCTCGGCCTCGCCGCTGTGCTGACGAGGACGCTCTGGTACCCCTATGGTCGTCCCCGGCCCGCTGACGACCAGGCCGCCGGGGCGGGCGACGACCTCGGACTGGCGAAAGCGAATGCCGCCGAGTTCGCAGTCTCCGAACGTGGTGCCCGGCTAGTCGAGCGTCGCACGAAAGCGCACGTTGCCGAGCGAGGATGGCTGTCGAAGCAATACAGGGCAGCGGTCGATGGGTTCAGGCAGGAAGAGGCGATAGTCGTTGGCGCGTCGACTCCTGACGCTGTGACCTCCCCAGACATGGACCCCAACACTGTCGCGGTGTACGACCTCGAAGTGCGACCGGAAAAGACCGCGCGTTGGCGTTGGGCCGACCAACTGTTCGCGGGCCGTTACGACGATGTGTTGGCTCGGTCTTTGGATGTCGTTGGAGAGGACGATCCGTTCAAGTCGGTGCTCGACGACGCGTCGAACTTCGAGCGTGTCGGCGCCGACGACACGAAACAGTCGCTCCTCGAGTACCTGAACGAGATCCTGCCAGCGGATCTGAGAATCGATGCTCGCTACTTCGACTCGTTCTACCTAGCAGGCAGTGACATCCGACGCGATTGGCGGTCCCGACTGTGGTGGCCCGATCAGTTGGAAGCTCCTCGACTGTCGATCGAAGTGGCGGGCTCCATTCCGACTGCAGGCTCGATGGCCCGAGGGCGTCAGTGGATAGCGGTGAGAGCCGACACGAGTGATGACCTGGAGCCAGCCGCGCTGTTCGGCGAAGTCCCAGAGACTCGAACGGAAGTGGATGTCGCAGGTCCCGACTTCTGAGGAGTCGCCGATCCCTCGAAGTTGTTCATCGGGGTTGCTGCTGTTGTTTGTCGAGGAGAGCCTTCGGATGGGCGTAGTAGAAGAGGCCGCGAAGGAAGCGGATGGCTCCATATGCCATTGCGCCCCAGAAGACGAAGAACGTGCCACCGGGTTCGGCGGCCGAATAGGTGATGCCAGTCACGACAGCGCCGCCAACCAGCCAAAGCACCCCTTTCAACATCTCCCCTTTGGCCGCTTGCTGGACCGCCAGCTTCAGATAGTCGTTCAGCATGTCCTCTCCTTCTCGTGGTCACCTGATACATCGGTGTCTCCATCCGACCCATCGATGGACTGGCGACCCATTTGGGGCCATAGTCCTGTCGTCCATCCCATGGCTGGGTCGAGTTCCTGTCGACACCACCGACGCCAGAGGATCCGGAATAGGTAAGTACGACCGCTGGAATGCCTTCTTCGCAGGGATGGAGAGCGACGAAGTCGTCTTGACCCTCGAAGAACTCGAGGAGGCGCTGGGGTCGCCGCTGCCCCCTTCTGCCCGGCGGTACCCCACGTGGTGGTCGAGCGCCCAGCACCACGCGAAATGGGCACATCACGGATTCGTAGCATCGCCTCGGCTCGGGGAAGGTGTGGTGTCGTTTCGGCGACGACCTTCCTCCAGCCCTCGCAGCCGCCCGGCGTCACGCGCAGCCCTGACGACAGTTCTCAGCGGCGAGCGGCTGATCCTCCTCGGGTGTGTTGCACAGAAGCGAAACCGGCCTGCTCTCGCCAAGGACCTATACGTGTCGCCGCTCTGGGAGAAGCGGCGTGCCTATGCCGAGGCGAGCGGCCAGCCGTGGGCGATACTGTCGGCCGAGCACGGCCTGGTGCAGCCCGACCAGGTGATAGCTCCCTACGACAGGAGCATGAAGCCGGCGTCGGCTCTCTACAGGTTTGCGTGGTCACGAAGCGCGGCGGACCGAGTCATAGAGTTGTGCCGCCGGCTGGGAATCGATGCAGTCGAATTGCACGCCGGCTCGGCTTACGTAGAGCATGGCCTCATCTCCGCTCTCGAGGAGGCCGAACTGCTCGTTTCCTGGCCGCTGCGAGGAATGCGGATCGGAGAGCAGCTGTCGTGGTACGACTCTGTCCTGGGGCAAGAGTCGGCGTCGAACCCAGCTCCCGGCCGCTCTCGGGAACCCACATCGTCGGTGGGGGAGCCGCCCGTCATCGTAGAGATGCGTGAGATCGGGCCTTTCGACTATCGATGGCCAGATTCGACCGAGCACTTCGACTACGGCTGGGAGGGTGTAGCCCGGATCGCGGGACAGCGTGTGTCCTTCCGGCACGGGGTGGGCCGGCGCCACGCCTATGGAGCCGATCGTGCCCGCACGGTCACCTGGCTCGGGGGACAACCGGCGGTCGAAGGAGTGGCAGCCGACGACTACGCCCGGACGCGGGCGCTCCTCAGCCTTCTCAAAGCTCCCGACGGGTCGATGATCCGGGACCGTGCCCAGGCGCCGGAGGGCTACTCGGAGCTGCAACTCGTGGATCATCGATCCGAGATTGATGCGCCGTACAGCCGCTCGGGCCTGGCGGTGAAGCTGAGAGCTGATGACGTCTCCGGATGGCTGCGACATGCCGTTCTCCGGCGAGACTCTCGACATGCCGATGCGGTGGCGCCGTCGGATGCCGACCTGCGATCGGAGGCGGTGCGCTACGTCCCGGAAGCGGAAGCACTTCCAACGCTAGCGAAGCGAAAGATCGCCGAGGCGCTCGTCGCTTTCGGGCAAGCCACCACTGAACAGCTGAGGGCCGACGGCGGTGAGGTCGAGTTCACCGAGGACGCCGCCGCCAACGCCTTCTTGAGGGAGAGTCCATTCGCCTTCTTGGTGGGAGTGATCTGCGACCAAGGCATCAAGGCCGAGAGAGCCTGGGCGATCCCCAAAGAGCTCCATAGGAGGATGGGGCATCTGGACCCGCTTCGAATCGTGGCGGAGCCCGAGGCGGTGTATCGGGCCTTCGTCGAGCCGACGGCACTGCACCGATATGTGAACAACGTTCCCGCGTGGGTGGTATCGGCCGCCGACCGTGTTCTGACTACGTATGGAGGGGATGCCGGGGCGATCTGGAATGACCGTCCCACGGCAGCCGAACTGCAAGACCGGCTGCGGGCTTTCGACGGCATCGGACAGAAGAAGGCGGCGATGGCGGTCGAGATCCTCGAACGTGACCTAGGAGTCGAGATACGGGAGATGAGCGGATCGGATGTCGCCTTCGACGTCCACATTCGTCGTGTCTTCCACCGGACGGGTCTCGCCGAAGTCGACGACATGGACCACATGGTCGAAGTCGCCCGACGGATCTACCCGGAGCGTCCGGGGGCGCTCGACGGACCGGCCTGGGTGGTGGGACGAACCTGGTGCCGACCTTCCTTCCCCCGCTGTCCGTCATGCGTGTTGTCGGAGGTCTGCGCCAAGCGAATCTCCTACG
>ERZ777010.1552-NODE-1552-length-14813-cov-7.049194_pt1 | contig 14813 bp, 11 predicted proteins | sample MGYA00374963_ERZ777010 | MGnify/ENA primary metagenome ERZ777010 (study PRJEB29309, sample SAMN06268256) | bioreactor metagenome | isolation source: Joint BioEnergy Institute, California, USA | place: USA:Joint BioEnergy Institute, California, USA | collected...
CCGGGTGAGGGCTACGTGGCTTCCCTCCCCCCTCTACATGGCTTCCCGACTCCCCGCCTCCCCATCCTCCACCCTCGAAACTTCCTCCCCGACGGAGAGGGAAAGTTCCTCCTCACCTCCCCACCTCACTCCCCCCGCCCCCCTCGCAACGTCCCCGCCCCATGCGCCGCCGCGGCGATGATCGACTCCAGCCGCGAGAAGCACCGATCCGCCGCCCCGCGGAACACCACGTACGGAAACAGCGTCACCAGCGCGACGATCAACCCGAAAGCAGTCGTGTACAGCGCCACCGCGATCCCCCCCGCCACCGCCGACGGCTCCACGATCACATCCTGCCTCTCCCCCAGCAGCCGGAAACTGTCGATGATCCCGATCACCGTGCCGAGGATCCCGAGCATCGGCGCCGCCGTGATGATCGTGGACATCGTCAGCGCGAAGCGCTCCACCCGCGGCCGCACCGACTCCACCAGTTCCACCGACGCCGCCTCGACCTCCCCCGCGCCCCCCTCCCCGAGCCGCTCGACCAGCGCGCCCGCAAACCACCCGTACACCGAGTCGTCGCGCTCCGCCGCCCGCCGGGCCGCTTCGACGTCGCCCCGGCGCAGCGCCGCGCACACCTTCGCCAGACGCTCGTCGCGCCGCCGCCCGCCTCCCCCACCCGACCGGGACGACCAGAACATCGCGCGTTCCAGGCTCAGCGCCACCGACAGCAGGCTCAGCCCCAGCAGCGGCCACATCACCCACCCGCCGGCGCGGAACACGCCCACAATCTGGTCAAACACCTCCGCCATGCCGCCCGATCCTACCTCGCCCGCCTGACCCCCGCGCCCCAACCCAAGCGCCCGGTCACTATACTTCGCTCCATGCCGCACGAGCCCACGATCCCCGCCGGCGCCAGCCACGCGCGACGCCCCGTCGCCATCAGCGCCCCCGACGCCGATCCCGCCGACGCTCCGCGGCACGCCGGCGACGCCGACGACCTCGCCGACATCACCGCATCCGTCGCCGAGATCGACGCCTACCTCGACGCCTACTCCGCCCGCGCTCCCCTCCCCGGCAACCTCGCCGACGCCGTCCGCTACTCCCTCCTCGGCCCCGGCAAGCGGCTCCGCCCCCTGCTGGTCTGGCACGCCTGCGCCGCCGCGGGAGGCGACGGTACCGACCCGCGGATCTCCCTCCCCGCCGCCGCCGCCATCGAACTCATCCACGCCTTCAGCCTCGTCCACGACGACCTCCCCGGCCTCGACAACGACGACCTCCGCCGCGGCCGCCCCACCCTCCATCGCCACACAAGCGAGGCCATGGCCATCCTCGCCGGCGACACCATGCTCACCCTCGCCTTCCGCATCATCATCGACGAGGTCGCCGACCCGACCCTCGGCAGCGCGATCATCCGCGAACTCGCCGAGAGCACCACGGCCATGATCGCCGGCCAGGTCTACGACACACTCGGCGGCTTCCCCGAGGCGGCGCCGGGGATTCCCCTGAACGACGGCGCCAGGCTCGAACTCATCCACCGCAACAAGACCGGCGCCCTCATCCGGGCCTCCTGCCGCATGGGCGCCCTCTTCGGCCAGGCCGCGGCCGGCCGCGCCGACCACGCCGCGCTCGACGCCCTGACCGCCTACGGCGAGGCCATCGGCCTCATGTTCCAGATCGTCGATGACATCCTCGACGTCACCCAGAGCACCGACCACCTCGGCAAACGCTCGGGAAAGGACCAGGACGCCGGCAAACTCACCTACCCCGGCGTCTACGGCGTCGAGCGCTCGCGCGACGAGGTGCGACGGCTCCACGACCTGGCCCTGGACGCCATCAGACCACTCGGCCCCGCGGCCGACCCGCTGCGGCGCCTCTGCTCCTACATGGCGGTGCGCTCACGCTGACCGCGCCGCTCCCCGCGACGGCCGCTTCCACCAGGCACTCCGATCGTCGGCCCCGCGTCCCCGAGCCGAATCCGACCAACCCGTTCACCGAACGAAACGGACCAAGCGGCGTACAGTTTTCAAGACCCGTTGAAACAACGCCCGAGAGACCTGCATGGCCCTCCTTGAATCGATCCAGTCGCCGGCCGACCTCCGCAAACTCTCCATCGAGCAACTCCCCGTGCTCGCCCAGGAGATCCGCGACGCCATCTGCCATCAGGTCTCCAAGACCGGCGGCCACCTCGCCCCCAACCTCGGGGTCGTCGAGCTGACCATCGCCCTGCACTACGTCTTTGACTTCTCGCGCGACCGCCTCCTCTTCGACGTCGGCCACCAGTGCTACCCCCACAAGCTGCTCACCGGCCGCCTCCCCCTGCTGGCCAACCTCCGCACCAGCAAGGGCATGTCCGGCTTCCCCGAGCCCGCCGAGTCCCCCTACGACCTCTTCCGCGTCGGCCACGCCGGCACCGGCATCTCCACCGCCGTCGGCATGGCCCGCGGCGACATGCTCAACCGCCAGGCCTACGACCCCGCCACCAACCCCAACGGCCGCCGCGTCGTCACCCTCATCGGCGACGCCTCCATCGTCAACGGCGTCGCCATGGAGGGCCTCAACGGCGCGGGCACGCTCAAACGCCAGTTCCTCGTTGTCCTCAACGACAACGGGATGAGCATCTCCAAGCCCCAGGGCGCCATCGCGCAGTACTTCGACCGCGTCCGCCTCTCCCACCTCTACACCGAGATGAAGAAGTCCGCCGGCGAGGTCCTGCGCCACGTCCCCGGCGGCTCCCTCATTAAGGAGGCCTACCACCGCGCCGGCGAGGCCACCAAGGCCATGATCAACGAGGGCGGATGGTTCGAGCACTTCGGCCTCGTCACCGTCGGCCCCATCGACGGCCACGACTTCTCCGCCCTCATCGAGTTCCTCACCGAGGCCCGCGACTTCGACCGCCCCATGGTCCTGCACGTCAAGACCATCAAGGGCAAGGGCTACGAGTTCGCCGAGAGCGACTCGCAGACCTTCCACTCCCCGAGCCCCTTCGTCCGCGAGGGGTGCCGCGTGGAACTCAAGACCGACGGCCGCTCCTTCACCGCCGCCTTCGGCGACGCCCTCGCCGACATCATGGCCCGCGACCCGAAGGTCGTCGCCGCCACCGCCGCCATGCCCAACGGCACCGGCATCGACAAGGTCATGCCCCTCTTCCCCGACCGCGTCTGGGACACCGGCATCTGCGAGAGCCACGCCCTGGACATGATGGCGGGGCTCGCCAAGACCGGCTTCCGCCCCTTCCTGGCCGTCTACTCCACCTTCCTCCAGCGCGCCTTCGACCAGGCCTTCCAGGAGGTCTCCCTGCAGGGCCTCGCCGTCCGCCTCTGCCTCGACCGCGCCGGCCTCGTCGGCGGCGACGGCGCTGTGCACCACGGCTTCTGCGACGTCGCCCTCCTCCGCACCCTCCCCGACGCCGCGCTCCTCGCCGCCATCGACGAGCCCTCCCTGATCGCCGGCCTGGAGTTCATGCGCACCTACGACGACGGCCTCTCCGCCATCCGCTACCCGCGCGACAACGTCAGCAACCGCCTCGCCGGCCAGGAGTGCCCCCCCTTCGTCCTCGGCAAGGCCCGCTGCCTCACCCCGGCGCTCGACGTCCAGGCCGGCGCGGACGCCCCGGACGTCGCCGTCCTCGCCTTCGGCACCCCCGCCATCGACGCCCTCCGCGCCGCCGACGACCTCGCGTCCGAACTCCGCGTCGCCGTCTACGACGCCCGCTTCGCCAAGCCCGTTGACCGCTCCCTCATCCGCGCCCTGCTCGAGCGCCGCATCCCGGTCGTCACCGTCGAGGACCACGGCGTCATCGGCGGCTTCGGCGCCGCCGTCCTCGAGGCCGCGCAGGAGATGGGCCTCGACGCCTCCCGCGTCATCCGCCTCGGCCTGCCGGACGCGTGGATCATCCAGGACTCCCGCTCCAAACAGCTCGCCGAAGCGGGCATCGACGCCGCGGGCATCGCCCGCGCCATCCGGCAGGCCGCCGCCCACGCCGCTCCTCCCGCGGCCGAGATCAAGCCCGCCCCGTTGACCGCCGCCCTCCCGCACAGCGCCGCGGCCTCCCGCTAGCCCCCGCAACGAACCGAAGTGCCACGCCGCACCTCCCGCCGCTACACCGTCCGCTCCCAGATCGACGTCGATGCGCCCTGCGAGCGCCTCTACCGCCTCGCCACCGACCCCGAGGTGATCCCCCGCTTCTCGCGCGAGATCGCCTCCATGGTGATGCTCGATCCCCCCGGCCCCACGCGCCGCGCCCGCTGCCGCATCCGCGTCGCCGGCCTCCCCGTCCCCGCGTGCTACCGCTACCGCTACTCCCCGCCGCGGGCCTACGCCGGCATCCAGACCGGCTCTCCCCTGGCCCGCAGTTTCTTCGCCTTCTCGTTCCGCCCCATCCCCCGCGGCGGCACGCGCATCACCCACGTCGAAGGCTTCACCGCCCGCCTCCCCTTTCTGGCGTGGATCATGGGCGTCGCCTACTTCCACATCCTCAACCGCGGCGGCATCCGCTCCGAACTGCTCCTGCTCAAGGCCCTCGCCGAGGCCGCCCCGGCCGCGCTCTAGGTCCACTGCAATCACCCGAGGCCGCCCGCTCCGCCCCCCGCCGGCGGAGCCAGCGATGACCACGCCCGTCCCCGACGAGAACGAACTCCTCAAACGGATCGTCGTCACCCCCGAGATCTTCGGAGGCAAACCGATCATCCGCGGCCGCAGCCTCGCCGTCGAGCACGTCCTCGCCCACCTCGCGGCCGATGATTCACCGGCGCAGATCCTCGCCGAGCACGAATGGCTCGAACCCGAGGACATCCGGGCGTGCCTCGCGGACGCACGCCGGGTGATCGCGCACGAGCGGGTCGAGCCCGCCCTGGGCTTCGTGCCGCCGGCCGCTTGAACCTCCGTTCTGATCGCTCCGCTCGGAGGACGAGCCCGCTGAGCACAACCGGATCGCCGGCGCTCCAGGAGAACGCACGCATATGGGCCCAGAGCCTCGCTCCCGCCTGCCCGTTCTCCTCGACGGCTGCGTCGGCCGCACCGTCGCGCAGCGCCTTCGCGACGCGGGCCATGACGTGCTCCGGGTCTCCGACCTCGGATCGGACCCGGGCGACGCGGAAGTTCCCCGACTCGCCGCCGATCAGGGCCGCGTGCTGATCGCCGAAGACAAGGACTTCGGGCAGATCATCATCGCTCAGGGGCGGCGCCACCGCGGCATCATCCGCCTTGTCCAACTCCCCTTCTCGGCGCACGCGGAGACCTGCCTGCCCCTCCTGGACACGCCGGCGAGCCAACTTGCCGCGGGCGCAATCGTCACCGCGGAGCCCGGCCGGGTCCGGATCCGACGGCCCGAGGCACACTAGACTCCCCCCATGCCCCGCCGCGTCCTCCTCCTCTACAACCACCTCAAGCCGGGCGTCCTCGACGCCCTCGGCGAGGTCCGCGCCCTGATCGCCTCCGCCGGCGGCGAGGTCGCCGCGGCCTTCGACACCTCCTCCGACGCCCCCATCACCGACCCCCACGGCGCTTCGGTCATCGTCGTCCTCGGCGGAGACGGCACCCTCCTCTCCCAGGCGCGCCGCACCATCACCCTCGGCCTCCCCCTCCTGGGCGTCAACTTCGGCAAACTCGGCTTCATGGCCGAGTTCGACATGCCCGCGTTGCGCCGGCAGGCCGCGGCCCTCTTCGGCGACGACCCCCTCGAACTCGAGAACCGCGAACTCATCCGCGCCTCCGTCTACCCACCGTCCACCGGCATCCACGACGACGACGGCCACGAGCCCCGCTTCGAGGGCCTCGCCCTCAACGACGGCGTCGTCACCGCCGGCCCCCCCTTCCGGATGATCGCCCTCTCCCTCTCCATCGACGGCGAGATCGGGCCCACCGTCATGGGCGACGGCCTGATCGTCTCCACCCCCATGGGCTCCACCGCCTACAACGCCTCCGCCGGCGGCCCCATCGTCTCCCCCGACGTCGCCGCCTTCGCCATCACCCCCATCGCCCCCCACTCCCTCTCCTTCCGCCCCGTCGTCGTCGGCGCCGCCTCCACCATCGAGGTCCGCCTCCACCGCGTCAACGACGACGCCTGCGCCGGCCAAGAGAGGGGTGGAGAAGGCGGGGGGAGCGGGGGGGGCGGGGGGGGCGGGGGGGGCACGACCCTCGTCCTCGACGGACAGGTCCACACCCGCCTCTACGCCGACGAGCGCATCGTCTTCCGCCGCCACCCCAACGCCGTTCAGTTCGTCCGCAACCCCCGCGGCAGCTACTGGTCCACCCTCATCACCAAAATGCAGTGGGCCTCCCGCCCGCGCGACGCCTGACCCTCTCCCCGCCCCGCCCCACGCCCCTCTCCACACCTACGCTGGTAGCACCATGCCCATCAACGACACCCACGATCCCGCCCTGAAGTCCTGGATCGAGTCCGCCAACGACCCCGCCGCCGACTTCCCGATCCAGAACCTCCCCTTCGCCGTCATCGTCGAGGAGTCCGACTCCGACGACGGCTCCTTCTTCGGCGCCGTCGTCACCCCCATCGGCGACCAACTCCTCAACCTCACCGGCTGCTACGAGGCCGGCCTCTTCGGCGACGACCCCGAGATCGCGGAGTGCTTCGACGCCCCCTCCCTGGGCTACCTCGCCACCACCGACGCCGCCTTCCGCTCTCGCCTCCGCGCGAAGATCAGCAACCTCCTCCGCCACGACAACCCCACCCTCCGCGACAACGCCGACCTCCGCGAGGCCCTCATCGAGCCCATCGCCGGCGCCACCTTCGCCCTCCCCATCTGGTCATTCCCCAACTACACCGACTTCTACGCCTCCAAGCACCACGCCGCCAACGTCGGCTCCATGTTCCGCCCCGACAACCCCCTCCTCCCCAACTACAGGCACGTCCCCATCGCCTACCACGGCCGCGCCTCCTCGCTCATCCCCTCGGGCACCCCGGTCCGCCGCCCCCTCGGCCAGACCATGCCCGACGGCGCCCCCGAGCCCGTCTTCGGCCCCTGCAAACTCCTCGACTACGAACTCGAACTCGGCCTGATCATCGCCCAGGGCAACCAACTCGGCCGCCCCATCCCCATCGACAAGGCCCGCGAGCACATCCTCGGCATGTGCATCGTCAACGACTGGTCCGCCCGCGACCTCCAGAAGTGGGAGTACCAGCCCCTCGGCCCCTTCCTCGCCAAGAACTTCGCCACCACCGTCTCCCCCTTCGTCGTCACCATGGAGGCCCTTGAGCCCTTCCGCGTCCCCGGCCCCGAGCGCGACGCCGACGACCCTCAGCCCCTCCCCTACCTCCGCGGCCACCCCGACGGCGGCCTGGACATCACCGTCGAGGTCCACCTCGCCTCGAAGCAGATGCGCGACCAGGGCATCCCCCCCATCCGCCTCTCCAAGGGGAACTTCCGCCACATGTACTGGACCGTGGACCAGATGGTCACCCACCACGCCAGCAACGGCTGCAACCTCCAGCCCGGCGACCTCCTCGCCTCCGGCACCATCTCCGGCCCCACCCCCGAGTCCCGCGGCTGCCTCCTCGAACTCACCTGGGACTCCGCCGCCAAGTCCCGCAAGCCGATCCGGCTCCCCACCGGCGAGACCCGCACCTTCCTTCTCGACGGCGACGAGGTCATCATGACCGCCTACTGCGAACGCGACGGCTTCCGCCGCATCGGATTCGGCCAGTGCCGCGGCATCATCGAACCCGCCCCCGAGATGTAGCCCTCCCCGCCACCCCGCCCCACACCCCGCGGCCGCCGGCGCCCACACACGCCCCCCCCCGCACCACCGACACGCCTCCCACGCAACCGCGTCCTGAGCACGAAAGGGAAAGCACCGCGTCACGCGCACATCGCGGTCGGCGGCTCCCCCGACGCAGAACAAGGCCCGGCATCTTCAGGAGTGACGTGGTAGATGCGAGTGTGAGCCTGCGCGAAGCGTCGCTCAGGTACACTACGCCGCAAACATCCAAAGCCGACATATGAGCCGTGGTCCGGCGCGAAGCGTCGCTCAGGTACACTGTTTCCATGCGACAGCCAGTCCCGCAGCTCGCCGTGGTCCGGCGCGAAGCGTCGCTCAGGTACACTCGCACCCCAGACGCCGTGCCGTCCGCGTCGCCGTGGTCCGGCGCGAAGCGTCGCTCAGGTACACTCGAGTGCTGGCAATCGCGAAGACCCGCGGCGCCGTGGTCCGGCGCGAAGCGTCGCTCAGGTACACTTCCTGCCCCGACCACCGAGGACCAGTTGCAGCCGTGGTCCGGCGCGAAGCGTCGCTCAGGTACACTAATCACTCCGCCGAAGCCGCAGTAATCCCAGCCGTGGTCCGGCGCGAAGCGTCGCTCAGGTACACTTGCTGTCCTCGCCGGTCATCCACACGGGCGGCCGTGGTCCGGCGCGAAGCGTCGCTCAGGTACACTGGTGTCGGACAGCAGCCGGTCGCGGATGTCGCCGTGGTCCGGCGCGAAGCGTCGCTCAGGTACACTCCACAACCCAGTTAGAGCGCCGCCTGGACGCCGTGGTCCGGCGCGAAGCGTCGCTCAGGTACACTAGAGGGGCGGCGCGTCCGACCCTTTGCCCGCCGTGGTCCGGCGCGAAGCGTCGCTCAGGTACACTCCAACGGTCGCGGCGGGCGTTGATCGCCGCGCCGTGGTCCGGCGCGAAGCGTCGCTCAGGTACACTAGCTCCGGCAGTACCCGGTGACGGCGCTGAGCCGTGGTCCGGCGCGAAGCGTCGCTCAGGTACACTCGAGCCGTAGTGCTTGTTGATTGTCTCAAGGCCGTGGTCCGGCGCGAAGCGTCGCTCAGGTACACTCCGTCTGCCGGCCTTCCTCACCTTCCCGTTGCCGTGGTCCGGCGCGAAGCGTCGCTCAGGTACACTGCGATGCGGGTCTGGTCGTAGATGGGGGCGGCCGTGGTCCGGCGCGAAGCGTCGCTCAGGTACACTTGCGGCACATTGTGGGGCACACGGAGATGCGCCGTGGTCCGGCGCGAAGCGTCGCTCAGGTACACTACCACCGATCTTCGGAAGGGATGCCTGTCGGGCCGTGGTCCGGCGCGAAGCGTCGCTCAGGTACACTCCGCACCCCGAGCCCAACTTGCCCCGCGACGCCGTGGTCCGGCGCGAAGCGTCGCTCAGGTACACTCCTGAAAGTCCACCGTGACCTCCGGCGACTGCCGTGGTCCGGCGCGAAGCGTCGCTCAGGTACACTTCAATCTGGTCGGACTTCAGCCACTGCAAGCCGTGGTCCGGCGCGAAGCGTCGCTCAGGTACACTGCCAGTGCTACCTCGATCATCCCGACACCAGCCGTGGTCCGGCGCGAAGCGTCGCTCAGGTACACTCCGATGCTCCCCAAGTCCGATGCTCCCCGAGCCGTGGTCCGGCGCGAAGCGTCGCTCAGGTACACTCAAGGTGTGTGCTAAAGTGTCTGCATCACCGCCGTGGTCCGGCGCGAAGCGTCGCTCAGGTACACTGCGCCGGCCAGTGCTCCCCAAGGTTCCAAGGCCGTGGTCCGGCGCGAAGCGTCGCTCAGGTACACTGCGTGGATCTCTTCGGCCTGGTCGGGCTGGCCGTGGTCCGGCGCGAAGCGTCGCTCAGGTACACTACGAGTTTCCAGACGTCGCCCTCTCGCTCGCCGTGGTCCGGCGCGAAGCGTCGCTCAGGTACACTGGAGAGGTTGCGGGCGGTGGAGCCTTGGAGCCGTGGTCCGGCGCGAAGCGTCGCTCAGGTACACTATCCCGTCCGCAACTCGTTGCGCCGGAACGACTTAGACGCCTCCGGCCGTTCAAAAAAGCATGATCTGCTGGGGCGGATCCTCGGTTGGTCTGCGCTTTTTCCCAAAGTAGACCTCCATCTTCCCGAACTGCCGGTCCGTCACCGACAGGAACCGCACCTGCCCATCGTCCGGGAGCCGCCCCCGCAGCCGGGCGCGAATCCCGGCGCTGGATTCTTCCGTTGGGCAATATCGGGCGTACACCGAGAACTGCAGCATCGTAAACCCCTCCGCGAGCAGCGCCTTGCGGAACTGGGCGTACTCCCAGCGTGCCTCCTTGCTCGTCACCGGCAGGTCGAACATCGCAAACAGCCACACGCACGAATACCCCGAGAGATCAGGCCGCGTCCGTCGCACTGGGGGGCCTCCCTAACTCTTCCGGGAACCACAGCCGCGAAGCCGCAGCTGCGGCGTCCCCGCACTCGAACGCGGCCGCCAGCGAGGATGCCGTTCGCCCGATGCACTCCAGGACCCGCCGTTCGCCTCCGGCGCCGGGAACCGGCCCGGCATCGAGCCGCTCGGTCAGCACCGAGATCAGCGCCCGCTTCGCCTCCGCGTCCAGGGGACACGTCGGCCCGTACAGCCCGACCAGTTCCACCACCGCCGCATCGATCAGCGGCCGGTACGGCTCCATGAGGTCGTCCGCGAGGACGTACGGGTTGCTCCGACCCGAGTGATGGATCCCGATGGACGGGTGCAGCCCCGCGGCGCAGACCGCCCGGCCCGTCGCGGCTCGCAGCACGGCGTACCCGTAGTTCAGCAGCCGGTTCGCGTCCTCCGCCTCCCTCCTGCGGCGGAAGTTCGGATCGTCGAACAGCCGCGGCCAGTACGCCGCGGCCGCCTGCCCCTCCCGGTTCTCCGGGTCGCCCGACCGCACCCCGCGGGCCAGTTCGCGCAGCGCGTCGCCCCCCTCGCGCCCGCAGGCGTCGAGCGTCGCCGCCTGGGCGAGGATCTTGGCACGCACCACCCCCTGCCAGAGCCGCTTCCGCACCGGCTGCGAAGCGTTGACCTGGAACCCCATCCGCTGCGTCGCCAGCCCGTGGGCGTGCAGCGGCAGAAGCATCCCGGTCGGCAGCCGCGAGCCGTCGCACACGACCACCGCCGCACCGTGCCGCGCCAGCCCGTCGAGGACGGGCTGGGTGATCGTGATCCGCGGGTTCGAGAGGACCACCACCGCCACTTCCGACAACGGCACCGTGACCTCCGACCACGATTCGGCTCCGGAGCACGCCGGACGCTCCGTCTCCTCCAGTCGGATCACCAGCCGCTCGTGGCTGATGCTGAGCCGCGCCGGGGCATCCGAGAGGTCGATGATCCGCTCACCCCCCGGCACGGACCACCTCCCCGAGGTGCGTCACGCGAACCTTGCGGGCGTTGCGGCGAAGGAGCGACGATCCGCTGACCCGCTCCGGGGAGGAGCCGGCCGCGCGGATTGCCTGCCGCGTGCGGCCGTCAAAGTGCTCGCGGATTTCCATGTCACCCCCAGAGATGTTGAGGATCCGGTATACGCCCCGCCCGCCGCCATCCTTCCGATCCATCTCGATGTATTCGTTGACGACCAGCGAGAATCGGAACACCCACCCATCCTCCCGATCCCGCGTGTCCACCACCGGCTCGCCGCGCCGGATCCGCTCGTACGCCTCCCAGAGGGGCACCGGCTCGTCGCGCCACTCCACATCCCTCCCGTCCGGTCCGACACGGGCCAGGATGACCGTGTGATGATTGCTCTGCGGCGCAACATACCGGCGACCGCCACCCTGGCCGAAGGCGCGCGGTCGCTCCCGCCGATCCACACGCACCTTGCGAACACGGACCCGCCTTCCGTCTCCGTACTCCAGCACCGGTGCCGCGGCAGGGTCGGCGAAGACCTTCGCCGGGTCCCCGCCTCCCCGGGACTCCAGTGCCGCACGAACCAGATCGCGGATGCGCGGGTCGGCGATGGCCTCCACCTCATCCCGGCTGAGTTTGTGCAACGCCTTCCGCAGGCGGTGTCCTCCCTCGCCGCTGGTCCCTACGCCGCGGATCGGCCGGCTGAAGATCGTGTCCTTGTGCAGCGCGCCGCTGACGCGGCGATCGGCCCGGTGTGAGACCACCACCGACGCGACCGCTTCCCGCGCGTCCCGCTCGAACCCCTCCCACGGCCGCTCCACCTCCGCAAGCAGCCGCCCCCCTCCGTTCTCGGCCGCCGCCCGCGCCGCCTCGCTGAGCCTCTTCACCGCACGGGCGTCGCTCAGCGCCACCACCAGCGCATCGACCGCGTGATGGCGGTGGTCGTCCCGCGCTTTGCCCCCCTCCCCGTCCGCGGCGCCGACCAGGCCGTCGATCCCCCAGTTCCGCCGCAGCCACGCCGTCAGCCCGCCGGTGGAGACCTGCACACGGCGCGTGCCGTCCGCGTCCCAGAGCCCCCCGTACAGCAGAGCCAGATACTCCGCCGCCTTGCGCGAGACGTAGCGCGTTTCCGCCAGGTGCCGCTCCGTGAACCCCTCGTCGATCTCCGTCGCGGCGAACCGCCGCAACTTCTCCCGCCTCGCTCCCCCCTTGAATCGGGCCACACGCTGCAGGATCTCCCCGTACCGCTGCGGGTCGGCCCCGTACGCCTCGAAGGGCGTCCGATCTCTCTTGCGGTGCCGGTTCTCCTCGTGCAGGCACAGCGTCTTGTTCAGGAACGTATTGTCCAGCGACCGCCGGAAGGGCCAGATGTGCTCCACATCCACCGACGGCGTCGGCCCGACAAGGTCCCGCATCTCGAAGGAGCGCCCCGTGAACGGGCAAGTCCGCCCGCACTCTTCCGCCAGGAGCACCTTCTCGATGTCCTCCCGGCTGGGATGCTCGATCCCGGCCTCCTCCAGCAACTTCCGCTTCGCCTCCTCCCGCTCCTTCTCTCGCGCCCGCATCTCGCGCGCCGCCTCCTCCCGCTGCTTCCTTCCCTTTTTCAGGTCGCGCGCCATCTCCAGGTGGATCCGTTCCGGCTTGCCCCATCGCCGGATGATCGCGTTGACGACCTTGCGCAACTCGCTGAGCCCCCGAGTCACCGCCGGGCTGGGCGGATCCCGGAAGGCGCCACCCTCTCCGCCCGGTCCCGTACCGATCACCGGCGGCAGCAGGTCCATCGCCTCCGCGGCCTCGAACGACGCCGGGAACTCTTCCTTGATCGCTGTCTGCAGCGGCACGCCCCGCTCCAGGTGCGGCAGCAGCCGCAGGATCGCCCGCCGGGAGAAGGGCGCGTACCCCCCCTCCAGCCGCACCCGCGCCAGCTCCACCGCCGCGTCCGCCGGCAATCCCCACCGCTCGCGCCCGCGCCGCTCCAGCGCGTCGGGATTCTCGATCGTCAGCACATCCTCCACCAGTTCCGCACGGTCCGCCTCGCTGAGTCTCCCCCACCGCTCCTCCCCGAAGACCTTGCGGAGCTTCTCGTCGGTCCGGTGCCCGACGATCTTCTTCTCGCCCCCCCGCTCCAGGTTGAACTCCACCGACTTCGGAAGTCCCAGCCCCCCCCTCGTTCGCTTGAGCGCCGAGAACGGGACGTCCCCCGCCTCCAGCAACTGGATCAGTGCAGCCCGCTGCTCGGGCGTCAGACCTCGCTCCTCCCCCGTTGCGGTATCGACGTACCGGAGGTCATTGACCTTCTGCAGCAGCCGCAGCCGCTGGTACGCCCGGTCCGCCACAGCGCACCGCCGACGGGACGGGATCAGCCTGCACCGCCCGATGAGGTGTCGCTGGCTCTTCAGCGGCCGCTGGAAGAAGATCGCGCACCGGACCGCCTCGCGGGCCTCCTCGGTCATCAGTTCGGGATGGTGCTCGGCCTGCGCACCCCAGATCGCCTCGAACTCCTTCACATACATCCGCCGATCCGTCCAGCGTTCCCGGATGCGGCGTTCCTCGGGGTTCGTCGGGTCGAGCGACGCGAAGTACGCCCCCAGCGTCGGCGCTCCGGCCCGCTCCATCGCCGCGGCCAGGTCCGCGATCCCCTGCTTGACCTTCCCCGCTTCCTGATCCTCGTCGCCGCGATCCGTCTTGCGGTTGCTCAGGAATCCGCGCCGCTGCGCGAGGTGGTAGAGCGCCCGCCCCACCTCGTACGGCTCCAGCCTCCGCTCCAGCGCGGCCGCCCGCAGCCGGTACGGCAGGATCTGATGCGTCCGATGGTCAGCACCTTCGTTCCAGGTTTCGCGCAACCCCGCATCCAGCGCCTTCATGTACGCATCGATCGCCGCGCCATCTCTCGTGTCCCCTTCGGGAAGAAGGCCGTAGCGCTGCAGCGTGCGGAGCAGCCTGCGCTTGCGCGCCGCCCGACGCCACGTCTGCCGCCGCTGCTGCCGCGCCAGCCGCCGCGGCGTCGCCCGACTCGCCTCCTTCCCCGCCGCCAGCGCGGCCTCGGGCGTGCTCTTCCCCGCGTCGATCCCCGCCTCGAACAGGTGCGTCCCCATCCGGATAATCCCCGCGGGGGCCCCGTCCTCCCCAAGTCTCACGACAGCCCACCCGACCGACGCCACCCCAAGATCGAGCCCCAGCACGTACCGCAGACCGGCACGCGCACCATCACCGACAGTCGCCGCAGATCGCACGATTCAACTCCCCTTTTCTTGGGTGCTTGACGCCAATCGAGAATGAGTATACACTCAGATCGTGTACCTGAGCGACGTTTCCCGCCCGGCATCACGGTAAGGGAAACGAACCGCGCGAGGCTCCGGCGCATGCGCCGCCCTCTTACGCCTCCGAAGTGGGGCGTTTTTCTTTGCCCAGAGCCGAATCGATCAAGCGGGTACGATGATCGCCCCTCGAGGATCCCGCATCATAGAGGCCCGATACCCGCACGCCACGTCCACAAACTTGTGGACGGACCCGCGGCCGGTGGCCGACCCGCCGAATCCATCGCCTCGCCCCCGCCCATTCGACATCATGCGAGCGTCCCTCGCTAGGGACTGGCGCGAGCGCTTCCCGGCCCATGTCGTCGCGACCTGGCTTGAACACTCCCCCCTCGAAGTCAAACAACCCAAAAACAAACCCCTCCGAATCTCGCAGGATTCGCAGGGGTTGGCGCCTGTGGTGATCCGACTGGATCTAAGAAAGTGGGCGATACTGGACTCGAACC
>ERZ777010.1554-NODE-1554-length-14790-cov-4.640584_pt1 | contig 14790 bp, 12 predicted proteins | sample MGYA00374963_ERZ777010 | MGnify/ENA primary metagenome ERZ777010 (study PRJEB29309, sample SAMN06268256) | bioreactor metagenome | isolation source: Joint BioEnergy Institute, California, USA | place: USA:Joint BioEnergy Institute, California, USA | collected...
CCGAGCTCGTCGCCGATCCGGCCGCGCGCGAGCGCCTCGCGGCCGCCGCGGCCGCCGCGGCGGCGGGCCCGTACTCCTGGGAGGCGATCGCCGCGCAGACCCTGGACCTCTACGACCGGCTGCTGCGCCGATAATCGGGCGCTCATGGGATTCGTCGCCGCGATCTTCTGGCTGTGCGCGCTGCTCCTCGTGCACACGCACCTCACCTACGCGCTCTCGCTCGAGCTGCTCGCGCGCCTGCGCCCGCCGCGCCGCGGCCGCCCGCCGGCGGCTCCCACCACGCCGCGCGTCTCGCTGATCATCGCCGCGCACGACGAGGAGGAGGTGATCGCCGAGCGCGTGCGCAACGCGCTTGAGTCCGACTACCCGCGCGAGCGGCTCGAGGTGATCGTCGCCTCGGACGGGTCCACCGACCGGACCGTCCAGCTCGCCGAGGAGGCCGGCGCCGACCTCGTCCTGGACTTGCCGCGCGGGGGCAAGGTGGCGGCGCAGAACGCGGCGGTCGAGTGCGCCCACGGCGAGGTCCTGGCGTTCTCCGACGCGAACTCGATGTGGGAGCCGGACGCGCTGCGCCGCCTGGTGGACCGCCTCGCCGAGGCCGACGTCGGCTACGTGTGCGGGCAGCTGCGCCTCGTCGGCGAGGACGAGGCGAACGAGGAGGGCGCCTACTGGCGATACGAGATGCGCGTGCGCGAGCGCGAGTCGCAGCTGTCGAGCATCACCGCCGGCAACGGGGCGATCTACGCCGTGCGCCGCGACGCGTACGTGGTCATGCCCGGCGACCGGGGCCACGACCTGTGCATGCCCTACCTGATGGTGCGCCGGGGCCTGCGCGCTGTGTACGAGCCGGAGGCGGTCGCGACGGAGCGGATGGCGCCCAGCGTGGGCGGCGAGTTCCAGCGCAAGCGGCGCATGATGAACCGCACCTGGGGGGTGCTCCTCCAGGACTCGATGCTCTCGCCGCGCGGCTACGGGGCGATGTACGCGTACGAGATGTTCTCCCACCGGGCGCTGCGCTACGCGTCCCCGTTCCTGCACGTGGGCGCGCTGGCGGCGAACGTGGCCCTGCTCGGCCAGGGCTGGGTGTACGTCGCGACGCTGGCCGTCCAGGCGGCCGTCCTGCTCGGCGCCGCGCTCGCGGGCGTGGTGCGCGCGCGGTCGTTCGCGATCGCCCGCTACTACGTGGTGGTGACGGCGTCGATCGCGATCGGCCTCTGGGACCGGCTGCGCTCGGGGCCCGCGATCACCTGGGACTCGGTGGAGGGAACGCGCTGAGCACGCAGGCGGACAAGCCGCGCCCCGGGCTGCCGCGGGCGGTCGACGTGCTGCTCGCGGCGCTGGGCCTGATCGTCGCCTCGCCGCTGCTGCTCGTCGCGGCGGTCGCGATCAAGCTCGACTCGCGCGGGCCGGTGATCTACCGGCAGCGGCGCGTGGGCCTCGACGGCGAGCTCTTTGAGATGTGGAAGCTGCGCACGATGACCGACGGCGCGCCGCTCGGCGGGGTCTGGGACCCGCTCACCGCGGACGACCCGCGCGTGACCCGCGTGGGCGCCCTGTTGCGGCGGACCTCGCTGGACGAGCTGCCCAACCTCGTCAACGTCCTGCGCGGCGAGATGGCGATCGTCGGGCCGCGGCCGACCATCCCCGAGCAGGTCGCCGAGTACACGCCGCACCAGCGCCGCCGGCTCGCGGTGAAGCCCGGGCTAACCGGCTGGGCGCAGATCAACGGGCGCGCCTCGATCCCGTGGGAGGAGCGGATCGAGCTCGACATCTGGTACGTCGAGAACCGCAGCCTGCTGCTCGACCTGAAGATCATCGCCAAGACGGTCTCGCTGCTCGTCACCGGTAGGGGCCTCTACGAAGCGTGAGCGCGCGCCTTCTGACAACGAGCGATGCCGCCGAGTGGGACGCCGCGCTGCCCGCCTCGGCGAGCGTCTTCGGCAGCCGCGGCTTCGCCCGGGCCCAGGAGGAGCTGGGGGCGGGGGAGGCGCGCCTCTTGGTCTGCGAGGCGGACGGGGCGCGGCTCGCCTACCCGCTGCTTTTGCGGCCGCTGCCGGCCGGCCTGCCCGTCCCGGCGGGCGCGCGCTGGGACTCGGCGTCGCCGCCGTTCACCGGGCCGCTGGCCGAGCCCGGGGACGCCTCCGCGGAGGGCTGGGCCGAGGAGGTCGCGGCGGCGCTCGCGGACGCGGGGGTCGTCGCGGAGTTCGCCCACCTGCATCCGTGGCGCGCGCGGGCCGAGCTCCTCGGGGGCGGCGAGCCGGACCGCGAGATCGTCTGGACGTGACGCTCGACGAGGAGCGCCTCTGGCGGGAGTCGTACTCGCGCGCCTGCCGCAAGAACGTGAAGCGCGCCCAGCGCGAGGGGGTGGTGGTGCGGCCCGCGCGCTCGGACGACGACATCGCCGAGTTCCACCGCATCTACATCGCGACGATGGAGCGCAACCGGGCGCTGCCGAGCTACTTCTTCGAGCTCGACTACTTCCTGGCGATCCGCCGCGAGCTGCCCGGCAACGCGCGCTTCGCGCTCGCCGAGCACGAGGGCAAGGTGATCGCCGCGACGCTGTACCTGCACGACGACGAGGACGTGTACTCGTACCTGGGCGGCGCCGACCACGCCTACCAGCACCTCCGCCCCACGAACGCGGTCGTCCACGAGACGATCCGCTGGGCGCGGGAGCAGGGCAAGCGCCGCCTCGTGCTCGGCGGCGGCTACCGCCCCGGCGACGGGATCTTCCGGTTCAAGGCGAGCTTCTCGCCCGAGCGCGCCGAGCTGCGCCTCGCCAAGCGCGTCCACATGCCCGAGGCCTACGAGGAGCTCGTCGCCGCCTGGCGCGCGCGCCACCGCGCCGAGCCCGCGGGCTACTTCCCGCTCTACCGCGCCCAGGCGCAGGTCACGGAGGAAGGGTGAGCGAGCCGCGCGACCAGCGCTCGTTCTTCCGCGAGGTCGAGCGCGACTACTGGGCCGCCGCCGAGGGCCTCAAGCCCGAGGAGCGCGCGCTGATCGAGGCGTACCTCGACCGCGACGCCGCCACCCTCGAGGCGGGCACCGGCGGAGGGCGGATCGTGCGCGCGATGGCCGCGCTGGGCTTTGTGCGGCTCGCCGGGTTCGACTTCGCGCCCGAGCTGATCGACGCTGCGCGCCGGGCCGACAGCGAGGGCGCGATCGAGTTCCGCGTGGCGGACGCGACCGCGCTCCCGTACGAGGACGGGGAGTTCGGCCAGGCGCTCTACCTCCAGCAGATCGTCTGCACGATCGAGTCCGCGGAGGGCAGGCGGGCCGCGCTCGCCGAGGCGGCGCGCGTGTTGCGCCCGGGCGGCACCGCGCTGTTCTCCTTCCTGTGCCTGGAGGGGCGCGAGCGCTCGCCCGTGCAGCGCGCCTACGTGGCCTACCTGAGCGCCCTGCGCCGCCTGCGCCGCTCGCGGCGCGAGCCCCAGCTCATGCCGCGCCTGCGCCTGCGCGGGCGGGTCAACCCCGCCGCGCTGCGCGACGCGGGCCCGTACACGTACTGGTACCGAGCCGCGGAGGCCGCCGGCGAGCTCGAGGCCGCCGGGTTCCGGGTCGAGGGGCTCGCCTGCGGGCCCGACGCGGCGCGGGGAACGCTGTTCGCCGACGCCGCGCAGCTGCTCGCGGAGGGCGAGCTGGACCAGACGCTCTACGTGGTGGCGCGGCGCGCGTAGACGGCGCGAGCCTCGACTGCGACCTCGCGGCCGCCCACCCCGCGAGATCGCAGTTACGGCTCCCGGGGAGCCCTAACCGCGCGCTCGCGAACCGCGGGTACTTACGGCTCTGGGGGAGCCTTGACCGCGATTTCGGGATGCGGGATCAGCCCGCGACCCCGCCGGAGCCCGCGCCCTGGTCCTTCGGGTTCTTGGGGTCCTTCGGGTCCGGGCCGGCGAAGCGGTTGATGCGGCGCTGCACCTTCTGGGTGACCTTCTTGAGCTGGCGGTTGAGGAGGTCGCCCGGGCAGGCGGTCAGGCCGAGCCGGCGGTGGCCCATGATGCGCTTGGTGCGCACGAGCTTGCCCTTGGGGTAGCGGCTCGCGGGGCCGCCGCCGGACCTGAGCTTGGCCTTGCCCTTCGTCGTGCGGTTGTGGCGGACGAGCTTCCACGCGAGGAACCGCACGAGGCCGCGCATCGCGGGCTTGCTGATCCGCTGGGTCATGTACGTCCCGAGCACGGCGACGCCCGTGGTCTGCGAGTTGAAGCCCTGCGCGTGGGCGCCGACCACGGCCTTGCGCAGGCCGCCCGCGCGCCCCTCGTACACGTTGCCGAAGCGGTCGACGAGCGCGTTGTAGCCGATGTCGTCCCAGCCGTTGCCGTTGCGGTGGTAGTGGCAGATGCCGAGCACCATCGCCGGCGCCTCCGCCTCCGAGTAGTTGTTCGCGTTCACGGTGTGGTGGACCACCGCGGCGCGGACGCCGCCGATGTCCGGCTCGCGCCGCGGGCGGCACCCGCGCTTGCCCTTGCGCTCGGCGCCCCAGGCCGTGCGGGAGATCACCTTGGGCCGCGGCGGCGCGGCCTCGGCGCCGGCGCCGAGCAGGGAGGCGGCGGAGATGAACGCGGAGCTCACCGCCGCGCGGGCGCGGTTGAGCAGCGACTCGGCGGGGGTCGCGTCGCCGGAGACGTTCACGTAGTGGATCCGCCCCTTGGGCCGCCAGCCCCGCGCGCGCACCTGCAGCTCGTCGGCCCCGCCGAACCACACGGGGTCGCCGTTCGCGGTCTCGGTCCACGGGGTCCACTCGCCCCCGCGCTCGCGGCCGCGCATCTCGTAGGGCCGCATCTCGCCCGCGATCCCGGCGAGGTCGAAGCGGGCGGGCGCCTCGATCACCGGAGAGCGGTAGACGGCCTTGCGCTTCCCGCCGCGGGCAGCGGCCTCAGCGGCCTCGCCCGGGTGCGCGCGCAGCGCCCGGGCCGCTGGCGCCTGCACGCGCTCAAGCGCGGGCAGGGGCTGCCTGAAGTCCTCGACCTCCGGCGCGTACGGCGTCGTCGAGAACGCGGGCGCGAGCGCCCACGCGAGCGCCGCGGCGGCCGCGAGGAGCAGCGTCGCACCGAGGCGACGGAGCACGCGCGTGGATCGATTGTGAACGTCTGATCGCAAAATCCCGCCTAGCCCCTAACACGGACCCCGCTTGGAAGGTTGCGGTTTCGCAGCGCCGCTCCTCCCGCTGCAACGGCGCGTGCGTCTAGCGTGACACGCGAGAGGGCCGCCCGTTTCGCCAACGGGCGGCCTGCAAGCGGTCGCTCAGGCGCTGCGCTACTGGGGGAGGACGACCGGGACGTCCTCGGGCCCGCGCCCGCGGAACGTGTCGCGGAAGGCGCGGATCGCGTCGATCGTCGTCGCGCCCTCGTACGAGTCACACAGCAAGAGCTGCGTCCACGCGGCGGCGGCGACCTGCGCGTCCATCGTCTCGTTGGGCATGAGCAGCATCGCCTCGGGCGACTCCTCGAAGAGCCCCTTGAGCTCGAGCTGCTGCTCCTCGGGCAGGTCGGGCTTGTAGGCGATGACGATGCGCCCGTGCTCGAGCGAGTGCACGTAGTACTTGGGCTCGACCGGCTCGGAGTACGCGCCGTCGGCCTGGACCAGGTCGGGGTTGATGTGGTCGCCCGAGTTCGCGGGGTCCGTCTTGTAGTCGGGCGGCGTCGCGCCCTCGCCGAAGTGGCGGTTGCCCTCGTCCTTGAGGTCGAGCTTGAGCTCGCAGCCGGCCTTCTCGGCGGCCTGCTCGAGGCGCGCCTCCTGGACGGGCGGCGGCGGCGTGCCGTCGCGCGTGTCGAGCGCGTAGTCGTTGGTGACGCCGCTCATCGTCTTGACGCCAGCGGCCAGCAGGTCCTTCTCGCTCACCTGCTTCCCCCCGGACGTGATCGTGCTCTCATCGCCCCCCGCCACGGCGACGACGAGGGCGGCACCGATGGCGACGACGATGATACCCGCGACCGCGTAGGCGATCATCAGGCGGCGCCGCTCGGCCTTGGACGCGGCCTGCTGCGCGGCGAGCCGCTGCTGGCGCAGGCGCTCGCGCTCTTCCCTCCGACTGCTCATGAGCACGTGAGCCTAGCGAAAGCGCGATGCCTGGCGGCCGCAAACCGCGTGGTCATGCGGGGTCACGGCCCCCTGCCCGGGGCTCGGCGTAGACCTCATCGAGAAACCTTTCGAGGATGCCGTTCAGGCGGGCGGGCCAGATCCGCCACTCGACGATGGAGCGCGCGTTGACGAGCCGGGCGTTCGGGATCTCCTCGGCGAGGTTGCCGGCGTCGGAGAACGGGTGGAGCGGCTCGCCCGGATGGCCGATCACGAGCGTCGGCTCGGCGATCCGCCGCCGCTCGGAGCGGGGTGGGGCGACGCGCCCGAACAGGATGCCCTCGAGCACGGCGGTCGAGCCCTCGGGCTCCTGCCGGAGCCAGTCGAGCAACAGGTCGACGAGGAAGTGCGTGCGCGGCATCCGGGAGGTCAGCGCGGCCAGCCCGCGCAGGACGGGCTGGCCGAAGCGCAGGCCGACGAGCACCGGCGTGAAGAAGAGCGAGGCGCCCAGAAGCGCGTTGTCGAGCACCGGCATCTCGATGATGAGCGCCCGCGCGCGACCGGGGTTGGCCACCGCGAACTCAAGCGCGGTGTTGGCGCCGAGCGAGGTGCCGCCCACGACGGGCCGCTCCAGGCCGAGGTGGTCGATGAGCGCCGCGACCTGCCTGGCGAAGACCGGCATGTTGTAGAGGTGCATCTCCGGCGGCCGGTCCGACTGCCCGTGGCCGAGCAGATCCAGCGTCACCACCCGGAAGCCGCGCCGCGCCATCGCCGGCGCCAGGAGGTCGTACATGCGCCGGTTCATGAGCAGGCCGTGGACCAGCACGAGCGCGCGCTCGCCCGCGCCCCACTCGCCGTAGGCGAGGCGGTGCCCCTCGAACTCGAAATCCCCTGCGCGCTCGCTCAGCCGCACGCCCGCGCTCACGCGGGTTCCTCGATGCGGGGGTGCGCCCGCTCCCACGGGCGCGACGCGCGCAGCGCGCTCAGCACCGCCCGCGTGCCGGGGGCGCGGTTCAGCGCGAAGAAGTGGATCCCCGGCGCCCCGCCGGCGAGCAGCTCCTCGCACTGGCGCGCGGCGTAGGCGACGCCCAGCAGGCGCTCGGCCTCCACGTCGCCGCCCAGCTCCTGCATCGCCGCGTCGAGCTCGGGCGGGATCGAGGCGTCGCAGCGCTTGCAGATCCGGACCACCTGCTCGTAGCTCTGGATCGGGATCACGCCCGGGAGGATGGGGACGTGGATGCCCATCTCCCGCGCGCGTTCCACGAAGTTCCAGTAGAGGGAGTTGTCGAAGAAGAGCTGGGTGATCAGGAACTGGGCGCCCGCGTCGACCTTGGTCTTCAGGTACCTGAGGTCGTCCTCGAGGCTCGCCGCCTCCGGGTGGACTTCCGGGAAGCAGGCCCCGCCCACGGTGAAGTCCCAGCCGGAGGTGATGAACTCGGTGAGCTCAGCGGCGCTCTTCAGGCCGCCCTCGGGCGCGACGAAGTTCGTCTGGCCCTGCGGTGGGTCCCCGCGCAGGGCGAGCACGTTCTCGATCCCGGCCGCGGCGTAGCGGTCGAGGATCTCGGCGAGCTCCTCGCGCGTCGCCCCCACGCAGCTCAGGTGCGCCATCGTCTCGATGCCCTCCTCGCGCTTGATGCGCTCGGCGATCTCGACGGTGCCGTCGCGCGTCGACCCGCCCGCGCCGTAGGTGACCGACACGAAGTCGGGCTCGAGCGGCTTCAGCGCCTCGATCGTCTCGAACAGCTGGTCGACGCCCTCCGGCGTCTTCGGCGGGAAGAACTCGAACGAGAAGACCGGCTCGTCCTTGGCGAAGGCCTCGGTGATCCGCATGAGTGGATGGTAGGTGAGAGGCCTATCGACGCGGGCCGGTGACGCGCTTCGTGGTAAGCGCCTGCCGCCGGACCTCACGCTTGCAGAAGGGCACGGCGTTCCAGCGCTTGCGCGAGAACGCCCTCGTGTAGTCGGTCGCGTGCCGCGAGCTGGGGTTCTCGCTCTGCCCGTAGGTGACGAACGTGAGCGCCTTGACCGGGCAGCCCTTGCGCTTGAACCCGATCGACGCGATAAAGCTCGTCCCGTGCGGGACCTCCGAGTAGCCCGCCTGCGGGTCCCACACCGACGAGATCGCGTTGAACAGGCCCAGGTCGCCCTCGCCGCCGTGGATCGGGATGCTCTTGCCCGCGCGCTGGTCGTGCTGCCACTCCCGCGGCGCGCCGTCGAGCGGGATGCCCGCCGCCTGCAGGTCGGCGACCGCGCCCGAGAGCGCCTGCGAGATCAGCGGGTTGAGCTTGTTCATGCCGTTCGGCGTGTGGATGGGGTCGCCGGTCGAGAACTGGTTCGTCCAGAGGGCGTTGCCGAGCAGGTAGTAGCCCGCCGAGGTGCCCGACGGCAGGTAGGTGAGGCTCCCGAGCAGGCGCTCCGCGAAGCGCTGGAAGAGGATCGCGCCCTTCGAGTCCAGGTTGTTGCGCAGGTCCCACTCGGCGAGCGCCTTGCAGGCGCCCGCAGCGACCAGCGACGGGTTCGTCCCGCAGAGCGCGACCAGATCGTCGCGCCACAACTCGCCCAGGTACTGGCGGTTGCCGAGCGCGACCTCGGCGAGGTTGCGCAGCGTGAACCCCTTGCCGGGCAGCCCGTCGGTGCCGGCGATGCGCTCCTGGGCCATGATCAGGCCGATGCGGGTCCGCAGCGAGCGCTCGGTGCGCTCGTCCCCGACGATCCGGTCGAAGCCCTCGAGCGGTTCGGCCGGGTTGGTCAGCCAGTGGCTGTCGTTGCCGTTGTGGGTGAAGTCGCGGCGGATCAGCCGCGGGATGCGCTCCGGCGGCATGAGCCCGGGGGCGACCGCGCGCTCGTCGTTGCCCCACTCGCACGCCGAGCGGGAGCCGTCGAGCACGGGGATCCCGGTGAGGGGGAAGAGCACGAGGCCGAGGGCGCCGGCGCAGCCAGTGGCCTTCGCGTCCGGCACGTTCGGGATCGCGCCGTCCATCGAGTAATAGGCGCGGCCGGCCGAGTCGGCGGCGATCGAGTTGACCCAGGGGATGCCCTGGATGCGCCGGTTGATCCGGTCGAACTCCGGGACGCTCTGGGCCATGTTGACCCGGACGAAGTGGTTCAGGTAGCGGAAGTTGCGCTCGTTCACGTCGCCGAGCGCGAACGCCTTGAGCGGCGTCCACGGGAAGAGGTCGAGGCCGAGCAGCGACGTGAAGACGGGGCCGTGGTGCGTGCGGTAGAGCGTGCGGCTGCGCTCCTCGACCGTCCCGTCAGCGGCGCGCACCGGGACGGTCACCTTGATCGCCTGCATGTCGACGAACTTCCCGTTGTAGAGGTACTGGTGGGGGTTGAGCGGGTTGATCGTGAGCTCGTACGGCGTGAAGCGCCAGGCGCTCGCCACCGTGTGCGACCAGGCGAGGTTGCGCGTGTGGCCGATCAGCACGAGCGGGACGCCGTAGAGCGCGCCGCCCGCGACGTCGCCCTTGCCCGGGATCGTGAGGTGCACCTGGTAGAAGCGCTCGGACCCGTCCCAGGGGAAGTGCGCGTTGGCGAGCACGAGGCCCTTCCACCTGCCGCGGGTGGCGTCGGAGCCGATCGCGTACGCGTTCGAGCCGGACTCGATCGGGAAGAACCCGTCCGCCTCGCCCGAGCGCAGCTTCTCGAGCGCGCGCTCCTGGCGGCGCTGCGCGAGGCCCAGGTCCAGCAGCGGCTCGGCGTTCGCGATGCCCTCGATCGCCGCGCCGGAGCTGCCGAGGATGCCGAGCTGGAAGAAGCGTCTGTAGGCGTCGATCTCGCGGATCGGGCGCACCCACGGCTTGCCGCGGCAGCGCTCGTCCGGGATGTTGTCGACCCCGGTGCGGCGCAGATACGCGTTGTAGCCCTTCACGTACCCGCGCACGCCCTGGCGCACGATCCGGTTCGGGCCGTGCGGAGGCTTGCGCTCGAGCAGCTCCTCGACGATCCCCTGCTCCTTGATCGACTGGAAGTAGAAGTCGGAGGCGAGGTTGTTGTTCACCGTGCCGTTGCCGGCGAACACCCAGGAGCCCTCGGGCCCGAACCAGCGCGAGCGGCGGCCGTTGACCGTCACGTAGGTCTCGGCCATCGTGCAGATGTTGTCCTCGGCGAACGCGTAGCCGTAGCCGAAGGCGACCGACATCCAGTTGCGGCCGCGAATGTGCGGCACCCCGTACTTCGTGCGCGTGATCGTCGCGACGAGCCGCTTGCCCTTGGCCTTGGCGGCGACCTGCGCCGGCCCCGCAGCCTCAGCGGTCGCGGGGGACGCGGCGGGCGCGAGCGCGAACGCGAGCGCGGCGAGCGCCGCCCATCGTGCACGGCGAAACCCTGTCCCCAACACCGAGGGCGACTATAGGCCGCGCGCCGCGGCCTCGCGCCGGTTGCCGGCCGCCGCCTTGCGATCGCGGCGGGGAATGATCGCCACGCTCGTGGGGCGCGCGGCGCGCAACCTGCGCGAGCTCGCCGCCGACGAGCCCGCGGCGCCCCGCCGCTAGCGCGAAGAATCGCCCAATTTGCGGGATCGGGGAGAGCCGGCCCCTTGCTTTCCCCGGCAGCCGATCCTAGGTTGCACAGCACAGCGGTCTGGGAGAGAGATGAGGCGCCGAAGCCAGGCGACGAGGCTCTCGAAGGCGACTGACAAAGCTTCCGACGCGCGCAGGCTACGCGCGAGGCAGGCGGAGTACAGGCGCCACCGGGCCGCTTTCTCTTGCCCGTGAGCGGCCCGTTTCGTCCGCGGTCCCGCCTAGCCTGACCGGTGCGGCGCGCATGCGCACGCCGCCGGCCTCCGGGACCGCCTGCCGCCCGGACGCCGGGCGACCGGGGCGCTTTCCGGTTCCAGGGAGCAGGCGTCGCACCGAGCCCCGGACCGCGGTGCGACTAGCCCGCCTGCCCCTGGCGCGAACTCGCGACCGCCCGGCCGCGCGAGATCGCAGTCAACGCTCCCGGGGAGCCTCAGCCGCGTGTTCGCGATGCGGGAAGGTGGACGTGGCGGACGGGGCCGGTTGGCGCGCGGTCGTACCATGGTGTCGTGGCCACGCTGCCAACGCTCGACCCCTCCGGGGTGGCGGAGATCGGCGCCGCTGTGCGCGCGAACATCAAACGCGCGGTCAAGGTCTCCGACGAGGTGCTCCGCGACCTGCTCGTGGCGCTCGTCGCCGAGGGCCACGTCCTGATCGAGGACCGGCCCGGGGTCGGCAAGACGGCGCTCGCGCGGGCCCTGGCGCGGTCGCTCGACGCGGAGTACGCGCGCATCCAGTGCACGGCCGACCTGCTGCCGTCGGACGTGATCGGCACGAACGTCTTCAACCAGCGCGACGCGCGCTTCGAGTTCCACCCCGGCCCCGTCTTCGCAAACGTCCTGCTCGTGGACGAGATCAACCGGACCTCGCCCAAGACCCAGTCGGGCCTGCTCGAGTGCATGCAGGAGCACCGCGTGACGATCGACGGGCAGACGCACGAGCTCGCGCGGCCGTTCATCGTGCTCGCGACGCAGAACCCCGCCGAGTACGAGGGCACCTACCCGCTACCGGAGGCGCAGCTCGACCGCTTCATGGTGCGCGTCTCGCTCGGTTACCCGAGCCCGGCGGACGAGGCGGAGATGCTCGCCGACCACGCCGCGCGCGACCGCGTGCTCGACCTCGAGCCGGTCGCGGACGTGGCGATGGTCCGCGCCGCGCAGGCGGGCGCCACCGAGCTGCACGCGAGCGAGGAGGTGCGCCGCTACGTGGTCGCCGTCTGCGCCGCGACCCGCGAGGACCCGCGCGTCGAGCAGGGGGCGAGCCCCCGCGCCGGCCTCATGCTCTTCCGCGCCGCGAAGGCGCACGCCGCGCTGGCGGGCCGCGACCACGTGCTTCCCGATGACGTCCAGGCGCTGGCGCCCTCGGTCCTCGCCCACCGCCTGATGCTCGCGCCGGACGCGCTCGGCGGAGGGGGCGCTGAGGCGGTCGTCGCCGACGCCCTGGCGAGCGTCCCGGCGCTGTGATGAGCAGGGCGCTCGGCACGGGGATCCTCGGCGCCGCGCTCGTTGCCACCGCCGCCGCCTTCTCCACTCCGTCGCTCTACGTCCCGGGGCTCGCGCTGCTCGGGCTGACCGGGCTGAGCTGGGCGTGGGTGACGGCCGCGGCCGCCGGCGCGAGGCTGGAGCGCGCGCCGGGGCCGACCCGGATCGAGGAGGGCGGCGAGTACGAGCTGCGGCTGGTCCCCCGGGCGGGCCCGGTCCCGCCCCCCGGCGGCGAGGTGCGCGACCCGCTGCTCGCCGACCCGGCCCACACGGCCGCGCTGCGCCCGCACCCGGTCGAGGCCCGCCTGCGCTTCCCCCGGCGCGGGCGCCACCGGCTCGAGGGATCGGCCTGGGTGCTTCGCGACCCACTCGGCCTCTGCGAGCGCCGCGTCCAGGCGCCGGCCGGGCACGAGCTGATCGTCCTGCCGCGCATCGAGCCGGTCGTCGCCGATCCCGCCGGGGGCGCGGGCCTCGGCGCGGACCGGGGCGCGGGCGAGTACGCGGCGGGGGCGCGCAGCGAGGCGCAGGCGGCGGCGCTCGAGGTGGACGGCCTGCGCCCCTACCGCGAGGGGGCGCCGGCGAGCCGGATCCACTGGCCGACCCTCGCGCGCGTGGGCGAGCTCTACGAGCGCAGGCTCGCGGCGGGCCAGGCGGCGGGCACCCTGGTCGTGCTCGACGCCGCCGAGCCGGAGTCGGAGGAGGCGCTCGACCGGGCGGTGCGCGCGGCGGCGTCGCTCGGCTTTCACCTGGCCCGCCGCGGCGGCTGCTCGATGCTCGTGCCCGGCCACCGCGCGCCGTTCGAGGTCGATTCCTCGATGCGGATGTGGCCCGCCGTGCACGCCGCCCTCGCGCTCGTCGTCCCCGGCGCCCGGACGGAGCTCCCGCGGCGCGCCCAGCGGGCCTCCGTGGTGTGGGTGACGGGCGGGCCGGGTGGACGCGGGGCCCGGATCGCGCGCGCCTTCGGCCCGGGGCCGCACTTCGTCGTCGCGCCCTCGGGCGCGGCCGCGGGCCGGGCGGCGTTCACGGTCGCCGGCTGCGCCGGGCGCCTCGTCGGCGCCGGGCGGGCGAGCGCGGGGGTGGCCGCGTGAGTTCCCCGTCGCCGCGCCGCCTCGCGCTCGAGGCTGCCGCCTTCGCGGCGACGGCGGCCTTCGCGGCATTCCACTGGGGGGCGCTGCTCGCCGATCCCCCGAACGGCAGGCTCGCCGCGTGCGTCGGGATCGCGACCGCGCTGGGCGTGCTGCTCGCGCTGAGCGGCCGCCTGCGCCTGCCGCGGCCCGTGCTGCTCGCGGGGCGCCTCACGCCCGCCGAGTACCTGGACCCCGAGCGCTGGCCGGAGTTCGCCGACGGCCTCGCGATCGGGCTCGAGGGCTCCAGCGAGATCGGCCTGCCGTACGCGGGCGGTGACGTCTGGACGCGCCTGGCGCTGCTGCTCGCCGTGCCGGCGGCGCTGATCCCCGCCGCCGCGCTCGCCTTCTGGCCCGCCCGGGCCCGCGGCAGGCTGCGGATCGCGGCCCTGGTCGTGCTCGTCGGCCTCTACGCGGTGGCGGTCACCTGGGACGCGCCGTCCGCCGAGGTGCTGCGCGGGCTCCCGCTGCTCATCCTGATCGCGGCTTGGATCTGGCTCCCCGTCCTGAAGGCGAGGAGCGCCCTGCCCGCCGCCCTCGCCGTCCTCGCAGCGGGCCTGGTCGCCGTGCCGCTTGCCAGCCGGGTCCAGGCCGCGGACCCGATCATCGACTACAAGCGCTGGTCGCTCTTCGGCAACCAGCCCGACGTCGAGTTCGATTGGAGCCACTCCTACGGCCCGCTCGACTGGCCCCAGCGGGGCACGGTGGTGCTCGAGCTGCGCGCCGGGCGGCCGCTGTACTGGAAGACGGCGACCATCGACGTCTTCGACGGCACGCGCTGGCGCGACGCGCCCGAGCTCGCCTTCGAGCTGAGCGAGCGCGTGCCGGACGAGGAGCTCACCGGCGCCACGACCGAGATGGTCGAGACCAACGGGGGCTGGCGCGAGATGTTCCGCGTGAACATCCGCGGCCTGGCCTCGGACGTCCTCGTAACCAGCGGGACGACCCTCCAGGTCAACGGCGTCGAGCCCGCGGGCCCGCTCCCGAACGGGACGATCGTACCGACCGCCCTGCCGCTGCGGCGCGGCGACTCCTACACGGTCACCGCGTACGTCCCCGACCCCTCCGAGGCGGAGCTCCGCGCGAGCCCCGGCCGCTACCCGCGCGACCTGGAGCGCTACGTGTCGTTCCTGCTCCCCTACGACGGCTTCACCACCGACCCGCCCTCGGCGACCGCGCGCATCGGCGACTTCTCCAGCGAGGCGGCGCAGCGCATGCGCCAGCAGCTCCAGGGGACGCCGCTCGCCGAGGTGTACGAGCTCGCCCGGCGCCTCACGGCGAGCGCCCCGAGCCCCTTCGACGCGGTCGCGGCGATCGAGGACCACCTGAAGGAGAACTACACGTACTCCCAGAACGTGCCGGAGCACAGGCACCCGATCCCGGCGTTCCTGTTCGAGGACCGCGCCGGGTACTGCCAGCACTTCGCGGGAGCCATGGCGCTCATGCTGCGCATGGTGGGCATCCCGGCGCGCGTGGTGTCGGGGTTCGCGCCCGGGGTGCAGGACGAGGAAGAACCGTCGCGCTACACGGTGCGCGACCTCGACGCGCACTCCTGGGTCGAGGTCTGGTTCAACGGGATCGGCTGGGTGACGTTCGACCCGACGCCGAGCGCCGCGCCCGCGTCGGTGAGCGAGAACGCCTTCGCCAACCGCG
>ERZ777010.1571-NODE-1571-length-14607-cov-172.229453_pt1 | contig 14607 bp, 13 predicted proteins | sample MGYA00374963_ERZ777010 | MGnify/ENA primary metagenome ERZ777010 (study PRJEB29309, sample SAMN06268256) | bioreactor metagenome | isolation source: Joint BioEnergy Institute, California, USA | place: USA:Joint BioEnergy Institute, California, USA | collected...
TCAATGTAAGATATACACATATTTAAGAAATAATGTTAGAAACTTTGTCGAAAAACATTTTTTTGCCACCCCTGAAACGGCTACAACCGTTGATATATCAACATTTATAGAGGAGACGGTATATTAAGATCATGCACAAAATTTGGAATGGAGGGCTGTCTCATAATGATATGCTCCCCATAAGGTAGACAGATTAAAATATAAAAAATCTGTTTTACCTTAGGGGGGTTTTTCTATAAGGCCGGTGAAAAAGTACACCCTGAGTCAGGGATTTAGGTGGCTTGTGTCGAAAAAGGAAGAAAAATCGTTGGAATGGAGCGTGAATGGATGATGAAAGCCCCCAAAAACCCTTCGACTCAGCCTCGGCTGTTTCAAGTCATCGACATGGAGGACCTGGTTCCCGCACACCATATCCTGCGCCAAATCAACGAAGCGGTTGACTTTTCCGTCATTCACGATTGGGTGGCTCCCCTGTACACGGAAAAAACGGTTCGCCCGGCGGCGGATCCGGAACGGCTGCTTCGCCTGATGCTGCTCTCGTATTTGTTTGATCACTCCGAGCGGGAGTTGTATGAGATCCTCCCCATGCATGCCGGATACTTGTGGTTTTGCGGTCTCGACTTTGAATCCGTGCTTCATCCGGATCCTCATCATCCTGCGCTTCCGGATCGAACAACGCTCGTCAAAACGCGGAAACGCTGGCGCCAACATGGAATCTTTGACCGGCTGATGACCTACGTGGTGGATCAATGCATCGCGGCGGGGCTGGTCTCGCCGGATGTGCATGCGGCGGCTGACGGCACCCAAGTGCGGGCGAATGCCTCGATCCACAGCTTGCGGGAGGTCAAGCTCGCTCCGGTGGAGACGTTGGAAGACTACCTGGCCCGCACCGCCCGGGAAGATGAACAGACCGAGTCCCCGGATGCGGACCGGGATCCCGATGACGACCCGCCTTCTCCGTCTCCAAAATCAGGGGAACGCGTCCATGCCGAAGAACGGGGAAACTTCCGTGGAATCAAGTTTTCCAACCAAACCCATCGAAACGTGACGGATCCGGATGCCCGGTTGTACAAGAAAGGCAAAGGACAGGAAGCGTATCCTCGGTATCTGGTGCACGACGTCATCGATGTCCAGTCGCGCGTCATTTTATCTCGAAAAGCGGCGTGGCCACCGGAACGGCGGAGCGGGAGACGAGTTTGGAGCAGCTGGCTTCGATTCAGTTTCGCCACCCGTCGATTACGATTCGGACCTTGTCTGCGGACAAAGCGTATGGCACCACCGAGTATCTGGAAGCGCTCTTCGTTCAAGGCATCACACCGCTCGTGCCGTTGCGCCGCAAGGAGATGGAGGAGATTCCAACCTGGAAGCGCCGGGCGAAGGATCCCGCTCAGGAAGCAAAGCGCCAGGCGAAAGTCCGAGACGTTCAGATTCGCAATCAAGCGAGGCTCATTCAGCAACAGGGCGGCTATCGATCCATTCAAGCCCTTCGCACGCGTTGTGAGCATGTGTTCGCCGAAGGGAAGGAATGTCACGGGCTGGACCGGGCCCGAAGCCGGGGCCTTTACGCCATGGAAGAACAGGCGCTGTTGACCGCCGTCGTGCAAAATCTGAAGCGATTGTGCCGGTTTCGAAAAAAACGAGGGGGGACCGGCTCTTTGGCGTGCGCAAAACCGGAATTGGGAGCAGGAAGTCCTGCTCGTCTTCCCATCCTTTGGCGCCAAATGGCGAGGAGAATGGCCTCCAAAATTCGACATGTGGGAAGTCTATGCCCCATTAATTCACCGGCCTTCTAACAAAACTATAGATGTTAGGGTAGCAAAGGCTACAAACCGCACGAAGTCCATACAAAACATCAAATATCTCCGGTCAACCCGATCAACAAGAGGAGAACCGAGTATTCGAACTACTATCTCTGGGATCACAAATGCAATATAGAGGTTTCCCATAGCCACTTGTGAACCGATCATTGTTTATTGCAAAATAAAAATGCAGAGATCTGCAGAGAATTTGGCTTAGGCCAACTTTACATGGAGAGGGGGGCGTGATAGCCTTTTTAGGCATAGCCAGCCCTTGATATTGCTGGCTTCCTGGCTTTTTCATCACGCCCCCAGAGGCTCCATGTCAAGTTGTAATTCTCTGCACTTTTCGTTGCGAAACTCTGTATTTTTTCTTTGCAGAAAACACCGATCATATTGTATACGATCCATCCCATGAATAAACTTGCGATGCTGTCACCAACAGAACTGACAGCCTGAGCAACCCATAGAAACCAGTAATAGCGGTTCAGGTAAGCCATACCATTAGGCACTCCTATTCCTGATAAACTCCCTCGATGTCTCCTTCTATGTTTTCGCTAAGACAGACGCTTTGCGAAAATCAGAAAATCCTCACCATCGCTCCAATAGTCCCGTAGGTAGCCTTCAAGAACAAAACCATTAGCTTTGTGGAAGGCAATCGCCGCCTCGTGTTCTGACTCGTTCCCTACATCGAGATAAACCTTTCGACAGCCCAAACGCCGAAGTTCTTCCTCAATATGACCATATAACTTAGTGGCAATTCCTCGTCGTTGCCATATGGGATCTACAAATAGCCATATTGCCCAATAAATGTCTTGCACACCCCACCGATCCTTCCCATAGCCCATTACTCCCACCACATGTCTGTTCTCTTCTGCAACAAAAAACGAGCCGTTTCTTTACGATGCCCCTCTGAGATATCGCGCCGCGCCAAATCAGCAAGTGTTGGATTATTTGCAGCCACTATCTCTACTACCCTTTCAAGATCTTCTTCTTTCATCTCACTAATCATCACGCCTATCACCTCACCAGAGCCTTAATGATTCATCTTTCTGATTTTACATACGAAGAGAAGCCCTCCATATACTCACTTGGCAACACCCGCAATGCTTTGGAGAGGTCGCGACGGGATGGACAGTGGGGGCATTGGCTCACGTCAGGAAAATCGTTCCCCTTCCCACGATCCGTATACGTTTGAATGTCAATGCCAAAGTCGTGAAACTGGATCACACTTCCTCCCCCTTCTCCTTGAAACGAATGGAAATCTTCGTCCGAAACAATTCACAAAAAATTTAGCACATTCCTTCAGAAAAGGGGAGAGGGCTTTCTGAAAGAATGTGCAAAAAAATGGCTCTTTTGTTCCGAAATAAAGTGATAATTTACAGTCCGCTCTGGATCGTAGCAGCGAAGCGACGAGTAAGGCATCTCCCCCGCTTGATCCATGTCCATGACAAAAGCGCGAACCGTTTTGTGGTTCGCGCTTCTTTCCTGCTTTATACGCGTAAGAACATTTGCTCCTCACCTTAAGGAAGAGAAAACAATACATACCGGGCTTTCTGTTTCCAAAATCCAGCCGGTAGGCTGTAGTTCGCCGGTTTTGCCATCCACTTTAAAGGCCACGATCGTATCGCTGTCCTCATTCGCAACGTACAGGAACGTTCCGAATGGATCAAACGTGAAAAATCGGGGAGTCGCACCTTTGGTAGACTCCCAGCCAATAGGGGAAAGTTCACCTGTTTGTTGATCCACCGCAAAAATGGCGATGCTATTATGCCCCCTGTTTGACGCGTATACGAAACACCCGCACGGTGAGACAGCGATTTCTGCCGCCGTATTTCCATTAACATGGCTAGGAACGGTCGGTATCGTTTGTTTCATCGTTAGCCGTCCATTTTCTTTTTCAAACGCATATACCGTGACAGTAGAATCAAGCTCATTCACAACATACGCATACGGCAAGACTGGATGGAAAGAGATGTGCCGCGGTCCGGCCCCTTCCTGCGTTGTTCCAAAAGGCAAATGTCTTGAAGTCAGTTCGCCTGTTTCGGTATTCAGTGTAAACAAAATGATCCGATTAAGCCCTAAATCGGGAACAACGAGGAAACGCCCCGTCGGATCAAATACCGTATGGTGGGGATGAGAAATCCCCTGTTTTTCATATAGATGCGTTGCATTAAATTGAGGGGCATAGGGAAGGGGAACCAAATGACGAATCTCCCCTAAAGAACCGTCGCTATGAATAGGCAAGACGGACAACGTTCCAGAGATATAGTTAGCGACAATAAGAAATCGGTTCGTTGGATCAATAACGAGATGAACAGGGTTTTTTCCGCCAGTTGATTGATAATTAATGAATGTCAGTTCACCTGTCTCTTGGTCAATTCGGAACGCGCTCACTTCGCTGCAATCGCCATGGACCGTATATAGGAAACGTTGGGTAGCATCAAGAGCTAAAAACGATGGATTGACAAGCCCTGGAACAAGCTGCACATGTATCCACTCGCCCGTCACAGGATCAACCCGGTAAACGTTGATTCCTTTTCCACGGGCATTGCGTTGCCATGATGTACGACAGCCAACATAAGCAATTAGTTTTGCATTTGTTTTATTTTCATTTTTTTTGATTGCCATAGTTTTTTCTGCCCCCTTACCCCCGGCGCACTAAAAATGTATCAAACTAGCCTCTTTTTTACTGAGCGGTTTTCAGCGAATTTCCGAATGGACTTGTGCAAGTCGGCGCATGACGGTTTGCATAATCCCGCCATTGCGATAGTATTCCACTTCTATGGGGTTATCAAGACGGACAATCACGTCAAACTCAAAGCAGGTTCCGTCTTCCCGAATCCCCTCTACCTTGATCTTTTGCCCAGGTTTGACTCCTTTGTCCAACCCGATCGTTCTGAACGTTTCTGCTCCTGTGATCCCGAGAGAGGAAGCGTTTATGCCATCGACAAACTGCAAAGGCAACACTCCCATGCCAACTAGATTGCTGCGGTGGATTCTTTCAAAACTCTCGGCAATGACGGCTTTGACTCCTAAAAGATACGTCCCTTTTGCCGCCCAATCCCTCGAGCTTCCTGTGCCATATTCTTTGCCCGCTATAATCAGCAACGGGATGTCCTTTTCCTTATATTTCATCGCTGCATCATAAATAGACATGATTTCTCCCGTTAACCAATTTTTTGTCATCCCTCGCCCCGCTTCTGGAACCATAAGATTCAGCACATTGGCCAGCGCCCCCCTTACCATGACATGATGATTGCCTCTGCGCGACGGATAGGAGTTAAAATCTTTCGGTTCTACTCCGCAACTTTGCAAATACAGCCCAGCAGGACTGTTGGGGGGAATGACCCCCGAGGGGGAGAGATGATCCGTCGTGACGACATCCCCTAACAGCACAAGGACACGAGCTTCTTTTATGTCTCCCATTTCTTTTACATCCCAACGGAAGCGTTCCAAGAACGGAGGTTTGCGGATGTAACAAGAACGTTCGTCCCATTGATACAGCAATCCTTCAGAAATATCAATACGATTCCATTGCTCATTTGCTTCGTATACGACCTCATACCGTTTACGGAACAATTCAGGTTGAAGTGATTGCTGCAACACTTGCTGGATTTCAGCTGAAGACGGCCAAAGCTCTTTTAAATATACCGGTTGGTGATTTTTATTATATCCGATCGGTTCTGTCGTCAAATCGATATTGACCGTACCCGCCAAGGCATAAGCAACAACAAGCGGAGGCGATGCCAAATAGTTTAATTTCACTTGTGGATGTATACGCCCTTCAAAATTGCGGTTTCCTGACAACACACTAGCTACAGTCAGTTCGTGATCGTCGATGGCCTTACTGACCTCTGGGAGAAGCGGCCCCGAGTTGCCAATACATGTCGCACACCCGTAAGCTACGATATAGAATCCTAACTCTTCTAAGTAGGACAGCAACCCTGCCCTCTGCAAGTAATCTGTGACCACCCGCGAGCCCGGGCTTAGAGACGTTTTCACATACGGCGGCGTCCGAAGTCCTTTCTTAACGGCATTTCTGGCCACAAGTCCAGCCGCCACCAATAACGTGGGATTGGATGTATTCGTACAACTTGTGATTGCTGCTAAAACAATCGAACCGTTTTGCAAAACTGACTGTGTCCCATCTTCATGCGTAATGACCACTGATTTTTGCCAATCCTTCTCCGCGGGTCCATAACCGCCTTGCGGCAATGGGACTTGAATCATCTCTTTGTAACGTTTCTTCATCTGTCCTAATTCAATGCGATCCTGCGGGCGCTTAGGCCCTGCCAGACAGGGAACAACGGTCGATAAATCCAGTTCAATGATTTCGGAATAGCATGGTTCCGGGCTTTCTTCTTGCTTATACATGCCTTGGATTCGGTAATACGTTTCCACGAGGTCTATTTGTTCCTCATCGTGACCCATCAGCCGCAAGTAGTTTATCGTTTCCCTGTCGAAAGGGAAATAGCCCATCGTGGCTCCATACTCAGGCGCCATATTCGCAATGGTCGCGCGATCAGCCACACTCAGCGTTTGAACTCCTGAACCGAAAAATTCCACAAACTTACCAACAACCCCTTTTTGCCGAAGAAGATTGGTAATGGTCAAAGCCAAATCGGTCGCTGTCACTCCCTCAGAAAGTGAACCCGTGAGTTTCAGGCCAACGACTTCTGGCATGACGAAGTACACAGGCTGCCCTAATATAGCCGCCTCTGCTTCGATTCCGCCTACTCCCCACGCTACAATTCCCAATGCGTTAACCATCGTTGTATGGGAATCGGTTCCAATCAGCGAGTCTGGAAAAATTACCGTTTCATTGCCATTCTTTTTTAAGGAAATAACCGATGATAGAAACTCCATATTCACTTGATGCATAATGCCGCTCGAGGGTGGAACAACGCGAAAATTAGCGAAGGCTTTTTGCGCCCAACGCAAAAAGCGAAAGCGTTCCATATTTCGGTTGAAGTTGAGTTGTTCATTTAAGTTGACGGCGTCCGGCTTTCCAAAATAATCAACTGTCACCGAATGATCTACGACAAGGTCCACAGGAATAAGAGGGTTGATTTTACGAACATCTCCTCCCATCTGTGCCATTGTGTCGCGCATGGCTGCTAAATCCACTAATGCTGGTAGTCCGGTCGTATCATGCATAAGAATCCTAGACGGCTTAAAAGGCACTTCCCGGGTTGTCTCGCGCTTTTTTCCCCAATTCGCTAACATGGCGATATGCTCTGCAGTGATCGCGGAACCATCAAATTCACGTACAGCCGCTTCCAACAACACTTTGATGGAATAAGGCAGTCGGGAAACGTTTCCGGCTCCATCCTCTTCGAGCGTGTTGATGCGATAGAAAGAGTAGGTTTTTCCACGTAAAGAAAAATGAGATTTCGTTCTCCGTATGCTTTTGAGCACTTTGTCTTCCATTACCGATAGCCCCCCTTTCTCTTTGGTTGATTTCATTTTATTACAAAACTGAAAAGCGAAAGAAATATCAATTTGTTATGAGCAGGTATGAAAATTTTATATGTGCAACGCTCTTGGTGCATTTTGGGCGCCACGGTCTTGCCAAAAAGAAAGATAGCAGGTAGATTAAAATAACAACAAGGAATGGATATAGAGGTGAGTAATCATTATGGAAGACCGCGATTGGATGATTTTGCATACCCTTTATAAGGAGAAAAGTATTACGAAAACCGCCCAACGACTATTTATTTCGCAACCAACACTAACAAAACGCCTGCAACAAATTGAAAAAGAGTTGGAAGTCAAAATTGTGAATCGCGGATTCAAAGGAGTGCAATTTACGCCGGAAGGAGAATACCTCGCCAAGTGCGCTGAAGATATGTTGCATCGTCTTCGCGTGATAAAAGAAAATTTAAAGAATTTCCATCATCAAGTAGCGGGAACGTTGCGCCTTGGTGTATCGAACTTCATTAGCAAATACAAACTCCCTGCTCTGCTCAAATATTTTAAAGATCAGTACCCTCAAGTCGAATTCCAAGTGAAAACCGGCTACAGTCGAGATATTTTTGCTTTATTATATAGCCAGGAAGTCCATGTGGCTTTTATTCGTGGGGAATACAACTGGCCTGATCAAAAACACTTGCTGTTTGAGGAAAACATCTGTGTTGCCTCTAAGCAAGAGGTAGATTTAGAACAACTCCCCCAACTGCCAAGAATTGATTATAAAACAGACGTCTTATATAGGCAGTTAGTGGATAACTGGTGGGCGGAGCGATATATACATCTTCCGTATATCGCTATGGTCGTCGATCAAGGGGACACATGCAAAGAAATGGTGACCAATGGATTAGGATACGCGATTATGCCTTCACTATTTTTGGAAAATGTGAAAGGGCTTCATAAAATCTGCCTGACAGATAAAAAAGGGCGCCCTCTCACCCAAAAAACATGGATGATGTACCATCAAGACTCTTTAACATTAAATGTCGTGAACGCCTTTGTTGATGTAGTCAAACAGCTTGATATATATTCCTTATAAAAATAATATAACTGTAGATGAGCAAATTCGCTAACATAAATTGACAATCAAACAAAAAAGGAGACATGAACCGGACTCCTTGGTTAGAATAGATGTGCTACCAACTACCCACAAGGAGGTTCATGTCTCATGAATTGATGAGCACATCACCAAGAAATCGACAAGTTTTTCTTCACGTTGGGGTTGATGTTGCAACTTTCGAAACTGGTCATCAAGCATCTCATTCCTATCGTCGATGCCTTGACCACCAAGGGATTCTCGGGAACGTTGAACGATGTCCATCACTGGAGTTTTCATCCGAATCATCGAACGACGCTCCGTCACTTTTTCACGAAAAGCCCTTGGGATGAGGAAAGGCTGCTTGAGAAGCTTCAAGCGTGGATCCTTGACCGGGTCGAACGCCTCACCAAACGGAAGAATCAGCCCCTTTTCCTTTCGATTGATGATACGATTTGCCAAAAAACGAAGCCTTCGTCACGGGGAACGCACGCCATGCAAGGGTGCGACTGGCACTACTCGCACAAGGATCATCAATCGGTCTGGGGGCATTCGCTCGTTTGGCTGATGGTGCACACCTTCACGCAGGCGTTTCCGTTCGCGTTCCGCTTGTATGACCAGAAGGCCGGAAGAAGCAAAATCGATCTGGCGATGGAGATGCTTTCCTCGATCAAGGGGAAGCTGACTCAGCCGGTGTATGTGCTCATGGATTCGTGGTATCCGTCCCAAACGCTCATCGAAGCCTGTCTGAAAAAGGGATTCCATGTCATCGCGATGCTCAAGACGAACCGGATTCTCTACCCGAAAGGCGTCGCAGTCCAAGCCAAGCAGTTTGCCCGCTATATCGAGTCCAAAGACACCCGCCTCGTCACGGTGGGGCAGGAGCGTTACCGCGTGTATCGCTATGAGGGGGCGATCCATGGCCTCGATGACGCGGTGGTGTTGCTGGCTTGGAAGGCGGATCAGCCGATGACACCGGAACATCTCCATGTTGTCTTGAGCACCGATCGGGAGCTCGGGGACGAAGACATCTTGCGTTACGATGCCGAGCGTTGGACGATCGAGTACTTTTTCCGGCAGGCGAAAGACCAGCTGAAGCTGGATGGATACCGCGTTCGCCACATTCGGGCGGTGAAACGGTATTGGGCGGTGGTGCTCTTGACCTCTGTGTACAGCATCGCCGAATCCCGACAAACCCTTTCCGCTGGATTGGAGCTTCTTCGATCGCGGAAAGGCCACAGCGTCGTCGAGTTCATTTATGACGCCGCGAAGCAAGAGATTCCCATTGATGTGATCAAAAAACAGCTCCATTTCTCCTAAGGGGTACTCTGTTTGTCTCTTAAAGTATGGAAATTATTGTAATGAAAAATGTTCATCTACAGTATAAAGATAAAAATAATAAAAGGAACGACGGCATCTGCCCCGTTCCCCGTTCCTTTTTATTTATTCAAGACATTTTCCAAATACCGAAGCGCTTCCTCCCTGCTGGATACCCGTTTTGCTCTGTCGAGATCCATTTGCAGTTTTTCTAATGCCTTTTGTAAAACTTCCTGTTCATGCATTTGTGGTACAACAACAACTCCATCAGCATCACCGACAATCATATCACCCGGATGCACCGTCACCCCACCACAAGAGATAGGGACATTGATTTCCCCCATACCAGCTTTTCCACTAGCTGCCACAGTCGCTCCGAGGCAGAAAACAGGAATATTCAATTTTCTAATCCCCTCAATATCCCGTATCACCCCGTGGGCAACAATCCCTTTTATCCCTAACATTTGTGCTACGCCAACTAAAAAATCTCCTGCGATGGCCCGATAGGTGTCCCCTTTGGCGTCTACCACAAGGACACTTCCCGGCGGCGCTTCCTTCAGCGCCTTCAAAAAAACAAGATTGTCCCCTACGGGCATTTTCACTGTAAACGCTCTTCCTGCCACGCGATCATTTTCCTTCAAAGGCTTGATCTGCGAATCAAGATTATTGAGACCTTGCATCACATCAGAAATACAGGTGGTCGGTATCATTTCAAACTGACTGATTATATTCATTTCTCCACTTCCCCTTTTAGCTGATTGGATTGTGAAGCCTGATGTTTAGAAAAACCTTGCTTTTTTTCAAGGCGTATCAACAAAACCATGATAAATGAGATAAATAAGAGCACACTTAAAAATACCAAACCTGCTTCCGTGCTCCCTGTAGCATCTTTCAAGGCACCAATCGCATACGGTCCGACAAATCCCCCTAGGTTTCCGACGGAGTTAATCGCGGCAATAGCGACAGCAGCGCTCGATTGCGTTAAAAATAACGAAGGCAAAGCCCAAAACGGAGATTTAAAACTATACATACCGGCCAAAGAAATCGATATGAATAGAAGGGCGAAATAAGGATTTTTCGTGATCCCTGCGCTCACCAACCCGAGTCCGGCCACTAGAAGCGGAATCGCCGAATGCAGTTGTCTTTCTCCCGTACGATCCGAACGACGCGACCAAACAATCATGCCGATCGTAGCGATAATGTAAGGAATCATTCCAATTAAGCCAACTTCCGTATTAGTCAATTTGCCAGAAAACCCTTTAATAATCTGCGGCATCCAATATCCCACACCAAGGCTCCCTGTCTGATAAACGAAATAAATGACAGAGAGAAACAACACTTTCGGATCTGCCAGGGCTTTTAAGGTGCTGAGATGCTTTACATTCTTCCTTGACTCTCTCTCTTCTTTTAATGAAGATATGAGCCAGTTCTTTTCTTCGTCCGTCAGCCATTTGGCATTCTCGGGGCGTTCAGTCAAATAGAAATAAGTGACAATCCCCATGATCACTGCGGGGGCCCCTTCCAAAATAAGCATCCATCTCCAGCCTTGAATTCCCCACCATTGAATATGATCCATAATCCAAGTACTCAGCGGCGCGCCAATAATATACGAAACGGGGATAGCAGCAGTAAATAATGCTACGGTGGTAGCCTGCTCTTTCGATCGAAACCAATAGGTGAAATATAAAATAATCCCAGGGAAAAATCCTGCCTCTGCTACTCCAAGCAAAAATCTTAAGATGTATAGATGAACCTCATTTTGGGCAAATCCTGTCAATACCGAGACGATCCCCCAAGTAATAAGAATTCTTGCAATCCATACTCGGGCGCCAAACTTCATCATCAATATATTACTTGGCACTTCGAAAAGGAAATAACCAATAAAAAAAATACCGGAGACAATCCCAAACACTTCAGCTGAAAGGGCTAAATCCTTATTCATTTGTAAAGCAGCATACCCGATATTTGCCCGATCCAAGTAGGAAATAATGTACAACAAAAATGTAAAAGGAATGATCCGCATTGTCACCTTGCGCATCGTTTGCTTTTCCAACACGGTGCCCGTATCATTCATTCGTATTCAGCCTCCTCCAATTGTCATTGAAATCGTTTTCCGAAAATGGCATAAAAATTGATCAACACGTCTCCTTAGTGTTATCCCCCCTTCCTTTTCAACCTGCTGCGAAACAGGATTGATCCATGAGCAAAAATGGCAAGCAAAACGTCATAGGAAAGCGTTTACCATAGCTGGCGACCCATCTGAACCAAAAACAACGCCCATGGACGTTTTCTTTTATTACTTTCATCTTAGCAAAACGTAGCATGGTAGAAGAAATAGTTTTCGTTCATGACGCGGTATTCGAATTTCGAATGTATGACAAACAGCGAGGATGGCCAGGACAAAGTGGAATACATTCAATCATTCAAAGATGCCATGTTTTTCATGATGAACTATAAGAAGATCAGCAATTTACCGAATACAGGCCTCTTTCTCGGCCATACCAGCAGCCAAAAAGGAGAAAGAGGCCCAAAACATAAAACTGGGTGATTAATCGATGATATTAGGTACAAGTACAAATCCTTCCATCAATCGCCGGGCACTGCGGCTCATCACCACTTTTTTTACCATCCACCTATGATGATGTCGTTCGACTGCAGCTCCTACTCTTACAATGCCCGACGGATGCCCGATGCGAATCTCGGATACTGTGCGTCCCAAAATGTTGCTCACGATCGTTCCTGGGATCGCCGCCGCAGCAGCCATCGCCACCGCACCTGTGCCTGTCATGGCATGATGCAGTTTCCCCATCGACAAAATGCGCGCCAACAGGTCAATCTCTTCCCGGCGCACCACTTTGCCGCTCGATGCAGTATAGCTTGCTGGCTCAGCCAAAAAGGCAATTTTCGGTGTATGCTGGCGTTTCGCCATGGCGTACTCGATGTTGTCCGCCACCCCCATAGCGACAGCCCCGTGAGCGCGGATCCATTCCAACCGCGCCAACAAATCCGGATTGCTGTTTATATCTTGTTGCAATTCTGTTCCCGTTAATCCCATTGACGATGCAGAAATAAAGACAGAAGGATTTCCGGCATTGATTAGAGTTACCTCCACTTCCCCTATTCCCGGAACGTGAAGGATATCGATGGGATTTCCGGTTGGCAGAACCCCTCCCTCCCCGCCAGGATCAAGGAATTCCAGCTTGATTTCCGACGCTGGAAAGGCTACTCCGTCTAGCACGAAATCGCCAAGCTCTTGCACTTCTCCATCCTTCATCGGGACATGGGCGATGATTTCCTTTCCAATGTTCTCCTGCCAAATATGGACAGTGGCCACCCCATCCTTAGGAGCATCGACGAGCCCGTGATCAATCGCAAAAGGACCAACCGCTGCTGTAAGATTCCCGCAGTTCCCACTCCAATCAATGAGTGGCTGCCCTATGGCTACTTGGCCGAATAAATAATCAACATCACATCCGAGCCGGTTGCTTTTGCTGATGATGACCACCTTGCTCGTACTTGACGTCGCCGCACCCATGCCATCGATTTGCTGCCCATACGGATCCGGACTCCCCATCACACGCAACAATAGTTTGTCACGTTCCGACGGATCAGAGGGCAAATCTTCTTTCAGAAAAAAAATTCCCTTACTCGTTCCGCCTCGCATATAAACGGCAGGGATTTTGATTTGTTTTCCCCACTGCTTCACTTCGTTCTCTCCTTCCAACTTTATGCGACTGAAAGGCACGGAGGCGGCATCCTAAATAGCAGCCTGCCTTCCCCGCCCCACCGGCACAATGCTTCCTGAAACAGTGCAACATCCGATGTCAGCCTTTCAGCCTTTTCTTTTCACAAACTTACGAAGAACCATTGGCAATACACCACCATGGCGGTAATAATCAATCTCTATCTGGCTGTCGAAACGGACGATCACGTCAAACACCTTCCGGCAGCCGTATTCATCAGTGGCAACCACCGTTACGGGTTGAAAGGGGCGGATATGATCGTCAATATGGATGTCATACCGTTCGCGCCCAGTTAAGCCAAGGGTATCAGCATTTTCCCCCTCTTGGAATTGAAGAGGAAGCACACCCATCAATGCCAAGTTGCTGCGGTGGATGCGCTCGAAGCTCTGCGCCAAAACCGCTTTGACGCCAAGCAGCGCAGTCGCTTTCGCCGCCCAGTCCCGGGAACTGCCCATGCCGTAATCCATCCCGGCGATCACCAATAATCCCGTTCCATCTTGTTGATATTTCATAGCCGCATCATAAATGGACATGACTTCCCCGGTTGGGAAATATGTTGTTACGCCGCCCTCTGTTCCCGGCGCTACTTCGTTTCTCAAACGGATATTGGAAAAGGCACCGCGCATCATTACTTCATGATTGCCGCGGCGAGAGCCATAGGAGCTTAAATCCCCCGGCTTTACCCCTTTCGACAACAAGTATTTTCCTGCCACACTATTAGGCGGAATCGTCCCCCCAGCCGGAGAAATGTGATCGGTCGTAACGGAATCACCAAGTTTGACAAGCACCCGCAACCCGTTCAGCGATTCGATTGGCCTAGCCTCTTTGGACATGTTTTGGAAAAAGGGCGGGTTGCCATGCCCCATTAATTCACCGGCCTTCTAGAGAGTGCGTTGAATCAATTATTAGCGATCTTCCAAACATTAGCAGAAGCTAATGTTTGTTTGAACATGGAATTATTTAAAAGTAAAGTACAAGAATGGATTGCGTCTTTACCTAATTACATCAAGGGATGTCTGACAATATCTGTGTGCGAAAGTTGAGTAATTAAATATTTCTTTCGTAAATGATTCATATAAAAAAAGATATAATTCTCAAAGTTAAATTGTTTGCGTTCTCTCATTTATCGTGTAATAATTTCTGTTAACGATAGATTTCTAGTATTCCAAAGTGATCTCATTAATACTTCAAGTGGTGGTGTATAAAATGGAAGGAATCAATCAGTTGCCAGTGAAAGTAGGGG
>ERZ777010.1586-NODE-1586-length-14456-cov-65.711201_pt1 | contig 14456 bp, 16 predicted proteins | sample MGYA00374963_ERZ777010 | MGnify/ENA primary metagenome ERZ777010 (study PRJEB29309, sample SAMN06268256) | bioreactor metagenome | isolation source: Joint BioEnergy Institute, California, USA | place: USA:Joint BioEnergy Institute, California, USA | collected...
ATGTAGGCATCTGTTTTGGAATCATCCCTTTTTTTGTCCCCAATGCAACCCTTTCGATCCATCGATTGTTTGATCCAACGGAAAAAAGAGGAAAGAGATTGTTTGTCACTCCTAATGGCTCCGTCTTAGCTGTTTTTCTTGAATGATAGGTGAACGCCCTTTTTGGCATCGCATTTTTTGTGCCCCAACTCGTTTATCCTTTTATTTTTATCCGCAGTGGCCCGTATTGGATATGCTGCTACCTTTATCATCGACAGTCTTAATTTGAATATGGTTTTGCAAAAGATATACAGGCAGTTTATGCAGAGAGAGATGATAGGATGAGCGAGCGCAGGCGTATGTTAAGAAAAATCTATTTTTGTGAGAAGAATTTTTTGCGTCGTCCAGAGAAGAGAAAGGTTTTCAAAGAATCCTTCGATGTTTGAAGAAAGTGGATAAGCATTTGCACTTAGAGCTGCCAGTTGAAAGGGATGGGGGTGTAAATGAAGGGGGTTACAAAATTGATTCCTTCGTCCTGATAGGCTATGATGTTAGAGGGTAAATGCAAACACATACGACTTTAACAGATTAGGATGGGGAGTTATGAAAAGAGCGAGAATTATTTATAATCCGACATCAGGACGCGAATTGTTTAAAAAACATTTGCCGCAAGTCTTGCAGAAGTTGGAAAATGCCGGTTATGAAACATCCGCTCATGCGACCACCGGTGAAGGCGATGCGATCAGAGCTGCCAAAATCGCGGTGGAACGACGTTATGACATTGTGGTGGCCGCAGGAGGAGACGGGACACTCAATGAAGTCGTAAACGGGTTAGCAGAGCAGGAATATCGGCCAAAACTTGGAGTTATTCCCATGGGAACGACCAATGACTTTGCCAGAGCTCTTCAAATACCGCGTGATATTGAAAAAGCCGTCGATATCATTGTGAAAGGCGATACGCTTCCGGTTGATATCGGACGGATGAATGACCGCTATTTTATTAATATTGCCGGCGGGGGCCGGCTGACAGAACTGACATATGAAGTGCCCAGCAAACTAAAGACGATGATGGGCCAGCTTGCTTATTATATCAAAGGAATTGAAATGCTTCCGTCGATAAAGGCGACGGAATTGACGATTGAATATGATGGAAAATTGTTTGAAGGCGAAGCCATGCTGTTTTTAATTGCCCTGACCAACTCAGTCGGCGGCTTCGAAAAACTGGCTCCCGATGCGTCCATCAATGACGGTCTCTTTACTCTTCTAATTTTAAAGAAAACGAATTTAGCCGAATTTTTGCGAATTGCCACGCTGGCGCTGCGCGGAGAACATTTATCCGACGATCACGTCATTTATACAACGGCCAACCGGGTAAAAGTTCGTTCCTCTGAAAAAGTATTGATTAACTTGGATGGAGAACTGGGCGGAGAAGCACCGGCTGAATTTGAAAATCTTTATCGCCACTTGGACGTATTTGTACCCATTGAAAAAGTTCGTCCGCAAGATCGAGTGGATTGATGTTGGCGAAAAGAATCTCATTTAAAAATGCGAATCCATTTTTAGATATTGGGGCAGGCTTAGGAAGCAAAGTCCGCCCTTTTGTTATGTGCACAAATCTAATCGGATATTGCGAATGGGAAATTGAGATACTGATTTTATAGGAGATACCAAAGAAGGTGATAGGTTTGGCGAAAGTACAAGCACCGGTTCAATTAAATGAAAAGATCGAGGTTGTCTTCGATGATGTCACGCATGAAGGGCAAGGAGTGGCCAAGGTAGACAGCTATCCGTTGTTTGTTCCCGGAGCTCTGCAAGGAGAAAAGGGAATGATTCAAGTAACCAAAATCAATAAAAGCTACGGTTTTGGCAAAATCCTCGACATTTATGAAGAAAGCCCGGAACGCATGAATCCTCCGTGCCCGCTTTACCATGAATGCGGCGGCTGCCAGCTTCAGCATGTAAGCTATGAGGGGCAATTGAAAATAAAAGAAAAGCATGTGCAAGATTGCCTTGTGCGAATCGGAAAAATAACGGATGCGGAAGTCCTTCCGGCATTAGGAATGGAAACACCGTGGCATTACCGCAACAAGGCGCAAGTGCCGGTCGGTCAAAGAAACGGCAAGCTCATTGCCGGTTTTTACAAAAAACGCAGCCATGAAATCATGGAAATGGACGCTTGCATCATTCAGCAAAAGCAAACCGACGAAACGATTCAAGCCGTAAAAGACATTTGCGCCCGCTATCGCATTCGTCCTTACGATGAGAAACAGCATAAAGGCATACTCCGTCATATTATGGTCCGCTATGGCCGGACGAGCGGTGAGATCATGGTCGTCTTGATTACACGGACAAAAGACTTGCCGCATAAAAAGAAGATCGTACAAGAAATCAAAGCACGTGTGCCCGGGATCCGTTCGATTATTCAAAACGTCAACAGTAAGCGGACGAATGTCATTCTCGGCGACGAAACGATCGTTTTATGGGGACGGGATGTTATTTATGACTCGATCGGCGACGTTCAATTTGCCATTTCGGCCAAGTCCTTTTACCAAGTGAACCCTGAACAAACGAAAGTATTGTATGATAAGGCTTTGGAATATGCCGAATTAAAAGGCGATGAAACGGTCATCGACGCTTATTGCGGCATCGGCACCATTTCGTTGTTTCTAGCCAAAAAAGCGAAAAAAGTGTACGGTGTCGAAATCGTCCCCGAAGCGATTGAGGATGCGAAGAAAAATGCCGAACTCAACGGCATCACCAATGCCGAATTTGCGGCCGGAAAAGCGGAAGAAGTCATACCGGAATGGTACAAAAGAGGAGTCAAAGCCGACGTTCTAGTCGTCGATCCTCCTCGCAAAGGATGCGACCCGGCTCTATTGGAAACCATCCTGCAAATGAAACCAAAAAAAGTCGTCTACGTCTCCTGCAACCCCGCCACACTCGCCCGCGACCTCCGCATCCTCGAAGACGGCGGATACAAAACAACCAAAGTCCAACCCGTCGACATGTTCCCACAGACAGGGCATGTGGAAGCAGTGGCGCAGATGGTGTTGAAGGAGAAATAAGCAGAGGAAGCCGGAAATCTGAAAAAGATTTTCGGTGTTCCATCTGCTTTTTTTCAATTCGCTCAATATCATCGATGTAGGATTTCAGGAGCCAATTCTTTGAAATTCATAAAGGCTTCCAGTAACTGTTTTAATTCCTCAATGGCAAGTTCATCATGTGTTGTTTGAAGGGGATGCTGCCCATATGAAATAGGAAAGTGATTTGTTCGGCACTAGGTGGGATATAAAAGAAAGGATCTTTTAAATTTTTATGTTGATTTTTAGACGATAGAAAAAGACCGAAATAAATCGGTCTTTTTTGTATGTTTGTTCAATTAAACCCCTGTTAGCACAATAAAAAAGGCGGTATCACTTATTGAAGCAGTGCCCCCGTTAGTTGTACAAGCCCCTATTCCAATAATTCAGAATAGTACCCACTATGTGTAAAGCGAAAAACTTCTCTTTTGTTTTCTTTGATTTTCTCGTGCAATCGCATTATTTGTCAACCGCAATAACCATTTGAATTTGTCATACATGGCTTGAAATATTTATAACCTTTAGAAAGAAGATGCTTATAATCAGCAGGTTATAAAGGAGTGGAAAAATGATTCTCTCTAAATTTGTAGATGAGCTCCCCATTCCCCCTATTTTAAAACCTCGATGGAAAGATCCGTTTCATACTTATTATGAAGTGAATATGACGGAATTTAAGCAATCACTCCATAGTGAGTTAAATGATACAACTGTATGGGGCTATGAAGGAAGTTATCCAGGACCTACAATTGAAGTAGAGAGCGGAGAAAAAGTGTTTATTAAATGGATCAACAATCTTCCAGATAAGCATCTTTTGCCGGTAGACTATACGGTGCATGGTGCCCACATGGATGTCCCGGAAGTACGAACGGTGGTACACGTACATGGCGCTAGTGTTGAATGGGAAAGCGATGGCTACCCGGAGGCTTGGTTTACAAAGGGATTCAAACAAGTCGGTCCATATTTTAGAAAGCAAATATATCGATATGATAATGACGATCGAGCTTGCACCCTCTGGTATCATGACCATGCGCTTGGTATCACGAGGCTCAATGTGTATGCTGGATTGGCAGGATTCTATCTTATCAGAGATCATCGGGAACGTTTATTGAATTTACCAAGTGGGAAATATGAGGTCCCTCTTATGATACAAGACAAGACATTTAATAAAGATGGTTCTCTTTATTACCCGAAGCAACCAGAAAAACCAGTCCCGGAATTAGAAACGTCGATAGTTCCTGAATTTATTGGAGATACCATCTTGGTGAACGGAAAAGTATGGCCGTATCTAAAAGTGGAACCCCGTAAATATCGATTCAGGCTGTTAAATGCATCTAACACCCGTTTCTATAGGCTAAAGCTTGATTCGGGACAACTTTTTTATCAAATCGGAACGGATGGAGGATTCATGCAGCACCCGACAGGAGTCAAAGAAATCACGTTGGCACCTGCAGAACGAGCAGATGTGATCATTGATTTTACCAATCTTGAGGGCAAGAATATTATCATGACAAATGATGCCCCCGCGCCATTTCCAACCGGAGATCCACCAAATGAAAATACAGGTACTGTGATGCAGTTTAGAGTGACTCTTCTACTGTCAAGTGTTGATACGAGTGTTATTCCGGCTTATATGATGCCTCTTCCAAAAATAAAAGTACAGTCAGCTTCCAAGATACGATACCTAACATTAAATGATAATATGGATAAGTACGGTCGTGAATTCATGCTATTGGATAATAAACAGTGGGATGCCCCCATAACAGAAAATCCAAAATTGGGATCAACTGAAATATGGTATCTAATTAACTTAACTACGGATACACACCCTATTCATCTTCACTTAATTGATTATCAAATATTAGACCGGAGAGATTTCGATGTAGAAAAGTATAAAAAGGAGAGAATGATCCATTATACGGGTCCGGCGATGCCTCCCGAACCACAAGAACAAGGATGGAAAGATACAGTAAGAGCTAATCCAAACCAGGTCACTCGAATAATCATGAAGTTTGGTCCTTATACAGGGTTGTATGTATGGCACTGTCATATCTTGGAGCACGAGGATTATGATATGATGAGACCGTATATTGTTATCCGATAATAGATTGTTCTCCGTAAGTAAGTACTTGACCTGCATCTATGCTCGTTTATCCTGTCGCTAGTATCCTTTTCTCCAATAAAATGTTGTGGGAAATTTAATGAAATACAAAAATGCTTTGGATTTTACGCGGGTTCTTAGCGGATATACCTATAACATGGTACGTAGATTGAAACACTTAGCCATGTATTGAAAAGACTTATGTCATTCTCGGCGAAGAAATAATCGTTTTATGGGGGCGGAACGTCATTTACGACTTTATAGGCGATGTCCAATTTGCCATATCAACAAAGTCGTTTTACCAAGTCAACCCAGAACAAACGAAAGTATTGTATGACAAAGCTTTGGAATATACCGAATTAAAAAGCGATGAAACGGTCATAGACGCTTATTGTGGCATCGGCACTATTTCGTTGATTTAGCGAAAAATGCGAAAAAAGTGTACGGCGTCGAAATCGTGCCGGAAGCGATTGAAAAAAAGAAAAACGCCGAACGAAACGGCATCACCAATGCCGAATTTGAGGCAGGATAAGCAGAAGAAGTCATTCCAGAATGGTACAAAAGAGGAATCAAAGCCGACGTTCTAGTTGTCGATCCCCCTAGAAAAGGATGCGACCCAGTTCTATTAGAAACCATCCTTCAAATAAAACCAAAAAAAGTCGTCTACGTCTCCTGCAACCCCGCCACACTCGCCCGCGACCTCCGAATCCTCGAAGACGGCGGATACAAAACCCTCAAACTCCAACCCGTCGACAAGTTTCCGCAGACAGGGCACGTTGAGTGCGTGGTATTGATAACAAGGGTGGGAAAATAGGTACTAATCGAAATATTGATAAATAGTAGGTTTCCAGACATTGAGTTTTCCTTTCGGCTACTTTGCCGGAGATATCAATGTTGGGAAACCTTTATTTTTATTGATTGGGGAAACATATCAACTGCCATGAAAATAATAGGGTTGAGTTGACAGCTTAGATTTTTTATAGGGGTTGAGGAGACAGGATAGATAATTAAAAAGATATTAACAGTCATTAAAAATAGATAGTAAGGAAGAAAAATAATATTAACTATCATTCATCATTTTAACAAAGAACACGATTGTAGGAAAATGTCCTAAATAAATAGGAAAAATGATTTACTTTGTAGGAATTGAATGGTATAATAATATTTTAGTGATAGAATGCTGGTTATGCTAGGGAGTGATGAAATGCAAGTAAGTTATAAAAAGTTATGGAAACTATTAATTGATCGTGATATGCGCAAACAAGATTTAAAAGAGAAAGCAGGTATAAGCAAAGGAACTATAACAAAGCTTGGAAAAAATCAAAATGTTTCTACAGAGACACTTGCAAAAATCTGTGCAGCATTAGAATGCAATATTGAGGATATTGTAGAATTTTCGGCAGAAGAACAGAGGGACAACAATGTATAGAGAGTTAGAGCAAAAATTTAAAGTTATATATCCAGAAAGTGAAAATGCAACATATTCTAGTTTACACGTGTTCATATCACCGAAAAAGGAGAGCCTTTTGTCGAAGCTCAAGTTACTCGTCAAGCTGTTTCACAATTTATTACTGATTTATTGACTAATCGAGCCGATTATCATCGAGCTAGTTTAGGGTTGGGTGAACCTGGGACGGAATATACAAAACCAAGCTTTTACTAAACTGGATTCTTTAATGCGGATTTGTATGAAGTTTTTAATCAAACTTTATTCAAAAACTACATTAAAGGAACGAAAGGAATGGTAAAATTGGCGGAAAAACAAACAGCAGGCCGTGATCGATTAGGGGAATTCGCTCCAAAATTTGCTGAACTTAATGACGATGTATTATTCGGTGAGGTTTGGTCAAGAGAGAAGGAACTCTCTCCACGTGACCGCAGCATGATTACAGTTTCGGCATTAATTTCTGGTGGAAACTTTGAACAGTTGACTGCACATCTTCAAAAAGCGAAGGATAATGGAGTAACGAAAGAGGAAATTTCGGAAATCATCACCCATCTTGCGTTTTATGTTGGCTGGCCCAAAGCTTGGTCAACATTTAACATTGCAAAAGAAATTTTCATTGATTAACAAAAAGGAGGATTAGGCAACCATTTGATACGATTGTGATACCAGTCGTGATTTCATTTGTTGCATAATAAGGATGCTCAAGTTGTTAAACACATTTATTTTCACCAAAAAAATAGCAAATTATAGATAAGGAGCTGATAGGGCACTATGAGTAACACATGGAAAATTTACATGCTGGCCATTATCAGTTTTTTAGTCGGCACATCACAATTTGTCATTTCGGGTATTCTGGATCAAATCGCTGTTTCTGTCGATGTGTCGGTATCGACGGCGGGACAGCTTATTACCGCATTTGCTCTCGGAAATGCGATTGGCACTCCCATTGTGATGGTTGCAATGGCAAGGTTGGATCAGCGCAAGCAACTCATTACTGCTCTTACCGTCATATTAATCGGCATTGTCTCGACAATCACTCTTCCGGGCTTCAGTTATCTAATGGTTTCTCGTGTCATACTAGGGGTTGGAACCGGCGTCTTTGTAGTCACAGCCTATGGTATCGCCGCGAGGCTGGCATCTAAAGGACGTGAGGTCGGAGCGATGGCTAACGTGGCAGTAGGCTATAGTGCTTCCCTGGTCTTCGGTGTTCCCGTCGGTCGCGTTATTGCAGCGGCATCTGATTGGAAGATCATCTTCTGGGGCATCGGCGTCTTTAGCCTGCTTTCGGTCTTTGCCATTGCGCGGACGATTCCAGCCACAGAAGGAGATGCACCTGTTTCACCCGGCAAGCAGCTTGCCATTTTGAAGAATCCAAGGATTGCTGTTGCCCTTAGCGTGACGCTTTTCATGTTTATCAGCTATTCGGCTGTCTATACTTATATTGCGCCTTTGCTGTCCACTTTCATTAGTGAACAAAAAATAAGCGTTGTTCTCTTCATTATAGGTATCGCTAGCTTAATTGGCTCTAAGCTTGGCGGCTTCTCGGCAGATCGGTTCGGCGTTGCTCGCACACTTATCATCGGGATGGTGATTCAAGCTCTTGCTCTTGCTCTGCTGTCCGCTGTCACTGAATCGGTTATCATCATCACGTTGCTTTTTATCTGGTCCATCGCTGTTTGGACGTTCGGGGCAACTCAGAATTTTAACCTGATCTCTCTTGCTCCGAAAGCCTCCGGTATCGTGCTTAGCCTGAACAGTTCCTTTGTGCAGCTTGGCTTTGCCGCAGGTGCTGGGGTCGGTGGAATTGCAGCGGGAGGCTTGTCAATCATGGCAGTCACATGGGTTGGTGCAGCTTCGGTCGCCCTCGCAGTCATCATTGCGTTTTTCTTTTTCAGCCTTTCCCGGAGCAAACAGTATGATGGGGATAGCTAATACAATTGGGTATGAATGGTGACTAAAAGGTGGTTACCAGAAGAAATAAATTTTACTAAACAAGGAGTAGATATTATGAAAATTTTAATTTTAGGTGCAGCCGGTAAAATTGGCCAAATGCTGACAAATGAACTACTTAATAAAACTGACCATTCTATCGTTCTTTATGCAAGAAATGGTCATGAGCGTTTAAGGGTAACAGATGATAGCAGGGAGGCAATTTTTGATGGTGATTTTACGGACAAAAATATGCTAATTGAAGCGATGAAAAATGTTGATCTAGTTTATGTTAATGATATGGGAAATGAAAATTCTACGAAAACGATTATAGATGCTATGAAGGTTTCCGGAGTAAAGAGGGTCATTGCTGCATCTGTTTTGGGAATTTATGATGAAGTACCTGGAGCTTTCGGTGCTTGGAATAATAAAATGATCGGAGTAGACAGTAGCGTGGGCAGTAGAATGAAATCCCAGATTGAGTCTGCGAGGTTGATTGAAAGTTCAAATCTAGATTATACGCTATTACGGATATCATGGCTTTACAACGAAGAGGGCAATACTCGATATATGCTTACTCAAAAAGGAGAACCATTCAAGGGTACCCAAGTTACGCGTCAGGCAGTAACTCAATTAATCATGGATATCATTGAAGAAAAAAGTGATCAATATCTTCAAGCAAGTCTAGGAGTGAGTGAACCTGATACTGATTGGGCAAAGCCCTCATTTTATTAAAATGAGGGGGGGTAATAATGAGACGTATTTTTCTAAATGGCAGTATGAACATTGATGGTAATACTGCTAGATTAGCAAAAGATGTTTTTCGAGGTCTTGATTATACGCCTATCAATTTGGTTGAGCATTATATTAATCAAATCGGACAAAACTACACCGAAAACCAAGATGACTTTCAAAAAGTCATGGAACAATTAATAATGGCAGACGATATTGTCTTCGGTACTCCAGTTTATTGGTCAAGTATGGCTGGTTATTTAAAGACTTTCATTGATCGTTTGTCAGATGCATTGGATGCCCCATTAGCAAGTAAGCGTGTTTTTCTTATAATCCAAGGCACGACACCTGATGATGCTATTCCTAATATTACAATTGTAATACAACATCTCTGTCGCCGTTTCCATATGAGTTATATGGGATTAGCAACTAATCCTAAAGAAGCAGCCATATTGCACAAACTAATGGTTAATATATAGAAGAAAGGATTATAAAGATGAAAAAACGTCAATTAGGAAATAGTGGGCTAGAAGTCTCTGCTATAGGTCTTGGCTGCATGGGGATGAGTCATGGTTATGGGCCAGCATCGGACAAGAAAGAGATGATTTCTCTGATTCATGCAGCAATTGATCGAGGTGTTACTTTCTTCGACACCGCCGAAGTTTATGGTCCATATGTGAATGAGGAATTGGTTGGTGAAGCCCTCAAACCCTTTAAGGGAAAAGTAGTCATTGCAACTAAATTCGGTATTCAAATGGATAATTTCAAGCAGGTTCTTGATAGTAAGCCAGAGACCATTCGGCAATCAGTTGAGGGCTCGCTAAATCGGCTAAATGTTGACAGCATTGATCTCTACTATCAGCATCGTGTTGATCCAAATGTCCCAATTGAAGAAGTCGCGGGAGTAGTACAAGACCTAATCAAGGAAGGCAAGGTTAAACATTGGGGGCTTTCAGAAGCAGGAGTACAAACAATTCGTCGTGCGCATGCAGTTCAGCCTTTGACTGCAATTCAAAGTGAATATTCTATGATGTGGAGAACCCCTGAAGAAGAACTATTGCCTACCCTTGAAGAACTGGGAATCGGTTTTGTCCCATTCAGCCCACTGGGGAAGGGATTTCTTACAGGAAAAATTGATAAGAATGCAACATTTGGTAATGACGACTTCCGCAGCATTGTTCCTCGTTTCAAGCCGGAGAATATTGAAGCTAATCAGGTATTGGTCGATTTGATAAAGAAGATGGCTACAGGGAAAGACGCAACTCCGGCACAAATCGCACTAGCATGGGTGCTTGCCCAGAAGTCTTGGATTGTTCCGATTCCTGGAACAAGGAAATTGGAGCGCTTGGAAGAAAATCTTGGCGCAGCGGAAATTGAGCTGACTCCTGAAGAACTACATGATTTGAACGACGCACTATCTCAGATTGAAATTTTGGGAGAGCGCTACCCGGCAGAATACGCAAATAGAGTGGGCAAATAAAAGACATTTAAAATTTAATAAACAGGAGGAATTTATTATGCAAAAAGTAACTTTAAATAATGGTGTTGAGATGCCAATTCTTGGATTTGGGGTTTTTCAAATGCAGGACGAAAATGAATGTGAACAAGCCGTTTACGATGCGATTATGGCAGGATATCGTCTGATTGATACCGCTGCCTCTTATCTAAATGAAGAAGCGGTGGGCAGAGCTATTAAACGGAGTGGTGTACCAAGAGAGGAATTGTTTATTACAACGAAATTATGGGTAGAAGACACAGGCTATGAACGCACAAAGATAGCATTTCAAAAGTCGTTAGAGAGATTGCAGCTGGATTACCTAGATCTGTACTTAATTCATCAGCCGTTTGGTGATGTTTACGGTTCATGGCGCGCAATGGAGGAATTGTACCGAGAAGGTAAGATTAAAGCCATTGGAGTTAGCAATTTCTATCCAGATCGCTTAATTGATTTAATTATTCATAATGAAGTGATTCCTGCTGTTAACCAGGTTGAAACGCATCCTTTCAACCAGCAAATAGAAAGTGCTCAATTCATGAAAGAGAATAATGTGCAAATACAGTCTTGGGGACCATTTGCTGAAGGAAAAAATAACATGTTCCAAAACGAAATTTTAGTATCAATTGCTGAAAAACATAATAAATCCGTTGCACAGGTAATCTTGCGATGGTTGACACAAAGAGGAGTCGTTGCGATTCCGAAGTCTGTTCGCAAGGAAAGAATCATCGAAAACTTCAATATCTTTGACTTTGAATTAGGTCAAGAGGATATGGACCAAATCGCTACGTTAGACACGAAAGAGAGTTTATTCTTTTCTCATAGGGATCCTGAAATGGTGAAATGGATCGGGACACGTAAACTTAATATCTAAATATTCCTTCCGTCTAAATATTGTTGTATATTAAGGTGTTGAATCCATAGAAAGGCTTGTGAATTAATAACACACGTCTTTTTTCATACAGTGGGGTTGGGGAGGCATTTGTACATGGTGAAACAATTATGGGATTGTCTTTTTGGAGAACATTGAACGAGGTGGTAGTATGCAAAATAGGAAGTACAGAATGGTATTAGCCATCTTTTTGATATTCATTGTACTTCTTACTGGATGCGATAGAAACATGACAGATGAGCAGACTGTCAATGAAAGTCAGGATGCAGTAAAAGAATCCGATACAAAAGCAACAGCTGATAATGAGGAAACCACAGCGCAGGTGAGGACAATTTAGAGATGAGCTACACAGCGGACGCAAAAGTAAGGGATGTCATTAATGATCCTGTCTTTGAGGGATACGGGAGACTGATTTTCCCTGCCGATAGGACGATTGACAAAAGTATGACTTTAAGTGAGGTCGGCAGAATCCTGACCTGGTACAACTATGTTAATCCAGATCGGACAGTAGAAATTGTAAATTATATGAAAAACAAAGTAGAAGCAGGGGAACAGATTTTTTATGACATCTACACGGATGAAGAAAAAGCGGCTGATCCCGCCAAGGAAAATACCGGACTTTTCTTTTTTAGGGGAAATCCGGGGGAGAAATTTGCCATTGTGAATGCCGGTGGCGGCTTTGTATATGTAGCAGCCATGCATGACAGCTTTCCGCATGCATTGGAAATATCGAAAAAGGGATATAATGCATTCGCACTGATATACCGACCGGGAGCCGAGACAGCCTGCGAGGATCTTGCACGAGCGATTGCTTTTATCCATGAACATGCGGGTGAACTTGAGGTAGACTCAGAGGATTATTCCCTGTGGGGAGGCTCTGCGGGTGCGAGGATGGCGGCTTGGCTTGGATCATACGGAACAGCAGCCTTTGGTGAAGCGGAGTATCCGGGACCTGGAGCGGTCATTATGCAATATACGGGACTTTCCGAGGTGTACGGAAATGAGCCGCCGACATATGCAAATGTGGGTACCAATGACGGCATTGCAAGCTATCGAACAATGGAGCGTCGTATTAATAAGATCAAGGTAAATGGAATAGACTCAGAGATTGAGATTTTTGATGGTCTGCAGCACGGGTTCGGACTTGGTGAAGGGACGATTGCAGAAGGGTGGATAGATCATGCAGTCAGATTCTGGGAGAACCAGATGGACTAAGGAGGAATAATGTGAAAAAAATAGTATTTATGCTCTTTATATTGCTAGTGATGCCCATTACTCTTATTGCTTGCAGTAACAATAATGATAATACTGTTCAGCAGGAATCTACGGGTGATGATTCACAAAATGATAATAGTGAAACATCACTAAATTCAACAAATGACAATTCTGAAACTCGGTTATCTTCAGAAACTCAAGATTCTACATTACCAATTGAAGACACTGAGTATGGTCGCGGAGCACAATCAGATGGAGCGGACACGAATGCACAAGAAGAGCCCACACGAATTATTTCAGATGATGCTAATAGCATAATAATCTACTTTTCAAGATCAGGTAACACCCAAAATCTTGCGAGAATGATCTACAACGAAGTCGGCGGAGATATGTTGGAATTAACAGTTACAAATCCATATCCTTCAGATTATAGTCAAGCAGTAGAACGAGCTAACGATGAAAGAGATAATCAAGAATATCCTGAGATTGATACAGAAATTCCTGATTTATCACAATATGATACTGTATATTTAGGATACCAAACGTGGTCAATGACTTTATCTAATCCTATGATCTCTTTTTTAATAGATCATGGCTCTAATTTTTCAGGAAAAACGATTTATCCCTTCTCAACCAATGCTGGGTATGGAGAAGGTGATACGATAGAACGTATAGAGGAACTCGCACCGGATGCAAATGTCGCCACAAGTTTCAGTATTCAAGATGAAGATTTATTGGATAATCAGGAACAAGTAACTAAATGGCTAAATGAGAATTAATCATAAAGGGGAATTAGATGATAACAATTACACTACCAATTAGTTTGCTGTTGTTGCTTACGTTAGCTTCCTGTCAATCCAATGCTGGTAAGGAAAGATCGGATAATGGAAAATGATATAGGGGAATGTAATCTTTATAGATATGTTCCCTTATACCTCGTTTTTTCAAATATCACTGAAAACCCAATGGATATGTTCCCACGAACGTAGGGTTCAAAAATCGGCCCAAGACATCAATGCCATCAACTCGAGCCATGTGGAAGCAGTGGCACAGATAGTTTTAAAAAAAGAAGCAGGAAAAAGTTAAAGGTTTCCTGCTTCTAATCAATTTTTGGTGCGGCAAACCGATAATAAATTATTGGCGTACCGTCCTCTTTTACATCGATTCGATTAATGAGTCGATGTAGAATTTCTGGTGTTAATTCATCGAAATTGAGGAAAGTGAAGTAATTCTTGAAAGCTGAATTTCTTGGACTTGAATACGAAGGAATCATTTCGAAAGATAAACAGCATTTGCGCTGGTATAGAAATTGCTGGGGATAATTTAAATACTTAATTTTTCTGACTAGGACTGGGGAAACAATTCTTATTCCGGTTTTTTCCTTTTTTAATTAGGTTTAGATTAGATATAATTTAAATTGAAACAATTTTCAGGAAGGAGACTTAATATGAAAGTTTACTATACCCAGGTAAAAAAATATTATAGTTTTATCATGTTATTTAAGTATTCAATCTTGTTAGCTTCGGCATTGTTTATTAGAGAGCTTAAAATATTTTGTGTAAATAAATAAAAAGGAAGACCTTTTCTTG
>ERZ777010.1590-NODE-1590-length-14405-cov-6.415749_pt1 | contig 14405 bp, 19 predicted proteins | sample MGYA00374963_ERZ777010 | MGnify/ENA primary metagenome ERZ777010 (study PRJEB29309, sample SAMN06268256) | bioreactor metagenome | isolation source: Joint BioEnergy Institute, California, USA | place: USA:Joint BioEnergy Institute, California, USA | collected...
TGCGTAAAAGTACTTATTCCCACTTACGCCCAAATTCAACTGGCCGCCATTCACCGCCTGTACCGTGCACCGTGTTATAAACTCTCTCCTAGAGATCAAACTAGCATAGCCGCTGAGATTGGAGTGCATCAGTACCACTTCGCGCTCTTTATCGCTTCCATGTACCAGCGCAGACACCACAATCTTGGAAAGCTGGGCCGTGTCACGTAAGACATAGTTATCTTGTGGTGCGTTTTTTAGCTTATCGTACAATTCGCCCAAGTCCGCCAGCTCCGCCAGTTTGGAAACATTTATCCGATTGCCAATTTCCAGCTGCGTAACTTTTGAACGTTCAAATCCGGATATAAAATACCTTGCCCGTTCGCTGCGCTCCCCAAAATTGACCTGCAATTCGCGTTCAATATCCGCTAATCGTCGGATAACCTCGGGGTTGCCATCGCCGTCTATACGCTGCGCGAGCTGCGCCAACATGTCCACTTGTTTGTCGGTGATTGCGTAATCTTCAAACTGCCCTTGTAGCACGGCTTCGAGCTTCGCCACTTCATCACGGATAAGACCTTTAAGACGTATAAGCTGCTCCCACAATGCATATTTGTTCTCGCCAAAGAACAGGGGCGAACTCTGCACGCGTTTACTTAGCTCCCGTTGCCAGCCCGTTGGCATTTTGTGCTCTTTATTGTTCTGGCTCCACTCGTTAAGATCGGTTTTAAGGGTTGCTAAGTAACTTTCTAGCTCATCTGTAAACTTGCGGTCAATTCTTGCCCCGTGGCCGCGCAAAAATGCTATTGTCTCCGCTAAAATACCTTCTTTAATATCATTGCCTTCCGGCAGAGCATCGCTGATATTTTTTAGCAATTCTTTCAGCCCGCCGGTCACTTCGCCGGTTTTTTTGTCTATCTTGCCATCCAGCTGCTCCAAGGTAGCTTGCTGCTTGGAAATCCTGTTGCTATACCAACTCTCAATTGTGCCGTTAAAATCGCTACGGTAGTCGCTCCATTTGTTAACCAATTCTGGTTCGCCGATTTTATCAGCCAGCTCCTTTAGTTCGGCCAACCTTTTGCTAATTTCCACTTTGTTGTTGAGTTCATATGTACTATCCAAAAATTCCGCGACAGAATCGACTTCGCCCTGTTTGAGGCAGGTGAGCAAATTACCGAACAACCCATTAAAATAATTGCCGTTATCACCAATCGCCAAAAACTTTTTAGCTTGTGCGGCGCCCACCTTATCCTCGTAAAACTTGATAATTTGATCTAAAAATTCCGTCCTATCGCTACAGTCCATAACTACGAAATTGGGGTCTACCGCGAAGCTCAGACTTAGATCGCGTTGAGGCACGATTGGAACAGGAATGCCAAAAATCTCGCACTTCAACTGCAGCTGGTCTGTGTCCAAACTGAATTTTTGTGACCAATCCTTGGCTACAGGCAGCAGCGCGGATGTGTCGCAGCCCTTCTTTACCAAGTTCAAAATAATCTTTTGTCGTTGCTCATCCGTTTTTTTCTCGACGCTGCGATGCGACTTAATCAAGAATTGGCAAAACGCCTGCTCGTCAACAACGCCCTTAAGTTCGTCGCTTAAACATTCGTAGCAATTCTGCCAGATAGTCTTTTTGCCAAGATACTCTAAAAACTCACTCTCAATGCTGTTTTGGTTGGAAAAAACAAAGCCAAGGGATAACGATTTGAGCCAAAAATCTATCAGGCTCGGCGTACGGTTCCCAGCTAAATAGTCGTCAAAATTCAGAGGGCCGTAGAGCGTGCGGTAATCGTTGGCGATAGCTCCCGCCACTTTGTCGCGCAAGCCCTCGCTTCCGTCCGTATCTACAAGTTCGTATTTGATGGAGCGCATTGAGCCAGTGCCGCCAGAATAAGCAATGCGTTGGTCGTGCAGTCGGTATCCCTTCATCAAGCCTCCTAGTTAATCAGTCGATTTGTAACTTTACACATATTATCAAGGTATCTGGTAGAAAGGCTAAAGTGCACGCCTTTAAGTGCACCGGAAAATTCCAGAATTTAAGAGAAGGGGGGTATAGTGCAACTGTCCTCTCTATTTTTCGAGGACGTCTCGAGCACTTTTTCGCCTTTTCCCCTCTATTTTTCGAGGATCGTAGCATCATCTGTTGCCTTTTCCCCTCTATTTTTCGAGGCTCGCGCTCATCGCGGGTGCCTTTTCCCCTCTATTTTTCGAGGACTTGAACAGCGGCGACTTGCCTTTTCCCCTCTATTTTTCGAGGAGTTCTCCCCTTGATAACAGATGTAAAGGTACAAATTAACCCACGAATAGTGTAACATATATTGCAAGAAATAAGGTTGTTTTTGGGCATTGGGTGGAGATATGCATGATCCTAAAAAACCTTCGGCAAGCCGGCCCCGGCGGGTGCCGTTATGGTTGCCATACCTGCAGAGTATCACCGAAAAACCCAAAGGTACGTTCACTTTTGATTATAACGGCGGCAGCGAGACAGTCCAGTTAGACACCGTGCAATCCATCATGATTTACGGCGACAGCAACACCTCGCTAGAACGGCGTACCGGGTTGCCGAGCAAGGGCAACGGCGGGAAGATTAGGCCGCAGCCGATACCTACCCGTTAGCGCAGTTATGCCCTACTAGGTTTTTGCCCTTCCAGTCTTCGATTGCTTTGACCACCTGGCTGTCGTGTTTTTTCAAGTTCTCCCAAAATGTAACACTACTTTTCGGGATGTGCATTACATCACTAGGCCCGTGCAGTTCGCAGCCGAGCTTCACCAGCGAAATGTCGTTGCTAAATCCTGAACTTGGTTGCACAGGTTCAGAGGCGTTAAGGTAAAAGATGTCTGACAGCACTATGTAGTCTGGATTAACTTTGGTGATTTGGCCAAAGTACACCTGACCGTTTGATAGAAAAACGGCCTGGTAGGCGTCTGATTCGAGTGCTTTGTATTCGTCGAATGTTAGCAGGTCGCTTGCTTTCTTTGCCTCCAGTGATTGCTTGAGGTCGGCAATTTGCTTGTTGAGATTGGACACACGCGTAAAGCCGAATATACTAACACCGATGCAAACGACAAATAATACGGCTAAGCCGATGATTAGTGTTTTCTTAGACACAGGAACCCCCCTATATTTATCTGAAAGCATTGTAGCACCCTTACCGCTTTTGCTCCACAATTTCTAATGATCGGCTGGCGTTGTCGCGTTTGACGAGGTGGCCGCGCTCGATGAGGTTTTTGATGTGTACTGCTACGGTTGCAACCGAGCTGTAGCCCAGATCGGCCGCAATTTCACGGTAGGACGGGCTGTATTCGTGTACCCGCATGAAACGCCGGATGTATTGCAGGATTTCGGCCTGCTTTTTTGTAGGACGGATTACTTGGTTCATGATTCAAAAGATTCAAAAGAACGGTTCTCTAGATTTCCGCTTACGGTACGCCGCCACCCGTTCGCGTGTCGCGCAGCGCGGCGAACAATAATCGCGTCCGCCGCCTTTGCCGAGATCAATAAAAGGCCGACGGCATGAAGGCGAGGCGCATAACCCACCAGGATTACGCTGCTTCTCGGCAAGCAGGACGGCGAGCGCCAAAGCTGAGGACGCGGCAAACCACTCGGCCCAAGGCGCGTGGTCACTGCTGTCTACGTGCAAGTGCCAAGGTGTTTTGCTGTGGGCGCTTAGGCGCGGAGCCTGCGCGTACTTGTTTAATATCGCGTTCAGCAATTCTGCCGTTTCTTCCGTGCTATTAGACGCGAAAACCGTGTGGAGCTGGCGGGATACAGCCTTAAGATCGTCCAAGTCGGCGTAGGTAACATCGGCGTCTTCTTCGCCGTACCTTTTGAGCGTTTCGTTGACTTGCTCAATCAGCGCTTGGTAATTGAGGTGGTCTTTATTCTCAAGCACGAAAACAATGTCTGCCGCGCGTTTAGCAGCATGCGTAGCAGAACCCATTTTCGAAGTATTGTTGACGGAATCCATAGCTTGAGTATATCATATGTAACGTGAAAGAGAAACAAATGCGTTACACGATGACGCACTATCTGTTTGGTGCGCTGCCCGCGCGTCTTGGCGACGAAATGTCCGGCCAAGCTATTTTGCTAATGGGTATTGCCGCTGGTTCGGCAACGCTCGGCTCAACCTTGCTGGCTGGGCTGACATTCTCGGCGGCAGTCGGTGGCCCATTGTTGGGCGCTGTGCTTGACCGATCACGACACCCGGGCAGAGTATTGGCTCTATCATTAGGGCTATACGCAGTCGGCGTCTCGCTAATCGCTTGGTCGCTTGGGCATGTTCCGGTTTGGTTGAGCGTAGTGTTGGCGCTGACAGCCGGGTTCTTAATGCCGTCTATCTCCGGCGGCTGGTCGTCGCGACTAAAATCTTTTATCGCCGACGAGCAGATCACACGCGCCAGCGCGATTGACGCCACGACGTTTAACATCGCAGGTCTGGCCGGCCCCGCGCTGGCTGGTCTAATAGCGGGCTGGCTGGGCGCACATTGGGCTGTCGCCGTGCTGGTCGGACTACTAGTCGCGGCCTTGCCGATGGCGTGGGCGCTGCCCAAACACGAGCAGCAAGTTAAAAAACATGACACTTCGTTCTTGCACGACGTATCAGTCGGCCTAAAAATTATTGTTACAAACAAATCGTTATTCAGAATTACTCTGCTGTCAGTCGTTTCTTACATGGGTATTGGTATGCTGTGGGTGATCTACCCGCTTATAGGTCAAAACTTGCTGGGTAATCCGGGTTTCGGGGGTGTGCTGGCGTCAGTAGTGTCCGTCGGAGCTTTAGTTGCGACTGCCGCCTACGCCAAGTGGCCGACAAAACATACCCCCGATACCATTGCGTTCGTAACGACGCTCATATTGGCTGTCGCCATGATTGTCTTGGCTTTCGCAGGCAACTTTGCTGTGGCGTTAATCGCTATGCTCATCGTAGGATTGGCCGACGGACCGCAACTGGCTGCCGTGTTTGCCGTGCGCCATCGGGAAGCGCCGGAACGCTCGCGCAGCCAAGTGTTTACAACCGGTGCGAGCATGAAGATTACAGCAGCGGCAGTGGGCGCGGCTTTGGCTGGACATCTGTCTAGCGTTTCGCTGTGGGCTACACTGCTTGTTGCTTGTCTTGTCCAGATCGTTGCCGCCGTAGCCTTTCTGCTTGTCCGCAAGGAACAGACCCAAGATTTGGCCGCTAGTGTATGAACTTATAATCTTTCGCCTGCTCCGGCTTGAATGTCCGGCTGCTTAGAACCCATCTCAAAATTCCAGCTACAATAAAGTAGGACCTAAGAGGACGGACCTCTTAAAATTAAAGAATGTTGTAGGATAGCTTATTAAAACATCAAATTGACTATTCAGAGGTCCGTCCTCTTAACCCCGTCCTCTTAACCCAGTAAGCATTCATGCTACTGGATATTTTTGTACCATTCAATAAATCCGTGCCATGCATCCGGTCGGTTTTTATAGCGAGCTACTACAGCTTCTTCACCTTGTTCAAACACTTCGGCAATAGTTTTGCCATTGTCGGAATCAAGTACAGTGACGGTCGTGTTCGGAGATTTTTCGTTGCTGCCACGGGCTTCGTTGATTATTCGGCCTGAAATATCATTTCTGAACACCTCCGTCACACTGCCGTCTGTATATGCGAGGTACTGGTGTAAAATAATTCTCCTGTTCTCAACACCATCCATGAGTCGTAAAAAATCATCTGGCGTAAACCAGTAGTTGATTGACTTCATGTAAGCGCCTGGAAACCCTTTGAGTGCTGGTATGTCCCAAGTATCGTCACTAACAACCACCGGCATACCGAGCTGTTCATAAGCTCGCTGTGCCTTATCTCGTACAATTACTTCAGGATCTTCGCCTTGAATTTCATCAATATCCAGCTTGACAGGTTTTACTGTGATGTTTGCTTCTTGGCAAATTGTCTGAGCAATTTGTATTTTGTCTTGATTAGATGTAGCAAAATATATTGTATTCATAAACTAATTATATCCTTAAAAGGTTCATGACCGGTATGGGGAGCCAAGAGCATATATTTTACAGACAATCCACTAAGCATTCACGCTAGTGGATTTTTGTTATAATTCCCGCATGGATGACAGAAACGCTATTGAAATAGCAAAAGAGGCGGTGAAACAAATCGCGAAGCCAGTTCAAGATTTCATTGGTGCGGTTCTCGGAAAGCCCGCAAACGAACTAGGCGAATGGATTTCAGACGGCATTCGTGGCAAACGTTTCGAAACACAACTGAAAATATTCACCAAGGCAAAGCAGCTAACAGAAGACTCTGGGCTAGAGCCAAGTGCTATAAATTTAAAGGTGCTTGTTCCACTACTTGAAAACGGCTCCTTAGAAGATGACGAATCAATTATCGATATGTGGGCACATTTGCTGGCCAACGCATCAACTTCGGATGACGTGCGAGCAAGCTACATCGCAATACTGAAAGAGCTTGAGCCAGCAGAAGCAAAAATAATGCAGTACATCTACAATGAATTTGTCAAAAAATATGGTAATGATTTTGCCCCAACAAACGAGTATGCAGGATCAATGAAGGGGGCGGTAATAAGAGAGCTGTTCGGGTTATCCAATCAGGACTTTGAGCAATCAATTGACAATTTGTATAGATTAAGACTACTGGCACCTACTGCTTCTAGGTTAGAATTCTTGGATAACAAAGAAATACCGTTTGCACATTATTCAAAAATGACTCTAGGTGTAACCTATCTGGGTTATTACTTCGCTAGAGCTTGCAACAAGGGTCCATGACCGACATGCGGAGCCAAGAAAAGACCGTCCTAGATAGGGGCGGTTTTTTCTTGGCCTTGAAGACTGGGGTTATGCGTATGACGTTTGTGTGCGGCTAATCCCGTCGTCTCTGTGATGCTTTTAATAAATTCTTGAGGTGACACGCGTTACCGAGGCCCAAACAGTGCTTCGAGCCCACATGAAAAACTTCCTTGCGGCAGCGGGCAGGGCGTTATGGCTTGACTTTTACGCGCAAAGTACTACGCTGAAATCAGGCATATAAGCATAAGGGGGATGTCATGATTGTTAATAACACTCTAATAGCGATCGCAGCAGGCGCCGGCCTTATTGGGGTGGCGCTATTTTTAAAGCTGCTCAGAAACAATAAGCCGATTAACAGCGAAGGCTGGGCGGGATTCTTTGGAGTCGTCGGCTTGATCCTGGCGGTTCTCGGTCTTGCTACTTGTATCATGTGGCCGTACGGCGGTGGCGGTTTTGAATACGCCAACATCGCCTTTGGCGAGCCGGCTGCTGCTTTTGGCGCGCTCTGTCTGCTCGCCAGCGTCTACCTGTGGCGCAACCGGGCGCTGTTTGCTGGCACCTCTCAGAGTGCACGAGCAGAGGTTATTGAGGCGCTGAAGCCAGCCTCGATTTTCGTCTTCGTACTGGGCCTGGCAATGACCGCACTCGCCTTGACCTGGGTGCGATTCCAGCTTGGCGCAGCGCCAGAGTTTGAGCCGATTAGCGGCAACTTCCACGACAAGCCATGGCTAGAGGCCGCGTTCCTTGGCGGCCTGTGGGGCATTGTCGCGCTTGGCTGTCTGCTATTCCCATTCGCAGTCAAGAACCTTAAGAAAAAAGTGGCTACCGTAGCCATCTGGGCATTCCTGCTTGGCGGTGCCGTGTTCAGCCTATTCGGCGCCATGAACTTCTACACCCACATTGGTATGTACACCAACCTCAACAAGGGTACGAACTACAAGTTCTAACACCGCGTCGGTTCATTTACCACAAACAAAAGTCCCGCTTTACCGCGGGACTTTTTCTATGTCAATCATTGTCGCCAGGGCCCATAACCTACTTCTTCGTGTAATGAGTATCATTTGTTATTATTTGGATCATGAGGGCAGAAGTAATGTTCCATTGCGGCAATGCGCCAAAAATGGAACGAGTAATTGATCTTACCATAGCATTGACAGACAAAAACGCCGCTGAAGCCAAAAGACATATTCGAGAAGATTTTGTATGGAATGAGGTTGGCGAAGGCGAGATAGCCAACTACAACAATCTTGATGAAGTTCTATCAAAGCGCCCAGACGTATCAAAAATCACGGTGAATAACGCACTAAGCCACGGTAACGGGGCTATGTGCGAAGGTATTTTAGAATTCGAAGACGGTGATAAGCTCTACTTTTGTGCGGTGGCTCGGTTTGCGAGCACTACAAAAGATGCACTAATAAAAGAAATCCATTTCTACTTTCAAGATTAGAAGATAAACGCGCATGGGGTGCTGAGCAGAAAGCATGGACAAATCCGCGCTTGAGAGGGCGTACAGAGGCGAATAGCTAGAAGGTGGCATGATGATCGTCAAAGCAGCGCTACTACTTTTTCGGGACGGCAAGGACGCGAAAGAACTCATGTTCGTGCGCGAACATGATAAATCTTTCTTCGTTTTTCCCGGCGGCAAACAGGAAGACGGCGAAACGATTGAGCAGACGCTTGTACGCGAGATACAAGAAGAATTGTCGGCAGAGATTAGGAATGCCCAGAAACTCGGCGTGGCCACCGGTCAAACGCCCGATGGCCGCGATCTGGAAATGCACCTGTTTACCGCCGATCTATTGAGCGAACTAAAAGCATCAGGTGAAATTGCCGAGATCATATGACTGGACCGCAGCTCAATATTGAAGAACGACAAAATAACGCCAATTACACACCACCATGTCATACCATTCCTAGATAAAAAGGGCATTTGGTGACCTATCTAGAACCGTCGGCAAATTATATCTACTCATGTTTGAAATGTTATACTAAGGGTATGAAAAACCAGAAGCACTATGTTTGCCTTGGCGGCTGCAAGGGCGTATCGGACAAGCCAGGTGTGTGCCAGGCGCCAGATTGCGCGCACCATCAGCACGAGTTGGTGGAGTGCGATTGCACCGACGGCCAGCACCACAACTTCGATCCGGCAGCATTCGGCAAAGCGTAAACCAAACTTTGGCCCATTCTCATAACCCTGCCAAGTATTTGATGATGCAACAAGTCTCTTGATACACTCTTTTCGGTATGAACAACTTTAACGAAGCATTTATGCGGCGGGCGATTGAGCTTGCGCGGGAAGGGATGAGCAAAGGAGCCGGCGGCCCGTTTGGGGCTGTGGTTGTCAAAAACGGCCAGATTATCAGCGAGGGAAACAACGAAGTAACCTCCACCAACGACCCCACAGCGCATGCCGAAATTGTGGCAATCCGCCGAGCTTGCGAAAATTTAGGCAGCTTCCAGCTGACAGATTGCGACATTTACACCAGCTGTGAACCGTGCCCTATGTGCTTGGGCGCCATCTATTGGGCCCGACCGCGGGCGGTGTATTTTGCTGCCACGCGGAACGACGCCGCAGAAATCGGATTTGACGATGACTTTATTTACGAGCAAATCCAGCTGCCGCACGACCAGCGCAGCATACCGCAAATACATAAGCCGAGCAGCGAGGCAAAGGCCGTCATGGACGCCTGGCGCAGCAAAGCCGACAAAATCGAATACTAGAACCCATCTCAAAAATGCCTCAAAAGAATAAGGATACAGGCCAGATGCACAAACCCGACGAAGTTCTCGAGTTTGTAGTCGAACCTGGTCACTAACCTGCGGTAGTTCTGCAACCAGGCATTGAGCCGCTCAATCTTCCACCTCCGCCGGTAGCGGCGCAGTTTGCGCCCATCTTGGGTTTTTGCCTTGACCCGTCCCTTACGGTGCGGTGAGATGAGTTCGGTGTTGAATCGTTCCTTGAGCAGTTTGTCGTGCGGGTCGCTGTCGTACGCTCGGTCGGCTACCAATGTACCGGAGCCGCTTTGGTAAGTCTTTGGGTAAGTGTTCGCTCCACCAGGGTGACTTCATGCGGAGAAGCACTCTCCACAACGACGGAGACCGGAAGAGACTCTCGGTCGCAGATAACCATGAGCTTGGTACCCTTGCCGCGTTTTGTCTTGCCAACACCAGCTCCCCCTTTTTGGCACTGGAGAACGTGCCGTCAATGAAACACTCTTCAAGGGATATGCCACCTCTGGCTTCCATATCCTGAGCAAGCACCCGGAGCAGTTCGGCCAACACGCCGGAATGCACCCATTCTTGGAATCGCCGGTGACAGGTTTGGTACGGCGGGTACTTGTCCGGCAACTCATTCCACTGTGCTCCGGTTTTGAGCACCCAGAGTATACCATCCAACACCTCTCGGTCGGGCAAACGGGGACGACCCCGCTTAGTGGCCTTAACAGATGTTTTTGCCAGCAACGGAGCCAACAGACTCCATTGCTCATCTACCAATCTTTGCATGTTTGTTTTCCTCTTACGAATAAAGTAGGCTGACGCCCTACTTTATTGTAGCTGGAATTTTGAGATGGGTTCTAATCAATATTTATTGCGCTTACAATACAGTATTGATGCAAAAATGTCCAGATTTTTGTATTATATATTCTCTTCAATAACTTCGTTGTCTCTAATGGGTTTAAACGGGACACCCGCTTGCTGCAGTTCGGCGGCAACCTCAGCAACTTTTACCCGGTAGTCCTCCTCGTCAAAATGGGGCAGGGGCACATAAGCGAGTAGTCCTAAACCCTTGTCGGCGATGGATGCTTCCTCTTTGCCGGTCTCTTGCCTTATAAAGGGTCCTATTTTTCTTGCACACACCACAGCGCCAGCGCTTTCTCCCAAGTAGGCTAAAGGGGTGTTCCTCAAACTCGTAATAACGTCGTCAAAACCACTGCTGTGCATTGCTTCGCACAGGTCACCAATACTTCCACCGCCAACAAACAAGGCGTGCATGCCGGACAAACGAGCCTTGAGCGGCTCTGCGTCGTTTTTATCATAGTTGCGCAAATCTATCTCTTCCACCTGATACCCCAGACTCGAAAGCGCACCCATTGCCTGCATCAATCTTTCATGACGGATCTCTGACGGTCTGTTGTCGCGCGCATTGAAGATAATACCGACACGTGGGGATTTTTTCGGCATCGGCAGTTTTTGCAGTACAGGCAACACTTGTTCCAAGCGGTTGAAGAGAAACAACTTCACCCTGACAGTATACTACCGAAGCTATCATGGATTCAAAAGGCCAAGCAGTCGCATCAAGCCCTCAACAAAGCATCTCGAGCGCTACCATGCGTTGCCTCAATCTGATCAGCAAGACCTGATGTCACTTCGCGACCCAGTGGCTCCAACTCGGGATCATTGAGCGCCCCAATGCCACCTTCATCACCCACCTCACGACAAACCTCGATATTTTATTGCTTAGACACAGGCTGTTTTGGCAAGTTCAAGCGGTCTCCGTGAGGCATGTATGAATTTTTCCTCTAAATACAGTGAATAATATAGAGTATGCTGGAAAACATGGAAAGGCAGCCAGAACTGGGGACAGACACCACACAGAATCTCTCCGATATTCCTCAGCCTCGTGAGCGCAGCGAGGAAGCGGCAGCCCCACAAGCCACAACACACACAGAACCTGGTTGCACGATTGATCCCAGTGATTTGCAGCATAGAATAGACGAGCAACGGATGAGACTTCGGGCTACAGCTGTAGAAGCATTGGGAAAAATGGGGACCCAGCTAAGTGAGTTTCTTAAGGATTAGTTAATACTCATATCTTATTAGTCCGAACAAAGAAGGCAAACATACTCTACGTAACCCTACAAGCATTTTGGTCAAGAGAACCGCTCTCTAGAAAAAACATTTTAGTACGCAATATATTACTGGTTACTGGGATCTAAATTCATACATCTAAAGAACTGTTCTACTTTGAGTATTTACGCCAATTGACAACCTGTTCTATGGAGTGGGCAGGGGAGTCGTAATTGCCGACGCTATGCGGGCAACGGCAGATAATTTAGTATTAGTATATGAGCGAAAACAAAACCTACAAATGTGCGCGTCGATGATTTCTTGCAGAGCGTGAGCGAACAACGCCAAGAAGAAGCGCGCATACTCATTAAGATGATGCAGGATATCTCTGGCGAAAAGCCCGTTATGTGGGGGCCAAGCATCATTGGGTTTGGTACGAGGCAGTACAAAACCGAAGCAGGTCGCGAGGGCGAGATAGGAATCTTGGGTTTTAGCCCCAGAAAAGCAGCTCTCACAATCTACTTCACTGAAGGGTTTGATCGCTACGGAGAAGAACTGCGTAACCTCGGTAAGTACAAGATCAGTCGCTCTTGCTTATACGTCAATAAGCTGACCGACATTAATTTAGAGACTCTTGAGTCCATGCTCCGCTCGTCATACAAAATCGCTACAGAAAAAAGCGATGCACCACAGAGTGTCGAGGAATACATCGCGTCCATACCGGAGGCTGCGCGTACACACTTTGATGAGTTGCGTAAGATTGTTCGTGCAGAAATTCCAAAGGCACATGAGGTAATGAGTTATGGCATTGTTGGCTACAAGCCAGATATCAAAAAGCGTGCAATCGTGTTCATTGGCGCCTGGCAAGATCACGTAGCTATGTATCCTATTCCAAAAGACGATGAATTACGCAAAGAGTTGGCGCCATACATACACGGCCAGGGCACTTTGTGGTTCGATTTAGATAAGCCGTTACCTACAGCACTTATAAGAAAAACAGTAAAAGCACTATCGTCGTAAGTAAATCAGGAAACAAAGTAATTTTGCATAGAAAAGGACGCAATTATGTTACGCCTCAAACGAGCTTACGATGAACCAAGCGCCGAGGACGGCTATCGGATTCTGATAGATCGGCTCTGGCCGCGAGGTGTTAGCAAAGACACACTCCAAGCCGACCTGTGGGCTAAAAGAAGTGGCACCCAGTAGCGAGCTGCGCACGTGGTTTGGACATGACCCTGCCAAATGGGAAGAATTTAAACACCGCTACCACCAGGAGCTGGCCAACAACCCGGCAGTCGACCAGCTCAAGCAAATCATCAAAAAAGAACAAACAGTAACCTTGATTTTCGGCGCAGCCGATCCCCAGCACAACCACGCCATCGCGTTAAAGGAATTCTTGGAGAGCTAGGCACTGTCGTACAAAGCGGCTCCTCGTACGATATAACTGCACCGGCTTATTTAGTTAGGCCCTGAATTCGCCCAGAGCAATACTTGATTTGTGATAAAAAATATATCATTATATAAATAATGTTTAGACGACGTTCGGGGACTAGCGAATCACGTCCACCTTGCAGCCAAGCGCCTCTGCAGACGACAAAGGGGCAGCGCCAGACCTATCTTTAAATCCAAATGGAGCTAGTGAAGGACCCGTACCATCACCGATACAGTTTGTTAATGAACAGAGTGACGAAATCTTCATCGCCGCCGAGGAAGGCGCTGAGGGTGACATAGCCTATACATTACTACGAAATCCTGTAGACTCAGTAAATATACCTCTGAGTAGCAAGGTTGGTCGTTTTGCATTATATGGAACGGTTGCTTATGAAGACCGAGATACTGCTATTAAAGTTTTTCGTGTTCTTTCGGAAACTCTTCGCCAACAAGGAGATGCTGCAGGCAAACCCATCGATGAACGAGGCGGCAATCTAATAATCGACGCACCAAATGACACAAAATTGGTAGTAGGGCGCGGCCGCCGCTCAGCCAAGAGCAATTGTGTACCTCGACGAAATGGACTCCATAGTACCAAACCGTGATGGCGGGCACGAAGTGACCCAACGCGTTGTAAGCGTTATTTGCAATATATGGACGGCATAAACTCCAGCGACAACGTACTGGTCGTAGGTTCAACTAACCGCCCCGATGCGATAGACCCGGCCATGCGACGCCCAGGCCGTATGGACAGGATTATCGCTGTTGAACTACCGAACGACGTCGCCCGTCGCCAAATATTTGAGATCCACATGAGCAAAGCCAACAGCATTGCCGAGCGTCCACTCTTTGAAAATGATGTAGACCCAGAATTTTTGTCCTCCCTAACTGAAGGCTATAGCGGAGCAGATATCGCCGAAATCATACGCCGCACACTAGAAAAGAAAGTTCGTATCGAAGGCCTTACTGGCCAAGAGCCGACACCTGTGTCCACTAAGGACATTGTAGAGATGATCGAGCAATACGAACAAAACCGAAAACCAAAACCGTAGCATAGCCCGAGACTAACTGGAGCTTATTGGCTCTATACCCGTTATTTGGACCCAAAAGAACAGTTTTCTAGTAATGCTATCTAGAGGTATGCAAAAGGTAGCTACACGGGTATTTATTTTCGCCTCAGTCACCTTTGGTGTTTCGGGTATAATTATGGTCCTGACAGGAATAGACCCAGACGAAAACAGCACTGGCCTTGAGCTATTGATAACCAAGCTCTTTATGACCTCTGTTTTTGTTATCCTGACGTCGTTTGCACTGAGCGTTGCCGGCAAATATCTAAACGGCAAATCTTAGACTTGCTTTTCACCAGCATATAACAGCGACTTCATCTGTTTGGCGATGAATTTGGTGGCGAAGACGGGGTTTAGGC
>ERZ777010.1595-NODE-1595-length-14312-cov-14.704636_pt1 | contig 14312 bp, 17 predicted proteins | sample MGYA00374963_ERZ777010 | MGnify/ENA primary metagenome ERZ777010 (study PRJEB29309, sample SAMN06268256) | bioreactor metagenome | isolation source: Joint BioEnergy Institute, California, USA | place: USA:Joint BioEnergy Institute, California, USA | collected...
AAGACTTCAAACTTATTGTTCAGTTCTTTTTGGCCGGATTCTAAGGCTTCAAACTTTTGGTTCAGCTCTTTTTGACCCGATTCCAGTGAGCTTAGCTTCTTAAGGATAAGTTCCAGCTTCTGATCCATTATCAATCTCCTTTCAAATGGTTTTGATGAGCTTCTTCTTCGGGGTGAATTTCTATCACCATCCATTATATATTGCATTTTTAATCCAATCCATAGGAATTCATCTCTGTCCTGAAAATATGCGCCGGCTGATTCTCATCTTCCGCTGGTGCCGCATTCGATGCGGTATGACATCTCATTTGTTTTGCAAGGCGCAGATTGCTTTCAATCACGGGCCGTACAAGTCCTTTTGTTTCCTCGTCGATTGCAAGCGCCACGCCGGAGGCCACTTTTCCAGGATGCAACGGCTGACGGGCCACCATCACGACGACGTGCAGAAAAGCAGCGACTGGTCTTTGTTTTAAGGTATTGGGCGGATGGAAGGAATTAATCATGGAAAGAGCCGTCTTTGCTTTGTGCGAGCATTACCAGCTGGTATTCATAAATCAGTTTGTCCAATAATTGGCTTTGGCGGATTGTTTCCGGGTGGTTCATGCCGTTTTGTTTGGCACACTGCATCAATTGTTCGCGGAGGATGAAAATATTGCGGGACAGATGGGCAGAGGCAAGTATGAGATACTGATTCGTTTTTTCCATGCAAACATCCCTTTCGGAGAAAAATAAGAAGATTAGAAAAACAGTTTTGAAGAAAAGGCAGCATGAGCGTGTTTTGGAGGCGGTTGTGCTTAAGATGGTTTTTTTGCGGAGCTGGCAGGCATATCGTTTGAATCAGGGTCAATGGCATGCCTGAGCAAAACGATATCTTCATATATGCTTTTTTTCACAGCCTCATACGGGCATTTGTGGTATTCATCTAAAAGCCGCCCTAATTCAATGATGAAAATGATGCGTTCGTCATTTTTAACCATACGAAAAAACCTGCCTTACATAGATCATAATGATTATCCTTATTATATAGTATAAATGGACCGGATGTGAAGCAGGACTTTAGCCCTATACACACTTTTTTAAATATTTTTTCGTAAGTGAATTTTCAAGGATGAATAAAATCCCGAAAAAAGGGAAACTGTATAGATGTTCTGTTTGCTGTTTTATGGTACGATAGAGACGGAAAAATCCGGGGATTTAAAGAATGCTGCAATCTCCGGCATAAAAGGTAGGGTACGAATGGCAAAACAAAAACTGATCGTACTGATCGGCCCGACAGCATCAGGAAAAACGGCACTTAGCATCCGCCTCGCGAAAAAATTCAATGCTGAAATCATCAGCGGCGATTCGATGCAAGTATACAGAGGCATGGATATCGGCACAGCAAAAATTACGCAGGCTGAAATGGAAGGGATTCCCCATCACCTGATCGACATTAAAAATCCGGATGAGTCTTTTTCGGTTGCTGAATTCCAGCAACTGGTACGGGAAAAAATAAGCGATATTGCTTCCCGCGGCAAGTTGCCCATGATCGTCGGCGGCACAGGGCTTTACATACAATCTGTCTTATACGATTACCGTTTTTCGGACATTGCCGGAGATCCGGCATACCGCGCGGAACTTGAAAAGATTGCAAGGCGGGAAGGGCCCGGCCTGCTTTATAAATTACTGGAAAAAACCGATCCGGAAAGTGCCGCAAAGATTCATCCACATAATGTCAGAAGGGTGATCCGGGCGTTGGAAGTATGCCATTTTTCCGGTAGGACGATGCAAGACTACAAGAAACAGCAACAGGATGAACCGCTTTATTGTGCGGCGCTCATTGGGCTTGTGATGGAGAGGGAGAAGCTGTATCAACGCATTAACGAACGGGTCGATCAAATGATGGAACGCGGTTTAATCGAGGAAGTGAGAAAGTTGTATGACAAAAATTTGCGCGGTGTCCAGTCCATCCAGGCGATCGGCTACAAAGAGCTTTACGATTACTTTGACGGGCGCATGACCCTTGACGAGGCTGTTTCCCGCTTAAAACAAAATACAAGGCGTTTTGCCAAAAGACAGCTTACCTGGTTCCGCAATAAGATGGAAATTGAGTGGTTTGACATGACAAAAGAGGAAGAAAAGGAAAAAAAATTTGAAGAAATTTCCGCTTTCATAGCAGGAAAGCTACAATTAAAATCGAATAGTTTATAATATAGAGTATAGCCAGGAACACGCGTGACTTCAGTCATGAGATGCTCCGGGCACCGAACCGCAGAAACTGCGGGGGCTGCCTGCTAAAATCACCGGAGATCCACCGGCGTTTGCAGGAATCTCGCGGCTTTAGTCATGAGCAGGTTAAAATAGAGAGAAAGAGGAGGATTCGCAATGAACAAAGCCATCAATATTCAGGACCAGTACTTAAACCAATTGCGGAAAGACGGTACGGTTGTCACAGTCTTTTTGATGAACGGCTTTCAGCTTCGCGGCCAGGTAAAAGGCTTTGATAACTTCACCGTGCTGATTGAAACAGACGGCAAACAGCAACTCGTTTTCAAACATGCGATTTCAACGTTCCAGCCGCAAAAAAATGTTCAAATCAATTTCGAGGAAAATTAAAACAAAATGTCCGGCAGCTTGCCGGGCATTTTAAATATGTGTACTGTTATCCGCTTCTGAAACATAAACTGATACAGATCATTATTTCTCGGGAAAGCGCAAAAACCGACAATTTCCCCCGCCATTTTGGATGGTGCTGATTTTCGACCGGTGCGGATTTGAAAAACAACCGGTTTTCTTATGCCGGACAACAAGTTTTTGTACGTGGGCATTTGTCACACTCCCGGCCCAATCCGCGTATATTGTCTGTAGAATGCGAGGTGGCGGTGATGGATCAACCGATTCGTATGAAAAATAACGGCCAGATCAATATTGTCCTCCATGCGGGCCAAAGGGAGGCCGTTATTCCCCAGCCGAAAATAGAAACCGGCAAAAAAGATTTATCAGCAGAACATGAAATTTTAAAAGAAATTGAAGATGAACTTGGCACGCTCGTCGGAATGGAAGAAATCAAAAAAATGGTTAAAGAAGTTTATGCCTGGATCTATATTAACAAGAAAAGGGAAGCCGCCGGGTTAAAAACGGGAAAGCAGGCCCTTCATATGATGTTTAAAGGCAATCCCGGAACCGGCAAAACAACTGTCGCCCGATTGATCGGGAAATTGTTCCATAAAATGAATGTATTGTCAAAAGGCCACTTGATTGAAGCGGAAAGGGCCGATCTGGTTGGCGAATACATCGGCCATACGGCGCAAAAGACAAGAGATTTGATTAAAAAAGCGATCGGCGGCATTTTATTTATTGATGAAGCGTACTCTCTCGGCCGCGGCGGCGAGAAAGATTTCGGGAAAGAAGCAATCGATACGCTTGTAAAGCATATGGAAGACAAACAACACGAATTTATTTTAATTTTGGCCGGCTATTCAAACGAAATGGATTATTTCCTGAGCCTGAATCCGGGACTGCATTCCCGGTTTCCGATCGTGTTCAACTTTCCTGATTACTCGGTAGAGGAACTCATGGATATCGGGAAAAGGATGCTGACGGAAAAAGAGTATACGCTCAGTTTGGATGCAGAACGGAAGCTTCGCGATCATCTGGCTTTTGTCAAAACAACGAGCACCCCTGCCAGTTTTTCAAACGGCCGGTATGTGCGGAATGTAATTGAAAAATCAGTGCGCGCCCAGGCCATGCGGCTGTTAATGCAGGCTTGCTATGACCGCCATGAGCTGGTCACGCTGCGCAGCAGTGACCTTGTTTTTCCGGACTGACGCCTGCATCCTATGCGGTTTTCCGCAGGCGCTTATTTTCCATCGGGAAGCTTAAGCCGGCTTTTTCGGCCAGATGTTTCGCACGGAAAATAAGCAGCCCGGGAAGACATTTTCAAGAAAGGTAAGCCCGGGCATAACAGCGCCCGGCCTTTTTTAATGCGGCGGTAAAAAAGCGATATCGCATGAAGCCATGCCCTGTTTCCCAAAAAAAGCGCCTCGACATGTTATACTTGGGCGTTTTTTGGTAAGATAACAGGTATACTGGACGGAACAGGTGATGAAATGGAAAATAAAAAAGAAAGAGCAATTCTTGTCGGATGCGAATGGAGCGGCATCAGCCACAGCCGTTTTGCCTATTCAATGGAGGAGCTGAAGCGGCTTGTCGAAACGGCGCAGGGGGAAGCGGTGCTTGAAGTCGTACAAAAACGGGACAGGGTAGATGCTGCTACGTATATCGGAAAAGGCAAGGTAGCGGAACTAAGGGCGCTTGTTTCAGAACTGCAAGCTGATCTGATTGTTTTTAACGCGGAACTTTCGCCGAGCCAGCTCCGCAATCTCCAGGCCGCGGTGGATTGCCGCGTGCTGGACAGGACACAGCTCATCCTTGATATTTTTGCGACGCGTGCCCGCTCAAAAGAAGGGAAGCTCCAGGTGGAACTGGCGCAACTTGAGTATTTGCTGCCGCGTCTTGGCGGGCGCGGGACGGAGCTGTCGCGGCTCGGGGGCGGAATCGGCACGAGGGGGCCGGGGGAAACCCAGCTTGAAACGGACCGCCGCCATATCCGCCGCCGCATTTCTGAAATCAAGGCGCAGCTTGAAACGGTTGTCCACCACCGGGAGCGGTACCGCGAAAGGCGGAAAAAGAACCATGTGTTTCAAATTGCGCTTGTCGGCTATACCAACGCCGGAAAATCGACATTGTTTAACCGCCTGTCTGCCGCAAATTCTTATGAGGAAAACCAGCTGTTTGCCACGCTTGATCCGATGACAAGAAAAGTTGTGTTGCCAAGCGGTTATACGGCTTTGCTGACGGATACGGTCGGATTTATCCAGGACTTGCCGACGACGCTGATTGCGGCGTTCCGCTCGACCTTAGAAGAAGTGCGGGAAGCCGATTTGCTTTTGCATGTCATTGACAGTTCCAACCCGGATTATGACAACCATCAAAAAACGGTGCAGCGCCTGCTTTCCGAACTGGAAATGAACCATCTACCGCAGCTTGCCGTTTACAATAAAATGGATATAAAAGACAGCCATTTCGTGCCCAATGCACAAAACAGCATCATGATCAGCGCGAAAGACGAAAAAGACATCCACCGGCTGCTGTTGGAAATTGAAAAACAAGTGTTGGCCGAAATGGTGCCGTATCGCGCGCTTGTCCCGCAAACAGAAGGAAAGCTGCTTTCAGTTTTAAAAAGTGATACCATTTTAAGAGAACTAATTTTTAAAGAAGAAAATGAGGCATACCAGTGCAAGGGATATGCGCTTCCAGGCCATCCGGTTCTGGGCGCGATACAACAATATGCTGAATAAAAACCTTGCGCGCGGGTGCATGCAGCGGGTTGCCTTGCATGCACCCCATATTTTGAACGGAAAGGTGTAGAAGATGTACCAGTATTTGACTCATGGTGCCAAACTCAGGCAAATGGCAGAAGAGGCCGAGCGTCAAATTCGCCCGGTCCACAGCGCAATAGAAAAACGGGCGGAAGCGAACCAGTTCCGCGTTTTGCAAAGTTTTCAAAAGTATAAAGTGAGCGAGTCGCATTTTTATCCGTCGACCGGATACGGCTATGATGACGCCGGCAGGGAAACACTTGAGAACATATATGCCGATGTTTTCGGCGCGGAAGCCGGGCTTGTCCGCCCGCAAATCATTTCCGGGACACATGCGATTACGATTTCGCTTTTCGGCGTCCTCCGCCCGGGGGATGAATTGCTATACATAACCGGAAAGCCGTACGATACGCTTGATGAAATTACAGGGGTGCACGGTAGTGGCAACGGTTCGCTGCAGGAGTTTAACATAACCTATAATTATGTAAACTTGAAGGAAGACGGCACGGTCGATTTTGAAGCGGTAAGAAAAGCGATCCATCCCCATACAAAAATGGTTGCGATCCAGCGCTCAAAAGGATATGCGTCAAGACCTTCGTTTACAGTGGATGAGATCGGGGAAATGATCCGCTTTGTAAAAGAAATCAAGCCGGATGCAGTTGTGTTTGTCGACAACTGCTACGGCGAATTTGTAGAGGAGAAGGAGCCATGCCATGTTGGCGCGGATTTAATGGCCGGTTCGCTTATCAAAAATCCGGGCGGCGGGCTTGCGAAAACGGGCGGCTATATTGTCGGGAAGAAAAAATGGGTGGAAAGCTGCGCATACAGGATGACATCTCCCGGAATTGGCGCGGAAGCAGGAGCATCGCTTTACAGCCTTCTTGAGATGTACCAGGGCTTCTTTCTGGCGCCGCATGTGGTGGCAGAGGCATTAAAAGGTGCGGTGTTTACATCGGCAATCTTGGAAAAATCCGGGATGAATACGTATCCGAAATGGGATGCGCCGAGGACGGACCTCATCCAGTCCGTTGAATTTGGCGACCCGGACAGCATGGTCGCCTTTTGCCAGGCGATCCAGTTTGCTTCACCGGTGAATTCATATGTGACGCCATACCCGAGTGATATGCCCGGTTATGCGGACGATGTCATCATGGCAGCTGGCACGTTTATCCAGGGGGCAAGCATCGAGCTTTCCGCCGACGGCCCGCTCCGCCCGCCATACACCGCCTATGTTCAGGGCGGCCTTACGTATGCGCATGTCAAAATGGCCGTCCTGCTCGCGCTCGACCGGTTGATGGAAGAAAATCTTGTAGATCCCAGTTGAATTTTTCCCTGCTTTGATCTACGGTCGGCTGGATTTCAACCGGGCACAATGGTTCGCCCGTTTAGAACCGCCTTTTTTCAATGCGGCCAGTTGCTGGTTGTGTTATAATAACAGGATGATATTTGATGAGGTGATCGCATGAATAAGAGGCCGCATTTGCTTTTAATTGACGGGATGGCGCTCCTTTTCCGGGCTTTTTATGCCACTGCCGTGACGGGGCAGTTTATGGTGAATTCTAAAGGGATGCCGACAAACGGCGTGCAGGGCTTTTTGCGCCATTTGCTTTTGGCGGCTGAGAACAAAAAACCGACGCATGTGGCCGTTTGCTGGGATATGGGGAGCAAAACGTTCCGCAACGACCTGTACGGTGAATATAAAGCAAACCGGGACGTCCCGCCGGTTGAGATGATTCCGCAATTTGACCTGGCGAAAGAAACAGTGGAAGCTTTTGAAATTCCAAATGTCGGAGTGGCCGGGTATGAAGCGGACGACTGTCTTGGCACCCTTAGCAGCCGGTTCAAAGACGAGGCGGATATTTCCATTTTGACCGGCGACCGCGACATCTTGCAGCTTTTGGATGACCATGTGGAAGTCCATCTCCTCCAAAAAGGGTTCGGAAATTATAAAACCTATACAAAGGCGGCGTTTATGGACGAATACGGGGTGACGCCGCGGCAGTTTATCGATGTAAAAGCGCTGATGGGCGATGCAAGCGACGGGTATCCGGGTGTGAAGGGGATCGGTGAAAAAACAGCGTTTAAGCTCGTCAGCCGGTTTGGAAACATCAGCGGCATTTTGGAGCATCTCGGGGAGCTCACCCCGTCGCAGCAGAAAAAAATCGAAGCGGGATTGGAGATGCTGCACCTGAGCAGAAAACTTGCTGAAATCCGTTGTGATGTGCCTGTGGCTTTTTCTTTGGAAGAAGCGCGGTTTGGCCAGATTCCTGAAACGTTTATGGAACTGATGGAGGAACTGGAATTAAAAATGGTAAAACGCCATTTGGTTACAGCGCGGATAAACGCAAGCTTCATTTCTTAACCACTTTGCCCGGTTTAATTGGGGACGGAAAGTGGAAAAACAGCATTCAGGACAAGAATGCTGTTTTTCTTCTCCGTTTTGCGATTGTCAGATTTTTGTATTGGACTTTTTCGCGCGGTTTTCAAGGGTTGTTTTTGGGTCCGGCGCGAATGCCGCATCCTGTGCGATTCCTTGCGGCGTAACGGAATTTGCCGCTTTACCGCGGTTTGTATTGTCTTTTTTAGCCATCCTGATCACCTCTTGTTATAGCATGCCCAAATTCGGGGAAATTTTGATAAAGGGATCCCCGGGAAAGTCAGGCGTGCCGCAATGGATAAATGCACGTGCAATGCGGATGGGAAAGCTGGCGGAAAGAAAGAAGGGATAAAGATGGAAAGAAAACAACTCATCCGGGAAGTGGATGAAATATTAAAGACGTATTGTGAAGGCTGTTTTTTAAAATCGCATTTCCGGAAAACACGTGGGAAAAAATATGCCCACCAGTTTTGCATCCGGCAATGCACGGTAGGCGAAAAGCTGAAAAAATACGGCGACCGGTTATCGTGACGGGTGTTACAAAATGCGGGAAACAGGCGGCACCCGAAAACGGTTGCCCGTCTTGCCGTATTAAATCGAACAAAGTCGGCTCAGACAACAGGCGTGGCGGAAGACATCGCAGACTGTAAACAGTATACTGATGCAACAACCGGAAAAATGCCACAATCCGGTATTGTGAGGACTTACACAAATGCAGAAAAATAAAAGGCTGGCATAAAAGCCAGCCTCGTTGCATTCTATGATTTATGAAAGTTTTGTTACATTCGCTGCCTGAGGTCCGCGGTTGCCTTCAACGATGTCGAAAGAAACAGCTTGGCCTTCTTCCAATGTTTTGAATCCTTCACCTTGAATAGCGGTGAAATGAACGAAAACATCGTCTCCACCTTCAACTTCAATGAACCCGTAGCCTTTTTCGTTATTGAACCATTTTACTTTACCGTTTTGCATTTCTTAATCCTCCTAAATCAAAAGCACGTTCGTGCCAAAAAATGTTGCATTAAACAGATGAAAAACCGCCATCAAGGTCTGGGAAATCACTTGTTTAATGTTATAATTAATATACTCCATCCGGTATGGATAGTCAAGACAAACGAATCAAAAATGAGGGAAAATTGTTGTGAATTCTTAAATTTGCAAGCGGTTTAAAACTGGCGCAGCTTTTTTCAGGAATTCTTGTACATCATCCGTGATTATAGTAAACTGATGGTATTGTTATTGTACCGGCAGACTCAATATTTGTTGTAAGAATGGGGGCCCGTGGATGCCGACACCTAGTATGGAAGACTACATTGAACAGATTTTTATTCTGATTGAAAGCAAAGGATATGCGCGTGTTTCTGATATTGCAGAAGCGCTTTCCGTTCATCCTTCATCCGTCACGAAAATGGTACAGAAGCTGGATAAGGATGATTATCTTGTTTATGAAAAATACCGCGGACTGGTCCTCACCCCTAAAGGCAAAAAAATTGGAAAACGGCTCGTCGACCGCCATCATTTGCTTGAACAGTTTTTAAGGATCATCGGGGTCGACGAAGAAAATATTTATAGAGATGTAGAAGGAATTGAACATCACCTGAGCTGGAATTCCATTGACCGGATCGGAGACCTTGTCCAATACTTTGAGGAAGATCCGGGCCGGGTGAACGACCTGAAGCGGCTTCAGGCACAAAACGAGGATTGAATTTTCCGGCCTCCCTGCCCTTGAAATGGGTGCTGGTTCCTTTTTATGCACCGGATGATGGGGCATGTTGCCTAAAAGGCTGTCTGCCGGCACGCATCAGGATTTAGAACCCTCCCTGCTTGATGCAAGCAGGGCTCTTTCCCGCCAGCCGGAAAACAAACTTCGCATGGCGCCTTTATGCAGAAAATTAGGGCTAGAGCCAAACGATTTTCCGGTATGGGTGAAAAAATCCTTTTTTCAGGTGCAATGGGCTACAGGGGTATGTAGAATAGAAGATGGAAGCAGATTTTTGATGAAGCGGAGGATTTGACATTGCCAAGCCATTCGATTGGAAAGACGGATATTGATATTGCACAGCATGCTTCGCTGAAACCGATCAAAGAAATTGCGGAAACCGTGCAGCTTGCAGAAGAAGACCTTGAATATTACGGGAAATACAAGGCGAAAATTACATATGAAAAAATCAAGCAGCTTCAAACTAAAAAAGACGGAAAATTATTTCTTGTCACTTCCATCAATCCGACGCCGGCTGGGGAAGGCAAGTCAACCGTCACAATCGGACTCGGCGATGCATTAAAACAGCTGGGCCATAAAACCGTGATTGCCTTAAGGGAGCCATCACTCGGACCGGTCATGGGGCTGAAAGGGGGCGCAACGGGCGGCGGTTATGCACAAGTCTTGCCGATGGAAGAGATCAATCTTCATTTCACAGGCGATTTTCATGCGATTACCGCTGCCAATAATGCCATTTCCGCTTTGCTGGACAATCATATCCACCAGGGAAATCGATTGCAGATTGACCAGCGCCGCATTGTCTGGAAGCGGGCGGTCGATTTAAATGACCGGGCGCTGCGCCATGTGGTCGTCGGTCTCGGCGGTCCCGGCCAGGGCGTGCCCCGTGAAGACGGATTTGACATTACGGTGGCTTCTGAACTGATGGCCGTTTTATGCCTGGCGGAAGATCTCGAAGATTTAAAAAGGCGGATTGCGAACATCGTTGTAGCCTACAATTACGAAAAGAAACCCGTGACCGTCGGTGACCTCGGAATCGAAGGCGCGATTGCCTTATTGCTGAAAGATGCTTTGAAACCGAATCTTGTCCAGACGATCGAACATACACCGGCCCTTGTCCACGGCGGCCCGTTTGCCAATATAGCGCACGGCTGCAACAGCGTGATGGCGACCAAAACCGCTTTGAAACTGGCCGATTATGTCGTCACGGAAGCCGGCTTTGGTGCCGATCTCGGTGCTGAAAAATTCCTCGACATTAAAGCGCGGGCAGCCGGCTTGAAACCGGACGGCGTTGTGATTGTCGCCACCATCCGCGCATTAAAAATGCACGGCGGGGTGTCAAAGGAAGATTTGGCGGCAGAAAATATTGCGGCTCTTGAAGCCGGGCTTTTAAACCTGCAAAAACATGTTGAAACGATCGCTTCATTCGGTCTGCCGTTTGTCGTTGCCATCAACCGGTTTATATCGGACAGTGATGCGGAAATTGCTGTCTTAGAAAATTGGTGCAGTGAACGTGGCATTCCTGTGTCGCTTACGGAAGTGTGGGAAAAAGGGGGCGCAGGTGGCATAGATCTTGCGGCCAAACTGCTGGAAGCCGCCAAACAGCCACATACATTCAGGCCGGTTTACCCGCTTGAATCAACCATTGAAGAGAAGATAGAGGCGATTGTGCGTCAGGTGTATGGCGGCCGCGGTGCCGAATTTTCCGCGAAGGCGCAAAAACAAATCCGCGAATTTGAACAATTCGGATGGGGACATCTTCCTGTTTGTATTGCAAAAACGCAGTATTCCTTATCCGATGACCCGCACAAAACGTGCCGTCCGTATGATTTTGCGATCCATGTCCGCGAACTTGTCCCGAAGCTTGGCGCCGGGTTTATCGTTGCCCTGACAGGAGACGTTCTGACCATGCCGGGTCTTCCGAAAGAACCGGCCGCTTACCGGATGGATGTTGATGCGGACGGCCGCGCATCCGGGCTCTTTTAAACGGGGGACAGGCGATGTTTGACCCAACTGCTTTTGAAAATATGAAGACTGTATTCGAAGGTGCTGCCTATGAGCTTGATTTACGAGGGGAAGCATCCATCACCGGAAGAAAAGACCTGGTCGACCTGGCGGAAATGTCCCGGGAATACCGCATTACGCTTCAGCTTCCGGAATGGCAGGAAGCAAGCGTAACGATCTGTCTTTCGGCTTCGCTCGGGCAGCTGGCGGCGGAAATACTGGATCTCGCGTCCGGCGCCAAAGCGGGTGCCAGTGCGGCCGTAACTTTTTCCTGGAAAAACAGAGACCGATCCGCTGATTATAAACAGATTATCTTTTCCGCATGGGGAAACGGCAACCGGCGCCGCATCGAGGAAAGGACTGTCCGCTCATCACGCTCGGGTGTAACCGAAGAAGTTGCCATCGATTTTGCCCGGCTGATAACGGAAGATTTAATGGATGATTTGCTTAAGATGCCCGCAGATGCCGTGAAGACTTTGCGCCGGATGAGGGTCTAACAAAAGCTGCATGCTCTGTCGTGCAGCTTTTGGCTTGCTTGCCCAAAAAACATGATAAAATGAAGGCAAAGAAAGGGGCATTTATGTATAAACATCCGGTTCTTTTACAGATTGAACAGTTCGCCCGCGCTTTCCACAGCGGAGATGCTTCCGGTCATGACTGGCACCACATTAGGCGTGTCCGCGGGCTTGCACTCTATATTGCGGAAAAAGAGGAAAAAGGTGATCGATTTATCATTGAAGCTAGCGCCCTTTTGCACGATATTCCGGACGTAAAGCTGAACGCGGACAACCAGAAAGGGGCGAAAAAACTGAAGGCCTTTTTAAACAGCCTGCCGCTAGCGGAATATCAAAAAGAGCAAATTCAAAATATCGTTGCAAGCATTTCTTTTAAAGGCGGCAATGAAACAGAACTGTTGCATTTTGAGGCAATGGCTGTCCGTGATGCCGACCGGTTGGATGCAATCGGGGCAATTGGGATCGCTCGCGCATTCGCATACGGCGGAAAAAAGGGTCAGCCGCTCTATGACCCGGAACTGCCGGTGAGAAAACAAATGACTGAAGAAGAATATCGAAACGGGAAAACTTCCTCGATCCATCATTTTTATGAAAAGCTATTACTTTTAAAAGATAGGCTGTACACTGAGGCGGCGAAAAAACTTGCAGAAGAACGCCACTACTTTATGGAGCAGTTTTTACAGGAATTTTTCAAAGAATGGAATGTTGAACGATGAAAATATTTCAAGCCCAGGGACTGACAAAATCTTACGGGGAAAAAGTGCTGTTTGGTGATCTTTCTTTCCACATCGGGGAACAGGAACGGATCGGCCTTGTCGGCGTCAATGGCACCGGAAAATCGAGCCTGCTGAAAATCATTGCGGGACAGGATGAAGCGGATAGCGGGGAACTGAGCACGCCGAACGATTATACCATTGGTTATTTGCCGCAGGAGCCTGAACTGAATCCGGCCTTCACGGTCCTTGAACAGGTATATAAAAGCGAGTCTCCAATTATGGCGCTTTTACGTTCCTATGAAGAGGCGCTGCTTGAAGTCGGGAAGGATCCGGGAAATGCAGACAAACAGGATCGATTGTTCCGGCTGCAAAAAGAAATGGATGCCGGCGGTGCATGGGAAGCCGGCGCCAATGCACAGACGGTCCTTTCAAAACTTGGCATCCGCGATTTGGACAGAAAAATTTCGGGATTGTCAGGCGGACAGAAAAAGCGGGTCGCCCTTGCCCGGGTATTAATGGAAACACCCGATTTGTTGATTTTGGATGAGCCGACCAACCATCTCGACTATCCGGCTGTCAAGTGGCTGGAAGCATTTATTGCAAAATATCCCCGTTCTGTCCTGTTTGTGACACATGACCGCTATTTCCTCGACCGGGCGGCAAACCGGATTTTCGAGCTTAATGGTGGAAAACTGTACAGCTACAAAGGGAATTACCAGGATTTTATGGAAGCAAAAGCGCAGCGGGAAGAAGCGCAACTGCAGCAGGAAGAAAAACGGAAAAATTTGTACAGGCGGGAGCTTGCCTGGATGAAGCGCGGGGCAAAGGCGCGTTCGACAAAACAAAAAGCAAGGATCGGGCGTTTTGAAGAACTGGAATCCAGCCTCGGTAAAAGCCCCCGGCAGCAGGAAGCCGATATCGCTTTGTCCGGCAGCCGCCTCGGCAAACAGGTTTTTGAACTGCAGCATGCTAATAAAGCGTTCGGTTCAGAGACGATTCTAAAGGATTTCAACCTGCTCGTAAAGCCGGGTGACCGGATCGGCATCGTCGGGAAAAATGGAAGCGGAAAATCAACTTTGATGAACATTCTCGCTGGCAGGATTCCGCTCGATTCCGGGGAACGCCTCACCGGGCAGACCGTCAAAATCGCGTATTACCGTCAGGAAACGCCAGGCATGAATGAAGATAAGCGGATGATCGAGTATATACGGGAAGCGGGGGATACGGTGACAACAAAAGACGGGGAAACGATTTCCGCCGCGCAAATGCTGGAAAGATTTCTTTTTGACATGCACACGCACGGCACCCCGGTCAGAAAACTGTCGGGCGGCGAAAAGCGCAGGCTGTATTTGCTCAGGCTTCTGATGTCGCGGCCAAATGTGCTGCTTTTGGACGAACCGACGAATGATCTCGATACGGAGACGCTTACCGTGCTTGAAGATTATATCGGAGAGTTTCCGGGCGTCGTCATCTCGGTTTCACACGACCGCTATTTTCTTGATAAAACCGCGGAGCAGCTGCTTATTTTTGAAGGCGGCGGCAAAATCAGCCGCTTTTTCGGCCGTTACAGCGACTACCTCGAAATCGCGCATGAAACGCCGGCACAGGAGGAAAAAACGGATGTGCC
>ERZ777010.1638-NODE-1638-length-13882-cov-89.777030_pt1 | contig 13882 bp, 13 predicted proteins | sample MGYA00374963_ERZ777010 | MGnify/ENA primary metagenome ERZ777010 (study PRJEB29309, sample SAMN06268256) | bioreactor metagenome | isolation source: Joint BioEnergy Institute, California, USA | place: USA:Joint BioEnergy Institute, California, USA | collected...
GGTTCGGGACTTACACCCTATAGTTCATGTACATGCCGGGCGCACATAAAAAACAATAATCATAATGATTATTGTGACACATAGAAACCAATTAAAAATTACTTTTCTTCTCCCTTTTGCATCATAAAAAATAAATCTAGGTGTGGATTTCTCTTGTTTCATTTTTGGGAAAATACTCCTTTTGTTTGGTCTTGGTGCAAGCATAAAATATATGAAAAGGGGATCGTTTCCAGCTTCACTTTTCTCCTTTTTTGTTCCATTCATTTGCATGGTACATCATATAACACTTCGATCCATTTCTAAAACGGACCAAAGTTAGAAATTATTTATAATCAACATGACAATTCTCTTTTCCCTTCTCAAATACTTTCGACCTAAAAGAATGGATTCTTCAAACTCCTCTTCCATCTTTTGCTGATGAATACATTCATCAATAATAAGCTAAGTGATGCTAAAACCACTAAAATGGCAAATGGAACTCTATCGAAACAAACCAGATGAACTCGATGAATGTGGTATTAAATAAGATAATCCGCTATTTGCCAATCCATGGGAAATTTAGTAGGTAATCGGGGAGGAACTTAGTAATAGAAACAATGACATACAGACAGCTAATGTGGGTTCGTATAGTTAAAGAAGAGCACGCATAATAAAAGTGCGAATTAAGAAAGGCTACTATATCCAGTGTTTCTTTTTCACATAACGACTTATCTATTAAATTTTGATATGATTCTTTCTTAATCACAAATCCTGAGTCATTTTGACAAACAAAAATCTATTATTGAGTCAACGAGCATCCTTCAAAATTAACAAGTATAGTATAGTTTAGAATTCTTATTATTATTTCTTATATCCTCAGTTTTTTCGTTTGTAATTCTTTTCAATAAACCACATTGCCCATTTGATCACTCCTCCTAAATGATTGAAATGATTGTGATAATCAGAATGCTTGACAACCCATTATCAAAAGTAAAAGCCAAGGAGGTGCTTACCCCTCGCTTGGCTCCGTTTTCGAAAATCTTTTTAAGAATCGTCGTCTTAATCAACAGCTCGGTGATTGCTCCGTATTTGCGACATATCGATTGGAAACTGATCGAAATTGCGGGAGCCGTATTTTTGACGCTTTTTGCGGCTATTACCTATCCTTTATTATCGGCCGGATATTCAAAGGTCGCCATCACCTTCCTTGGAGGCATGCGCAATATCAGCGTCGGCGCAGTCGTAGCTGTCTCTTACTTCCCAGCTAAAGGCCGTCCCCGTTGTGATTGGCATGCTCTTCCAGCAAATCCTGGCCTCCACATACGGATATATTGTGGACCACTATTATCTATGACAAGCTAAAGTTATGGAAAAGTGGGTGTCTTAATTCCTCGAAACAAAGTTTTGGCTAGACTTAAAAAATGGGATTGTGGCAATGGCCCACAACATACTGAAAAGGGCCGCAAATTCCCAAACCAATTTCAAAAATAAGGAAACAGAGCGAATGGAAAAACTCATTGTTTTCTCCATTCGCTCTGTTTTTATGGACTTTTTAGACAAGCCCATTTTTTAAATAATTCTTAACATTCAAGGTAGACGCTATGAATGATAACGTACTCTTGTTTGGGTAGCTATCTCTCCTTATGCACGTATTTATTTTAAAAAGTAATCATCAATCTCGCTTACAGTCGTTAGAATACGTTTGGTTCTTACGCCGTATTCATTAGCCAATTTTTGGCTTTGTTCAAAACGAAGAATAGCGTTGCATTGAAAATCAAAGGCCATTTTGGTGATTGTGCCTAATCGATTATATTCTTGTAAAATAGCTTTCACAATTTTTTGATACTCTGTTTGAATGTTATTTATTGCTTCATTGTAAATTTCTTGCAGTTTGGCTGAGATTTCTCTTTCACTATCAGTTAGATATCTTTTCGTAAGGCTCATGAATGTGCTTGTTGCAAAACTTCCAATGAGTGAGCCAATTACAGGGATTGGAATCAATGTTTGCCCAGCTGCAGCTCCCAGTGCAACAATACCGGCTTCCGCACAAATGATTTGTCCCTGAACAATAAATTCATCCATGTTGATTTTACCATCGTTGTAGTCATTCGAAAGCTTTAATACACCAAATGCAGTAGAAACAAATGCACTCGCCATTGGTGCTCCCATGTTTGTATAATTGGTTAGACCATAAATGGAAAAACCAGAAACACCGCCCTTAATTCCACCTTTTGCAAAATCGATTCCGATATCTTTCCAATCGTTTTCATCAAACTGAAAAATACTTTTTCCTTCTCTATATTTTTTATATATAGATAGACCAATACTCAGCCCACCGCCCATGAGTGCTCCGATTAATCCTGCTTTTATTCCTTCTTGAACACTTGATTTTCCTCTCTGTTCAGCTTCTTGCCTAGATTGGTCTGCATTTTTGTGAATAGCTGCCTTTTTTTGTTCATTTTTTGAAGCTAAGTCCTTCTCATAATTTTTTATTGTTTTTTTTACTACTCCTTTTTGCACTTCGCTATATTTAGATATGGATGGCTTTACAACTTCAGAAAACGATTTTCCTGTTCTTTTTTCAATCTCAGCAACCTTTTCTATTATTTTTTCCATTGTTCGACGGCTTAATCCAGCTGGTGGATTTCCGTTCAAAATTTTTTGAATAGCATCATATGTATCTTTGGGTATTTGATATAATGAACCATCACGTCCAAATTCAGGATATTGATCTAAATGTTTCAGAACATGAGCTAAATTATTATTAATCCCATTAATAAATTTGAGCTGTACTTTTATTCCATTTATTCGGTAATCTTCCGGTGCTGTTCTTCCTACTCCATCAAATGTTGCAGTTGAATGAGTTCCTTCTAATTTATCAAATGCATTACGAATATGAACTTCCACTTTTTCTGCAATTTCACCGTGTTTTGTTAAAGGACTACCTAAAATATGTCCATCAGAAGCAAGAAAATCATAGATTTTTTTCACTTCTGCCATTGCATCCAAAAAATTTTGATCTTGCTTACGAATGGAGGATGTTTCATTTTCAAAAATACGGATTAGTTCTTCTTTTAACTTTTGAATTCTCGTTTGATTAATAAAATTAACAGCTGAGCCAATTACTTGGTCAGCCGCCATATTAAAAGTATCGGCCAAACCAAATGACCTCCTTTAAAAGACTCACTTCTAAAATATCAATCATACTTACCGTTCAATTACTAAGTGATCTTAATCACTTTTTTATTTGCCAACTTGTTTATTAATTAGCTTTGACAATGACAAAGTATTATTAACTAACGCACCAATTTCCAATTTTTGTTCATCTGTAAATAGGCGATAATCCGAAGGTGCCGTTTGGCTTAGTGAGTAATATTGTTTATGAATGCCGTGAACGTGTTCATTCGTTAGTTGAATTAGTTGAGAAATTTCTGTCCGAACTCCTTGTAAAATTGCTATTTGTTTTTCAATTTCAATCGTTTCTTGTTGGGCCTTAACAGCTATCTTTTTATTTTTTTTATTCGCTAATACAGCACCACCTATTAAAGCGGATCCTCCAATCGCCCATCCCAGTGGTCCGGCAAGTCCCAATAATGCACTTCCAGCAGCCATGCCACCGCCTCCTGCGGTTAAAGCGCCCCCTCCAAGCCAAGCCAAAGCAGCGTTGGTTGCTGCGGCTCCAGACAAAGCTGAAATAGCTGTGCCTGTTGAAGCTGTTCCAAATGTTGTTGCAATAGCCATGGCTGCAGTAGGACCAAATGCTGCAACACCAGCACCAGCTAAAACGCCTGCTCCTGAAATTCCTCCAACAATTTTATTAGCACGTTTTTCATCATATTCAATTTCCAAAATAGCACTAAATTTATCTATGTTAATTTTTATTTCTTTCACTTTTTTCTCAAAGTCTTTCGGAGTGTTGACTAATAAATTTATGTAATCCTCAATAAGTTTTATTAAAGTCGATGCCTTTTTTCTTTCTGTTAAAAGATTAACCGCATCTTCATTTACTTTTTTTCCAAGCGATGCATATCGCTCACTCACTTCTTTCAATTTATTCAAAGCAGCTTTTTTCAAATCAGAATTCAGCATATTCATTGTATAGGGCCTTGATTTTAATTCCCTATACCTTTCCCCCTTTTCTTTATCGTTTCTAATTCAGGATTCTACCCACCCTCATCATTAAGCAGTCAAACATCATCAAGATTGAAACAATTTCTTTTATTTCTTTCTACCTCCTTAACCTAAAAAATTTTTCAAGTAATATTTTACTACAACTTATAGCCTATAATGCGATTGTTCTTCCGCAATTTTCTACTTAATTCGACAGTCTGGAAGTAAAAATTTTGCTATAAAAAAAGTGATCTTCCCAAATGAGAATGGTATTATCCCCTACAGGTAGACAGTAAAAAAGAGGACATTTGTTATTATGTTCTTAAGAGTCTACCTGGGAGGTGTTGATGGCAATTAAGAAATGTAGTGTTTGGCAATTAAGAGTATACATTATTTATTGCATATTCACCGCTTTACATGGAGTGGCGGGTAGGATAGGCTTGTGTGCCTTGCAAAGTCCTACCCCCTTTGCGAAAATTATACCCGCAGAGGCTCCATGTCAAGCGACATAATATTGGAATTTTATACAGAGAAGTGAATAACCTTATTTGCCATTTGATGCATTTTTTACTTGCCAAAAACACTTTCTACGGACGAAGAGGCTCCGTTGTATTCCCTAACGTATTAAACCGCGAATTCTATGCCGAGAATCCATTTCAAAAACTCGTAACAGATATTACTTATATTCGTGTTGGAGACACTTTTGCTTACTTGTCTGCCGTTCAAGACTTATATAACAATGAAATTGTAGCGTGGGAATTATCCGAAAGAAATGATCTTGAATGGGTCTTAAATACACTAAAACAACTCGATGGGAACGGTTTGACAAGAATCCTCTTCTTCATTCAAATCAAGGATTTCAATACACGACAAAATCTTATGAGAAACTTCAAGAACTCAAGATGAAACGAAACCATTCAAGAAGAGGAAATTGTCATGATAATGCCTGTATTGAAAGTTTCTTCTCCCATTTCAAGACAGAGAAGTTGTATTTAGTACGTCCTAAAACGATGGGTGAGGCTTTTCAAGCCATTCAAGAGTATATTGATTTTTATAATCACAGTCGTTTTCAAGAAAAACTTAACGGCCTTTCCTCGATTGAATATCGAGAAAAGGCCGCAGCTTAATATACTCTTTTTTTCATTGTCTACTTGACAGGTTATGTGCAATGGGCACTCCCTTTTACTTTCCTTTTAATCTTATTTATGAAGAGTTTAACACAAGTCAGTTAGTTCTACCGATGGATATTGAAATCCTCATCCCTAAAAATCATTTTTGTCGACTCATCTATCTTGTAATCGAGATGACTCCCGCTCTTTTTGCGAACCTCTAACCCGGAGGAGATCGTCCTACCTATCATCCGTCCCAAAATGATGTTATTCAGGGGGAACCATATTGAAATTTTTGTACTAACTCTTCAACTATTCTCTTTCCTTTATCCTTAGAAGATAGTGATATAAAAATCCTCATTGCACTGCTACGGTTGGAACTATATAGTATTCTATCACCATACTACTTTATTGCGAATTGGATTAATTGTAACGACAGAAAATGTTACCTTTATACTCTTTTTTCAATTAGCCTGATTAAATATTAAAACATTGATGAACTGTTTAATTGAAAAAGAAGTAGCAACAATAATACACTACTTCCTTCTTTATCACTATGCCTCTATATCACTACTTTCCATATCATCTTCTCTGTCATCAGTGCTAATAGTATTATCTAGTGTATTATCACGATTTATTTGTTTTCCCATAGCTTTTTCTATTCGGTCAAGCAATGCAATGTATCGAAGATTAAAGAATGTTTCAAAGTCATCAAGTTTCATAGCATCATAGTTTATAACATGGGAATTCAATATCTCTTTCATTCGTTCTTCAGTTATCCCCGCAGTCTTTTGCAGTCTTTCCAAATATACGCTCGGAGACTTTCCGCCAATCATACGATTTGTCTTGGCGGACAAAGGTGTTTTATTAACAATACAATCATATTTTCGAGGTTCAATTCCTCTTTCCTGACAATACGCCCTAGGAAATATATGATGAATATCAATTCTTTCGTCAAAGTACATTTGAATAACTTGGCAAGAAATAGCTTGACGGAAAGTAAGTTAACACAAATTTTAGAATGGGGGTATGAAAAGGCTCTTAATGGATTACCGGGAACAGAAACAGCACAAGAATTAGCGGAAAGTTATTTAAGAAAACACTCATCTGTTGATAAAGCAATTGATAGCCTAATACGCTGGCAGAATGCTAAAGGTGCAACAAGTGGCTTCTTAACAGGGGTTGGTGGACTTATTACGTTACCGGTAGCTATTCCTGCAAATATTGCTTCTGTCATGTATGTTCAAATCAGAATGATTGCTGCGATAGCTTATATGAGAGGATATGATTTAGAAGACGACCAGGTTAAAACATTAGTATTTGTATGTTTAACTGGACAAGCTGCAACAGACATTTTAAAACAAGCAGGTGTGAAAATAGGTAACGCTCTGGCAAAAGAGGCTGTCAAAAAAATCCCAGGAGAAGTAATAAAAGCAATAAATAAAGCAGTAGGCATGAGACTAGTCACTAAATTTGGCGAAAAAGGATTCATCAACTTAGGGAAGGCCGTACCTATAGTTGGTGGCATCATCGGAGGAGCTGTAGATGGCATAGGGACTCATACAATAGGAAAAACGGCTAAAAGAGTATTTGCGTGAAATTGACTTCTATTCAAAAACCTTATTAATGTAGTACTTAGAAGCCGTATATATCGCAGTAGGTATCCGTGAAGATGGCCCGAAAGAAGTTTTAACCTATACGATTACACCAACAGAATCGGCTTTCAACTGGAAAGAGCTTCTTCTAGAGCTAGAAGAACGAGATGTGGAAGACGTCCTATTGTTCATTTCAGACGGCTTAAAAGGCATGGTTGAAGTGATTTCAAGTGTTTTCCAAAAGCACAATATCAAACGTGTTTAGTCCATGTCTCACGCAATCTATCCATAAGGTTCGTGTATCGGATCGTGAAGAAGTTTGTAATGATTTCAAAGCTTTTATCAAGCTGATGATAAAGAATCTGGTCAAAAATCACTTCAGGATTTTTGTATGAAATGGCAAAAAGTCTATCCAAAAATTACGAAGTCATTACTAGAAAATCCCAATATTTTTACGTTTTACAACTTTCCAGCATCAATCCGGAGAAGCATCTATTCAACAAAGCTTATTGAGTCATTTAATAAACAAATCAAAAAATATAAAAAACGCAAAGAACAGTTCCCAAACGAGGAAACTCTCGAACGCTTCCTAGTGTCACTGTTCTCGACGAATATAACGAACGTTTCGCAACTCGTTGCCACAGAGGATTCGATCAAGCACGTGCCGAATTAGAGAAAATGTTCGAAACCAAAGAATAGCCAAGAAGCGCATCATGTGCGAAATTTGGATGTATAGGGAAGGGGTACCCCTTCCCTATACATCCAAATCAATCCGTTTAAACAAATTCAATAAAATCAGTAATGTGACAGTCTATCAAAAAAGGTGTATTGTCATTTACACAAAAATTTTGACACTGCCATATGTCATCATCATAAATTTATGCTGATAAAGCTGATTTTCTAATAAGTATACTATCAGACTAAAATGCCGTCCATATGTAGATCGTTATTTAAACGATTAGCTTTCTTTGCCAGTAAAAGAAGACTTTAAAAGCAATTATCATAAGGAAATTCTTCTATAACCGATCTTTTTTGAGACTGCTTTTCAATCTCTACGCCAGACAAGAGAGTAAATCCTCCGCTCTCCTAAATGTATTTTGCTTAAGGGATGCTCAATGCTCCCCATCGTTTCAGTTTCTCATCCGCCCGCTACGTCTCGAATACAGGTGAATATTTTAGATGATAAAATTTCCCTTTTTTTTAAACATATTACTGTCCTACTAAACATATAGGAGCTACTGTTAATATTTCCCGTGGTACTTGAATTGCCAAAATGTGATATTGTTAATCGAAAAATTTTATAATTATTCTGTTTTTTGCTGAAGAAGCAGTGATAGACGCTGTACTGAATAATAATCGTAAGTTTCCACAAAAAGTTTTGCTAATTTAAGGTTTTCACCACTTAATAGATCGAAAATTTTTTCTATTGCAAATAAAACATTCTAATTTTTATAAAAATGAGTTAAAAGCTTATTTAGGTAGTGTCAATATTAAAATAACCCATAAAAAAACAACAATTAATCACTATACACACATTTTTTTCGACTTGGATTGTTTAATGTTTACCCAGTTTTTTGCCCTTCTTTTTCTTTTCTTACATGTTTAATTATTTCTATAAGTAGTTTCCATAATAATTTCTTTATTTTTTCATTCTTCCATAGATCTATAATAAATTTTAAAATATATTTAAAAATTCCCATTACTTTTTCCACCACTTTTCTTTTAACATTTCAGTAGCTAATTTTCTCATAAATTTACTCTTGCCGCACAAAGAAATTTTTTTTAAAAGTTGAATTGCAATCTCTTCATCCGATAACTTGTCATTTTTATCTAATATTTTGTAAACTTCGTCAGCAAGTTCATCCACATCTACTTGGAGCTTTTTTTTAACTTTTTCTTGTATGATTGTGTGATTAATAGATTCAATGGATTCTATTGGGGCTACTTCTAAAGCCTCCTTAGCCACCTGAATTTCAAAGTTTTTCTGTATTAATTGTAATTCATTCTTTTGATTTTCAGACATTTCTATTCACCCCTTTAACGAATTTACAATTGCTCTTATTTGATAAATTAATAATTTTATTTGTAAATTAAAAAATCCGGCCCTTTTACCTTTACGCTCTAAATTCCCAAGCAGGTGTACAGAAAAAGTGATCTTCCCAAATGAGAAGACCACTTTTTTCTTAAAATTAACGAAGAAGTTGAAGAACTCCTTGCGGTTGTTGGTTTGCTTGAGCCAACATAGCTTGAGCAGCTTGAGCAAGAATCGAGCTCTTCGTTTGTTCCATCATTTCTTTTGCCATATCTACGTCACGGATACGAGATTCAGCAGCTGTTAAGTTTTCAGAAGATGTGCCTAAATTATTGATAGTGTGCTCTAAACGGTTTTGGTATGCACCAAGTTTAGAACGTTCAGCAGAAACACTTTTAATTGCATTATCAATTAGTGTAATTGATGCCTCAGCACCTGATTGAGTAGTTAGGTCAAGATTGTTTACTTCTAAATCTAAAGAAGTCATGCTACTAATATTGATAGTCATTGTTTGACCTTCATTAGCACCAATATGTGTGGTTAAAGCATTTTGAACAACATCCACGCTGCCTTTAGCACCAGTTGATGTGGCAGCAGTTGCAGTAAGATTTACTTTGAGACCTGCTGCATCTCCAGCTCCAATTAAAGTTAAACCTTTACCACTTGCAGCTACCCCACCTATTGTACCAGCGACATCAGTACCAGTTGATGTGAAATCATTAGAATCGTCAGCAGTCAAATGTAAAGCGGCCGTTGCTGCACTAGCTTTAATTGTTAACGAAGCATCTGATCCATATGCATTTGTTTTTAATGTTAAACCAGAAGCTGCATCACCAGTAACTGTTACACCAATATTAGCTGCATTTACAGCATTTTTAAAATTCGTCGCAGTGTTAGCAGCACTTAAGTTGTCAACAACAAACGAGATACTCTGTCCGTTAATTTGAACAGTTGTTGTACCAGACGTTAAACCAGAAACGTCATCATTAACAATTGCAGTACCAGTTTTAGATGCTTGTGCTGCAGCCGTGGTAACTTGAATAGCATAGTTTCCAGAAACTGTTGTTTCACTTGCGGTTGCCGATGCTACATTAGCATTACTTCCGAAGTTTACTTTCGCACCAGAATCACCATTTAAAAGCTTTTTAGTGTTAAATTCTGTAGTGTTAGCAATTCGATCTATCTCGTCTCGTAATTGGTTAACCTCTTTTTGAATTTCATTACGATCATCTTGTGTATTAGTATCGTTTGAAGCTTGAACCGCTAACTCACGCATACGTTGAAGAATGCTGTGTGTTTCATTTAATGCTCCCTCAGCCGTCTGCACTAACGAAATAGAATCTTGAGCATTACGAGAAGCTTGGTCTAGTCCACGAATTTGCGCTCTCATTTTTTCAGAAATAGCAAGCCCTGCTGCGTCGTCTCCGGCACGGTTAATGCGGAAACCGGAAGATAATTTTTCCATTGATTTTGATTGGGCATTAGAGGCAGCATTTAATCGGTTTAACGTATTTAACGCTGCGATATTGTGGTTGATAATCATGTTCTTTTCCTCCTTGAATGGGTTTTGGTTCACATCCGTGTGAAGTTGAGGATAATAGGTCGGCCGCCCTATTTCCTCGTTCATTTTTTATATCGGTGAGTCCGGAAATTGTTTAATAGTTTTAAAAAAATTTTTTCGTACTAATGCTAAAATTGTTAAGAGGAGGTTATTCCATGGATATTGCCGCGTTATCGGTTGGCTTACATCAAATCCAGCTGCAGCAAAACATCGGTATTGCGCTAACGAAAAAAGCGATGGATACGGCGCAAATTCAAAGCCAAGAAATGATCAACATGATTCAGCAATCAGCCGTTCCCGCTCCCCATCCGACATCCGGACATAAGATTGATGTAAGGATTTAACTTAAAAAATCCGACAGCCGAGCTGCCGGATTTTTTAATATCATCTTTTCTGTATCTTCTATGCCCATCAGTTGATATTTCCTTTCCATTTGTGATATTTTTACATAAAATTAAGGACGATTTTTTCATAAAAATGCTTGAATCCGTTTTTCATACTCAGGTGGAGAGGGTTTTTATATGGAAGAAAACAGACACGACAGTCCGGCAGCAGGGCAAGCGGCTTCGTCGAAAAGACGCTGGTGGATTTTGGCGACGGTGTCGGTCGGGACGTTTATGGCTACGCTGGATGGCAGCATCGCCAATGTGGCGCTGCCGTCGATCGCCCGCGACACTCATACGTCCATGGGAGATGTGCAATGGGTGTTAAACGCCTATCTGTTGACGATTTGCGCTCTTTTGCCCATTGTGGGAAAAATTTCTGACATGGTGGGACGTACGCGGATTTATAATTACGGGTTTTTGATCTTTACGCTGGGGTCGTTATGGTGCGGTCTTTCTCATTCGCTAACAGGATTGATACTGGCCCGAATCGTTCAAGCGATCGGTGCGGCCTGTATGATGGCGAACAACCAAGCGATTGTATCGGTGACATTTGCCGGCGGTGGACGCGGCCGGGCAATGGGGATTACAGGAGCGATGGTGTCGATCGGTTCGCTGACGGGTCCGGGGATCGGCGGGATTTTAATCGGCCATTTTGGCTGGCCGGCGATCTTTTTCGTGAACATTCCTATTGGGATTATCGGCTTTATTGCCGGCTGGTTTATTTTGCCCCGCTCAAAAAGAAACAGCCATCAAGAGCCTTTCGATTATACGGGTTCGGTTTTGTTTATGATCGGAATGGTCGCCTTTTTATACACGGCCTCCAAGGGCGAAGAATGGGGCTGGGGGTCCAACAGAACGCTTTCGCTCGGTCTTCTGGCAATCATTTTCTTGCTTGCGTTTTTCATTTGGGAGCGAAAAACGCGCTTTCCGATGCTTGACTTTTCTCTGTACCGGATTCGCGCGTTCCGTATCGGCAATATCACGGCGTTATTGTCGTTTGTTGCCCTTTTCTGCTCAAACGTGATGATGCCGTTTTACTTGCAAAACATTCTCGGATTCTCTCCGGAAAAAACCGGTTATGCGATGATGGTGTACCCGATGGTGATGGCGGTTGTCGCACCGTTTGCAGGCTGGCTTTCCGATAAAATAGGGTCATCGTATTTAACGACCGGGGGATTGCTTCTGAATGCGATTGGATTCGCACTTTTAAATACGTTGTCGATGAAAGAAAGCATGTGGGTCGTGGCTCTGCACTTAGCGATTTTCGGGCTTGGCCACGGTTTCTTCCAGTCGCCAAACAATTCCAGCGTGATGGGCGCCGTTCCGCGTCCGCAGCTGGGAACGGCTGGAGGGCTGAATGCGCTTGTCCGCAATGTCGGGATGGTTTTAGGCGTTTCGTTCTCCGTTACTTTGCTGACGTTCCGCATGAATCAGCTGAGCGGCCATTCAGGGCAAGTTTCCGCTCACGAAAGCGACCCTGCTTTGATGATGCAAGCACTTCATACCGTCTTCTGGGCGGCGTTTGCGATTTGCTTAGTTGGCGTTATGCTTTCCTCTTTGCGCCTGAAAAAACAACCCCAGTCTTCTGATTAAAACCGTCCTTCTCCGACATTCACACACGTTTGTCGGAGAGGCTTTTAATTGGCTGGATTATTGCCGTCGAATGTGAATAAAGAAAGATAGGGGCAACGTCTAAAATGGAAAAATGGCCGACCGGTACATTCTCGTTCCCGTTTTAATATCGGAGCGAGACGACCGATTTGCTGACGGTGATATTCTCCAAAGGATACCCCCTGCTCCGCAAATAGTATTCTACGCCGTTTTTGGCAATGTCGATATTATTTTTAGGGCCGATGGTGACATGCCTCACCGGCAGCTTTTCTTTCAATTCAATCGAAATATAAGGAATAATGATGCCGTTAGCCGAACGAAACAAGACTTTGCCGTCGCCGGTATTTGCTTTTCTTCTACGTGTAAAGGCAATGCGATATTCTTCTTCGTTTTTGAAAGCTTCATGTTTGAAAAAAATCGAACAGGATGTAATGATTTCCGTAAAATATGTCGGCAGTTTGGCCGCTATTTCGTCATCGTCGAACTGCCCGCGGTGCTGCAGGAGGAATTCAAACGATCGGATCAATGAATGAAGGAGAGTCTGTTCTTGCTTTTCTTTTTCGTACAGAACATTTCCATAGACAACGCTGAATTCCTGTCCCATGTTTTCTGAAAGGCGGTTGATTTCCGCCAACAATTTATCGTAAGAAAAGCCGATATTGTAGCCGTCACCCCCCGAGTAGTTGTACCAGAGGGTTAACGAATCTTGATTGGGGGTCAAAGACAAAACGTACACTTCCAAATGATCCAAATGAATCTCATGCAAAAATTTAGAAAGAGCCCATCTCATTTTTCCCACAAATCGATTCCGGCATTTCAAAAGTTCCACATCATTTCCGTACTTTTGGTTGATGTGTTGTTCAAATAATTCAAGTACATGGCGGGCAATATGATGAATGTAGACCAACTCGCCCGAATCGTTTAAAAAATTTCCTTTGGACATCCAGATGCTTCTGTTGTCGATCATTCCCATGAAGCTATCCAAATTGGTGTAGTGGTAGAGAATATCATGGGGACGTTCCGTTTGCCCTATGGCTCTTCCCATGTACTTCCAAAACAGCGATTGCAGCTGCTGCATGAATGAGTCTTGTTCTGCCATCCCATCACTCCCCGATCATATTCACGATGTCCATGTTTCATTTATTTCAACCACTTCTTCTCTTCTTTTCCCAAAAATCCCGAAAAACAAACCTACCCTCGAATGACGCGGTGACTTCAACATATATCCATCCGTTAAAGAGAAAAAGCCGAATTCCCTTTCCGCTTGAAAAAGAATCCGGCCTTACGTTTTTTACTATTCTTATGATGGATTGTCCGTACTTATCCCTTTTTTCTTTCCGTTCGTTTATTTAGGACGGTTTCCGGAAAAAATCAATGGCGGCTGTAATGGTTGAAAATCCATTCTTTCCATAAGAATATAACGAATCCCATTAGCCTAACCGTGACAGAATTTCATGTGGATCTTTTCTCATTCGCCAAAATCCGATACACTTTTCATA
>ERZ777010.1646-NODE-1646-length-13851-cov-9.016092_pt1 | contig 13851 bp, 13 predicted proteins | sample MGYA00374963_ERZ777010 | MGnify/ENA primary metagenome ERZ777010 (study PRJEB29309, sample SAMN06268256) | bioreactor metagenome | isolation source: Joint BioEnergy Institute, California, USA | place: USA:Joint BioEnergy Institute, California, USA | collected...
GGTGGGCTTCCCCCGATTTCGCGGACACCTTGCAAGAGGTGGACAATGCGGAAATCGGAGGGCAAGAGATGTCGACTAAGAGACGAAAGTTCACAGACGAGTACAAGGCTGAAGCAGTACGGATTTGGCGGGAAAGTGGTAAATCGGTCAGGCGAGTTGCGGTGGAGCTTGGGCTGACGCCGAGCGCCTTAGAGCGCTGGGTCAAGCAGGAGAAGGATGCGCAGCAGCTGGGTACGACACGAGCGAGTTTGAAGGCCGAGCGGGAGGAACTGCTGCGGCTGCGCCGAGAGAATGAGCTGCTGCGTCAGGAACGGGATTTTTTAAGATCAGCGGCGGCGTACTTTGCGAAGGACCGCAAGTGAAGTACCAGGCGATCAAGGACCACGCTAGCCGTTTTGCGGTACGCCTGATGTGTCGAGTGCTGGGTGTTTCTGCCTCGGGGTATTACCACTGGCGCACTCGCCCTGAGAGCCCGCGTGCTTTGAGCAATCGTCGTTTGGTGGTGGCCATTCGGGCGTGCCATGCCCGTTCAGGAGGCGACTACGGCAGTCCGCGCATCACACAGGAGCTGCACGATGAGGGCGAGCGCTGCAGCGAGAATCGGGTGGCTCGGTTGATGCGTGAGTATGGGATCCGAGCTAAACGGACCAAGAAGTTCCGAGTGACCACTGAGAGCGGACACGGCTTAGCGGTAGCCCCCAACCGCTTGGCTCGGCAGTTTGAAGTCAGCGCACCGAACCAGGTGTGGGTCAGTGACATCACGTATCTGTGGACTGACGAAGGCTGGCTGTATCTGGCCGTCATCATGGACCTGTATTCGCGAGCGATCGTGGGCTGGTCGATCCAACCGTACTTGAATGCGCAGCTGACGCTTGAGGCGTTACGGATGGCGCTGGGACGCAGAAATCCTGGCAAAGGCTTGCTGCATCACTCCGATCGAGGTGTGCAGTACGCGTGCGCTGAGTATCAGCGCATGCTGGCCGAGCATGGGATCGTCTGCTCGATGAGCCGCAAGGGCAACTGCTGGGACAACGCGTGCGCGGAGAGCTTCTTCAGCACCTTGAAGCTCGAGCGTGTTGACCATCGCCGCTACAGAACACGCGATGAAGCCAAGCGAGACGTGATCGAATGGATCGAGATCGTCTACAACCGGCAGCGTCGTCACTCGAAACTGGGCTATCGTTCACCCGCCCAGTTCGAGCAGCTGGCTAATGCCGCTTAGCTACGTGTCCGAAGAAACGGGGGAAGCCCAATTCCCTCCCCTGCGAAGCGGAGGAGGGTGAGGGAGGGTGCAGTCGCGACGAGCCGGCGCCCGTCGCGTTGCGACCTTGATCACATGCCGTCTTTCGGAATGCTTCTAGACTCTGCTCAACGCATCGAGGAGCAAAAATGCAGGCAGCTGCCTGCACAGACGGAGTCTGAAGATGGCGCGTCGCCGGGAATCGATCATTGACGTCTTGCTTGTGCTGCCATGGTGGGTGAGCGTCATTGCAGCGGCGGTCGTCTATTCCGTTTGCACCTTCGTGCTCCCCGGGTACTTTGCGTCCTCCCCATATCTGGCAGACCTCGGTGCCGCTGCACAGACCTTTGCACTGTACTTGGCAGCGTTTCTATTGCTCGTCGGTGCGTTTAGCTTTCTGCGCGCCTACTTCATTCGGCGCAAGTTCGACACCCTCGATGGACTCGAGGGAATCCGTAACCTTTCGTGGCGGCAATTTGAATCCATCGTCGGCGAAGCGTTCCGCCGCCGCGGCTTCTCGGTCATGGAGAATGCAGTCGATGGCCCCGACGGCGGCGTCGATCTCGTTCTGCGAAAGGATGGCGCAAAGTTCTACGTCCAATGCAAGCATTGGAAGCAGCGTCGAGTCGGCGTGAAGCCAATCCGTGAGCTCTACGGCGTAATTGCCGCTGGTGACGCAAAGGGCGGTTTCTTCGTCACGTCCGGCGTCTACTCCAAGGATGCTCGAGCATTCGCGAAACAAACCGGCATCGAGCTGATCGACGGCGAACAACTTGCGTCGATGATCGCTGAAACGCGGGAGCAGCAGCCCTTCATGGATCCGACGATCGGCAGGCGTAAGCAACCGTCTGTACCGACGGACGACTCGTGGGAGCCACCGGAAATCGTCTATCCAGAGGCATCATTCCAAGCCGAACGACGAGCGCGCGATTCACGGTTGCGGAGACCTCGCTCTGCGAGATAAGTACGAATCACCGCGCCGAAAACACAACGACGGGCTTCGCGTCGCAATGCTCAAGTTAGCAGCCATGTTGCAGATATTGAGAAATTCAGGTGTCGCACTGGTTCTCGCGTTCCTGGTCGCGTGCTCCGGCGAGTCGTTCCAGTCAGCAGCCGAGGCAGGTATTCAGAGAATCCAAGAGTCGCAACGCGACGGCGTGATTCGAAACTATCAGCGTCGTATAAGCGACGAAGAGCGGTGCGCGCACTTCAAAGAGCGACTCTTGACGGAGGGCCAACGCTATGACGGTGCCGCCAATGCGGCTTTCCACGTAGAGCTTGGGAAAGTGAAAAAAGCAGCTGCAAGGGTCGGCTGTCTGAGAGACCAAGAGCAGGAGCGCCCTCGTGCTCTCATTTATAAGAGTGGCGACGGCGACGGAGCTCTCCGCGCTGGCGAGGATCCCAAGGAAGCCGCCTGGAGCGCCTTCTACAAACCCTCCCCGGAATGTCTGAAGACCGTCAGCGTCGAGTGCGGCAACGAATACATCCGTGCACGCAAGGAGTTCGAGCGGAGGTGTGAGGCGGGGGAGTTTTGAATGTACAGGTTGGACAATATCGCTGCGATGGCTACCAGGCATCTTTTCGCTCGGTCTACGAGATGTCCTGCTGATCCGCGCCGTGGAATGACGTGATAGCGTGGTTGTTCTTGAGGCTGAAATGGATGCGGCGCGGAGAGGAGCGGTGACTCTTAATGGAATAGTGGTCACCGGTTTCGCGTAGATGGTATGTTTGACCCATGACGCGGGCTAAGAAGAACGAACTCACTGTCGCCGGGCTTTTTGCTGGTGTGGGTGGAATCGAGCTTGGTTTGTCTCAGGCTGGGTTTGAGACACGAATGCTGTGCGAAATCGATCCAGGAGCCGCGGCTGTGCTTCGAGCGAATTTCGGGCTCGATGTGGAACCCGATATTCGAGAACTCCGCAAATTGCCGAAGGTGGACGTCTTAGCTGCAGGTTTTCCGTGTCAGGATCTAAGCCAAGCTGGGCGTACTGCGGGAATTGCCGGAGGCCAATCGGGCCTCGTTGCAGAGATTTTCAAGCGCCTTCATTCCCGCGTGAATGGTCCGCGGTGGCTGCTGCTGGAGAACGTTCCGTTCATGCTACAACTTCAGCGCGGAAAGGCTATGCGCTTTCTCGTTGATCAGCTGGAGTCACTCGGCTTTGCCTGGGCCTATCGAGTTATCGATACAAGGGCGTTTGGAATCCCTCAGCGCAGAAGGCGCGTCCTGCTCCTAGCCTCCCGCAGCGAGGATCCTCGATTGCCACTCCTGGGAACGAGTGTTGACGAGGAGCACGTGCAGTTTTCAGGCGATGAGTTGTGTGGATTCTACTGGACGGAGGGCTCACGCGGCCTGGGTTGGGCAGTAGATGCGCTTCCGACGCTCAAGGCTGGATCGGCATTGGGTATTCCATCTCCGCCCGCTATCTGGGACCCGACCGACGGGTCGATCACGATTCCACACATCAAAGATGCCGAGCGTCTGCAAGGATTTGATGCGGGCTGGACCGAGCCCGCCACCGAAGTAAGCGGAGTTCGACCATCTCATAGATGGAAGCTTGTCGGGAACGCTGTCAGTGTCCCGGTGGCACAGTGGCTCGGAGAGCGTCTCCTCTCTTCAACTGGCGCCGCCCCAACTGGGTCGCTTCTGCCACGTGGAGTAGGCTGGCCTCGAGCTGCTTGGGGATACAAAGGTAAAGTCTATACCGTCGATGTTAGCGCGTTCCCCGTTCGCAAGAAGAGGCAAAGTCTACGCAAGTTCTTGAAATACCCACGCTCACCGCTGTCGTATCGCGCTGCTAGCGGCTTCTTCAATCGTGCACGCGTGAGTGGCTTGAATATTGACGAGCGCTTTCTCGAGGACGTGAGACGGCATGTTCGTGAAATGGAGAGAGCTGCTGCCGCATAGCGGTCTCCTGGTGGCTCCGTGATGCCTCGAGTATCACGCAACAACAAGCCTACTAGGTCGAAAGGCCGGGCGCTCAAGCGACCAACGGCTTCGTCTGTCGAGGTTCGACATCGAATGCAAGTCACGAAGAGGCGAGACACGCCTGGTGAGCTTGCGCTTCGGTCTGCTTTACGTGCCTACGGTGTCCGGTACCGAGTCGATGCCAAGTTGCCAGGTTCTCGTCGTCGAGCAGACGTGGCCTTCTTTTGGGCGAAAGTAGCTGTTTTCGTGGACGGATGCTTCTGGCACGGCTGTCCGAAGCATGGGTCCTGGCCGAAGACCAACGCTGAATGGTGGCAACAGAAAATAAGGACGAATCAACGCCGTGATCGAGATACCGATCACATGCTGAAGGCTCAAGGCTGGACAGTTTTGCGATTCTGGGAGCATACAGATCCTATCACCGCAGCGCGTCGGATCGTGAAAGTTCTGAAGGCTAGACATGAAGGACGGAACAGCGAAGCTTCTCGGTAAACCAAGGGTTGAAATGGTTACCGATGGTCCGTGCCTCACTGGGACGCTGGTGCAGTTGGAGGCCGGCGTGGGGGCCAAGCCGATGCGCCGTGAAGCGCTTGGGAAAGTACGGTCCGATGCGCTCGCTCTAATGAGTAAAGTGATCAATGCTTACTCGATGCACGTAGCAGAAGGCGAAGTCGGTCTAAATGGATGCGCTCGAGTTACGAAGAAGGAAACTATCTCCAAGCGTGCGCCGACAGGCCTGTTGTATGGACGAGTCCAGAGCGGAAAGACTGTTGCAATGATAGCTGCCTGCGCAGCGGCTATCGACAACGGTTTCAGGGTCATCGTCGTACTGACGACTGACTTCGTTAAGTTGGTGGAGCAGACAGCGGAACGCTTCGCAGCGCTTGATGGGCCTCTTATCAAGAGTTCGTTGCAATCGGCTTCGTGGGCGGATGATCTAGAGCACATAAAGAAACACATGCCCAAACACGGCGTAGTGTTCATCTGTACCAAGAACCAGCAAAAGCTCACTGCCTTGGTAGAGTTCCTGAAAGCCATCGAAGCGGAGAACTACCCAGCCCTGGTGCTCGACGACGAGGCAGATCAAGCAACATTGGATACGACGACTGCAGCACGGGCGTCCGGCCGTAGGAGCGCGCCCCTGCAGTCGAGTGCAATACATCGCCGAACTGTTCAAGATGATGAGGGAATGTCGATCAGGCAAACACTCACTCATCACGTCTTCCTACAAGTGACTGCGACTCCTTATGCGCTACTCCTTCAGAATGTGGACAACGAGCTGCGGCCAATGTTCTCCCAGCTACTCGAGCCTGGAGAGGGCTATACGGGTGGCGAGGCATTCTTTGATGCTCACCATGTCGAGAACGGGGAACCTCCAATCGTATCGGTTGATGAAGATGAATCCACTCGGATCGAGTCGTCGACAGATGGAGTTCCTCCTCTCGGATTACAGCGCGCAATTTCATTCTTTTTGGTTGCCGCCGGAGCACAGAACATTGTAGACCCGTCGTCTCAAACGGCGGGTCAAAATTTTCTCTGCCACACAAGTCAGCGGACTGCGGAGCATGCACGCGTCGCCGATTTGATCAGAAATTATCTCAATCGCATCAGTGACGAGTTGGAACTCGGAACCGCTGACACGGAGACGATGATCCGCCTTCATTGGGGTTATGAGGAACTGAAGCGGACGCTGAAAGATCCTCCGCCTTTCGAGCATGTGTTGGATCGGATTCGTAAGCGACTGCCGCGCAGAGAGGTTCCTGTTGTCAACTCGGCAAACAGTTCGGTCGATTTTGGTCGTCAACTCAACTTTGTTGTCGGGGGCAACATCCTGGGGCGTGGGCTGACGATCGACAATCTTCTTGTAACGTACTACCTGCGTCGCGCAAAGGTGTCTCAGATGGATACGGTCCTACAGCATGCGCGCATGTTTGGATATAGAAAACCATTGATGCCGTATACGCGCGTGTTCCTCCCAGATAGTCTCGGTGCGCGTTTTCACTTCATCCACGTTGCAGAAAGGAATCTCCGGCAACAATTGGCGATGAGCGGTGGTGAAGGATTGGTCACGGTTGAAACCATGTCTGCCTTGAGGCCGACTCGTCTGAACGTTCTCGATACGCGCAACTTGGCGGCTTACGAACCAGGGCATCACATATATCCAGGTGCGGCGGACTTTTCCAGGAAAGCGCTAGCACGCAATGCTGAAATTGAGGCTGCGGTCAAGAGGCTAATGGGAGGCGCTCTTCAGCAAAGTACCCTTGTTCCTGCTCCAATGAGTGAACTCATCGCTCTCATTGCACTGCTCCCGTTTGATCGCGATCTGGCAAACATGTGGGATCCTGAAAGGTTGACGGAACTGCTCAATCGGCTGTCTCATCGATTCAACGATCGGGGATTCGTGTTCTATCGAACGATGCGACGAACGAAGTTGACGTTGGCAACAGGCGCTCTCTCAGGTGACGAACTAGAGGAAGCTCGTAAGCAAAGCGGACCGGTACTGTGCGTGTTCAGGGATTTCGGCGAGGGTTTGAAAGGTCCGTATTCCAAGCAAGAGTACTGGTATCCGAGCTTGGTGCTTCCTTTGAGCATGCCTACTCAGCTTTTCAATACGACCTCATGATGAGATTTCCAGGATGGACGCGGTTACAGGGTTGCGGCAGGCATTTGAAAGACTGAGGCCGCCATCGAAAACCGATGATGACTATAGAATCGTGTTCTCAACGGGCTGCGCCTATCTTGCCTGCTCGCGGTCTGGTACGCCGACGGTATTGATTCCCTTGGAATCGGAAGTCGGTGCGATTGGGCGCCGTGGCGGTGGGTTTGCTCTGAATCCAGCAGCACGCGTTGCCTTCGATTACAACGGACATCGTTGGATACAGCCAGCGGCAACGCTGGAATGCACGGATCTCTCACTAACAGAAACGTTTCAGGTGCTCGTCGCTGACCTCGTAAGAAGGCTGCAAAAGACCAACTCCAAAAGGCGATGGTCAGCGACCGTCGATTGGCTCGAGGAATGGCAATCCTTGCTCTCCCATCGTCCGACCCTTACCGTTGAGCAACAGCTCGGATTGTGGGGAGAACTCTGGTTCATGTCTCACTCGCGTGAGGTCGATACGCTTCTTTCCGCGTGGAGAGGTCCGGAATCAGACGTGATGGATTTTTTCATGGACGACGTGGGTGTCGAGTTGAAGGTCTCTAGGCGTTCTCACGTTCATCACGTGTCACATCGCCAAGTCGACACCCCTGTGGGCGACAAGCAAGCATACCTGCTGTCCATGTGGATTGCTCCAGATCCTGTGAAAGGAGTCTCGCTAGCTGAGCTCATTGATAGGCTCGTTGCGACTGTAAGTGATCCGCCATTGCTATTGAAGAAGCTCTCGTTGGTGGGTTGTTCGATACACGATCGCGATCAATATGGGACTCGCTATGTCTTGCTCGAAGAGCCTCGATGGTTTCGAGTAGAAGATGTCCCAAGAATTCGAGTATTCGATGAGGGTATCTCCGATATTCGCTATGTGGTCACGCTGGATCTGGATAAAAGTCTCTCTGATTCCGCGGTCCAGGATCTCTGGGGGCGATTCGGGATCTTTGCGTTGCCGCCGAAACTTCCATAACGACGATGAGACTCGCTCAATTACTCACCAAGCTCTCGGATGAAGCGCTAGAGCGATTGGCCATCGAGCACGTCCGTACGGACGAGAAACTGTCGCGGCCTCAGTTATGCAATATCTTAGAGGGATCATTGCGAAGTTATCGATTCGTTAGTGATTTCATAGTGGGGCGACAACCACCTGCTTTTGCAATGCTGACAACGTTGCTGGAGACGCCGGGTTACCAACTCTCGCGCGAAGATCTTCTCAGTCAGGCCACCCTGGAAACCGATCGTATAAAGCAGCTCATCGACTCCAAAGAGTTGCTTTCACGCGATGATCAGCTGCGATTGTATCGACGTGCACTATATGAAGCGCGGCGTAGCGATCTTGACGTGAATGCTTCGGAAGCGGGAATTCTGGCGGCACTTAGACGTGAGCTGGGGATAGCTCAGGTTGAGCACTTTTTGATCGAACATCACCAAGACTTCAGGGAGTTCTGGGATCGTGAGGACGGTTTCCTCCATGAAGAGAACGCACTCAAGTCGGCAGGGTTGCTGTTTGAATACGAAGGGAACGTTCTCATTCCCGAAGACTTGGCCTCCGCTGTTCGCCAAGCGCTCGGCATCGATATGGCTACGGCCGATGCACGCCGGTTGTTCGAATACCTTGAAAGCAGCGAGTTGGCTGCTGCGCTCGAGGCGGCAGGGGCACGAACGTCAGGTACAAAGCAGGCGAGAATCGAGCGGTTACTTCAAGAGCGAATTCAGCCGCGCTTTGTATTGCGTACTCTTGGTATAGGAGTGCTCAAGGAGATCTGCGCTGCAGCCGACGCACCAGTGAGCGGAAACAAGGAGGACCTAATCGAGAGAATCATCTCGCATTTCTCGGAAGGCAAGGATCAGATCGTGGAAGAGCCTCCAGAGCCCCCTCGACGGGAGCCGCGCCGCCTAACAGAATCGCAATTCGAAACCCTATTCAGCGCGCTCTTACATCAGGAACTATCCGATATTCTGAGACGGTTCCCCGACTTACGGCAGACTGGGACAAAGGAGATACGCATCAAAACCCTTTGGGACTCGCATCTTTCCGAGGCGACGCTTCTTGCTCAGTTAATGAACCGCCAGCTTGAAGATGTCTTGCATCGGCTTGGACTTCGCCTGGGTGGGTCAAAGGAGGCGCGTGTTGAGCGTCTCATCTCCCACTTTTCAAGTCTCGACTTAATGGAGGTGTCATTGCAAAAGTCGGAGATCACAAACTATACGTCAAGTGAGAAGAATGATATTCCGCCAGAGGTCGCGGCAAATCAGGAGCTGTTTCGGCAAAAGTCTTCCAATCCAACAGCTTCATTGCAGCCTTGGCTTGATGAACTCCTCGATGCCAATGGATTGGTTCGGTGCTACGCGACGGAGGACGAAAATCCAACGAAGCAACTTAAGAATAAGCTCTCTCAAGCGGCAGCGGCACCGGATGGATTATTGGTTTTGTTGCTCTTGGATGAATCGGCTTACCTGAAGGCGCGCGAAGCGCTCGTAGAGCGGTGGATGAGCAATGCGGAATGGCCAAAGAGCATTGCTTGTGTGGCGCTCGCTTACCCGCTTGGCGCTCCAACAATTGCTTCCTTAGTGCAATGCGCAGATGCTGAATGGGATCGCAAGGTGCGAACTCTATTGTTTCCTGATGTAGAAGTGCTGCAGGTGCGGAGGCTCGCTTCGGTTGGGAGGAATACATGTGTTGCGTGCGCGTCTGTCGTGCCTGATGCGGCTAGATTTTGTCCGAGTTGCGGTCAGCGACTTATAGGCGCGTCTGAAAATTAACCCTCTGGCACAACGATTCGTACATGACGATCCTTACAAACGAAGAAATTAAGAAGCTGGTTGCCGGGGGGAAACTGATTTCCAATGCGCATCCGGCTTGTTTCCAGCCATGCAGCTACGATCTTCGTATCGGCTCAATTTTCAGGGATGGGCAAGTCATAGACGATAAGCATGCACGGCGCAACGAACAGATAAGTCTTGCTCCAGGAGAAGTAATAACTATGACGACTCTTGAGGAGCTCGATCTACCGCCTGATATTGCTGCAACTGCCCATGCGATTAATGCGCAGAGTTCGGAAGGATTGCTCGTACTCAATCCCGGTCACGTTGATCCTGGATACCGCGGCCCCCTTACGGTAATGGCCATCAATATGAGGCGCGTGCCGTTTGTTGTCAGTAGAGAGGACAAGATTTTCACCGTTGTTTTTCAGCGACTTTCTGGTCCAGCTAACCCCGCTTACGTGAATAGGTCGGAAACTAGAGCCGACAAGGAGCGTGATTTAAACAAGAAGGTGGTGGAAAAGGCCGTGACATCTCTAGCCGACCTAATTTCGATAAACGCTCCATTCACTCGCCCCGAGGATGTGGACAAGAGAATTAGACAACATTGGTCTACAATTGCAACGATGATTCTAGGTGGGATTGCGGCGGGAGCTGCCCTTTTGGCTGCCATAGCTACGATCGCAAGCCTTTCTTCGGGAAATGGGATTCCACAAACTTCGAAGCTCACATTAGAGGTTACGAGAGGAGTGGAAGGTGTTCAGGGTGTGCAAATTCCGCGCGCGGCGACGGAACTCGCTCCATTGGGTCAGACAGAAGCTGAGCAACCGCCGGTAACGAAAGACGCTCGGTCAGTGACCGAGCGCTGATTCCTGCAGTACTGCACATGTCCGGTAGCACAAAAAGGCAACTTGATTCTTGGGACCGACGATTCATTGAGTTGGCGACGTTCATCGGGCAATGGAGTAAGGATCGCTCTAGGAAAGTCGGATGCGTAATCGTAGATCCCCGCAGGGCTGTGCGCTCCATAGGCTATAACGGATTCCCGCGTGGTATCGAAGACGATACTCCAAGCCGCCATGACCGCCCAGCAAAGTATCTCTGGACGGAACACGCAGAGAGAAATGCGATTTACGAAGCGGCGAGGGTGGGCGTGTCCTTGGAGGGGTGCACGATGTACTTGCCGTGGTTTCCGTGCATGGACTGTGCTCGGGCGATAGTTCAAGCAGGAATTAGGAAGCTTGTCGCGCAAAGACCGAACATCAACGAGCCCCAATGGGGACAACATTTCGTGGCGGCGTTGGAGCTGCTTCAGGAATCGAATATCGAACTCGTTTGGTTCGAAGCAATTGAAGAATGAGCCATCACGCTGTGTCGTGGCGGTGGTCTTGCGGCTTATTGAGCAAGCTGAAAACGGGTTGGACGCTGGGGCGTGAGATGGAACACGCTCGATCGGAAACAAGCGATAGAGCTTCTGGTACAACACGAGGCACAGCGTTGCATAGAGGCTGTGAACGAAGGGAGAGTCACTATTTCGGATAGCTGGCCGGTCGGGTCTTCAGATCTGTAGACGAGCCTGTTTGGGCGTTTAGGTTTCTATCGGTTACTACAGTAGGCGGGAGTCGAACTGTGGTGATCTCTCGGCGTACAGGTGTCGTGTTATTCGATGGACCTGTTGGGGAATAGAGCTGTCGTAAGGTGAGAGCTGCGCATTCTGCGCGCATACCTTCAGTTCTTAGTTCTCGGCCAATTGATCCTTGAGAGATTCGAAAAGAACACCCGCTGACCAGCGAGTCAGCGGGTGTTCTTTCTGTGGAAGTTACTTCTTCGGCCCTAGTAACACGTCCCTCTGCGCTTCGAACAGCTCACGCACGCTAGTCGCCGGGCGTCCGGTGAGTTTGACAAAGTCGTCGCTGACGATTTCGAACGCCGGACCGAAGGGGCGACGCGCCGGCGGTGCATTCGGATCCGCGGTTACCAACTCAATGTGCTTGCCGGTGACCGCGCTCGCGGCAGCTGCGATCTCGCGCGGGCCGATGAGCTCGGGTCCGGTGATGTCGTAGACCTTGTTCTCGTGTCCGCTCGTTGCGAGCGCGGCGGCAGCAGCGGCGGCGCAGTCCTCGCGCGTCACATAGCCGATGCGGAAATCGGATTCCGAAACGGTTGCCTTGTATGGGAGCGACTGGCCGAAGCTGACTCGAGAGCCGAATTGGCCATCGTGTGCACGTGAGCTGCTCAAGGCGATCCAAGAGGTGATTCCATCGAGCGTTGAGAAGATCTTCAGCGGAAACGCGAAGAAGCTCTTCAGAGTTGAGGTTAAGGCTCACTTAGGCATGGTTTGCATTGAGCGCCGTTGAAGCTTTGTCCGCATCGAATTCTTCACACGGGTACGCTTCGCTCTGCACTGTGCTCCGGCAGAAGAGGCAGAAAATTGCGCGCTCAGCGCGCACGACCTACAGTTTAAGCCCGAAGTCTAAAGGTTTCTGAGATAACATGAATTCGAAACTACTGTGTGCCGCTCTCGCCGCTCTTGTCTTGAGCACGCCAGCTTCCGCCGACGACCGCCAGGTAGCGAGCAGGGAGCTCGTGCAGAAGTTCGGTAGCGAGCTTATGCAGGCACTGACGGGCGCGCTGCAGGAGGGTGGGCCAACGCGGGCGATCGAGGTGTGTCGCGACACGGCGCCGAAGATTGCGGAGCGGTTTTCTGCCGAAAGCAGCGCGAAAGTGAGTCGCACGAGTCTGAAGGTGCGGCGGGAGAGCAATGCGCCTGAGCCTTGGCAGCGGGAGGTGCTCGAGAGTTTCGAGGGGCGGAAAGCGGCGGGTGACGATCTCGCTACGGTCGAGTATTTTGAAACGACCGCAGACGGCGGGGCGCGGTATATGAAGCCCATCGTGACGCAGCCGCTGTGCGTGACTTGCCACGGGACATCGATCGCGCCGGAAGTGCGCGATGCGCTTGCGAAGCATTATCGGAGGGATACGGCGACGGGGTTTCAGGTTGGGGATATACGCGGGGCGTTCAGTGTCGTTTGGCCCAGCCAAACGAGGCTGTAGACCGTAGGCTGTAGGCTGTAGGTAAAGCGCGAGGTCGCGCGTATTCTTTTGCCAGAGCCCGAAGCGGCCTCCGTCAGATCATTCGTGGCGTGAACGATCATCAGTCACGCCACGAAAACAATGCTCGTCTGCTGAGCTGAACGCTGCGACGCGAGGTAGAAGATGATCGATAAGAAAGAAGCGATCGAGCTTCTAGCAAGATATGAAGCGCAGCGTTGTATGGAAGCAGTACGCGAGGGAAGAGTCATTGTCTCGGATAATTGGCCGGACGGGCTGTACAGAAATGTGGACGAGCCGGTTTGGGTGTTCACATTTCTGTCGGGTTCCAGAGTGGGCGGTAGCCGGACCGTTGTCATCTCCAGAAGGACGGGTACGGTGATCTTTGATAGAGATGTTGGGGAATAGGTTCTGTTGCTGCGATTCGACGCCCGACCTTCAGCCTTGAGTCTTCAGTCTTAGTTCTATTGCCGCTGCCGAAATTTCGCGATCATCTCGTCCGTGACATCCTGCGGATAACACAGCGGTTGATATCCGCCTGGCTTGCTATATGCGCTTCGCGCGCCGCAGCGTCTGCCGGCGCGATCGACGTTGTACGGGCAGGGGCAATTGCCTGGGTACGAGGCGATAGACTGGCGAATCAGGATGTCGCGGATCTCGGAGCCGGAGAGCTCGGCAGCGCGTGCTGGGCACGCGAGTAACGTGGTGCACAGGAGACCGACGATAGCGATCGCTCTCATGGGTTTTACATTGCATTCGGAATGAGACCAGCGGTGCGAACTGGTCGAAAGAAACTCGAATGCGGGCGAAGCGCCGCATCTCTGGTGTGAAGCAGGTCAATTAAAAGGCTACAGGCCACAGGCGACAGTTGCTCGCTTTCGCGAGCTTCCCCTCACCACCACGCTGTGCTCTGGTTGCCTCTCCCCAAGGAGAGGCAGATTAGCGCGCCGTGCGCTTCTACCTTCAGCCTTCAGTCTTCAGCCTTCAGCCTTTCGTTCGCCGCTCGAGGATGGCATCCAGGCTGATTCGTCCCGCACCATAGGTCGCGAGATAAAGCCCAATGAGCACGAGGCAGAGCGAGGCGAACGCGCCTCGCAGGCCTCCGAAGCGATCGACCATCGTGATCGCGACAATGAAGTTCACCGCGCAGATGAGGCCGGCCCAGCGGGTTGAACCTCCCCCGATTTCGTGGACACCTTCGTAAGGTGGACAATAACGAGATCG
>ERZ777010.1651-NODE-1651-length-13806-cov-4.892371_pt1 | contig 13806 bp, 11 predicted proteins | sample MGYA00374963_ERZ777010 | MGnify/ENA primary metagenome ERZ777010 (study PRJEB29309, sample SAMN06268256) | bioreactor metagenome | isolation source: Joint BioEnergy Institute, California, USA | place: USA:Joint BioEnergy Institute, California, USA | collected...
GTAGGAGGGGCCGGTGAGCCCGACCCGCCCGTTCGACCAGGGCTGGTTGCGGACCCAGCGCACGACGCGCGCGCCGTCGCGCTGTTCGGCGGGCCCGAAGCTGTCCCAGGTGCCGCCGGAGGCGCCGGTCCCGCGCACGTCGACGGTGACGACCGCGTAGCCGCGCTGGACGAACCAGTTCGAGGTGCCGCCCAGGAACTGGTTGACGACGAAGTCCTTGTTGTAGGGGGTCTGGATGATCAGCGCGGGGTGCGTGCCCGGCGCGTCGGGCCGAGCGACGTTCGCGCGCAGCACGACCCCGTCGGGCATCCGGATCGGCACGTTGCGCTCCTCGACGACCCCGTACTCGGCCGGGCGCGTGTAGGGCGTCCAGCGCTGCTTGGCGTCGGCGGGCGTGGGGAGGAGGGCGGCTGCGCAGGCGATCGCCGCGGCAGCGGCCGCGAGCCGCGTGCAGCCTCGCAGCGTCCTACCCCACAGACCCATGCGCCGAATCTAAGGCGCGCGGGTCGCGCGTGCGCCGCTTCCCGGCGGAGCCGTCAGCCGGCGCGCATGCCCTCGAGCACGTACTCGAGGTAGCGCTTCCAGCCGTCCTCGCCGGCGAGGCGGCCGGCGGCGGAACAGGTCGCGATCCCGACGCCGCACATGATCATCGGGATGTCGCCGTGGTGGACCTCCTCGCGGATCGCCCCGGCCGCCTTGCAGCGCTCGATGAGCCGCTCGTTGAGCTCGGGCACCCCGTACTTCTCCGCCGCGGCCTGCATCGCGTCGCCGTGGTTTCGCATAACCTCGGACAGCGCCCGGTCGGCGACGTGGATCTCGGCGGTGCGGCGCATCATCGTCTCGAAGCCGTGCCAGGGATCGGGGTCCTCGAGGGCCTCGGTGAGCACCGCGGCGATGCGGGCGAAGCGGTCCTCGGCGAGCGCGCTGATCAGCGCCTCCTTGTTGGGGAAGTGCCGGTAGACGGTCCCGACGCCGACGCCCGCCTGGCGCGCGATCTCCTCCATGCCGACCTCAACGCCGCGCGCCCCCATCAGCTCGCGGGCTGCCTCCAGGACGCGGGCGCGATTGCGAGCCGCGTCCGCGCGGAGGGGGCGGATGTCGACCGGGGTGGGGCTCATCGGTGGGGTGGTTGTCCCAATTGTCGCGCCTCAATCGTCCCTTATGTGACGGTCGCCACGCAAACGGAATCTCGATTCCGTATAGTACGGCGTCAACCGGAACCGGAATTCGGTTTCCGGATTATAGGCACATCCCCAATCTCCTCGGAGGACTCATGGCATCCGAACGTGACTTTCAGAGCAGGCGCTGGTTGGCCCTGGCCCTGCTCTGCGTGAGTCAGTTCATGGTCGTTCTGGACGCCGCGATCATGAACGTGGCGCTGCCGACGATCGGCGCGTCGCTCGACATCCCCCAGGCGAACATCGCCTGGGTCGTCAACGCGTACGTGCTGACCTTCGGCGGCTTTCTGCTGCTAGGCGGCCGCCTGGCGGACCTCGTCGGCCGCCGGCTGGTGTTCATGTCCGGCCTCGTGCTGTTCGCGCTCGCCTCGCTGGCGGGCGGGTTCGCGCAGACCGAGGGCGTGCTGATCGCCGCCCGCGCCGTCCAGGGCCTGGGCGCGGCGCTGCTCTCGCCGGCGGCCCTCTCGATCGTCACGACGATCTTCAAGGACGGCGCCGAGCGCAACAAGGCCCTCGGCGTGTGGGGCGCGGTCGCGGGCTCCGGAGGCGCCGTGGGCGTGCTCCTCGGCGGGGTGCTCACCGAGTACCTCGGCTGGGAGTGGGTCCTGTGGGTCAACGTGCCCATCGGCATCGGCGCCGCCCTCCTTGCCCCGACCCTGGTCCGCGAGAGCCGCGCGGACTCGGCGACCCGTCACTTTGACCTCGCGGGCGCGGTCAGCGTGACCGCGGGCCTCTCGCTCCTCGTCTACGCGTTCCTCGAGGCGCCGGACGCGGGCTGGGGCTCGGGCCAGACGATCGGCCTGCTCGCCGTCGCGGCCGGGCTGATCGGCGCGTTCGTCGCGATCGAGCTGCGCTCGGCCTCGCCGCTCGTGCCCTTCCGGATCTTCCGGAAGCGTACGCTGACGGGCGCGAACATCGTCGGGATCCTGACCGGCGCGTCCATGTTCAGCATGTTCTTCTTCATCTCGCTGTACATGCAGAACGTGCTGGGCTACAGCGCGATCAAGGCGGGGCTTTCGTACCTGCCGCTCTCGGCCGGGATCATCATCGCGGCGGGCGTGGCGTCGCAGCTCGTCACGCGGGTGGGCTTCAAGCCCGTGCTCGCGTTCGGGATGGCGCTGGTCTCCGGCGCGCTGCTCTGGTTCACCCAGATCTCGGCCGACGGTGGCTACGTCTCGGACATCCTCGGCCCCTCGCTCGTCGTCGCGGTCGGCCTCGGGTTCACGTTCGTGCCCCAGACGATCGCCGCGGTGGCGGGCGTCGAGCAGCGCGAGGCCGGCCTGGCGAGCGGGCTGATCAACACCTCGCAGCAGATCGGCGGCGCGCTCGGGCTGGCCGTGCTCGCCTCGGTCGCCTTCTCGACGGTCGGCGATTTGGCGCCGACGGGCCAGGTGACGCCCCAGGTCCTCACCGAGGGCTACGCGGACGCGTTCGCGTGGGGCGCCGGCATCGGCCTGGTCGGGCTGCTGGCCAGCCTCGTCCTGATCCGCGGGCGCGACAGCCGCGCCCACGCGGAGCTCGGCGCGGGCGAGCCGGCGAACGTCGCCGCCTGACCGCACCCGGCTCGCGCCGGGGCGAGGGGTCCGGGAAGGGCCTCTCGCCCCGGCGCTGGGCCCGTCCCCTCGGCAGCGCCGCGGGCGAGGCCTTCCCCTTCCGGGCCTCGCCCGCGGCTACTCCGGGGTAGGTTCACGAGCGGCGCAAGCCGGGTACCTTGAGCGTCCCCAAGGCGAGAGAGAGGGCCTTCATGACCGGGACGGCGAACGCCGCAACCGACACCATCGACCCCCCGGCGGAGACGCTGCGCGAGGTCGTCGAGCGCCTCGCGGCGATCGAGCGCGGGCCGTGTTCCCCTGGGGAGCGCGAGGCCGCCGAGTGGCTGGCGGAGCGGCTGCGCGCGAGCGGGGTGGAGGAGGTCGCCCTCGAGGACGAGCCGAGCTGGGGCACCTTCCCGCCGACCGCGACCGCCCTGAGCGCGCTCGGCGCGCTGGGCGCGGCGCTCACCCTGCGCGGCCGGCGCATCCTGGGCGGCGCGCTGGCCGCGGCGGCGCTGGGCGGGCTCATCGACGAGATCCACAACGGCCCGCGCTGGGTGCGGCGCGCGTTCCGCAAGCGGCGCACCACGGTGAACGTGGTCGCGCGCCTGGGCGACCCTAGGGCGGAGCGCACGCTGGTGGTGATGGCCCACCACGACGCGGCGCAGACCGGGATCCTCTTCGACCAGACGGCGGTCGCCGCGTTCCACGAGCGCTTCCCGACCGTGATCCCGCGCATCAAGACCCAGCCCCCGCAGTGGTGGGGGGCGCTCGCGGGCCCGATCATGGGCGTGCTCGCCGCGCTCACCGGGTGGCGGCCGCTGGGGCGCGGCGCGTTCGTGTTCGGCGCGGGCAGCACGGCCCTGCTGGGGGACATGTGGCGCAGCGAGGTCGTGCCGGGCGCGAACGACAACCTCACCGCGGTGGCGACGCTGGTGGCGTTCGCGGAGATGCTCCGCGAGCGGCCGCTCGAGGGCCTGCGGGTGTGGCTCGTCTCCGCGGGCGCCGAGGAGACGCTCCAGGACGGCATCCGCGCCTTCATGGACCGCCACCGCGGCGAGCTGCCGAAGGAGTCGACCTGGTTCCTCAACCTCGACACGATCGGCTCGCCGCGCCTGGTGATGCTCGAGGCCGAGGGGCCGGTGCGGATGGAGTACTTCGACGAGGAGTTCCGCGAGCTCGTCTGGGACGTCGCCCAGGAGCGCGGCCTGCGCCTCGAGCGCGGCTTCCGCGCCCGCGCCTCGACCGACGCGGTGATCCCCAACCGCGAGGGCTACCGCACGGTCAACGTGACCTCGCTCAACGACTACCACCACCTCACGCACTACCACCTGCCGAGCGACGTGCCCGAGAACGTCCACTTCGACACGGTCGAGGAGGGCACGCGGCTCGTCTACGCGGTGGCGGAGCGCCTGGCGCAGCGGTAGCCCGCCCGGGCCCGAAAGCGCCCGCGCCACCCCGAGCGAGGCCCGGCGCCCGCACCAACCCGAGCGAGGCCCGGCGCCCGCGCCAACCCGAGTGAGGCGGATCTGTTCGCCTATGTCGTACGAATCCGCCTCACATCCCGAGGTGAGGCGGATTTATGCGGCTATGTCGAACAAATCCGCCTCACTCGGGGTGGCGGGCGGTTTGGGTTGGGGTGGGGGTGGCCCCGAAACGCGAACGGCGCCTCGGGGGGCGCCGCTCGCGGAGGAGGATGGAGGTATCCCTTGCGTCGTGTCTTAGGAGGTAAGCCTTCCCGTCCCTAGCGGATGTGCATCCCTGAGATCGCCCGCGAGATGACGAGCCGCTGGATCTCGGCCGTGCCCTCGAAGATGTCGTAGATCTTCGCGTCGCGGTGCATGCGCTCCACGGGGAACTCCCGCGTGTACCCGTTGCCGCCGAGGATCTGCATCGCCCGCTCGGTCACCCAGACGGCGACCTCGCCGGCCTTGAGCTTCGACATCGAGCCCTCGGCGTTCTCGAACGGCACGCCGTTGCGGCCCATCCACGAGGCCCGCCAGACGAGCAGCCGCGCCGCGTCGATCTCCATCTTCATGTTCGCGAGCGTGAACGCGATCGCCTGGTTCTCGATGATCGGGCGGCCGAACTGGACGCGCTCCTTGGCGTACTCGAGCGCGTACTCGTAGGCGGCGCGGGCGATGCCCACCGCCTGCGCGCCCACCACCGGGCGCGAGGCCTCGAAGGTCTGCATCGCGGCCTGGCCGCCGGTGCGCTTGCCCTCGCGCGCCCGCGCGAGCCGCTCGTCGAGCTTCTCCTTGCCGCCGAGCAGGCAGCTGCCCGGCACGCGGCAGTCGTCGAGGTGGACGTCGGCCGTGTGCGAGGCGCGCAGGCCGTGCTTCTTGACCTTGGCGCCCTGCTCGCAGCCCTTCGTGCCCGGCGGGATGATGAACGCGGCGTGGCCGCGCGCGCCGAGCTCGCGGTCGACCGAGGCGATCACCACGTGGACGTTGGCGATGCCGCCGTTGGTGGCCCAGGCCTTCTGCCCGTTGATGACCCACTCGTCCTTGGCCTCGTCGTACTTCGCGGTCGTGCGGATCGCGGAGACGTCGGAGCCGGCGTTCGGCTCGGACGAGCAGAACGCCGCGACCTTGGGGTCGTCCGGGGTGCCGAAGCACTGGGGGATCCACTCGCCCATCTGCTCGGGCGTCCCCTGGCCGAAGATCGCCGCCACGGCGAGCGTGGTGCCCATGATCGACATCCCGATCCCGGCGTCGCCCCAGAAGAGCTCCTCGTTCACGATCGGGAGCTGGAGGCCGGAGGGGTCCGCGAAGAACTGCGCGATCCCCTCGAACCCGTAGAGGCCGATCTTCGCGGCCTCCTGGATGATCGGCCACGGCGTCTCCTCGCGCTCGTCCCACTCGGCCGCCGCCGGCCGCACGACGTTCTCGGCGAAGCCGTGGACCCAGTCCCGGATGTCCTTCTGGTCCTGGGAGAGCTCGAGCGAGAAGGGCGGCGCGTCCTCGGCGGGAGGCCCCTCGACGAGCTGTTCGACGGCGTCCCCGGCGCCGTTGTTCTCCGTCGCGGTAACGGTCATTGCAAATCGCTCCGTTTCCAAATCCTGTGTCGGCAACACGGGCAAAAGGCCCCTTCCTCCCGCGTTGCTACCGTCAGTAGGAAAAATGCTACCATAAGTAGGAATGACGACGTCGCAGTTGCCAAAGGAGGCAGCGCAAGAGCCGGAGAAGCCGCGCAAGCGCGCGGCGCACCTCGGGCCGCGGCGCCGTCGCCCGCTCGTGCTCGACGCCGCCTACCGCGTGTTCATCGAGCGCGGCTTCGAGGGGGCATCGATGGACGCGATCGCGGCGGCCGCCGGCGTCTCGAAGCCGGTGATCTACGATTGCTTCTCCTCCAAGGACGAGCTCTTCAACGCGATGCTCGACCGCGAGGAGGAGCGGATCATGAGGGAGACCCGCGCCGCGCTCGAGACCAGCGGCGGCAGCAAGGACCCCGAGGGCACGCTGATCCGCGGCTACACCGCCTTCCTGCGGGCGGTCGCCGAGTCGCCCGAGATCTACCGGATCGTGTTCGTGGGCGTGGGGGCCGGCAACGAGGCCGTGGCGGCGCGGATCAGCCGCGGCATCGAGCAGCAGGCGCGCGCCGCCGCGCAGATCGCGCGCACCTGGGTGGAGCGCTTCACCGACCTCGAGGGCGAGGAGGCCGACCGCTCGGCGCAGCTCCTCGGCCAGATGGTCGTCGGCCTCGCGCAGGCGGGTGCCCGCGCCCTGCTCGCCGAGCCCGACGTCTGGACCCCGGAGGCACTCGGGGAGAAGCTCGGCCGCATGGCCTGGGCGGCGCGCGGCGCGATCTGATCCACGCGGGCTAGGAAACGGCGCCCGCGCGGCGAAGTAGGGCGCCGATGATGGCGACCCTGCGGTCCTCGCTCGACTCGCTCGACTTCGGTCCGCGCGTCGTGCTGCGCACGGTCCTGATCGTGCTCACCGTGGCGATCACGGTGTATCTGCTCTACAGGCTGCGCGAGCCCATCTCCTGGATCGTGATCGCCGGCTTCATCGCGATCGCGGTCTCGGCGCCAGTCTCCGTGCTGAGCCGCTACATCCCCCGGGGGCTGGCGATCGCGGTCGTCTACATCATCCTGATCGGGATCCCGTTCCTGATCGCGGGCCTGCTGATCCCGCCGCTCGTGGGGCAGGCCGAGCAGCTCGCCAACGACGTGCCGAGCTACGTGCAGGACATCCGCGAGTTCGTCGAGGACAACGACACGCTGCGCGGCCTCAACGAGGACTACGACCTCGTCAGCAAGCTGCAGGACGAGGCGGAGAAGCTGCCGAGCCAGATCGGCAACGCGACGCAGGTGCTCTCCGACATCGGCGTCGGCATCATCAACTCGATCTTCACCGTCGTCACGATCCTGATCCTCTCGATCTTCATGGTCGCGAGCGGGGCGCGCTGGGTGGACCGCTTCCTCGCCAACCAGACGCCCGAGCACGCGCGGCGCCTGCGGCGCGCCTTCGACCACATCGCGAGCGCGATCTCGAACTACGTCGGCGGAGCGCTGATCCAGGCGACGCTCGCCGGCACGTTCGCGTTCATCGTGCTCACGATCCTGAACGCCCCGTTCGCCGGCGCGCTCGCGCTGATCGTCGCGTTCGGCGACCTGATCCCCGTCGTGGGCGCGACGATCGCCGCCTTCCTCGTCGGGATCGTGATGCTGTTCGTGAACTTCCCGGTCGGCGTGATCGTCTGGGTGATCTACGCGATCGTCTACCAGCAGGTCGAGAACTACGTGATCCAGCCGCAGATCCAGCGGCGCGCCGTCGCCGTGGAGCCCTTCGTGATCCTCGTCGCGGTGCTGTTCGGCGCGACGCTGTTCGGGGTCATGGGCGCGCTGCTCGCGATCCCGACCGCGGCCTCCATCCAGATCGCGCTGCGCGAGTGGGCGGACTACCGCCGCAGCCTGATCACGAGCGCCGACGTCACCGGGACGGGGCAGGGCCAGGCGCCGGGCCCGAGCGGGCCCGCGCCCGGCTCCCCCGCCTGATCACGGCGTCAGCCCCAGCGGTCCCAGCGCCGCAGCTTGTTGGTGACCGAGGGCATGTGGCTGCCGCCGGAGTACCAGCCCGGCTTCGACCACAGCTCGAAGTGCAGGTGGCAGCCGGAGGCGTTCCCGGTGGCGCCCACCCGGCCGATCAGCTCGCCCGTCTTGACCTTCTGGCCGGGCTTCACGCGCGCCCGCTTGTGCAGGTGCATGTAGGCGTAGTCCATGCCGCTGCGGCGGCCCTTGATCACGACGTAGTGGCCCGCCGCCGAGCCCTGGTAGGCGCGGTACTTGACGGTCCCGCCGCGCGCGGCGACGATCTTGGTGCCGCACTTGGCGAAGACGTCCTGGCCGCGGTGCCCGCGCCCGGCGCCGACGCCGTCCCCGTAGGTGTGGGGGCCGCGCACGGGGAAGATGTGGTGGAAGGCCTTGAAGTTGCGGTTGCCCTCCGCCTTGCTGCCGTCCGCGAACTGGCCGCCGCGCTCGCGCACGCGGAAGAAGTAGGTGCCGACCTTGACCGGCTTGCCGTCCGCGGTCCGCGGTCTCCACTGGACCTTGTGGACGGTCTTCGGCTCGAGGTCGTCGCGGTTCCACCGCTTGATGACGGTGCGCGTGCCGTCCTGGGCGCGGTGGACGACCTGCACCTGGACGTCGCGCTTGCGCTTGCCCTTGAACGCGAAGCGGAAGGTGACCGGCTTGAGCCCCGCGTAGTACACCTTCCGCGGCGTCGCGCCGGCGCGGAGCAGCACGATCCGCTTGGCCTGGGCCTCGGCCTCCGCCGCTTGCGCCGCGGCCGCCGCGCCGTCCGCCTCGGCGCCGCCGGGCGCCGCGTCCGCGGCGAGCGCGGCGACGCCGGAGAGCGCCGCGATCAGCGCCGTCGCCGCGAGGGTGGCGAGCGCCACCCCGAACAGCGCCTCGGCCGGGCCGGGCCCGGGGCGCCCGCGGCCCGCTTCTTCCGGATTTCCAAGCGTTCCGTTAGCTCTGGATTGGTGAAACCTCATCACTTCATTAGCGAACACTCACAATCGGCGGAAGTTGCGGCACCCGGGGGCGGATCGCGCAGAATGCGGGCTGCAACATGGCCGACGAGGGCGTCGAGATCCGGGTCCAGCCGCGTGCCGCGCGCGAGGGCGTCGCGGGTGAGCGCGCCGGCGCGATCGTGGTGCGCGTGAACGCTCCGCCCGCCGAGGGCAAGGCGAACGAGGCGGTCCGCAAGCTCGTCGCGCGGGCGGCGGGCGTGCCGAAGGGCGACGTGGAGATCACCCGCGGCGAGCGCTCGCGCGACAAGGTCGTGGGGGCGCGCGGCCTGAGCGCGGTCGAGCTGCGCGAGCGGCTGCTCGCCGCGGGCTAGCTGCTCAGCCCGCGGCCGGGGCGAGCCCGCGCACGAAGCCGGCGGTCAGCTCCGGCGCGCTCACGAGGCCCTTCGCGATGCGCGCGAACCGCGCCTCGGGGAAGTGCTCGGCGAGGATGGGCTCCATCACGTCCGGGCCCGGGAACCAGCCGCCGCCGCCCACGTCGTCGCCGGTGAGGATCGCGAGGCGCGCGCCGAGCTTTCGCCCCGCCTCGACCGCCTCCTCGTCCGACGCCCAGGCGAGCAGGCGCTCGAGCGCCGCCTCCCTGGGCACGTGCTCGGCCTGCAGGCGCACCCGCTCGCGCAGCTCGTCCGTGTCCATCTGCGGGTTGGTCGCCTCGAGCAGCGAGCGCATCGCGCCGCGGTAGTCCGTGCCGACCATGCGCATCAGCGCCCCGACCACGCTGGACGAGCCCACCAGCGAGTCGGTGCCCGCGAACATGTCGCGGGTGAGGGGGCCGCCGCCCAGGCAGACGACGTGCTCGATCAGCTCGGGCCTGCGGGACGCGACGCGCACCGCCCGGTGGCTCGCGTCGACCAGGCAGATCGCGACGGCGCGCTCGAGCCCGGCGGCCTCGGCCACCGCCTCCAGGTCGCCCGCCGCCGTGTCCAGGTCGTAGGGGCCGGTGCGGTCGGCGGCGCCGGTGCCGCGCTCGTCGTAGCGGATCACGCGGTGGTCGCGGGCGAGCTCTGCGGTGACCGGGCCGAACACCGTGGGGTGCAGCGACCAGTACGGGACCAGCACCACGTCGCGGCCCGCGCCGACCTCCTCCCAGTAGAGAGCGGTTCCGTCGCTGGCGCGAGCGCGCGGCACGCGCCGATTCTACGTTGCACCCCTCCGCCCATTGCGCTCCGGTTACCGGGTGGCTACAAAGGGAATGATCCTCCCGTTGGCCGCAGCGCCGAAACCCGAAAAGGAGATGAGATGGCAACGGTATCCGTAGGCAGCGACATCCTCGCCGACGAGAACCGCGAGAAGCGCGACGAGGTGATCGAGCTCCTCACGAAGGCGTACTGGATGGAGATCGAGACGGTGATGAACTACATCGCCAACTCGGTCAACCCCGACGGGGTGCGCGCGCAGGAGATCAAGGAGTCCCTGCAGGAGGACATCCAGGAGGAGCTCCGGCACGCCCAGCAGTTCGCCGAGCGCATCAAGGAGCTCTACGGCGTCGTGCCGGGTTCCGAGCGCTTCGTCGCCGAGCAGGCGTCCCTGCAGCCGCCGAGCGACCAGGTCGACGTCGTCCACGTCATCAAGGGCGTGATCGACGCCGAGCGCGGCGCGATCGAGCACTACTCGCGGATCGTCGAGGCGACCGAGGGCGTCGACCCGGTCACCCAGGACATGGTCATCGACATCCTCCACGACGAGCAGGGGCACCTGCGCCTGTTCGAGGGCTTTCTGCGCGAGTACGAGAAGGAGGGGCTCGCCTAGCGAGCCCGCTGCAGCCGCCGCTCAGGCGGCGGCGAGCGCCGCGGCCAGCCGCTCGACCCGCTGGGCGTCGAGCGGCCGGCCGAGGCGCAGCCACTCCTCGCGGGCCCGCTCGAGGGCCTCGGGGTCGCGGGCGACCGCGGCGCGGGCCTCGCGCGCGCTCGCCTCGCCCACCGGGTAGGGGACGCGCTGGGCGACGCTCGACGCCTCGTCGGCGAGCGCCTCGGCCTGGTCGAGGCGCCCCCAGAGCGCGTAGTTGACGGCCCGCGCGGCCGTCGCTTCCACCGACTGGGCGACCAGCCCCGCGCGCTCGCAGATGTCGAGCGCCATGGCGAGCGCCTGGTCGGCGTCGGCGTAGTCGGAGCGGTCCCCGAGCACGGCCACGAGCCACCGCAGCGCCGCGAAGGCGACCTCGGAGCGGCCCGCGTCCTCGGCGAGCGTCGCGGCGCGCCGCAGGCTGCGGGCGGCGTCGTCGAGGTCGCCGTCGCGCCACGCGAGCGCGCCGCGCAGGAACTCCGGGAAGCACACCTTGCCGGTGAGCCCCTCGCGCTCGATCAGCTCGGCGGAGCGCTCCGCGCCGGCCTCCACCTCCGGCCAGCGCGAGCGGTGCAGCGCGAGCATCGCGAGCGCCCCGTGCAGCTCGACCTGCGAGGGGACGTCGCCGATGCGCTCGGCGAGCTCGAGCGCCTCCCCGTAGGCGGCTGCTGCCGCGTCGTAGTCGGCCTCGGAGGTCTCGAGGTGGTAGCCCAGGGCGAGCAGCGCGCGGATCGCCTCGGCGGGGTCCGACTCGCGCGCGAGCTCGACCGAGCGCTCGAGGTTCGAGCGCGCCTGGGCGAGGTCGCCGATGCGGCCGAACACGCGCCCGAAGATCCCGTGCGCGCGGGAGGCCGCGGCCGCCTCGCCGAGGCGCTCGGCGAGGCGCAGCGCCTTCTCGGAGGTGTAGATCGCGACCATGTTCTGGCCGGTGTGCATGTAGAGGGTCGCGGCCTCCTCGTAGAGGCGCACGAGCGCGAGCGAGGGCGGGCCGTCCTTGAGCATGTTGATCCCGCGCTGGTAGTGGGCGACCGAGCCCTCGCGGTCGCCCTTGTGCCACAGGCCGGCGCCGATCTTGCGGTGCAGGTCGCCCACCCGCTCCAGGTCCTCCTGGCCGCGGTGGTAGTCCAGGCACTCCTGCCACAGCTCGACGGCGCGGTCGATGCGCCCGAGCCGCAGGGCCACGTCGCCGAGCTTCTCGGCGATGCGGGCGCGGACGTCGGGGTGGGTGCACTCCTCGCCGTCGAGGGTGAGCGCCGTCTCGTAGTGGGCGAGCGCCTCGTTGTTCGAATACAGCGCGGCGGCGGCGTCGCCCGCCGCCTCGAGCGCGCGGTGGGCGCGGTCGTGGATGCGGTGGAGCTCGTCGGGCTCGAGGCGGGCGTCGATGCCGATCGAGGCCGCGCGCGCGAGGTGCTCGGCGACCATGCCGACCACGCCCTCCGAGCGGTCGGCGGCGCGGCGCTCGATGAACGCGCCGATCTCGGCGTGCTTGCGCGCCCGCACGGCCTTGGGCAGCGTGGAGTAGGCGACGTCGCGGATCAGCACGTGCTTGAACGCGTACTCGCTCTCGCCCGCGAGCCGGCTGCCGTCGCTCGGGACGATCAGCCCCTTTTCGGTGAGCGCGGCGATCGCGCGCTCGAGCTCGTTGGGGTCTGCGGCGGCGTCGGCGACCGCGCCCGCCCAGAAGCGCTGGCCGACGACCGAGGCGTGCTGGAGGAGCCTGCGCTCGGTGTCGGGGAGCGCGTCGAGGCGCGCCGCGAGCACGGCGTGGACCGTCTCGGGCAGGGGCGCGCCCGCGCCGCCGCCCTCGAGGATGCGGTTCACCATCTCCTCGGCGAACAGCGGGTTGCCGCCGGAGCGCTCGGCGACCTGGGCGACGGTGGCGGCGTCGAGGATGTCGCCGCCCTCGCCGATCAGCGTGGCCACGAGCCGTCGCGCGTCCTCGGCCGGGAGGGGCTCGAGCGCGAGCGTCGTGGTGTTGCGCCGCCCGGCGCCCCACGAGGGGCGGCGGTCGAGCAGCTCGTCGCGGGCCATGCAGATCAGCAGCACCGGGCCCTGCGTCCAGCGGGCGAGGTGCTCGACCAGGTCGAGCATGCCCTCGTCGGCCCAGTGGACGTCCTCGAGCGCGATCACGAGCGGGTGCAGCCGGGCCGCGCCCTCGGTGAGCGTGCGCACCGCGGAGAACAGCCGGGCGCGGTTCGCCTGCGGGTCGTCCTCGGACGGGCAGAGCTCGGCCGGGGGCTCGACGCCGAAGGCGCGCGCGATCGTGCCCGCGATGCGGTCGGCGTCGCGCCGCGCGTCGAGGGGCTCGAGCAGCTCGGCCACGCCCTCGCGCAGCTTGCGCCACGCGGTCTCGGCCGCGTCGGTGTCGACGATCTCGAACTGCTCGCGGACGATCTCGCCGAGCGCCCAGAAGGCGAGGCCGGACCCGTAGGCCGGGCAGCGTCCCACGCGCACGAGCGGGGGCGAGGGGTGGTCCACGAGCCGCGCGGCGACCTCCCGCAGAAGCCGGCTCTTGCCGACGCCCGCCTGGCCGACGACGGTGACCAGGTGCGGGCGGCCCTCGCGCACCACCCGCTCGTACAGGGAGACGAGCAGCTCCGACTCGTCCTCGCGGCCCACCAGGGGCGCCTCCGCGCGGCGGGCGCGGGGCCGGGGCGCGACGCGCACCGCCTCGAAGGCGGGGACGGGCTCGGACTTGCCCTTGAGCGCGAGGGGCTCGAGCGCCTCGTACTCGATCGCCCCCTCGGTGAGCCGGTACGTGGCCTCGCCGACCGTGACCGAGCCGGGGCGCGCCGCCGCCTGCAGGCGCGCCGCGACGTTCACCGGTCGCCGATCACCGTGTAGCGGTCGCCCACCCGGCCGGCGAGCACCTCGCCGGAGTTGATCCCGACGCGCAGCGCGAACTCGACGTCGGCGTCGGCGGCGATGCGGGCGTTGATCTCGGGCATCGCGGCCTGCATCGCGAGCCCCGCCCGCACGGCGCGCTCGGGGTCGTCCTCGTGGGCGACCGGCGCGCCGAAGACGGCCATCACGTTGTCGCCGATGTACTTGTCGACCGTGCCGCCGAAGCGCACGACCTCCTCGCCCAGGCGGCGCAGCGCGCGGTCGACCAGCGACTTGAGCGCCTCGGGGTCCATGCGCTCGGCGACGGCGGTGTAGCCGGAGAGGTCTGCGAAGAGCACGGTCGCCTTGCGGCGCTCCTCCGGCGGCGCCTCGGCGCGCGCGGCCGGCGCCGGTGAGTCGGCGGGGGCGAGTCGCGCGCCGCAGTCGATGCAGAA
>ERZ777010.1664-NODE-1664-length-13672-cov-16.403246_pt1 | contig 13672 bp, 9 predicted proteins | sample MGYA00374963_ERZ777010 | MGnify/ENA primary metagenome ERZ777010 (study PRJEB29309, sample SAMN06268256) | bioreactor metagenome | isolation source: Joint BioEnergy Institute, California, USA | place: USA:Joint BioEnergy Institute, California, USA | collected...
ACAAAAGTGGCCAAAATCCTTGTCAAATCTGGAATTTTTGTTTATTCAGCAAGCCTTAAATACATCCAATGTTAAAGTTCAACCTTACTTTGGTACAAGTTATTATGGCGCGACAGCGAATTTAAATACATCCAATGTTAAAGTTCAACTAGCATTACGTCCGGGACGTTAAAAGCTATTAAGATATTTAAATACATCCAATGTTAAAGTTCAACTAGAAACAGCAGTTTTAATAGCGCCCCATACTCTACATTTAAATACATCCAATGTTAAAGTTCAACTTGAGCCAAGCGAGTTTGTTGGCGTCGTGCTGGAATTTAAATACATCCAATGTTAAAGTTCAACTACGACACATACATTCGATTACCTTGCAAAAACGATTTAAATACATCCAATGTTAAAGTTCAACCATTGTGCGGGCAGTAAACGTGCGTCCGTTCACGTTATTTAAATACATCCAATGTTAAAGTTCAACATACATTTCGAACTGAGCCATCGCATGCCGGAACGGATTTAAATACATCCAATGTTAAAGTTCAACCAGCTTCTCGCCGGCTTGTACGAGCGGCAAGCGTTATTTAAATACATCCAATGTTAAAGTTCAACTACAGGTAAAACGCTAGTGGCGCAGGCGGTTGCGCTATTTAAATACATCCAATGTTAAAGTTCAACGAGGAAGAAGAAAATGAAGAAGGAGCGGATAAGGAAATTTAAATACATCCAATGTTAAAGTTCAACAAGAAGGAATCATTTTTAAAGATCCGACTTTTAAAGATTTAAATACATCCAATGTTAAAGTTCAACTGGATCATACGCTATCACTGCCTTTTGCAAATCCAATTTAAATACATCCAATGTTAAAGTTCAACGTGCTTGATACGCTCGTCAACTAAGCATTTCCCACAATTTAAATACATCCAATGTTAAAGTTCAACTATCGACAGGCGCGGGTACGGTTTTAGTGTATTTGTATTTAAATACATCCAATGTTAAAGTTCAACTGCACTATGTGAATATTTTAAAGTGAGGGGATATTTAATTTAAATACATCCAATGTTAAAGTTCAACGGGGGAATTTATTGGATCATTTTCTTTTATTGTATTTAATTACATCCAATGTTAAAGTTCAACTGCTAGCGTGTCGCTCCCTACTTGGGGGCGTGGATATTTAAATACATCCAATGTTAAAGTTCAACGCGTGATCAACTGTAAAGCCTTTTTGCTTTACGGTAATTTAAATACATCCAATGTTAAAGTTCAACCTACAACTAAAAGTAAGTGTGCATTTCGTCCAGCTATTTAAATACATCCAATGTTAAAGTTCAACAAACAGCCATTTGAAGCACATAGTCCCAAGATTCTAATTTAAATACATCCAATGTTAAAGTTCAACGAGACCGTCTTTGCAGAACCGGTCATCTTTACGTATTTAAATACATCCAATGTTAAAGTTCAACCTGTTCCTTTGGTTGCTGTGCTCTTTCTTGTTTTATTTAAATACATCCAATGTTAAAGTTCAACTTGTTTGCTAATTTGTTCAATACTTTGCAGAACGGATTTAAATACATCCAATGTTAAAGTTCAACGCTTTTTCACTTGTTGCGGATCGTGTTTTGTAATAGATTTAAATACATCCAATGTTAAAGTTCAACGATATCACCCAGCACATCTGACGGATGCTTGTCCAGATTTAAATACATCCAATGTTAAAGTTCAACGTTTCCAATTGTGCCGAATTCGTCGTCAATATTTGATTTAAATACATCCAATGTTAAAGTTCAACGGTTATTATTATTTATCGTAGCAACATCAACAAAATTTAAATACATCCAATGTTAAAGTTCAACTCAGCTGGGATATTCCAATAGGCAATTCTAGTCTTATTTAAATACATCCAATGTTAAAGTTCAACAAACAAAGGTTTTGGGGCAAGCAACAGGCTGTCTGATTTAAATACATCCAATGTTAAAGTTCAACATGTGGTTAGTTTGGCTATACGGAGGCTTTACGAATTTAAATACATCCAATGTTAAAGTTCAACACAACCCTGTCAACGATCGCCTCTTGCATCCAACTTATTTAAATACATCCAATGTTAAAGTTCAACTAAAGTACAGATACAAACTTGAGGCTGTCGTCAAATATTTAAATACATCCAATGTTAAAGTTCAACAGCGGATCGCGCGTTTTGGAAAAATGGACGGATGTAACATTTAAATACATCCAATGTTAAAGTTCAACACATTACATAAAAATTTTTAAGGAGGAATTTAAACAATTTAAATACATCCAATGTTAAAGTTCAACGCCTGTGTTGCATCTCTATCTATTTCGGGAATCAACAAATTTAAATACATCCAATGTTAAAGTTCAACTGGGGATATTTATGCTCGAACAGCTTTTTCTTTATCTATTTAAATACATCCAATGTTAAAGTTCAACGTCCACAGAGGACGCAGCAATCCGTATGGCGGACTTATTTAAATACATCCAATGTTAAAGTTCAACTGATCATGCAAAAATAGAAAAATTACGGGCAACAAATTTAAATACATCCAATGTTAAAGTTCAACAAAACAAAATTTTAAAAATATTTTTTCTGTATCTGCATTTAAATACATCCAATGTTAAAGTTCAACGCCGAGCAGGAAGAAACAGCACCAGAGATAAAAAAAATTTAAATACATCCAATGTTAAAGTTCAACATGTTATACACGTTTGTAAACTTCGATGTGCATCGATTTAAATACATCCAATGTTAAAGTTCAACTCCCAGTGCTTTCGCAAAGACAAAGCAAAGAAAACGATTTAAATACATCCAATGTTAAAGTTCAACGTACACCAGGTCATGGTAAGATAAGTTGTAGATTGATATTTAAATACATCCAATGTTAAAGTTCAACATATGGGTTTTTAAAGATGTCGTGCCCTTCCTGCAAATTTAAATACATCCAATGTTAAAGTTCAACATTAGTTAAGGGACGAAATCGTACGGAGGGATACGAATTTAAATACATCCAATGTTAAAGTTCAACTCCGTTGCTTTTAAAATTCGAACTAGCCGGAACCGAATTTAAATACATCCAATGTTAAAGTTCAACGGTGTTCTCGGCATGGGGCGCGATTGACCAAGCGCATTTAAATACATCCAATGTTAAAGTTCAACTGCGCTCCGCCGGCTTTACATTCCAGTCCCGCGAATATTTAAATACATCCAATGTTAAAGTTCAACACGCTTCAGTTTCCACGCCCTTTACATCCACAACTTATTTAAATACATCCAATGTTAAAGTTCAACGCCTGCAAAAGGACCACCTGTAACGTTTGCTGCCGTTATTTAAATACATCCAATGTTAAAGTTCAACTTCCAGGCTTTTACAGATTCGGCGTGAAGACCGCCGAATTTAAATACATCCAATGTTAAAGTTCAACATTGTCAAACAGCCGGATACGCAATTGTTTATCCTATTTAAATACATCCAATGTTAAAGTTCAACTTTTAGCTGTTGGTATTTTTTACCTAATTTAATAAAATTTAAATACATCCAATGTTAAAGTTCAACACGTGAGCTAAAACGTGAGATGGTACGAAATACACTATTTAAATACATCCAATGTTAAAGTTCAACAGGCGTCATTGCACCGATTCAGCAGGCGGAATTTATATTTAAATACATCCAATGTTAAAGTTCAACCCCAGTATTTTCAACACTTACTGCAAGTATACCTCAGCTAGAGACTTTGGTACAAGTGGATTGTTTGTTTTTTCCCAACCGTTATCGTTTTTTTGATATGTCCATCCAAATTCCCTCAGAAGCCTTTTATACCAAGTGATCGCCAGTTGTGCCGTATTTATTCGGTTGGGAAAAAGTGAGTCATAAAAATATCGATTCTCCATCTCCCGGGTTTTTGCCGATTGTTTCTTCATCAAAGTAGAACTCACTTAAAAACTTAACAATAGAAATGAAATCTTCATCTTTATGAATTACTTTATTAAGCTCTTTTTTAAGAGAAATTAGCTGTGATGGTGTAATAGCACCGCGAAAAACAGATTTTTGATGATGATATAAATATTTTTTACAAATTTTAAAAACCTTTTGTACTCTTCTTTCGTTTATATCATAAAATAAAAATACATAGTTAAAATTAAGCGACTTTTTTGCCCCCACTATACCATCTCCTTTGCATTAAAAGGGATAAAGGGTTGATCCTCCAAAATATATTTAATTAATTTATAGGCATCCAACCGTATTGCTGTCTCTAATGTTACTTTTCTTTTAAGGCGCGGATGAAGAATTACACTCGATAACCTTTCTTCCAATGCTTCAATAAACACTTTTCTTCCGGCTTCATTTAATAACGCATAGTTCAAATCTTTGTCAAAATGCTTCCCGACCTGTAACTTCCGGTTATTTACAGTTTCAAAAATTGTTTTAAAAACAATAATTGGCTTAAACACCTCACATAAATCAAGTGACAAAGAAAATCTGCTCTCCCCAGGTTCATGCAAATAACTGATGGTTTGGTTTAAATGCGTACGGTATATCTGTGACAATGTTTTACTATATAAAATAGTATTTCCAAAAGAAATTAAGGCATTTATCGGATTATCCGGAGGCCTTCGTACACGCTTATTCATTACAAAACTTTCAGGTAAAAACAGGTGAAAAGTACCATAAAAATTCCGCCAAATTTCTCCTTCAATAAATAATATTTGTTTGATTGAAATTTCTTTTTTTAGTAGCTTTGGTACTTCTTTTTTAAGCCAATCAAGGTAAGGCTTCAAATCCGTTTTTCCATGCTTATAATAATGATACAAAACATAATGGATATTTTTCGCTATCCCGTTTACAATTGACTTAGCAACATCCAATCTTTTCGTCTCAAATAACTTTGCCTGCATTACTGTTAATTTCCCACTTACGAGCTGCTCTTTCGGATAAAAAGTGCCGGCATACTGTTGATAATAATTAAAAAAATGAACAATGACACCAGCGTTAGATAAAAAATGAAATAGTTTGCTATTCAAAGATATTTCATTTAAACAATAGATTTCTCTTACACTTTCAATAGGAATATAGGTATGGCCCCGTTCATTTTTAAAAACAAGTGAGTTATCTTTCTTTTTAAGCTCTCCCATGCTAAGTAAATATTTTGTAGATTTTCTCATTTCCCCCTCGTCTCCTTAAAGCAGATTTGCTTACAAATCAGATTTTAACTTGTCCGTCATTCGTTTCAAATAGCAGAATAATTGACTCTCTTCTATACACTGAAGGAAACAGATTTTGAAAGAAAGATTTCCTTCGCTTCCTAAAAATAGCTGTAAATGCCCACTTATAATTCCGCAAGATTTAGGACAATTATTTAGGGCTTGCTGAACGAATCCGATTTTGAGTTTGTCTGCAAACTCTGTCTCAAAATATAGCAGAATTTTTTTGCGAAAATTGTTGATTTTATCTTCTCCATACGACGAATTGACTTTCGAGTGCAAGCTTTTCACTGGATATGTTGTAAAATCCTAGTATTTAAATGGTGCCAAAGCTGACAGCAACCTTTCTAAATCCAGGCATTTTACTTATTCAGCAAGCCCTACTTATTGAACAAGTCTACACATAACAGTACTCAAAATATGCACATTTCTTGCACTTTTTGTCATTGAGGGGAGCTATTGGATATTCTTGCTCGAGATACGTATTCATATCCTTTAAAATTTTTTCTAGTTGTGTCTCCATCTCTTCATTCAGTTCAACATAAATCACTTTGTGGTTTTGTTTATTTTTTTCTTCAAAAGTAATCTTCCCTTGCTTCTCAATCCCCTTATCTTTTAATACTTTAAGATAATAGAGAACCTGCCATCTCACTGCTTCCACATCTGCATCGGATTTCTTCATTTCCACGAGATACTTATCTGTAATCTTATCCACTTTAATATTCTCGATCAGCACTTCGGTATTTCTTTTTTCCTGAAGTTTAAGTTCATGAAGTACTTTTCCGATACGGACGTTCTCACTGTTGTCCTCCATGTTCACCCTGTTTGCAAATAACCAGCACTGACGTTTGCAATGGAAATAATAGTTGACCATTGTTCCCGTAATATTCATATGAAAATATCCTCACTCGTCTTTTGATATTTTTGCGGGTTAAACCGCTGCATGTGTGTAAAAGGATCAATTTCCATATACAATTCCCCTTTTTCAACAAAATAAAGATTGCCAAGTTGGTCGTCATTTATAACAGGTTCACCAAAAATATTAAATGTAAAGTAATCCATGATTTGCCGCAGTTCGGATAATTTTACTTGGCGTTCAGCATAGTCCAGTTGACTGTCTTTTAAAACACTTTTGTATTGGTTCCATATTTCTCTTCCGTCTACTTTCTCCTGATTATCAAGCTCCAGCAAATATGCAATAAATAATGTATTGGTCTGTTGTTCGATAAGTTTCATTTGATCTGCTACCCCGCCAAAATTTAGGCTTTGAACCATATAGAGAAAATGTTCGATGTTATGATTATTCCTTTCCTGGCTTGTTTCTATCAATCTGCGAAAGACATTTTGATAAAAGCGATGAAAATCTTTATTGATCAAGTCATTTTGATATTCACGATCCCGCAAATCTTTTTCAAGACGGTAGTCATTACTGTTTTTCAATTTTTTTGAGACATCATCCAATAAAAAGAAGTAGGCATGGCAATCCTCCCTCAGGCAGGATCTGTTGATTCTTCCGAGCAGCTGCTCATCACTATCCAATGTTGAAATGTTTTTAAACCCGATATCCATATCAATATCCACCCCGGCCTCTACTACCTGGGTCGCAATTAAAATCACATCCTGTAATTGAAATACTCCTTCTTCTTTTTTATTTATCGCTTCAATTACTTTTTTTCTGTAATAGCTATGGTCGTCCCCGGTCAACAGTATGACAGGCCGCTTCTTTTCATATTTTTCAAGAATCCGGCGATGAAATTCACGGGCGGACCGTTTTGTTACAAATTCAAAAAGGATTCGTTTCGGCCCTTTTTCAATAATCAGTTGGTCGAGGAACTCTTCCAATTCATCTAAATCCATCGTTCCTTTCTCTAAAAGTTCGAAATGAACGTGAACCCGGTCCTTAAAAATGGGATTTTCATAATATTTTCTGGCATTTGGCAAAAGTTCAGCTGCTACTTCTTTTCCATGCAGGAGCAACCGGTCTAGCTTTGGCAAAGTGGCTGACATAATAATGATTTTCATATTTAACAGTTCACTTAAAGACTCCAGGAAATGAATAATTTCTATCCACCGATCATTCCGGTAAGACTGAATTTCATCTAAAATGACAACACTATTACAAAGATGGACAAATGGCAAATTGGATTCACGCCCCTGTCCGAAAAGATAATTAAAAAAATTAACATGGGAAGTGACCGTGATCGGATACTGCAACATCTGCCGCATAAGCACTTCTTCTTTTAAATCTATTGGTTTTTCTCCATGATTCCGCTTGTCTTCTTTTGTAATAATGGGTGTTACTGAATTTACCACTTTTATGGGGACTTTTGTCTGAAAGTCGTCCGGAAAAATCTGGTCTAAACTGGCCTTTGTCTGCTCTACTAAAGTATTAAACGGAAATACATAAATTATTTTATTCAGCGACTGACCACTTTCCAGTAACCTTAAAGCAAGGTTAATTGACATATTTGTTTTCCCGCTGCCGGTCGGGCTCTCAAGATAGAAAATATTTTTATCCAGTCGATTAAGCAGTTGTGTTTCAGCTTCCAAAAAAATTTGGGACCTGAGCGAATTGATGGGGATATTATCAAAGCTGGAAGGATCTTGTTGAAAGCGCCGAATACCTTTTAATACTTCCGTATCTTCATATGTTTTTCTTAAGTCCTTAATGTGATGCTCTGTCAAAAAACGAAAGCCGGGTTTCTGGCCTCCGACATTATACGTATAAGTTGCATAAAAGTCGCATGCTACAAGTGCAGAGTAAAACAATTTCATTAAGATATAGAATGAAAAAGGTTCGTGGCTGTCCTGTTCTCTTTGGTAGTCCTCTACACCAGTAAGATCAAATTCGGCAAATTTTTTTGCCTCCCGATAAAATTGAATATAGTACGGATGTCGTTGGACACGGCTGCAAAGTTCCTCCAGTGCATCAAAATATTTATCATCGCTTACATTTTCTAGATAAGTATGGTGTCTTGATATCAAATAGGTAAAGCAATACAATACATGTGCCATAAAGGCTTGGTAATTTCTTGGAACCTTTTCTTCTATTTCTGAATAAAAAATATCTAAAAACAGTAACGAAGAAAGCAACGAATGTTTTGAATCCATTTCTTTTTTTTGAATATCAACTTGCTCATTTTTCATTTTCTTACTTTGAAATGCCGGATTAATTTTTCCAAGGTCATGCAGATAAATTCCTTGATAAAACCATTCCGTGACCAAAGATTGCAGTGTTTCTGGCAAAGACTCACCTTTAAAACGCAAAGCATTAATACACCTCTCTACAGCCTCCTTCAATCCGTTTTCTTCTTCCAACAAATGCACAAAATCCATCACCAGCTTGGAATGCTCTTCCAATGTTTCAGGTTTTGCTCCTCCAATATGGGCCAATATTGGAGGAGCAGCATCTATATATTCTCTAATACGACGCAATGCCGCTCCCCTCCTCGATTAAAAGAAAAATAAATTTTTTTCTTCGGCACAATAAATTACATTGCTATTTTGTATCTTATTTACAACTTGATTTGTAAAAAACATTTGTTCAAAAACATAACTATTTAATATATCATCCATTTTAATAGGCAAAAACTCCTGATATAGATAAGGCTCCGTTCTGCTTCTTCCAAGGTCTACCCCCTTAGAACAAAATAAAGAATCGATACATGAACCCGGTGCCCATGCGTTTTCCAGTTCAACTTCACGTACTTTAGTAATAGAAGCCGGATGATCATTTTTTCCCAAATAAGGTAGATATACTGATTGATGGGATTTTAAGCGGTTAAAAAGTTCCATGCAAATCTCAGTTCCGTCATCCAGCAAATAAACAGTCCAATGTGGATTTTCTAGCCATTGTTCCTTTATAATAAGGTTCTGCCCCTGTTCAAAACTGGCATATCCAACACTATTATTAAAAACCTGGATTTTTTTAGAGAAATAACCCCGGTCTCCATGTGGTACTATGCTTACTTTTAAATCCTTCAGTTTTTCATAAAACTCAGGATACCGGTTTGCCTCATTATCGCCATTCGCTTTTATATCACGGCTTTGTGCTTCATAACCTTTAAGCCCGAGAATCGCCCCAAGCATTCCTAGAAGAGCGATCTTGTGAATGTGGCTGTAAGTAAAATAAATATTGGCATTCACGTCGGGTTTTTTAAAAAAGGCAGTTCTCCCCCTCAATTCAAATGCGAGCGCTCTCAATATTCCCACATCCTTTACAACTGCTCAAAGGTATAGATGTTTTTTTCTGCAAATAAATTTGTTTCTTTTTTCACAGCAATTCTTACAGGATTATAAAATACTTCAATCAATTCTATGTCGTCACCAAATTGGGAGAGAAATTGTTCTAAGGCCACCAAATTATAAATGATTTGGCTGCCTTCCTTCCAAACTTCCACATAACTGTCCAACTGCGGCAAAAACAGTTCACTACCCTCACGGCAAGTCACAAAAAGGGCCAGTTCGTTTTCACAGCCTGCTTTACTGTTTGTGTTTAACGCTGTCGCACCGCGCAGAAGTCCTTCCTTTAATTTTTCGTATGCTTCGATAGTATAGCCCTCAAATCCATCGAGAAGGGAAATATACTCATCATAATGATTATAATTTACGCTAAACGGATAGACGTAATGGGCTTCATTACTGACAATTTTTTTACCGAGAGAAGAGGCATCCGCATCAGACTTATTCGCGTTACGGAAAGGTGATAAAATATCCTGAATTTCCACATTTGTGTCTTCGTATTTATTTAGGCCCTGTCCAATCTGAACCGCACCGGTCAGACCAATATTTTGTTTTTTAACGGCGAAAGTAGCTCCGAAATTCATTACATCAACAGCGGAAAAAAGATTTTTCAGCACTTCTTTAGAAGGTGTTTTGTCAGTCAACTCAGTTTGGAATACTTCCTGATACCGCTCTGTCAAATCTTTTGGCTGCAGTTTTGCTTTGTCCCCACCTTTATCCTGAACAATATAAGATTTATAATAAAGCACCTTGTCACCTTGATTCACCCAGTACCGTTTAATACTATATTTCAGTGCCTTGTCACTGCCAAACACAATTCCTGTACTGGTTGTCTTGGGCCGACCTGTAAAATCTGCATTCCAGTTCGACATATATGCGCCAATTCCGGCAATCCCATAAATTCTTTTATTTAGCTTCGCCATCTTGTTTGTCCCCCTCTTTTTTATTTGATTGCAGTAGCAAATTTTTCCCAATTAAGCCCGCGAACAAATAGTCCTTGTTCGTCTCGTCTATCCTTTCTCTAGAAGTTAAATAGCCAAGCACCATAGACATTGCATTTTTAACAGTCATATAATTAAATTTAATTGCATGGCTGTATGTTTCAAATAAATCTCTTAAATGTCGTTTTAATTGATTGGCATATTTTATCTGCATGATCGGTTCCGCCATCCCGAAGTTTTTGTCTTTCGCCTCGGATTGGAAAAGCAAATAATACCCCAGTTGCCCGGCAAGAAAATAAAATTCCGGATCACTTTCGCATTCTACAAATGTTTCTTTATCTTTTAGTTTTATACTTAATTTTTCATATAACGCTTTTGTAGTTGCAGCCAAAATGCTCCCCTCCTCATATCCAATGAATTTCATTAAAGCTGTCCGCAACAAAAAGGCTTCGGCCGTTTTTTTGAAATTAAGCCCTTTACTCGTTTTGCATATTTGTATTTCTATAAGCTGCCGTGAAAACTTTTTTATAAACGGCTTGATTGTTTGATTTGTTCCTTTAAAGATAAAGTCATACAATGCTTGCCTTGCCATGACATAAATCGTCTGCATTTCCCCCGGAAATTCATTTTCTTTTACTTTCGGGATGTCCGAATTAAAAAATCCGTATTTTAAATAATTATTAAAAAACAACTCATTGATCTGGTGGTACAATTGTCCTGTTGATTGAATTGGGTCATAATATTTAACATATTTTTGGGCGTTATCTTTTTCTTCAATTTGCAAAAAGTTTTCAATTTCAATTAACAGTTTTTCCCTGTTTTTAAATGGCACTTGTTCAAAATATTCAATGCTTCCATTTTTATCCAAGCGCATATGAATGCTTCCAGGATCTCGCCGAAGCCACCTCTCCCTGTCAATTGCAAAAGGATTACTGCCCGGCAGTATATATTCTTTAAATTTCCCTTGTTGCTCCAACCATTTAGAAAGATCTTTAATCACAAGTGCCTCCTCGACTGTCACACGGGTCGGCACCTTTGCTTTCATCGATTTTAGTTCTAAAAAAGGTTTTTTTGCATTCATATTCACGTCATACGCTGGCAAACCCAAGATTTTCCCGTGATTAAGCTGATTATAATCATTTACATTAAAGATTCTTGGAAGTACATATATTTGGTATTCTTTCCGATAAATATCCTCATCAGCATCAAAAAAAATTTTGATATAGTTATCAATCTTATTTTCACGGATAATCTCTTGAATGATTAATAAAAATTGATCGAAATATTGTCTCCAAAAGTCTTGGACTTTCTGGTAAAGTTGTTTACGAGTTTCGGAGTGCAGATATTCAACTAATTTACCGTATTCCTTTTTAAAAAAACCCTGTCTCTCCGCTAATTCAACAGATTTCTTATTTTTACTTTTTGATTGCAGCGGATACAAATCAAATAGTTTTTCCCCTGCTTTAGGTAAATAATCTGTATAAAACTTTTCCAAATGCGGGTATATTTCCGAAACCGGAAATTTTGCTTCCTTGTCCATAATAATATTTGACTTTACAAACAAGGTTAAGCCATTGGTATTATGAAACTTTTTTTGGTTATCCACAGCTTTATTGGTGCTATCATACAGCAGAGAGCTGTAATAATCCCTAATCTTAAACCACTTTACAATATCTTTTTTTGCGGCTCCAACTTCTTCTTTCTTTCGAATGATAACATATTCAAGATTTGCAAGATTTTCTTCCAGCGTCCGATCTAAAAAAAGGCGAAAATAGGCTCCTTCTTTTAGATCATAGTTGTCCAAAATTAGGCCTGGGTGCTCATTTAACTCCTCAAAAAATTTGGGTACAAGATCTTTTAGCATTATTCTCCCCCTTTCCATAACCTTCTCACGATTGAAAATGTTAGATTGCTATGATTATTGCTTCAGCTATGGAAGCAAAGCAGGCTAACCCATCAGTTTCTGAAGTCAATCGGATAATTCATGGCAAAAAGCACGCCTTGTCTCGTCGTTGTCCTCAGTTTAATTTTAAAAAATTCGCAAAGCAAAACGAAGTACCGAGAGAACTTCCTTTCTCTAGCAAACCTGCCCCCAAAACAGTAAAAGCCAGTTTTTGAGATGCCTCATCCGAATTAACAAAAATCCTTGCTTTATGTCCAAGCAATCGGATGTTTTTATAAGTCATCGCAATCGGTTTACGGTTTGTAATTTCCACCCTTTGTACAAACTGGGAGCAATTGAGCTCTTCTTTGTAAAACGTTTTATATTTTTTTTCTGCATTCATATGCATTCTTTCCATTAATAATCCAATACTGTGTTGATTTGGCATCCATGGTTTGTTGTCAATCGTGGCAATAAATGGTGTAATCGTAACCAATTCTGTTATCGGCTTATATGCCACTCGTTTCTTTTCTGTCGCAAGCACTTGGAACGTTTCGCTGCTAACTTCCTTCATGCAAGAAATCAGCGAAGTAATCATTTTTTCATCCAATGAGCGGATACGGAAAACATAGACCTTTCCCGCTTTATATAATTTTGACTGCGTTTCAACAGGATAAAGGCCTGAAAAGACATATAGTTTCGGCCTTCTCTCTTCATGAAATTTCTTTAATCCTTCTTCTAAAAGCATGCTTTGATTGATAAATTTCCCAAGTGTTTCTTGCAATTCAACAGCACGAATATTCCTTTTTAGTAGCGTAGTAACAATGTATTCAGTATAATTCATTTTCTCACCACCTTTCCAATTTTCGATTAACTATAATGGTATTTTAAACCACTTCAAAAAAATTGTAAAGGGGTTATTTAATAAAAATATACTTGATAAATGTATGTGAATAATTGACATTTACTTTCATGCCGCTATCCAGTAGAATAATGTTATCGTCTTGAACCATAACCTTTTATGTATTTAAACAGTATTTTTTTTATTAACTAACAATATTGTTGAACTTTAACACTTTGTGTATGGAAGCCGCTCGCAACAACAGGTAGCTTAAAAAATTGCATTTCACTCCAAGAATAGTTCTCCCCCATCCCAAAACCCCCGCAGCCAAATAACTGCGGGGGTTTTTCTTACATATCGGTCGCCACCAGGCTGGGAAAGTTCCAACCAGGTAATTCTCTTTTATACACCCGGCCATCCCACGGGGAAGGAAAAGTCTCGCAATCGGGAGGCCTGAAGCATCCTTGCTATCCTTGCTGAAAGTCCCGAAGTTTTAATTCTCGGCCAGCTGCTTGGATTTTCAGAAATGCCGATCTTTGAATGTTCAAAGCCTCCTT
>ERZ777010.1674-NODE-1674-length-13580-cov-189.385139_pt1 | contig 13580 bp, 12 predicted proteins | sample MGYA00374963_ERZ777010 | MGnify/ENA primary metagenome ERZ777010 (study PRJEB29309, sample SAMN06268256) | bioreactor metagenome | isolation source: Joint BioEnergy Institute, California, USA | place: USA:Joint BioEnergy Institute, California, USA | collected...
GGAAAATCGGCAATGTTAACGCTTGTTCATACCATTGTTCCGCTTTTGGGCAAATCCCTCTTTGATATCCCAACTTCTGGTAGTACGGATGCCAATAGACAGGAATGTAGTGAACATGGACGCCAATATTTTCGGCGCGAATATTTTCAAAAATCTCCCTTCGGCTCCTTGCCAGCCTATCCAGTTTTAATTGCAGCATATATAAATGCCAGCCTGATTTCGTTCCTTCAAGCTGCTTTGGCAAGACAACACAATCCAGATCTTTAAAAGCTTCATTGTACATGTTGGCAATTTCCCGGCGACGCTTAATAAAACGATCCAACTTGTCCATTTGTGAAATCCCTAACGCGGCTTGTATATCTGTCATACGATAGTTGAAGCCTAAATCAATCATTTCATAATACCATGGACCTTCATCCCTTGATAAATTTTGATTAATGATGCCGTGGGAACGAAAACGTTTTAGTTTTTCGTAATATTCCTCGGAATTGGTGACAATGATTCCACCCTCTGCAGTCGTAACCGGTTTTACAGGATGAAAGCTAAACATGGTCATATCCGCAAGTGTGCCCACTTTTCGACCTTTATACATTGCTCCGAGGGAATGAGCACCATCCTCGATCACCACAAGCCCAAATTCATCAGCTATCTCCATAATGGCATCCATATCAGCCGGCTGGCCGGTAAAATCAACCGGGATAATTGCCTTCGTATTCGCTGTAATCTGTTTTCGTATTTCTTTAGGATCAATATTGTATGTCCGTTCATCTATATCAGAGAAGACAGGCTTTCCCCCACAATAAAGAACTGCGTTTGAAGTAGCTGCAAACGTTATCGGGGTTGTTATGACTTCATCTCCCTCGCTGATCCCGGCAGCAAAACAGGCTCCATGAAGAGCCGCTGTTCCATTCGAAAAAGCAACGGCATATTTCGCTCCAACATAATCGGCTACTTTTCGTTCAAACTCTTCAATTTTTGGTCCTTGCGTTAAAAAAGGCGATTTTAGCACAGCTACGACCGCTTCGATATCTTCATCCGTAATCCATTGTCGTCCGTAGGAAAGGAAAGATTCCCTTTTTTTCATTGTTCCACCTTCATTTACAACAATATGTCCCAACTTAATGGGGTTCCTTTTTTGACGTCTTTTTTAATTGTTTTGCCAAGAACTATATCATAATATTTTGGCGGCAATCCATGTCCAGGTCGAATCGCACGAACATTCTCTTTGGTGATGGTATCCCCTGCCTTTAAATCCTCTGTAACATAAAGAGAACGTCGATGTTCAAGCGAAGGCTTTTCCGCATTTGTAGGGCCGTAATGAACAACACCTAAGCTAAGCCAAGCTCGTTCCGTTTCTTCAACAAGCATTTTCATTTCATGGGGCTCTAGTGAAAATGCGGCATCTACTCCTCCTTCTGCACGGGAAGTGGTGAAATGTTTTTCAATTACCGTTGCACCAAGACCTACGGCTGCCACCGCTGCCCCAATGCCCATCGTATGATCAGACAAGCCGACTTCAACTCCAAACAATTCCCGCATATGAGAGATCGTTGCAAGATTTGAGTTTTCTGGTGTTGCAGGATATGTACTTGTACATTTCAATAATATTATTTGATCATTGCCTTCTGAACGAACAGCTTGAACTGCTTCATCCAATTCCGCAACAGTAGCCATTCCAGTCGAAATAATGACAGGTTTTCCTGTAGCAGCCACTTTTTTAATTAACGGTATATCTATATTTTCAAATGAAGCAATTTTATAAGCTGGCACATTTAATGTTTCTAAAAAATCAACTGCTGTTTCATCAAAAGGGGAACTGAAAGCAAGCAATCCGTGCTTTTTGCAACGTTCAAAGATCGCTTCATGCCATTCCCACGGCGTGTATGCTTCTTTATACAGATTATATAATGATTGACCTTTCCAAATATTTGTCTCACTCTCAATAAAAAATTCGCCTGTATGAATATCTAAAGTCATTGTATCAGGGGTGTATGTTTGCAGTTTTACCGCATCAACACCAGCTTCCGCCGCAAGATCAACGATTTTTAAGGCCCTTTCTAAAGATTGATTATGATTCCCTGACATTTCCGCAATAATAAAAGGCTTTTGACTTGAACCAATCAGACGATTGCCTATTTTAATATCCTTACTCAAGATGTTATCCCTCCAAAATAGCCTGAACAACGGGATGTATAGTATTTTTGTCCCGATATCCGAACAACTCAAAAGCTTTCCTTCTCATCGATGCAAGCTGACGAGGATGGGAAATCGCTTCAATCAATATATCGGCATAATCAGATACACTTACATCTTCGTGCCAGCCAAGATTCCATATTGCTCCATACTCTGCAACGTCTGCTGTTGATTGTCTTTGGTTATCCGCAACAATCGTAACAATGGAAGGGAGTCCGAGAAAGCATCGCTCCAACATTGTTACACCACCTGCACCAAATGATAAATCAGCTTTTTTCATTAAGTCGGCAATATAATTGATTTGGCAATGAAAATTCAGATTAAAATCAAGACACATTTTTTTTATTTGTAAACGATTTGGATTGGCATTGCCGACCACAACATCTATTTCCATATCATTAAGTGGTAATCTTTGCAATGCAAACAAAACTTTCTCCGTTTCATTTGTCGGATCGCTTCCGCCAAAAAAAATCAAAAGGCGTCGAACAATACCGCTCCAACTTTTTAATGATTTTTTTGCTTTATAAAACTCAGATCGCAAAATCAAATATTTTGGCCCTAAAAAAAGTCTACAATCTGAAGGAACAAGACCTAAATAGCGGTGTTCATAATTTTTATAGTAATTTTGATCTAACAGTAAATGGCAATCGTGAGGACGGTTGGCTAAATCGTCAATCACCATCACTTTGTGAACATATTGTTGGACATGTTTCTCCCATTTTTGATCCAGCTGGTAGTGATCCACAATACACCAATCAATATGCATTTTCATTTGACGGATCACTTCAATTGTTAAATGAACATCCTTTTCTTGCGCAAAACTTGAATCATGTATAATAGGAAATACATCAAATCCTTTGTTTTTGACATATTCGCATAAATCCCCCAACCCGGCTCTCATTACAAATCCAACATAGCACCCTGTTTCACGCAGCATTTCTGCAAAAGTTAAGCACCGCATAACATGACCTGTACCTATCTTAACCGACGAATCAACACGGATTAAAATATTCATATAAATTCACCAGCAATGAATGTGTTAACACACTCTCTTTTTAATATTTAATCTTTTAGAGCGTTGACCAGTTTAGGTTCTATATGCCCTAATTTTCCATCTAAATATTGGTCAACAATATCATTATTGAAAGTCTGATAAATCAATCGTAAATGCTGTGGTGTCCAATCCGTTCCAACAAATAATTTGCCATTTGTTTTTTGGGGTACATATTGTGGTATTACTCCTTTGCGTAATCTTTTTAATATTTCTACTAGATCTTGTGCTGCTTTTATAACTGCTTTACAAGCCACATCATGAATTCCATCGCCATATTCTAGTTCGGGAACAGAATGGTGAATAATGTCCCCTCCATCAAGTTTGGAAGTTAAACGATGTATGGTCATCCCCGCCCAGTTTGGCCTTAACATATAAAAAGGCCAAAAAAGTGTTATATTTCCCCGATACCATGGAGAGAGGCCGCCGTGTATATTCCATGCAAAATCCGGCAATATATCAATAATATGATCTTCGATTTTATGTACTCCATATGTTAACACAACATCTGGTTTTTGACCTACCAGCCATTGAAGCATTTGTTCACCATTAAATTCAGATTTTTTCACTTTTAATGTCGGGATATCTTTATAAACTTTCAAATGACGGCCAAAATAAGTCAGTTCAGCCTTCTCGCGATCATGAAAATGACGGATAAAATTTTCTCGGTCAATGGGCTCTAATTCTTTCGACGGAACAGGCATAAAGGCCTCTCGTTCCTCAATCAAATGTCCATGAAGCAAATCGTTTTCTAATAATGTATTGGCAATAAAATAATGGCGTGGATGCGAACCTGACAGAAGCACTATTTTCATTCAAATAAACTCCTTTTTTCATAATATGGTCCTTTGAGTAAACCTTTTTCTTTTAATAACTTAATAGCATTCATTAAGTTATCGAGATGAATACCAGACAACTGAGCAATATCCAATAATGAATGTTCTCCATCTGAATAATTTAGCATAGTTAAAATAGCATTTAATTGTTTTCTATTATCTATTTTTTGGTTGTTCGATGCATTTCCATTCAAAGGTGTATTTATATCAGGATAAAGACCGTGTTTATCTAATTTCACTTCTCCAAACGGATTTGTATTAATATAGTAACCATCCCACTCTTGGATTTTTAAAATTTTTTCTATTTCGTTAACACCGTCTATTAATTTTTCGATCGTCATTACTTCTTTTGTATCAAGGGAATTATGGTATCCCTTATATTGTCCATAAACCATTCTTGCAAATTGTCCTACTGGCAGATTAAAACCTGGAGAACAATATTGTCTTTCATCCGAGCCATGTGTTGGTGTAAAAGGTCTGACAATCAGTTCCATTTCCCCAGTTGATATTAAGTAGTCTACTATTTTATTAATGGGAGCCTTTTTATTTCTGGAACGTTTAAAACTTAAAGGATAATTTTTTCCGCCAAGACATGTTAAAACAAATCCTGAATACACATTTTTGCGCAAATGTTCTCCGAAACGATGTAAATACGCAATCGATCCAATCGTTTCTGGCACAAAGACAAAACGATAAGTAAATTTTCTATCTCGATATTCTTTCATCCGATTATATAAAAATGCAGCAACGATTGGTCCGCTTAGTTCATTGTTGGCCATCGATGGGTGGCAAATATATGTACTTATTAATATCTCTTTGCTTGATTGCCCAGGTAAAATAGCGTGGGCATAATTCAGCTCTCCATCTTTAAGTTCGCTATCGATAAAAGCATGATAGGTTCCTTCTTTCAAACTTTTGAATTGATTATAACTCATACAAAATCCCCATCGTTCTTTATAATACGATGTCACATATGGAATCGCGTCTGGAAGATGCGGAATCGTGTGAATAAATGGTTTCAATTCTTCTAAAGACATTTTTTTATTGACAGGAACGCTGTAATTCAAAACATGAAGATTATGATTTTTCATATTAATGATTTCATTGCCATCTTCATCCTTGATCCATGCTTCTCTAATAACCCATTCTTTCGGAATTTCCCAATCAAAAACTTTCGTGCCTGTTTTAACAGAAAACATTTCCAAAGGAATAAACTTTTTTAAAATATTAATCGTTTTCCTAACCCCTTCACCAGTTATGCTCCGGGTTATGGGTAAAAGTTCGTCAAATAACTGATCCATTAATTCAAATTCATTTTTCATTCTATACGTCCTTTCATAGTGTGAGAGAAAATCCCCTTAAACCATTTTTTTACGTCAAAAAGTCCCCTTAATGTCTATTTAAACAACCGGTTTTTGTTGGATATGTTTGTTTAAATTTGCGATTTCAGGATGCTTTAATAAGAAATTAATGACATCAACACTAGAAACCAGTGGGTCTTTAAAATAATCAGCAACCGCTTTGCAAAGAGCGTAATCTTCCTCTGTATCCAGAGTAATTCTTAACTCTGGATGCTGGCGATTAACCGGTACTGAATAAGAAGCACGTTGAAACTTTTCCCTAAATTCATATGCATAATAGGTTACATGTTCGCGATGGCGAGGTTCATGACCATGTCGATGAATATACTGCAAAGCCTGATAAGAGATCAATTCAACAGCCAGTCCCCTTGGTAATTCCCCATCTAAATCAATAATATCGACTTTTTCCTGCTCCATTAGTTTGACAATCTCATTAGCCATTTCAAAATCAACAAATGGACAATCTGCCGTAACACGCATCACATAGTCAGGTTCATAAATTTTCGCACATTGGACGTAACGATCCAACACGTCCTCTTCCGACCCTCGAAAAAATGAAACTCCATGACGTTTGCACCAATCTTCCACTTTGTCATCCTGAGATAAAGTAGAAGTCGCAACGATTACATCACTCACGCCTTTTATTTTTTTGCAACGTTCCACAACATACGTAAGAACATCATGCTCGCCCAATGGTTTTAAAATTTTCCCTGGCAAGCGGGATGAACCCATTCGTGCTTGAATAATGACAATGTTTTTCATACAACCACTTCCAAATATTTTTTATTTTCTAATTGAAATACTATTTTTATCCATTTAACACATCTTTTAATTGTGTTAAAGATTCAATACGGATATCTGCTTCATATTCTTTTGGCATTTCTATAGATCGATACTGCCCTGTCATTACTCGAATCGTTCTAAACCCTAGAGGCTTGATGCCTACAAAATCTTTTTTGGGGTTATCTCCAATATAAACAACATCATGTGGGTTAACCTTTTCCCTCTTTACTATATGCATAAAACAATATGGAGAAGGTTTAGCATTATGAATACCATATCGATGGGTTACATAGCAGTGTTTCATTTTTTTATATAGATGAAGTGCCTCCAGTTTATTGTGCTGAACGATTTTGTTTCCGTCTGTCACAATATATAGAGGACGATCTTTAAGTTGTTCAAGACATGTTATCGTTGTTTCAGGAAGCACAATATCCGGTTTATGCATTCGATAGACAGATATACATTTTCGCACCATTGTTTTAGAGTAAGCACCAAAGTGATGTAATAAATCATCAAAAATGGCTCCACGACCATTTGTTTGTAGGCGCGTCCACATCCATTCAAACAATTCTTCTTCACTTATGTTAATTATATTACGCAAAAAAGCGGCTACTGCTCGAAAACCGCTTCTCACAAACGTTAGTTCATCATATAATGTATCATCAAGATCGAATACAACTACTTTCATATTATCATATCCTTAGCATACCGAATTAATGTTAACTCTCGAACACTCCTATTAAACGGATAAGCATCAAGATTCTCCCCTAATGATTCAAGAAGAAACCAATAAAAACTATCTAAACCAGCTGCAACACTTAATGTAGACGCACCGCCAAAGCGAGGATTACATTCCACTATGTTAGGGATTCCCTTTTTATCGACTATGACTTGAAACATCACATGTCCATAGAGCTCAAAAGATTCAGCTACTTTCTTACCAAGCTCTTCAAGTTCAAGATTTCTTACCGTTTGTGTAATTTGAGACTCTCCTCCAACAACAAGAACACGCTTTCTTACAATTACTCCTTTGCTTTTTCCATTTTTGTCAACATAAACATCAATACTATATTCTTCCCCATCAACAAAAGGTTGATAAATTGGTGAATTCAGCAATTTTGAACGACAAACCGCCTCTTCTTTTGAAACATTAACAGCAATATTTTTAGATCCTGATCCAAAACATTCCTTTACAACAAAAGAATCTGCGCAAACGGCATCTATACTTTCAGAAGTGTAAATCATTGGGAAACCCAGCTTTTTTCCTTCTTTAAAAAATATTAATTTATTTAAAGTTTTTTCTAAAGAAGAAAGGTTAGAAACCATAATTTTGATACCGTTATTTTTAAAAAAATGTTCATTTCGAGCAAAATACAAAAGTTCATCGTTACGCGTAGGAATAATAGCAAAGATATTATGAGAATGACAGTATTCCACAATTTCATTGATTGACAACTCTTGAAGCAAGGGCATATGCCAAAAATAGTCTACAAAATATCGGCCTATACACTGCTTATTTACATCTCCCCCAAACAATTTCCCTTCTTTATGTAGACGATTCATAGCATCTTTAACTAACTGAATCAATGGTACTTTTCCTGAAATACTAGTAATAAGAACATTCATAAAAAACCCTCATTATTATTTTTTATATTTTTATGCAAACAATGAATGCAAATCAATTCACTTAACAATCATTACTAGTAAAATCTTTTACTCATTCCATCTTTTATTGTTGATTATATGAAATAAGTTTAGGACGTAATCTTCTCCATGTAAACTTTACAGTCTCCCAAGTATAAGGAGGTTTTGCCCGAAGATTGTAATTAGCATCTAAATAATTAGGATATAACTCAATCGCTTTCAGTAAAAACATTTTTCCATCTTTTATTTTTCCATTAATTAAGTTTATTGCTCCCAAGTTATTCAATGAAGCCCCATCGTTCGGACTAATATTAATGACATTTATAAAAGAGCGCTCAGCCTCTAGAAGGTCTTTCATTTTTAAAAAATAAATTCCTTTTAAAAATGAAACCATCTCATTATCTTTATCATCTTCTAATTTTATTAAAATTCTATATCCCTCTTGCCATTTTTCTAAGCGAAAAAGAAGAGCAACATAATCACATGCATTTTGAGTATATGATAAAGATCTTCTAAATATAGCATCTCTCATCTTTTCTAAAGAATAAGAAGATAGAACTTTTATTTCATGCTCATGCATCTTCGACAGACTAGCAGATAAATTATTAGAATGTCTTCTAATGTCAACTAAGTATTTATCGATATGTGCTATTCCACTATGTTCACTTATACGCAGCCATAAATCCCAATCTTCAGAATAACGATAATTTGTATTAAAACCACCAACTCGCTGAAACAATTCTCGACTAACTAACACGCCACTACTGGTAGCAATTGTATTTCTCAATAACAAAAAACCAAGTGCTTCTTCTTTTTTATATTGACGACCAAATTGTAACTCATCAACAACTACTCCATTCTCATCGATATGACGATAGTTCGGATGAACAAGAAAATATTCTTTTTCATTGCTTTTTTTATTTAAATCATCCAAATATGTTTCGAGTTCTTCCACTAACGTTGGATGGGCAATATCATCAGAATCCATAAACAAAATCCATTCGCAGTTTGATTGCTCAACTCCAACATTCCGTGCATGCGCAGCACCAAAATTTTCCTCTAATTGAATAAGTTTTAATTTTTTGTTTTTCTTTATCATTTTATTAACTACCTGTACTGTACTATCTTGACTACAATCATCAACAATAATTATTTTATCAAGTGGTCTTGTCTGATTTAAAAGACTATTAATCGTTTGTTCAATATATAATTCTGAGTTAAATGCTGGAATAACCGCGCAAATAGTAGTCATTATTTATCACCATTAACAATTTTAAATTAATGATTCATGTTTAATAAAATTTCACTTCAAACAGTTTATTTAGTACTCGCAAATTCTTCATTGTGCTCTTCCTTCTCAAATTTGTCTAAAAGTATTTGTTTATATAAGTTGTCTAAATTATATTTTTGATTTTCCCATGAATAGTATGATTTAGCCTTACTAAAAGATTCTTTCGCAAAAGTATGATTTTCTAACTTATCAACAATATCATTAGCGATAGATATTAAGTCTAGTTCAACCGGATAAACAATTCCTACACCAAACTTTTTCACACATTCAGAAAAGGCAAAACCATCATATGTAAAAAAAGGTATATCAGAAAAGATAGCGTCAAATAACTTGTTTGGAATAGTATATTTATAGTTTCCCAACATATTTTCTCCATAGTGATGTGGAAAATACAAGTAACCATCACAAGCATATACATATTTAATTAAATCCTTATAATCTAATCTACCCAAATATATAATCTTATCGGAAATTTTACTTTCTCTTTCCACACAATCAACTGATAAACCATCACCAATAATAACAAGTTTATAATGACTCGGCATAAGCTTTACCATTTCAATAATAGTATCTATACCTCGATCAGGCATAATATTACCAGCAAACACCAAATATTTTAGTTGTTCATTTAATCCAAGTTCTTGACGTATCTTCTGTTTACAATCACTTATTACATCATCTGAATGTCGAGTATTATAAATTACAGTTTTGGGACAAGTAAGACAATATTCTTCTGAAAGAACATTTAAAGTTTGTTCACTAACAGTTATAATTCCATCCGCATAACGTATATAATTTCCACGGTTTTTCGTTAGTTGAACAGCAGTCTTATATTTATTTATGTCATTTCCATAATATCTCTTTTCAATATAATCTGGAAAATACTCATGAGAATCCGCAATCCATTTTGCCTTCTGCTCTCTAGCCATTAAATAGCCCATTGGCCACGTCTCCGGATCGTGACAATGAAAAATATCAAAACGTTCTTCTTTCAATAAAGCTTCTCTTAATTGAAAATGAGCAATTAAATATTTATCTATTAAAACTGAAGTGCCTAATTTATAGTCTAAAACTCTTCTAATATGAACATTTTCTATATAATCATATTCTCGGTCACCTTTTTCTTTTTGACAAAAAAGCGTTACTTCATATCCTAATTCCGCTAATGTTTTGGTTATTCTCCATATTCTGGGATCTTTTGTACTTGGATTATCTGATAAAACGGCAACTCTAAACTTTTTCATTATTAACACCCTCAAAAAATTTATTCCATAATGATGATGCCACAAAACCAGAGTAAAAGATACTTACAGTATATATATCGATAAAATTTATACCGTCTTAACTATTCCAACCCGCCACTCTTCCATCACTCAATATCCGTTCAATCTCTCGACGAAGTTTAAAACAGCTATTGGACAAACCAAGAAGTTTTCAAAAATCAGGAAGAACCCGGTCATAGGTATCTTTCCGCCTATTACCATTACAGCGGTTAATGAGAGAAATCAATAAGTTTTCTACTTGTTCAGCTACTTATTAAGCCTTTACATTGTCGCAAAGAAAAAAATAATTCTGGTGCCACTGCTATATCATTCTGAGTCGCTGTGGTCATCCCATGAGATAATATGATTCCCCACAAAAGTGGTGCAGAGATAGATCTTATCTAACTAGCAGGTGGACACCCCTACTTTGACTGTGAATCGTAACAACTGCTTCAAAAGGCCATGCTGTCGATCAGCACGAATTGGGATACCATACTTCTAAATCTTTAAGAAGCTATGCATAGGAGTAGGAAAAATTTCTGCTCCTGAAACCACTTCACCACACAAGAAAAACATAAGATAGATAAAGGATTTTCCAAAGCCCAGAAGTACGTTGAAAAATTTTTTGTTCGCTGCTCTAATTGGAAATCGTGATAGTTTCTACTTCTTGAGCTAGTTTTGACCACTGTATACAATCCCAAAGGTAATTTTAGGTGCATTATGTATTAATACATTTTAAAAAATATTCCTTTTTGTTGCAAAAACATTAGTAGACTTTTGAACACTTATTTCAGATGGAATATATTTTAATGTACCACCGTCCTCTATCAAGTATATTTTATATCCATAATCAATTAGTAATTTTTGAAGTTCTATATCAGAAAATCCTAATTTTGATAAGCCAATAGGGTTAATTTCTAACATAATATCCGGCGCATTGGAAGAAGAAAGAAGATTTTCCGCTCCTTGAAAAGCAAGCATTTCTGCTCCTTCGATATCTGATTTAATAAAATCTACTTTATCGATTTTATTTTGTTTAATATAATCATCTAAACGAATCGTTTCCACTTTTTCTTGCGCATAAACATGTTCAAACTGTTGCATAAACGATTTCATTCCACCATGCTCGTCAGAGTTAGAATACAAAGTCACATAACCATTATTATTTGAGACAGCTAGTTGGTTTGCTACCACATTCGACAATCGATTTAAATGTATATTTTCTATTAATTGTCTGAAATTTTTACGATCAGGTTCAAAAGAATGAACCATTCCATTTATCCCCACTCTTTGAGCAAGTATTAAAGTATAATAACCAACATTCGCTCCTAAATCAACAACAGTTTGACCAGCTTGAACTTTTCTTAATAAAAATTGAGTTTCGTTCTTCTCATAATACCCATAATTATAAATAGTATTTTGAATAAACTCCCTTAAATTAAGCTTCATTTTAAATTCAATATCATCAAATTTTACATTATGAACAACTGGACCTGCCGGAATATCTTCATAGTTATAATAATAACGTTGCCTTACCTTCCAATAAAATAATGGATCAAAATCATCCATATTGTATAAAACAAATGCCTTCGAACGTAAACCTAACTTTTCTAACTCATGCAAAATTTCTTCTTGAAAGGAATATGAAGAAACAATAATTATACTTAATATAATCAAGCAAATTACGAGCTTCTTGGATAGAATAAACTTTTACTCCCATAATTTGTTGATGCTCTTGATAACTAGAAATAATTCCTTGAATATAATGAAAGGAAATATTTTTCTCATTAAGAAAGTTGAGCAAAGCGATAGTATGTTCTCCAGCTCCCCAAATCATCACTTTATCTCCAAAGTCTAACTGTTCAAACAAATTTAATATTCTTTTTTGTATCTTATATCTTTCTATCATAGACTTATTCCTTTCTTTCAATGATATTTTTATAAACTTTTAATATTTTTTATATATATCAATTAATCTTGGTAAAATAACATTCTTTAAATCATGATACTTCTCCACATATTTTCTACCTTGTTCACCTAGATAAACAATCTTTTCTTTGTCATTTATTAGATTCTCAATAACTTCTTCAAGATTATCCACCGTTGCAGATACGATAGGTAAATCGTTTGGATACCCTTGTTTAACAAAATCATTAATATAAGTAATAACCGGCTTTTTTAAAGCCATTGCTTCAATTGATAACATACCGTAAGTTCCATACAAAATATGATCAATGATAATATCTCCTTGTGCTAACTCTTTAAGAAAATCATTATGATTGGGATTATCTATTACAGTAAACTCAATATCATTTCTTTTTGACAATAATTTCTTCATTACATCAATAATGTAATCTGTGCCTTTAAATTTTCTGTTCGTTGGAGCATGTATAATTTTCAACTTCCTATTCAATGATTTAGTAATTGGTTTGTAATCATAATTCTCAATACAATATTTACCTAAACTTAAATCTATTGGCAAAGGTAATATTTCAACATTATCATAGAATGGTTTTACATATTCGGCTAATTCCAAATCTTGTACAATTGCTGTTGGAATCCATTTAGCACAATTTTTCACATACTTTGTCACTTCATCTTCATTTACAAAAAAATCTTTATACATTAATTTCGCATACGGATTAAATTTTTCCAAAACACTTGGTAATCTTACATCTGTTCCATTATGATGCATGAATATTTTTTTTCTTTTGATGATAGATAGGGTAAATCCTCTTGATCGTATAAAAATGTGTGAGCAAAAAAGAAATGGAAAACCTCGTATGTGTCTTTATGCTCTTCAAACAAATTTTGACGAATTTTAATCTTTTCCGGCTTTGTAAACATATTAATATCGAAATCAATATCTGCTTTTTCGAATCGATGATTTAAAAACGAAATTGATTTAGCACTGTGTCCAATTTCATTCATAGCTTTTGCAAATGTGGTATTTAAACCACAAATAGATATCAACCCATACAATATGTTCCAAATATTACTCACTCCTCTCAAACTTAATTAAAAGTTTAATCTAGGATAATTAAATTCCCTTTACTAATGTTCGTAACTCCTCCACTGTCAACCATTCTGTATTTGTATCACTTGTATATTTAAATCCTTCCGGCAAACTTTTTCCATATTTCACATATTCTTGTGGAC